>ERZ808051.437-NODE-437-length-47722-cov-10.923602_pt1 | contig 47722 bp, 38 predicted proteins | sample MGYA00380199_ERZ808051 | MGnify/ENA primary metagenome ERZ808051 (study PRJEB31490, sample SAMN06133391) | mouse gut metagenome | isolation source: J11 | host: mice | place: China: Chengdu | collected 2015-05 ... | reverse complement strand
GCGTACCGCATGATCACTTCCGCCGCGGACGCGGTCGGCATCGAGGGACACATCAGCTGCCATTCCCTGCGCAAGACATTCGGCTACCATGCGTGGAAACAAGGCAGCGATCCGGTCGTGATCATGGTGATCTTTAACCATTCCTCGCTCTCCATCACCAAGCGTTACCTGTGCATCGAGCAGGACGACAAAGATGACGTATATCGCAGCATTTACCAGAACGCGGCGGCATGACAATGCCCTGATGTGACATGCTGTTTTTCCTGCGCGCAGACTGTTTTCTGTCAGAATGATTTTTAAAAAAACTGATCTTTTGTGCCCTGCCTAGGCTCGCTGCATCAGCAGTCAGGGCTTTTTTGTGCGCTTGTGTTTCTTTTTCCTTAGTGCGAGTACCATTGTAAGCTGCATCCTTTCGTCTAGAAATCCCAAAATACCGCCATTGATCCAGTAAATGGGCAGCTATAGAAAATATTTTGAAAAAAATTGAAAAAAGGGCTAAAGTTTTGAAAACACCCCACCGATATATAGAGTGTAAGCAAGTGATGCAACAATTTACACAAATTGTTGCATCTTTTATTATTATCTTACCATTTTCAAATATTATTACCAATCATGACGGTTCTGACCGGATGGAGATTTAATGCATTTTGGCGCACGCTTTTCACTACTTTTATTGACGAGTGAACAGTAACACCTGTAATTTATATTCGAACAAATATTTGAATGCAGCATTGACATTCGAACTTTCGTTTGTTATACTGATATCAGAACAAATATTTCTTTACGTCGACTGAATGTAACGCAACTATCGCGCATAGTGGTATCACTATACAGATAACGGGAATGATTTTTCAAACACGCTCTATGGCAATCCAGCGTAAATTGTGTTACTATATGATTGAGAGGAGTTCCGTGCATGGGGACAAAAGATATTACAGAAAAGATTCTTGCCGACTATAACGACGTGTTCGCTGACATCATAAACGGTGTCCTGTTCGGCGGAGAGCCGGTCGTTCTCGAAAAGGATCTGCAAAACACCAAGGACAAAAGCCAGTACAAATTCGACAACCGGATCCACGAGCAGGAGCGGGACGTGGCCAAGCACTGGATCCCGCACGGCATCATTTTCGCGCTGTACGGGCTGGAGCACCAGACAGATCCCGATCCGTTCGCCCCGATCCGGCTGATCGGGTACGACGGCGCTTCCTACAGGGGACAGCTGGCAAAGCGAGGAGCAGATAAGTCAAAATATCCGGTAATCACCATCGTACTCTATTTCGGTCTAAAGCGATGGAACAAACCCACACATTTATACGAGTGCGTGAAGATCCCGGAGATACTCAAACCGTTTGTGAATGACTACCGGATCAATCTCGTGGAAGTCGCCTTTCTGGATGAACAGCTCGACCATTTCCACAGCGACTTCCGCATCATCGCAGAATATTTTATCAATAAGCGCAAAAATATAGAGTATATCCCCAGTCCGCAGGAGATCAGACATGTTGATGAATTTCTAAAGCTGATGCAGGCTCTCGAGGGGGACGACCGATATGAGGAGGTACTGCACACCCTGCAGGCTGAGGAGAAGAAGGAGGGCATTAAAATGAGCGAAGTATTGGACAGAGTGGAAAAACGCGGACGTGAAAAAATGGCTCACGAGATCAATACCCTTTATGCCGCTCTGCTGGAGCAGAACCGCATGGACGACTTAAAGCGGGCTATCACTGATACGGACTACCAGCGGCAGCTGTTATCGGAATACGGGATTTCCGATGACGAGGAATAAGCAGGGCTTAATCATTGAGAGGAGTTCCGTGCATGGGGACAACGGATATTACGGAAAAGTGTCCGCTGACATCATAAACGGTGTCCTGTTCGGCGGAGAGCCGGTTTTTCCAGATGTCCGTGCGCATACAGAGGCAGCGCAGCCGATGGCTGCGCTGTCCTTAAAGCGGATCGGCTCAACGTCCTCGCTGAGCGGCCGCATCTCATATTCCGGAAAACTGTCGAGCAGTTCTTCCAGGATCGCTCCTGTATTATACACGACATCGTGGGCGAGCAGGATCACTTTTTTGCGTCCCAGCGTCGTCCTGATACCGTTTGCAAGAAGCTGTGTTGGCTCCGCGCCTGTCACGGCGTCCTCGAGACTCGCGTTCCAGTCATAGTAGATATAGCCCCGTTTCGTCATTTCTTTGATGATCTTTGCGTAGACCTTATCGTTGTAGCTGTTGATGCTGCCGCCCGGAAAGCGGAACAGCACTGTCTCGACGCCGGTCGCTTCATAGATGGCTCTGTGCGCCTGCTCAAAGTCTTCCATAAAACTCTCCACACTCCGGTACAGATCCTTGTAATCGTGACTGTAGCAGTGGACTCCCACAGTATGTCCCTCCTCCACGATGCGCCGCGCGATCTCCGGGTGCTTCTCCACATTTTCCCCGACAAGGAAGAAGGTCGCCTTGATATTTCTTTCTTTTAGAATATCCAGCACCCTCGACGTATTTTCTGACGGTCCGTCGTCAAAGGTCAGATACATCGTTTTAGGGTGGAAATAGTACTCTATTCCCTGCACGATACCCGATGCGATCTTCTCCTGGTACTCCTGCGACGCAAGTTTCGCGCACTCCTCCTTGTTGCTCAAAAATCCAGTCTCTACCAGACAGGACGGCATGTCCGTGCTGCCAGTCACGTGAAAATCCGCATCTCCCCGGACTTCCCGCTCCACTGCACCTGTGTTCCGCGCCGTCTGCTGGGAGACAAGCAGCGCCAGCCTTCTGCTGTCGCGCTGTGTGTCTGTGCCGTCATACCACACCTCCATGCCATTGACGCTCTTCACCTCCGAAAAATTCTGGTGAATGCTGACATAGATGTCCGCACTGACGCTGTTGGCGCGCTTCACCCTGTCCTCCTTTGCGACATAGGTATCTGCACTGCGTGACATCACGACCTCATATCCCAATCTTTCCAGCTTGTCCCGCACAAGCCCGGCGACAGACAAGTTGATATTTTTCTCTACAATGTCTCCCTCAACGCAGCCGCCGTCATTCCCGCCGTGGCCTGCGTCAATGAACACCACAGGTGTCGGCGACGGTTCCACCTCCCCGGCGACAGATTCTGATACCGCCTCCTGAGGCTCCGCCTTCTCCCACAGATCGAGTTCTACGATCTCCCTCTCTTCCTTTTCCTTTTCCTTTTCTTTGCCCGGTGTCGCCCAGACTTCGATCGGCAGGACTCTTTCTGACAGAATGAGCGCCAGTACTGCCATGCCCACAATCAGCACTGCGACAAATGTCACCCTGCGCATCCGTCTCCTGCGCCTTCTCCTCTGCTCATAATACCTTGAATACCTCTGTCCAAATGACTGTCCCTCATACATTGCCAGATACCCCTTCCTCCTCTGTACTGCACCATACGTGAAAGCGCTGGAACCGTTCGAAATAACAGACAGATTGAAACGGCTCACCACGCACCATAGATATAGTGTAAAAGAGGGGTGCATCAGATTATCATCATTCTTGTATCAAAGTACCATCATTTTTGCATCATATTTGCATACTTTACAGAGTTGTTACAGGATTTTTACGGGACAGTTCCCTAACCCTTCAAGATATTTTCAAAAATACTTCGTTGATCCCTTCATAATATCCGACCGTGACAATCGTCCTGCCCTCACCCATGCCCGGAAAGACATACTTTTTGAAATACGGTGTGGTCTCCAGCAGGGGGTTGTCCGATTCGTACGCCGTCGGCGCGTCCAGTCCCATATAGTCTGCCCACGCCCCGATGATGGCATCCGTATCGATGTCCCTCCACAGAAGCGGAGTCCTCGCATAAAACTCATAGATCTTTCCGTCGTCCGCGTCAATGTAGGCATCGATCAGCCTGTTTTCCTTATCCGCGTTCTTCTGGCTGTTTGACAGCTCCATCTTCCAGACTGCGACATTGTTGCGCGGCTCCAACACGTCTATTGCGGAATACAGTGTCGCATTGTATGACGCGGCGGTCACATCGCTGACTTCCCGGGGCAAAATGTCCAGCTCCTTCAAGATCGCCAGCCCTTCATTGCAGGTCGTATAGATCTGTTCATCCGTGATCTCCTTGCCTGACGGACCGTTGTATTTGCGCACGAACGCGTAGGAGCCGTCCAGTTCCTCGTAATCCAGGCTCGCGTTTCCGGCATAAAAAGTCAGTGCGTTCTGTTCACTCTCCGAGAGCACCTGACTCTCGATACACCTTGACAGGATATAAAGTTTCTCGTTCGCGTTCATCTGATAGCGATATCCCTCACCCGCCTCCATCACGAGCTCAATGTGCGGTTCGTCGAGAATTCCCTTATCCTTGTACTTTGCGAGCGCCTCCGGTCCCCAAATGGAGACTGCGATCACAAGTGCTACGATCAGGAAAACCGCAAAGTATCGCGCTGTATTTCTCATCTGATGCCCTCCAGCGTGAATCCGATACAGGAACCTTTTCCCTGTTCGCTCTGTATCGTCAATTCACTGTTATGAATCTTCAGGATCTCCTCGCACAGTGCAAGACCAAGTCCCGCGCCGTTTTTGCTCCTCGAGCGGGATTTGTCGACCATGTAAAATGCTTTTGTGATCTTGCGCTGTTCCTTGACCGGGATGCCGATCCCCTCGTCCTCGATCTCAAACCGATAGCCCGCATCAAGCCACCTGCCCCGGATCCGGACGGTGCTCCCCGTCTCCGACGCTTTGCAGGCATTGTCGATCAGGTTGACGAGCACTGTCTTGATCAGATTGACCTCCGCCCATACGATGCCGTCATCGTAGGAAATTTCAAACCGCATGCCGCGGTTCTCCTCCGCAAACATGTTCCGCAGATACTCAAAAATCTCCACAGTATGCACCTGGCTTAAATCTGCCTCCTCCCGCTTTGCCACAATGATATCCAGCAGGCGGAAGGACATTGCCTCGAGACGTTTTCCCTCCGTGTAGATATAATTGGCAGACAGAAAACTCTTCTCCTCGTCGAGCTTGCGGGAGCGCAGCAGATCCGCATAACCGATGATCGCTGTGAGCGGTGTCTTGAGTTCATGGGCAAAAGCACCCATAAATTCTTCTTTTGCCTCGTTCTCCTCCTCGAGCTTCTCGATATTCTCTTCCAGCGCATTCGCCATGACATTAAAGTCGCGCGTCAGCTGCCCCAGCTCATCACTGCTCACCTGCCTTGCCCGATACTCATAATCCCCGTCCGCCATCCGCCTCGTCGCCCTCGTGAGCAGCCGGATCGGCTTGGTCAGCAGCGAGGCGATCAGATGCATGATCCCCGTGCCGATCAGCAGGATGACGAGCGTCACCTTGCGGTACAGGGAAAACCCCATCGCGCGCTCCGTGAACACGTCCGAGACGTCCTTCATCGTTTCCAGATAGATGATCCTGCCAAGCGAATTGACTGCCGCGCAGGTGTGGACATAATAGCCGTCCGGCGTCTCGATGACGCGGTATGACTTGGTGTCCGTCCATGTCTGCTGCAGGAGCTGCTCGTCCGCAACAAAGCCGTCGCTCGTGTGCAGCACTTCCTTCTGCTCGTCCGCAATGCGGATCAGACGGCTTGTTCCGCGCCCGCCCCGCTCAAGTTTGGATGCGATCTCCTCCACCGTGCTGTCGGGCAGCACACTGTAGCGCGCCGGAACATTCAGCACTGCCGTCTCGAAGGCAAAACCCAGGATGCTGCTCTCGTCAGCCGCCTGTCCCACTTCCCGCGCAAGGGAAGTCTCAAACACATAATTCACGAAGTAGAATCCACTGAACCCGAGCGCCAGTGCCAGGACAACAATCGTCGACAGCAGTAATTTGAGTGATATTTTCATGGTTTAATCCGATACCTCCAGGCGGTAGCCCACTTTGTACACCGCCACCAGACAGTGCTCCCAGCCAAGCTTTTTCCGCAGGCGCTGGACGTGCAGATCCAGTGTGCGGCTGTCGGCAAAATACTCCCCTTCCCACACCTTCTCATACAGTGTCTCGCGGAACAGCGCCACATTTTTATTTTTCATGAACAACAGCAGCAGCCCAAACTCCTTGTTGGTCAGCTCGATCTGCTTCTTGCCCTTCATCACACGGTGCGCCTCCACATCGACGGTCACATCCCCTGCGGTGAGACGCTGCTCTGTCTTGTTGTACCGTCTGAGAACCGCCTCCACACGCGCGACCAGCTCCACCACATCAAAGGGCTTCACCAGATAGTCGTCCGCCCCGAGCTTCAACCCTTTTACCCTGTTCTTGACCTCGTATTTCGCAGTGATAAAGATCACCGGGATCCCCAGCGGACGTATGTACTCCATGACATCGTACCCATCCGCACCGGGAAGCATGATGTCGAGAAGGACCAGGTCAAAAGATTCCTTCTCGATCAGGTCGATCGCCTTCAGGCCATCCTGCACTGTCGTGCAGTGATATCCCGCCGAAGACAGATTTAAGTCTATCAAGTCACAAATCGGCTTTTCATCATCCACTATCAATACTCTAATCATCTTCTGTTTTCCACCCCCAGTAAGCTCTCGCTCTCTCCACTACGACCTGCATGGTATCCTCCTCGCTGCACGGATACCGCTTCTTGATCTCCGTATCTGCGGAAAATCCGCCGGTTCTCTGATAATATATGCTGTAATCACTTTTGACAGCCAGCTGGTGCTCCTCATCCTCGTAGCTGTACTTTGCCAGCACGACGATATCCTTTAGCCCATCACCGTCGATATCCCGGCAGTTGATGCCCTTTAGTGCATACAGGTTATCGTAGTCACCCATGGGCTGCAGCGCGGACAGGATATAGTCCTGCTCATTGACAAGATAGACCATGAACACATCATAATCCGCAATGTGGTAAGTCCCCGGCACGACCTGCAGTTTTCCCAGCTTGCCGAATGTCCTGCTGTAACACTGTTCCGTGATGATCTGAAATCCGTGCCGGAGCAGCTCCTGCAGCGTGACCGCCGTGTACAGAAACTCCGTCGAATATCCGTCCCTGACAAATGCGGTGATGGAATCCGTGTTCTGGTTCATGCCAAAGCGGTTGATCTTGTCCGAAATGCGGTAATCCCTGTAGAAGATCAGTCCCTCCGTGTCCTGAAACAGGACATCGCCGATCCTGTATTTCTGATCACCGCCGATCTCGCAGGAAGTGATCAGTATGATGTCCGTGAGCGTGTCGCCGTTCAGATCCTGGAACGCCACCGAGACCAGCTCCTGCTCGGGCTGCCGCATCTGCCCGAGCACGCAGCTGTTTGTCTCAAAGCGGTCCGTCTTGTACACGATCCAGCCATCCTCGTCTGCAAAAAACAGCGCGAGACGGTTGTACGTCGTGTCGTATGCGGGAATCATCAACACCGGCGCCTCCAGATTCATTTTCAGCTCCTTCACATCGGCATCGGGATCTGCCTTCATCTGCCTCACCAGCTCCGTCTCCATCTCCTTCTGCCTGCCGATCTCATACTGCACCGGGAAAATGTGGACATCCACCGTCTCAAAACCGTTCTTCGCGATATCTTCCCTGTGTTCGACTGCGGCAAAACGCGCGTTGTACTCCTCGTACAACGTGCGGATATTTCCGTTTTCACCGTATCTGTTTTCCCTCTCCGCATTTTCTGCAGCCATCACCGTCCCGGCAGCAGATATCTGAGAAACTCCAAACAGCGCACACTGGACGATCAGGGCAGCGCCGCATATCCCCGCAAGGAATCCTGCTGTTCGCCTGTCTGCTGAACTCATGATAACGCCCTGCCTTTCTTTTGTAAAATATTGAATCGAAGGAACTGTACATGCTCTCTCTGCACAGTTCCTAAAGTTCGAAATTTAAAGCTTTAAAACTCAGAATTCTAAAACTAAAATTCTAAAGCGGTAACAATATAACACCGTAACATTCACACCCATGACAAAACTGTCCGGCAGGTGCTTCGGGATGCCCGTAACACATCCTCCTTATTCTATATTAACACCACTGCAAAACAAATGTAAATAAGAGTTTGCATCAAAAAAGCGAATCCGCCGCTACGGATTCGCTTTTGATGGACAGACTGACCTGAAAAGACAGTCAGCAGACATTTCTGCGATACACTGCAACCGAGAGTATATAACAGAACACAAACACCACGAGCACTACCGATGTGCTCACCACATAGATGGAAAGCAGGCTGGTGCGCATCAATCTGCCGAGTGCGAGGACCGAGAAATAAGCGGACACCGCCATGACCACGAAGGGCAGCATGTACGCGCTCAGCAGCTCACGCGCGATCGACGCAGACAGCACCCCCGGGGAGAAGCCGAGTTTTCTCAGGACGAGATACCGCTCCTTTTCCTCGTACGAGTCGTTGTAGAGCTTCATGAACATGATACAGCCGCTCGCGACGACAAACACCATGAACATACATATGCACAGCGCATGGAGCATCCTGACCCAGTCCAGGTCATTGTCAAAAGGATCGACCGCAACACGCGCTGTAAAGTTCTCCTCCGTGTTGCTGATCAGAACGTCGAGCGCCGTGCGCGCCGCCTCGAAGTCATTGTCATCGGCAAGCTTATAATTGTGGATATACAGCGTCGTTCCCTGGCCTTTCAGCCGCTCATACGCACTGTCAGACACCACGTAGAAACATCCCATCTCTCTCTGCATATACCCGATGTAGGGATCTCTGATCGTCTGTGTCTCCAGATACTCCTTCCCGCCGATCGTCACCGGAACCGGCTTTTCATTGAAGATAAAAGTCATCAGCACCTGATGTGACAGATAAAATGTCTCCCCATCTGCAGGCTCCGGCAGGTCGGACTTTGCGCCGCGCTCCTGCGCGACGCGTTTCACCTCGGAACACTTGAGCACCAGATGCACATCATCTACAGACAAAGCCTCAAGCGACGTCTGGCAGGCGATATCACCCGCCCCGCTGATCAGGGCAGCTGCCTTCTCTCCCAGACCGCTCTGGTTGGTGAGCAGCTGGAATGTGTACTGGTTGTCAAAGTTTATGAGATTGTGGTATCGCTCCTTCATCGCAAACCCGGTCGCAAGCGCCGTGATCGAGCATATCCCCACGATACAGACCATCGCATACGTGCGGTAATTTTTCCGCATGCGGAATATCATCTGATTCACCCACAGACATCGCTGCCTGCTGTACAGAAACTGTTTATTGGCTGCAACTGTCTGGAAAGCGAGCGGGATCAGACCGCCGAACAGCAGATACACACCGATGATGACAAGCACCACCGCCGCCAGGAGATTGTTCATCATATTCAGTATACCGCCCACATTTGCCAGATAATAACCAGATGACAGCACGGCAACCCCCAGTACTGCCTTTGCGCACAGGACAGTCTTTGGCATACGCACATACTCGTTCTGCCTTGCTGCCGAGATCATGCCAAGCACACTGCTGTGCGTGATGTTCCAGTAGCCCTTCAAGGCAAAGAAAAGATACATCGCCAGAAACAACACACCTGTCACTTTTCCCGCCTCCCATGAGACTCCGAACCGGACATCGACCGCGATATCGGACACTGCACCCATGATCATCTGGAACAACCCGCCCAGCAGCGCGCCGAGTCCGACTCCCGTCACAAGTGCAGTGATCCCCACGAGACTGATCTCGATCACGTAGAGACTGCCGATCCTGCGGTTTGACATTCCCATAAAAATATAGATCCCGATCTCCCGCTTGCGCCTTGTCAGAAAGACATTGGTCGCATACCACAGAAAAAAGAACATGAAACAGCAAAGCACGACAGTCACTGTCTGAACCAGCATATCGATGTACTCCTTGTTATGCTCTCCCAGCACCGCAAACGATTCCGAGTAGATGATATTCTGAAAATTGAACAGGACCAGGATCGTGAATGCCAGGGAGAACACCAGCGACAGATAACTCCTGAAACTGTTTCTGAAATTGATAAAGGCAAGACGAAACATCCTCATGCGAAATCCCCTCCGATCGAAGTCTGCAGGTCGATGATCCTGCTGTAGAACTCTTTCCTGTCATTTCCCCTGCTGATGCGGCACTTCATCACGCCGTCACTCAGCAGATACACATCCTTTGCATACGACGCACAGTGCGGATCGTGCGTCACCATCAGGATCGACGCCTGCCCGCTCTCGTTCACCCTGTGCAGACAGTGCAGCAGGTCCTTCCCCGCCTTGGAGTCGAGCGCCCCCGTCGGCTCGTCGGCAAAGATGATCTCCGGCTCTGTGATCAGCGCCCTGCACACCGCCCCTCTCTGCTTCTGCCTGCCGGACAGCTGATAGGGATATTGGCGCAGCTGCGCCTCCAGGCCAAAAGCTGCTGCCAGTTCTTTTGTCTTTTCCAGGATCCGCTTTGCGGGAACGCCGTCCAGCGCGAGCGGCAGTGCGATATTGTCCTGCAGCGTCATCGTGTCCAGCAGATTGTAATCCTGAAAGACAAAGCCGATCTTGTCCTTTCTGAGCTTTGCGAGTTCCTTGTTCGAGATGTGCGTCACATCATGCCCGTCGAGCGTGACCATACCCTGTGTGGGCTTGTCGATCGTGGACAAGATGTTTAAGAGTGTCGTCTTCCCCGAACCGGAAGGTCCCATGATCGCGATGAAATCATTCTTGTAAATGGTCAGGTCGATCCCCTTGAGCACGGTCGTCTGAAAGTTTTTTGCACCGTAGCTCTTGACCAGGTTTTTGATCTCTACTACTTTGTTGTCGTTCATTTTTCCTTTTAAACCTCCTACTTGTGATCTTTGTCCAAAGCCGGCTTTTTCGTCAGCCATGCTCTGTATGCTCCTTATTGTAAAGTATTTTATCACAAAAATCCTTACATCCTCATTACAGTTTTCAACATACCTGTCAAATGCAGGTATGTTTGAATAAAATGATTTCGCATGTTTCATCAACATGTGCAGATAAAATGATTTCGTATGTTGTATCAACATATGAAGGTTGTAATTTATTCATTAAGCTTGCCTTTACCGTGGGACAATTCTGAATATTTCTTGTAAATAACAGTGTTTTGGAGTAAGATAATACTTAGTAACTGTCCACAATTGATCAGGAACGAGGATCCGTATGGGAATTTATTTTAACACAGGTACCAAGAAATTCTGCAGTGCTTTGCAGTCCAAAATTTATGTAGACAAAACAGGGTTTTTGACATATACCAATTCTGTCATCGATACAGAAGACCGGTATATCTGCCTCAGCCGCCCCAGACGTTTCGGGAAATCCATCACGGCAGCGATGCTGGCTGCCTACTATGGCAAAAGCTTTGATTCCAGTGCCCTTTTTGATGGAAAGAAAATAGCTCAGTCAGCGGACTACAAAAAATATATGAATAAATATGATATCATTGAGGTTGACCTGAATGTATTCCGCCGCCGGATCGATCCGCAGACCAACATGCCGGTCACAGCCGCTCAGACGATCTCGTTGTTTCAGCAGGAGATCATTCAGGAACTAAGGGAAACCTATCCCAACTGCGTCGATACCGAGGAGTCAGACCTTCCTAATGCAATGGCAAGGGTATACGCCCAAACGGGTTCCGCCTTCATCGTGATCATCGACGAGTGGGACACGATCTTCCGCGAAGATCCAGACGACGAGGAAGCGCAGAAACTATATCTCAAACTCCTGCGCGGTCTGTTCAAGGACTCCACCTCGAAAGAATTTCTCGCGCTGGGATATCTGACCGGGATCCTGCCTGTCAAAAAATACGGCACGCAGTCGGCGCTCAATAACTTTGATGAATTTACGATGATCAATCCCGAACCGCTGGAGGAGTACGTCGGCTTTACGGAGGCGGAAGTCCAGGATCTCTGTGAGGAGTACCACACGGATTATACCCGGATCCGGCAGTGGTATGACGGATACCAGCTCAACAACCATTTTCACATATACAACCCGAAGTCCGTCGTGGACGCCCTGCGCAGACACCGGATCGACAATTACTGGACACGCACGGAGACGTACGAATCCCTGAAAAAATATATCAGCATGAATTTTGATGGTCTGAAAGACGATGTTATAGAAATGCTCGGCGGCGGACGCTGCAGCGTCAACCCCGACAAATTCCAGAATGATATGGTGACTTTCCGGAGCAAGGACGATGTGTTTGCCCTGCTGATCCATCTCGGCTATCTCGCCTTCAACCATGACCGCCGCGAGGTCTATATCCCAAACGAGGAAGTCCGCAGCGAGTTTGTCAATGCCATCGAGGGCAGCGAATGGAATACGGTCGTCAACGCGATCTCAGCCTCCGACAAACTTCTGCGCGCCACCCTGAAAAATGAAGAAGAAAAAGTCGCGGACGCGGTCGGCAGGGTGCACATGGAGAATATCTCTGTCATCCGGTACAATGACGAGAATTCCTTAAGCTGCGTCATCACGCTCGCCTACTACAGCGCGATGAAGGATTATGTCCTCATCCGGGAGCTCCCGACAGGCGAAGGTTTTGCAGATATCGCGTTTCTGCCCAGACAGCATACGGACAGTCCGGCGCTGCTTGTCGAGCTGAAATACGATCATACCGCCGAGAGTGCCATCGACCAGATCAAGGCAAAAAAATATGCCGGGAAACTCACGGCATACAACGGCAATGTCCTGTTAGTCGGCATCAGCTATGACCGCAAAACCAAACGGCATCAGTGCAAGATTGAGACTGCGGTCCTTTAAATCTTCCTCTGAGTGCCCGTGTGCATAACAAAATCCCCTGATGTGCTCAGGGGATTTTGTTATGCCAACAGTCCTTTCATCCCGGCAAACCGCCTGCCGTCCATGATCAGCCCCTGAATGGCACTGCTCCAGATCTCTGCCTCGCCGTTCTGTTCTTTTTCTGCGGAAGTGTTTTGTGTCTCCCCGCTCTTTTCTTCCTCTTCCTTCTGCTCCTCGTTTTCGCGGATCTCCTCGTCCAGTGTGGTGTCCCCGTCAACATGGTCGCGCTCGTCAATTATCTCCTGCAGGCGCTCCGCCACGTCTTCTGTGCGTCCGGTGACGCCGTCCTGCCCCTGTGCCCTCAGGATATCGTCCTCGTCAAACAGGGACTGCAGCTCTTTCTCCTGCCGCTCTGCCATCGCAAGGTGACGGTTTCCAAGATGCGCGATCCGAAGATCCCTCGCCGTGATCCGCTCCTGCAGCGCAAACTCCCTGTCTCTCTTCAGGTCGCGGTATCCGTTCTTCATCTCCATATTCTCGAAGTAATCCATCAATGCGCCCAGCTTTTTCTTTGCCTCCGGGTCGGTTTCCTTCTCGATCCTTTCCTTGAAAGATGCCTTCACCTCCTCATTGCTTGCAAGCGCAATGACATAGTCTGACATTTCCGCGATCCTTTCCTTGATGGTGAAATTTTTGGCATCATTCGCCCGGTATATGTTGAGCCGCTCCGCTTCGACGGCTTTGATCGAATGATCGCTCGCTTCGATCCGAAATGTGCTTGACTGATCCATACCATTCAGGCTGTCCAGCAGACCCATCTCTCCCTTTGCCGCCATCGCTCCGGGTTCTCCCTCCATCAGGCTGCCCGAAGATTCCGTATCCCCGTCCCCGGCACCCTCCGCCGCTTTCGCTTCCTCCTCGTCCTGATCCTCAAAGCTCTCGATCATCATGATCAGCTCGGAGCTCTTCTTGCTGATCTCCTCCTGCTGCATGGAAGCCTGCTCTGCCGCCTTCTGCGCGTCCCTCTGCAGTCTGCCGATCTCGGACTTCTGCATCTCCTCGAGCTTCTGCATCTCAGTCAGCGCCGCCGCCCGCTTCTCAGCCATCTGGGCGGTTTCCTGGTGATTAAAGTCATGGCGCAGGGCATACGATTTGTCGCCCCATATGTTCACCTGATTCAACAGTTCGTCATAGATCTCCTCATCCGTCAGCTGTACAGGTTCGCCGGATCCCTCACCCGTCTCTGCGCCGTCCGTTTCCGTTGCTGCTCCCGCATTCGCATACTGCTCGAGCCGTTCCATTGCCTTCGCCTGTCTTGCCAGCGCCATCGCCTCCCCGGAGATCGTGACCCTGACCGACTCCGTCTCCTGCGCCGCGTCCTGCGCCTCCATCATCCTGCGCCTTGAGTGTAATGAAGTCGCAGCGTTTGTCCTGTGGACGCCGCTCACAAAACGACTGCTAAAATGATCATATTGATTGGTTTGATAAAATGGTATCTGCATATGTTCAACCTCCTTGTTTATTGATGCTGTAAATCCGTTTACATTTCTGATCTCTCATATTGTTTATCGGACGACACCACCCCTTTACTTATAATGCAGGGGAAATCTGTCATCAAAAATGCGCTGGTACTGCCTGCCGAATGATCGGTACTATTGTACCAAACTTTTCATCATATATGCCACCTCTTTTCACTAAATTTGTAGTTGTAAATTATTTCTTAAGAGGGACATATGTCCCTCTAAAAAATCTCAACTTTACTCCATGTTATCCTGTTATTCATTCCTTTATTTCCCTTCATGTTCTCACTCATTTACTACACAACCGGAGATCAATACGAAAATATTCAGGTGATCTTGTTCCATCACTTAAGGTCACATTTGCCCCACACTGTAAATACTGAAATCCACCGCCCCCATAAATCCGATCATCATCAGAATTTAAAGAATATATAACCCCCTGAGACGGATTATTGTATGTAGCATAACGCTCTATTGATTATGCACGAATGTTTTTGTTACATTTTCATTTGCCGTTTTTACTTAAACGGGCAACTATACCAGAAAGAATGCAGGAAATACCTATGTATATCCGAACAGCATAAGTCAGATTTCTCTGCATCGAACCATTCCCTGTACCGTCACAAATCCATATGAGAATGAGCAAAATAATTGCTATGACTGCCCAGGTCAGACAGATAATCCGTATTTTTTTAGAATTATTTTTCATAATCAGCTCCTAAAACAAATCACATATAATAATGATAGTAAAAAGGTCCGTAAGAATCTCCTGTACTAGCAGTGAAAGTCCATACAAAACGATATTGCGGTGTCACAAGAGGAACCGAATGCATATGTAATTCAACATATAATGTTCCACCGCTGGTACTAGCTGCAAGCGCTGATAAGGCAGCTGTTCCCATTGCCGCTATGACGCCTGCTGTTCCGAGAGTTCCCAAAAATGCAGCTATAGCGCCCGCAACTACAGCGACAGAAGTTCCCTGAAGCCACGAAATATAATGAGAAGAAGTAGATAAAATTTCCCAACCATCTGCTGTCATACCTCCAGATTGAAGCTGAATCATGTCATCATCCGGCATCCAAAATATCTCTCCATTCAAATACATAATTGAAGTTGTTGTATCATAAACAAGTTTGTCAATATGAGTATCAGTATTATTTGTTATTGTAACTACACGTTTTCCATCTTCATAAAAATAATTATAAGTATAACTGATACCCTCGATTTCTATGGTTTCACTGCTATTCTCAAGAATAAATACATTTGGTATTTTTTCAGCAGCATATATTGTTTGGGAAAAAAACATATTAAAGCAAAAAACAATAGCCAACATTGATACAAGAACTTTCTTAATAATTTTCATATTATATCCCTTTCTATTGTTCAAAATAATTAAATATTTTCATTTTATTTATGTCTGACCATAACCAGAACATTATCTATTGAAATATGTTGTTTACAAGTTACCCGTTACACTGTCTTTACACCCTCATATACACCACCTCTTTCCACTAAATTTGTAGTTGTATAATTTTTATTTAAAGGGACTTATGTCCCTCTAAAACATGGTTAGTACAGTATTGTACAAATAACAGTGAATACAGCACCAGCTATTTGCGCCAGTACTGCGTTGTCGCCAGTCGACAATGCCACCGCATTGTCCTGACACAGACATCAGGCACTGTTTTTCACCGTTATTAAGGTTACACTGTATTAGTACATTGCTGTACCTTCAATTTCAATCGGAAAATTATTGTTATTTTCGACAAACACCGAATAAGAACCACTTTCAGAAATCTTAATATCATTATTCGATCTTCCAGTTACAGATATTGACGTCAGCGCACCTGTTCCCTTATTTTTTATACCTATTCTATAAGTAACTGAACTATCCGCACATGACGTTACAATCGTAATAATATCACCTGCCGACTTATCCTTATATTGATAAATAAACCGCGTATTCGCATTGATCGTCTTATCCAGATCAACTGTTGACGAATACGGCGCGATATCCTGACTTCCGTCAATCTCAACCACACTTCCATCATCATACCCGTGCTCTTCTATCGTCGGATCCCAATGATTCTGTGGCTCTGCGATCGTTTCCACCTCCTCCTCCCGCATCCACTCCTCCTGCAACCTGGCAGCTTCTGCGGAAACTGCTGTTGTCGGAATCATGCTCATCACCGCAAGGCATACGCAGCTGATTCCTGCCCTCCATCTCTTCGGTTTCACGAAACGTTTTGTTGTTGTCATTTTTTGAATCCTCCTTATCGTTTGACTTTGATCCTCTGTCAATGCAGTCGTATATGCATTGGCTGCCTCCTTGTCTGTAAGTCTCACCAGAAAGGCGGCGTACTCCTTTTTCGTATAATGCGCATTATCAAGCGCTATACTCAGATCGCAGATCACTTCCTGCGCACAGTCCAGATCCCTCATCAATAGACCGATCACCGGATTGAACCAGTGGATCCAGGAAGTCACAAGAGCCAGTATCCTCCATGGCAGATCCCGATTTTTGATATGTATCAGCTCGTGTTCATAGATCATGTGAAGCTCCCTGTCCGTATAATCGGCAAACGGAAGTATGAGCTGCTTTCGCACGAGCCCTGCTGTGACCGGGGAACAGAGCAGATCATTCTGGCTGAGCGTTACACCGCCTACCCCTGCCCGTCTTCTGCACGCCTCAAACAGATCAAGATACCGCGCATCCTGAACCGGGACATTTCCCCGAAGCAGTTTCGCCAGCCTGCATATTTTTATGCCATCGCGAACAACAGACAGCCAAAATCCTGCAAGCCATACGATCCCCAGGATAAGAAAGACAACTGTCATGGACGGAACCGAAGAGCACACAAACTCTCCGGTATATGCCCTGACCCCATTTTCAAAAGAAATCCTTGGTATGCATACACACGCAAACGAGACCGGCAGCCAGTATAATATCAGTGTCAGCTTCTGCAACGCCAATAACAATACCGGATTTTCAACACGCAAAATCCTCCCTGCCAGTCTTGTCAGCCCATACGAGATACTGCCGGCTGCGGAAAGAAATGCGATATCGGAGATGCACAGTCTAATCCATACCATCCAGCATCCTCCTGATGTGATCCTTCTCCTCCTTTGACAGTTTCCTGGTCTCCGCAAAAGACGCGATCAGATTTCCCATCCTGCCGTTTCCCCAGTTCTCGACGCATTTGACGATCTCACGCCTGCCGTAATCCTTCTCTGTGACCAGCGGATAATAGTCAAACGTCCTTCCCCTTCGCTTCATCGCCAGATAGCCTTTCCTGACAGCGCGGCTCAAAAACGTGGAGACCGTCTGCAGTTTCCAATCCTTCCCATATTTCAGATTGATCCGCGAAGTGATCTCCTGTATGGACATCACCTCATCGCTTTCCCATATTACTTTCATCACTAAAACTTCACATTCCGTCAGCGCTTCCTGGGTTTTGTTCTGTATCTTGTGTTCCATACCGTTCATCACGATCCCTTCTATGCTATATTTTTATGGCTATCATTTTATGGTTATCCTTGTAGTTAACTATAATCTTAATTGACTATTTTTGTAGTTATTATAGCACATCTTTTTGCAGACGACAAGACTTTTACTCATTTTCTGCGCCGTTATTGGCAGCATATGTTACTGTTCACGCCCCGACTAATTCTGACACAATTTTATATAATGAAGGCGTAAACAGCAACCCATTTGCACACAAAATGCTAAAGTGCAAGCATTTTGGCGCGCGCTTTTCACTACGTTGATGGACGAGTGAAAAGCTTTAGACGGGCAACCACTCCAGAAAGATCGGATTCTTTTTATCCGGAAATTACCTTGCAGCGTCTTTTATAACACGCAATCCCGTATTTACGGATTGTTGTCATACCGTCATCAAGCAACTGCTGCTCGTAATTTTGATCATTCACCTGTTTCAAAGCCTCCCGGCATGCAGTGTCAAATGCTGCTTTTTCCGCATATTTTAATTCAATGACAATGCCTATTCCCTTATCTTCAATCTCTATACTGATGTCGCTGTAACCATCGCCGGATTCGGCATTTGACCGGACATTCCATCCGTCCATGTTTCCAAAGAGTCCAAGCAGGATGCCATGGTAAAAGTTTTCTTTCATTTTCTTTCTGGTATTTGTATCGCGGATGCTGATTGTCTTTTTCAGATAGGCATTGAACCCCTCCTCGATGGCGTCCGTATCGTTTTTCATGAATGCCTTGCAGAAATCTTCCAGCCTTTCCATGTTTTTTTCCGTTTCCCATTTGAACCATTCACGGATCTGCTTTGTAAAGATCCACTGTATCTCCCTGTTTGGTATAACAAGTTCCGTCAGTTCATCAGTCTGTAAACCGCGCTGTGTCAGATATCCGGTCGTAAAGAGGATACTCCACAGGTTATCCGGATCGGAATCAAGATCCCTGTAAGTCAATTCCGGGTGGATCATCTTTTTAATGCTGCTTCCGTTGATCAGCTGTTCTATGTCGTTTCTGTCCGCTGTTTTCGCTTTGCTTAAAAATTTTCTGATAATGTCGTTGCTGCTCGTGTTTACCCAGTAATTTTGTGGTTCAGTTACACTCTGGTCACGTAAGTCCCCGCAGTAATTAATGACATCCCAGGGACAATAGATACCCAGATTGCCAAACAGATAACCATCATACCATTCCTTCACGGCATCATACTGGTCTAAGAACCCATAATACTCCAGCATTTGTCTGATTTCCGCGTCCGTAAAACCAAAATATTCTTTATAACGCACATCCTTTATCGTGTATACTTTGAAATTATTCATCCCGGTAAAGATGCTTTCCTTTGATATTCTAAGACATCCTGTCAGCACTGCAAATTTCAGGCTGTCGTTTGTCTTAAGGGCTCTTCCAAATAAAGCCCTGATCAGATTCACCATGTCATCATAGTAACCTGACTGATATGCTTTATCAAGCGGTACATCGTATTCATCAATCAATATCATAGTATTTTGACCAAAATGCTTTTGCAGAAAGCGAGACAGTGTCAGAAGGCTTTTTGATAAAACTTCATCGGACATTGCGTATTCGCCATAGTCATTCAGCTCAATAAGCTTTTTATACTGCATGTGCTCTGTTTCTGTAAGTCTGTCACTCTCTGCCAAAAATGGAAATCTGACCGCCTCATCTCCAAGAACCGAGCACAGGGTTCTTCTGGCTGTATCAAAATCTTTACCTGCCACTTCCTTCAGGCTGACTGAAATCACCGGAAATTTTCCCATGTATTCTTCACACAGCTCTTTTTCCTTTGAAATCTCAAGCCCGTCAAAAAGCATGACGTCACTGCCTGCTTCGAAAAAATATTTCAGCATACTCATATTCAGGGTTTTTCCAAACCGCCCCGGACGCGTAAACAGGTTCACTTTTCCCGGATTCTCCAACAGTGTTTTGATCAGTCCGGTCTTATCGACATAGTAGAATCCCCCTGTCCGCATTTCCCTGAAATTCTCAATCCCCATGGGAAGCTTTGCCTGCATTGTCATAACACATCCTTTCCGATGAAAAAATCATACCTGTCAATAGTATATCATACCTCCTTGCAAAAAGCACCTGTAAACCCTGCAAATGTTGACCCTATTATAACAGGAAGCCGAAGGCTGACCTGTTACAAGCATAGTAACAACGAGCTTCGTATCCAATACCGAACCGCCGGTGTCAGGGAGTATTGGATCGTCAATCCCCTCAAAAATATCGTGAACGTATATGATCTGGAACATGAAGAGAAGTCAAACCTCTACAGCTTTGATGAACCGATCCCCGTATGCATTTATGAGGATTTTCACATACGGATCACCGATCTCGTTCCAATCGAGCAGGGGAGCGACCTTCCAGCGCGATGCAAAAGCGCGTGTACTCCCCATAACAGCTCTCGACAGAAATCTCATGCCCCAGCTTTCCTGCGATCTTGTCCGCCATGTACAGCCCCATCCCGGTCGATCTATACCTGCCATTGTGGTAGTTGCTGCCTGTGTAGCCCTTCTCGAAAACGCGTCTGATGTCACACTCCCTGATCCCCTCACCATTGTCCTCGATATAAAGCTTCACCGCAGAATCTTCCTCAAAAAATCCTGCAGCAGTTTCTGTCTGCCCCTGCATTTTCTCCGTCCAGAAACGGATATGATGCTCTCTCTCCAGTGCCGCATATTTGACGGCATTGCTCAGGATCTGGTCTAAAATGTAGGTGAGCCAGACTTCATCCGTATAGACTGTCACACTCTCGACCTGCATGTCTATCTGAAATTTCTTTTGGATCAGAAAGAACTGGTTATTTCTGATGGACGACCTGACACATTTTTCGAGCGGGATCTGCCGGATCTGCATGTCAAACAGCGGACTCTGCAGCCTGCATCCCTGCATCATCATGTTCATCTGCCAGTTCATCCGTTCCAGCTGCTCCCTCATATCGGTTCTGACATCTGCATCCCGGATCTTTTCGGATATGAGCAGTGCCGCTGAGAGCGGGATCTTAAACTCGTGGCACCACTTTGCCACATAGTCCTGAAGGTCACAGTTCTCTGCAAATTTCTCCTGAAGACGCCTTTCGAGGATCAGAAGATCGTGTGCGAATACCTCCCGGTCATCCGGGTAGTCCAGCACCTCTCCGATCAGATCATTCTCCCGCAGAAACACCTTTTTCCTGCGCTCTTTTTTCCGGAAACCAAAAAAAGCCGTACCCTCCACAACTGCCAGAAACACCAGCAACAGCAGGTCAAGATACAGCAGATATTTCACCTGCGTCGTCCGCATCAAAAGCAGGAAGTACATATTAAAGCTCAGCGCGAAGAAAAACAAGACAGCATACGCCCTCCACTTTCTTTTGAACCATTTCAGCATGATCATCTTATCTGTAATCCCTGTCCCCTCTATCTTTATTTTGCCTCATTTTTATCCTCTGCTTATACTCAATATATCTCAATCCATCCTCACTTTTACCCTCATCGCTATCGCATTCACCGTTCGTTCTGCGATCAATATCGTCCTTTTCCCGCGCTGTTATCCCACATAATACCCCTGCCCTTTTTTGGTGTGTATCACGTCCTCGCCGCACTCGGACCTGAGTTTTGTGCGCAGCCTGCTGATGATCGTGGTCAGCGCCGCATCCGTGACATACTCGTCCGTGTTCCACAGTTCCATCATCAGCTCATCGCGCGTCACGACGTCCGGTCTGTTCTCGACGAGGCGCGCAAAGAGACGCCGCTCCGATTTTGTGAGTTCGATTTCCGTCTGCCCGTCAGACGCAGGCGGATCCTCTGCGCAGCCGCACTGTTTTGTGTAGTACAAACTCTGCGCGGCACAGTCAAAACACAGTCCCGCCGCGAGATAAATGCGCTCCCGCACCTTGTACTCGTAAGTCCGCCGCAGCATCGCCTCGATTTTGGCTCGCAAAAGTTCCATGCGGAGCGGTTTCTCCACGTAGTCGTCACCGCCCTGCGCGACTGCCATGATCTTGTCCCTGTCATCGTCCCGGCTGCTGATGTAGATCACAGGAACCTTGGAGATCTGTCTGATCTGACTGCACCAGTAAAACCCATCGTGAAAAGGCAGGTTGATGTCCATCAGGACAAGCTGCGGCCTGATCGCCGCAAACTCCTGCAGTATATCGTCAAACCGCTCTGCCGCAGCCGCCTCATACTGCCACCTTTCGAGAGCCAGGCTGATCTCTCTTGCAAGCGATGCGTCGTCCTCGATAATCATGATCTTTAACTTTGTATCCATCCTGACCACTGACTCCATTTCTTAACAGTTCCTAAATGTGGCTGCGCCCTCACAGCAGCATCCTGTGAAAGCTGCAGCCGCCATTTTCTACCGTTCCTGATGAATCCATTATACATCCTTGATGCCGACATGAAAACAAAAATCAGCAATGTTACATAAATGTAAGGAACTGACCAGAAACAATTCCTTATCTGAACTTCACCGCAGTCCCGTACGCCATGACCTCCGCCGCACCCTGCATGACTGCTGCCGATGCGTACCGGATATTCACCACTGCGTCTGCGCCAAGCTTCTCCGCTTCCTCGACCATGCGCTTGGTGGCGAGCGCTCTCGCCTCGTTCATCATCTCCGTATACCCCTTGAGCTCACCGCCCACCAGCGTCTTGAACCCCTGCGTGATGTCCTTCCCGACATTTTTTGACTGGATCGTACTGCCCTTGACGAGCCCTAACATCTCCAGTTCCTTTCCGCTAATGTAATCAGTATTGACTAAGATCATCTTCTTCTCCTCCTTTAATCTCTTTGATCCTGCTTATCAAAACACCTATCATCACCACAGCCAATGCAAGAGGTATCACAACCATCAATACCTTGATCAGAGTGGGAATGCCGGGTATCTTCACGAAAAATACTGCGATTCCGATATAATACAACGTTATGACCAGCGCAACCACGATCGGTGCGATCATCTTTTTCCAATGGTTCATACCCACGCCCCCTTTCGCCTGGAGCTTCCTATATGTCAATCTCCAGCGGTTTGTCTATTTCGTCCGAGACATACTTCCCGTTTTTCTTCCGCTGCCGCACGCACTCCGTCAGGAGATACTCGATCTGTCCGTTGACAGACCGGAAGTCGTCCTCCGCCCACGCTGCGACCGCGTCGTACAGCTTTGCGGAAAGTCTGAGCGGCACCTGTTTTTTGCCCGAATCACCCATAGTATCATTCCTTTAATAAAAATCTTTAATAAAGACTTCCTGAGTTCACGATCGGCTGCGCATCGCGGTTTCCGCAGAGCACTACCAGCAGATTGGACACCATCGCAGCCTTGCGCTCCTCGTCGAGCTCCACAGTGTGGTTCTCGCTGAGGCGGTCCAGCGCCATCTCGACCATGCCGACCGCACCGTCCACGATCATCTTCCTTGCGTCAATGATAGCAGATGCCTGCTGCCTCTGCAGCATCACCGCGGCGATCTCCGGCGCATACGCGAGGTACGTGATACGCGCCTCCACCACTTCAATGCCCGCGTCCGCTACCCGTTTCTGGATCTCGTCACGGATCTTCCCAGCCACGATCTCGCTCGAACCGCGCAGGCTTCCCTCATCCGCAACGCCGTCCCCCGTCGTGTCGACATTGGGCGCGACATCATACGGATAGATCCGCACGATATCCCTGAGTGCACTGTCGCACTGCAGCGACAGGAATTCCTTGTAATTGTCCACGTTAAATACCGCTTTTGCCGTGTCCACGACCTTCCATGTGACTGCGATCCCGATCTCGATCGGATTTCCGAGACAGTCATTGATCTTCTGCTTGTTGTTGTTCAAGGTCATGATCTTTAGGGAGATCTTGTTGCTCACCGCCTCCATGCCCGCGCTCACCGCATTGTTGGTGATCGCAAGGACAGAAGCAGGCGCGTTCACGTCACCGCTCTGGCTCAGTTTCGTCTTTGCCGCCGGGTTGACACTGGTACAGAACGGATTGACAAAATAGAAACCGTCCTCCTTCAATGTCCCCACATATCTGCCGAACAATGTAAGCACCAACGCCTCCTGCGGTTTCAGCACTTTGAGCCCGCCGCAGAGTACAAACGCCGTGAGCACCAGCACGATCCCCGCGACGAGCAGCGCGATCCCTGCTGCCAGCTTCAATGCTTTGCTGTTTCCCGCGATCAGGATCGATCCGAAGACAATGCCCGCGACCGACACCACAAACAGCAGCAGAATGCCCACCAATGCCGCCATACCGTTCTTTTTCTTTGATAGCACCTTCTCTTTCATATGTATCACTCCTTTGAAAGTTCCACTCATATACTATTGATTTCTTTTGATATCATCATGATATCACACTGAAATTATTTTGTCAATGACAAAAGTTGCATATAAAAAAATCGGATAAAAAAACGAGCAGGGAATGACCTTCTCCCCTGCTCGCGCATATTCCTTTTATCGTTCCCTGCAAGCCGCATACTTTGCAAGCACACTGAAAATCTTCTCCATATCAAAAGGCTTTGTCAGATGATCGTTCATCCCCGCCTCCCTTGTCTGCCTGATGTCTTCCTCGAAATCATTCGCAGTCAGCGCCAGGATCGGGATCGTCCCTGCGTCGGACCGCTGCATCGCGCGGATCTGCTTCGTGGCTGACACGCCATCCAGCACCGGCATGTGCATGTCCATCAGGATCACGTCAAATGTTCCCGGCGGGTTGCCGCAGAACAAGTCGACCGCCACCTGTCCGTCCGCCGCTTCCGTGACGATCAGTCCCCTCTCCTTTAAGACTTCCTGTACGATATCCCGGTTCAGCTCATTGTCCTCGACGATCAACACTTTCATCCCGACAAGTACATCCGTCTCGTCTTTCCGGGTCTTCATTTCATTTTCTGATTGCTGTAATCCTTTTTCCATATATGTGCCTCATCCAATCCTTTTACTTTGGCATGCTGCGTCCGCAGCCGCTCTCCATGCGCCCCTGTGCACTGTCAGGAGCCTGACCGTTCTGCCATCTGATCTGTTCCTCCTCGATGGTCGGATAGCGCACCAGCCCCCTGCCCTCCAGATCCTCTGCGTACATATCTACCGCGGTGATCTGGTGGTTGTCATAGGTGGTATAGTAGTAGATCCCCCTGCCGGCATTGCAGCACGATGTATAGATCGTCGTCTCATATCCCCCATCGTCCAGCTCACAGCAGCCGCGCTGCTGATCCACGGAACCCAGTATATGGAAAAACTGGCTGACATCCGCCATTTCTCCCCCTGCGCTGACAGCGTTCATCTTGACAAACGCAGCCCTGACAAACCGGGACTGCGAGGACAGATCCCCGGGAAGCCCGATCCCGCCCATCCCGCGGCAGTACTGGCTCAGTTCCAGCCCTGGGGCAAATGTATTTTGCGGCGCCTTCGCCGAGAGGTGCATATAGTTGTTTAAAACAAACATTTGTTTATCAAACGGTGGATTGTTGGTCAGCACCCCCACCGGATTGTCATAAATCTTTATGCCCTCCGCTACCGACTCCACCGTAACCGACTCCGCACTGTCCGCGATCAGCCAGTGCAGCTGTGCCGGCGGCAGCCGGTCGCTGAACGCGGCGTTTGTGATATTGATCCTTGCCAGCAGCTCCCGCGCCTGTCTCACCGTGGCACACTGGCTCAGGATCCACGGAATCAGCTCGTACTGTGCGATATTGTCCTTTCCTTCCGCGCAGTCTCTGTAGACAGCGCTTCCCACGAAATTCAGACCTGCCATCCCCAGACCTTTTTCATTGACCGCATCATAATACAGCGGATAATCCGCTGTCACATACGCCATGCCGATCATCGCAAAGTGCGGACCAGCCGCCTTCTCTTCCGCAAAATGGAACAGATAGTTCCTGGGCGTCACTGTCACCTCATCCCCGTACGAGAAATCATTGTCCAGAGTGCGCCCGAAATAAAAGTCCGCCGTCCTGTAGGCTGCTGCTGTGCACATAAAATGCCCTCCCCGCTGGAAACTGCGGCTGTCCGGCACGCTCACCGCACGGCGCGCCTCTGCCGCCATGCCGTCCCCCAGACAGCCCTCTGTATTATATTATACTTGTTTTTCGCCATAATATCAATGAGAAGGACAGAAATTTTATGCGCTGGCGTAGCAGTTCAGCCTTCGGCTTTCTGTTACAGGCATCAAGTCATGCAAAAACCGCTTCGCGGTTGGCTTGATGCATCCAGGCCGCTATGCTTTCTCACGGACTTCGCAGCGTAGTGCGAAGTCCCGGGCTGAACTGTTACGCGCTGGCTTTCATCGCGCTGTCTGTCATGACAAGAATGTCGTCGACCTTCACGCCGAGCACTGCCGCCAGCACCACCAGATTGTCGATCGTGGGCAGCGCTGTTCCGGCACCTGACCAGAACAGAAGTTTTTTATTCTAGTCAGACGCCTTAAAATTATAGATCGGTTTCATGATATCGATGACATCCACTGATTCCCTGATGACATCGATGATATCCGCCAGGGACTTATATGCCATCGGCGCCTCATCGAGAGTCGCCGCGTTGACACAGGTCGTGTAAATGCCCTCCATCGTTTTCCTGTAGTCGTCCAGCGACAGATTTTCCTTTGCCCTGGTGCGCGACATCAGGCGCCCGGCCCCGTGCGGCGCGGAATAGTTCCACTCCGGATTGCCCCTGCCGACCGCAAGCACGCTCCCGTCCCTCATGTTGATCGGGATCAGCACTTTCTCGCCCTCGTGGGCTGCGATCGCACCCTTTCGCAGAATCATCTCCTCCGTGTCAATATAATTGTGAATGGTATGAAATGCATCCGAGCCTGTCATACCTGTTCGCTCCAGGATCACCTCTGCCATCTTCTCCCGGTTTCGTCTCGCAAACTGCTGGCAGATCTCCACATCGTGCAGATAATCCTCGAGATAGGTCCCGTAGAGATAGCACAGATCCTCCGGAATCAGACAGTCGCGGCGCTCCCACTTGAGATCCTTCAATGCCGCCTGGATCTCCTCTCTGCGTCCCGCCGCCTTGTACGCTGTGATCAGCGCCTCCCTTTGCTTAAAATACTCCTCCTTGCCGCTGTGCAGTTCGACCGCGAGGTGCTGGTAAATATCTGCCACCTGCTTTCCGAGATTCCTGCTGCTGGAGTGGATCACAAGGTACTTCGTCCCGTCCTGTGCCATATCCACCTCGATAAAATGATTTCCGCCGCCCAGCGTTCCGATGCTGCGCTCCAGACGCTTCGCATCTTTCAGACTCCGGTAGCAGCGCAGCTGCAGCAGATCAAACCGCTCCTGTCTCCCCTCCCACACATGCTTGCCCGAAGGGACAAAGTGTGCCGCCGCGTCCATTTTCTCAAAATCAATATCCCCTCTGCCAAGGTTCACCGTGTACATACCGCATCCGATATCCACGCCGACCACATTCGGCACCGCCTTATCCGTGATCGTCATCGTCGTTCCGATCGTACAGCCCTTGCCCGCATGGACATCCGGCATGATGCGGATCCGGCTCCCCTGCGTGCACTCGCAATCGCACATCTTGCGGATCTGCTCGACCGCCTCGTCCTCCACGACCTTCGCATAACACAGCGCCGTGTTCACTTTTCCCTTAATCTCCAATACGTCGTTCTCCAACATCGTTCCCGCATCCTTTCTATCGCTTCATTTTACTGTTTTATAACTTCTTATTTTAACTGCTTTTTACTGTCTATTTTCTGTATATTTCATCCTGCATGTGCATTGTACACAATCGGGCAAAAAACAGACCTTCTCCCCCGCTCATGTACACGTCCCTGATAACCGGCATACATCCTCCAAGTACCTGTGCGCACAAAGAAAAACCGCCTACCTTGTAAAAACCCTCCATACAAGATAAGCGGTGACAACCACAAATATGATATTTCATGCCCTTGCTGCCGCATGACTCAGCACGCGGATCCCACATCAGAACATTCCAACCAGCGATCTCTTCTCTTATATGAAAGCTTTTTCGGGTACATCAAACATAGACTCTGTTTTGCATCCAGCGCCTGTTCAAATCCTGTACTATTTGAATATCTGTTTAAATCAATCGCATATGTCCTGTTCATCGCTGCTCCCTCTCCGGCGTCTCATGTATTGAAAAATGCGCCTTCTTTTCTATAATGATATCACTATACCACAAGTCAAATGATCTGTCATTATACTTGTGGTATAAAGTTGACACTAAATCCCCCATGACAGCAGCGCCATACAAAGGCTTTAAGTATATAAAAACCCTGTCTCACTTCACAAACTGCTTGAGCACGGATATGAAGATATCCATATCGAGCGGCTTGGAGATGTGCGCGTTCATGCCGTTCTTCAACGCCGCCTCCTTATCCTCCTCCAGCGCATTGGCTGTCATGGCGATGATCGGCAGATCCTTGACATCCTTTCTCGGCATACTCCGAATCGTTCTGGTCGCCTCGTAGCCGTTCATGATCGGCATCTGCACATCCATCAGGACCGCATCGTAATAGTATTCCTCCGACTGCTCCACCATCGCGACGGCATCTGTTCCGTCCGGCGCCGACTCGACGACGAATCCCGCCTCCTCCAGGATCACCTCCGCGATCTCACGGTTCAATTCAATGTCCTCGACCAGCAGGACGCGCTTTCCGCCAAAATCCTCCAAAGTCCATACTGCTGCCTCGTCCTCTTTGTCCGACATGTTGTTTGCTGCGAGCAGCGCCGACTTCAGATCGGACATGAAGAGCGGTTTCGCACAGAATGCGGTGACACCTGCCGCCTTGGCCTCATCCTCAATGTCAGACCAGTCGTACGCCGTCAGGATAATGATCGGCGCATCGCTGCCGGCGACACTGCGGATCCTTCTCGCTGTCTCCACACCGCTGAGTTCCGGCATCTGCCAGTCTATGATGTAGGTGTGGTATGCGTCCCCTTCCTCGTACGCCATCTGGGCGCGGTATGCGGCCTCCCTTCCCGAAGTCGTCCACTCAGACCGCAGTCCGATCTTCTTGAGCATCTTGCTCACACTGTCGCACACGTGGAAATCATCGTCCACGACAAGCGACCGGAGTCCGTGCAGCTCCTTGATCTGCTCCGCATTCTTCTCGATATCCTGCAGCTTCAAGCCCAGCTCCACGGTGAAGGTACTTCCCTTTCCGATCTCGCTCTCCACTGTGATCGTGCCGTTCATCATCTCAACAATGTTCCTCGTGATCGCCATGCCAAGCCCTGTTCCCTGGATGCCGGACTGCGTGACCGTCGACTCGCGCTCAAACGGCTCAAAGATATGCTCCACAAACTCCTGCGACATGCCGATGCCGTTGTCCTTGATGATAAAGATATAATCCCCGTACCCGTGGCGGAACGTCGTCTTCTGCATGATGCGGAATGTGATAGTCCCTCCCGCCGGTGTATATTTCACGGCGTTGCTCAGCAGGTTGATGAACACCTGGTTCATCTTCAGCGAGTCCGCGATGACATCCTCATTGACGATCTCAAACGTATCGATAAAAAGCTCCAGCTGTTTCGCCTTCACCTGCGGCTGGATGATGTTGACCAGGTTGTGCATCAGCTCGGAAATATTGCATTCCTGTTCCTTGATCTGCACCTTGCCGCTCTCGATCCTGCTCATGTCAAGGATATCGTTGATCAGGCTGAGCAGATGGTTGCTCGACGAGAGCACTTTCTGCAGGCAGTCCTTCACCTGGTCTTTGTTGTCTATATGGCTGGCAGCGATCGTCGCAAAACCGATGATCGCATTCATCGGCGTGCGGATATCGTGCGACATGTTGGAGAGGAATGTCGTCTTTGCCCTGTTCGCGTGCTGTGCCTGCATCAGCGCATCCTGCAGCGCCTGCGTCTGCTCTTTCTGCTTTCGGACACTCTCTGTGATCTCCTTCATCACGACCATCACCATGATATCCTGTGTCTCATCGTCCCTGGTCATGAGAAAGGACTGGCGGATGCAGATCTCCTGGTCAAGGCTGTCCCGGCACCAGTACTCCACACTCACTTCCGACTCGCCCTGATCAAAGCAGCTTTCAAGATACGCCGCATTTACAACCTTTCTGTACTCCTCGAGCGAATCGCTCAAGACAAATTTTTCCCAGAGCCTGAACCACTCGGATATGGTACAGGGAGCACTCAGTCCGACCCTCTGCAGCAGCGACACCTGCCCGCCGCCCAGCCCGCGCAGGATATCCCGCTCGACACGGTCCCGCGTCAGATTGAACTCAAAGGTACAGATGGCACTGGATGTGATCGCGATCTGATACTGTCGCTCCTTGCGGTTTGCGACAGCTATTTTTGCCTGGATATGCAGCTCTTTCTCCTTCACTTCCGTGATATTTTGTCTGATCAGCAAAAGCTTTTCTGCCTTTCCCTCTCTTCGCTCCAGGCAGACAATGTTGATGTGCTCCCACTCCGGCCTCCCGTTCTGTATCACATGGCACTCAAAACGCGCATCATTGTGCTCCGCAAGCGTCTCGATCAGGGCTTCCTTATCCAGATACTCCGCCAGCTCCGCGCGCTCGCGCTCGTCTATCAGCACCGAACACAGATGATCCACCAGCTCCTGGTACACGCCTTTGAGCGCAAAACCGCCATCCTCGGGTCTCGTCCCTGCCAGATACTGATAAGTACCCGCCGCGAAGTCAACCATGGCAAACCGCGAAAACAGGGTGGTGACACCATTGATAATATACCCCATCTCCCGGTTCTCGTTCTCCAGCCTTTTCTTCTCTTTTCCCGCGCGGATCAGAAGGATGATGATGTAGATGACAAACAGTCCGATCAGCATCACTTCGAGCTGGATGCCCACGATATTCTCATCCCTTATCATGCGCTGTGTGACATTCTTCGGGAAAGTCTGCACGAGGACAAAATCATTGTCCGGAAGATGCATAACGCAGATATTATCGGTCTTGCTGCCGGAAGCGCAGACAAAAGTCCCCTCCCCGCCATGTTCAAAGATCCCATTCACCTCGTCTGCCGTACCGCTGTCGATCACCCCGTCCTTCACCAGTGTGCTGATCAGATTCTCCTCATATATATTGCCGTTGGAACTTGCGATCGCCTTTCCGTTTGGCATGCACAAGTACACGTCCGCCGCCTCGCCAAAATAGGTGGTCGCCAGCATATCCTTGAGGTACTCCTCCGCCAGGTAGGACCCCCTGAGCACACCGATGACTTCCCCCTTGTAGCGCAGCGGCGCATAGAAACTCACCATCGTCTCATTAAAAAAATAGGAATCCAGTATCACGGCAATGCCGCTCTCGCCGCGCATGCCGTTCTTATAAAAATCGCGGTCAGAGGCATCCGAAGTCCGTCCGTCTGAGGTGTGGTTCGTGCCTGCGTCATCTGTGAACAGCACCGCGTCAAACAGGGCGTTATGCTCGATCTCCCTCAGCGTCTGTTCACTGATGGCAGGTTCCTTCAGCCCTTCACTGGCAAAGTGCGCATATGTATTGATCAGCTCCAGGGCATTGTTCATCTTCTCGTTGATCCGCGTCATGGTCTGACGCGCCGAGTCCGACGCGTAATTTTTGTTGCGCTCCTCTATCTGTATGCTGTTCTTTGTGGTGTACCACTGGAACAGACCAATCATCGCAGCCAAAAGCAAAGCGACGCCAATCACTTCCTGTATCGATCTTTTCCTCTTTTTCATTAAGAATCTCCCCTCCGTACCTGCGAATCTTCCCCCGTCACGAACTTCTTTGCCGTCAGTTGATATCATTTGTTTAGATTATTATACTACCAGTATTTTCACGCGTCAATCATTCTCGTGACCTTGTTGCGATTCTTGCAAGTCAGCATACGGCAGCGATCCGCATATTCCCTGTACGAAAACCATCCTCACTGCGGTTTCACAAAAAAGGCGCATGAAATGAAACGATCCCATTTCATACGCCCTCCGGTCACTGTATTTCGTTGATCTTCTTTGTCGCTATTTTATGCGCAGTACCAGGTGCTGCGGCAGACCGTTGACCATGAATGGCTGGTAATCTCCCCGGATCAGCGGTTCTATATAGTTGACAAACTCGTCCGTCACATAGTTCCCCTCTTTGTTCACCCAGTTTCTCGGCACCAGTTTCTCATTGTTTGCGATGCGGTGCACGTCGTAGATGCCGGCAGCACTCATGTACGGGTCATCCGACACGCGGTCGATGACTACCATCTTGCCTGTGTCGCCCTCGTCCGCCGCCTTGACCGCAGCGCCTCCCACCATAAACGCCTCGTCCACATCGACGCGCGATGCCATGTGGGACGCACTTCTCTGCAGTGTGGAGAACTCGATACTGCGCGTCTTGCAGCCGATCTCCGCACCCAGGAACCCAGCCAGATACGCGGCAGTTCCCTGCAGCTGCCTGTGCCCGAACGCATCCACATAGTCGGCTCCGCCCGACAGTTCACAGACATACCTGCCGTCAGCAAGCTTGATCCCCTCGGACACTGCTATGACGACAGACTCCTTCTTTTTCAACAGCTCCTGCACTTTTTTCAGGAATTTGTCAATATCAAACGGGATTTCCGGGAGATAGATCAGATCAGGACCCTCGCACTCCTCCGTCCTCGCAAGCGCCGTCGCCCCTGTAAGCCAGCCCGCGTTGCGCCCCATCACCTCGATGACCGTAATCATATCCTTGTGGTATGTAAGTCCCAGGGCATCGCGGATCACCTCTTTTGTGGATGCTGCGATATACTTTGCCGCACTTCCGAAACCGGGTGTGTGATCGGTGAGCGCAAGGTCGTTGTCGATCGTCTTTGGCACGCCCAAAAACTTCTGCGAGTGGCCTTTTATGATCGCATAGTCGGAAAGTTTCTTGATCGTGTCCATGGAGTCGTTTCCGCCAATGTAGATGAACGTCTCAATGTCCAGCTTATCCAGTATCTGAAAGATCTTCTCGTATATTTCCAGATTTTCGTGGATCTCCGGCAGCTTGTAGCGGCAGGAACCCAGAAATGCCGACGGTGTGCGCTTCAAGAGTTCGATATCCATGTCGGAATGGATCTGCGTGGACAGATCCACATACTGCTCATCCAAAAATCCCTGGATGCCGTGCAGCATACCATACACCTTGTGGAATCCTCTCTCCTTTGCCGTCTTGTACACGCCAGCCAGACTGGAATTGATCACAGATGTCGGACCGCCCGACTGTCCTACGATAATGTTGCGTTTCTTCTCCATTTCTTTCTACCTCCTGTTTTACTCTTGCTATATTTATATGCTCTATATTATATGAACCACACTGCAAAACAGCCCCGGATCATGCACGCTCTAGCAGGTTGCCCCGCCCACCACGGTCTTCTTCAAAACCTGTTCGCGGTCTATGCTGCTGTTGAGCAGCTTATCCTGCACATACGCAAAGCCAAGCCGGTCGATCGTGTCCGCAAACCGTTCTCCCGAAAGCCCCTCGTCGCGGAAAAACAGGATCGCGCGCTCCGCCATATCGATAACCTCCTCCTCGGACAGAAAGATCTTATCGAGCATATGTCCCTGCGCCACTTTCTTGCCCCAGCGTCCGCCGATATAGATCCTGTAGCCCGCCGCGGACTCATTCACCGCGCCAAACGGACATTTGCCGATACATCTGCCACAGTGGTTGCACGCCTCAGGATCTATGCGGATCCTGCCGTCCTCCACCTGTGCCACATGGACCGGACAGCCCTTCTCCACCTGGCATACCTTGCAGCCGCGGCATTTTGACAGGTCGATCTCCGGCACGCGCTGCCCCACGATTCCCAGGTCATTCAGATCCGGTTTCACACAGTTGTTCGGGCAGCCGCCGACGGCGATCTTGAACTTGTGCGGCAGCGCCACGTCGTTGTAGCCCTTGTAGTACAGATCGTGCATTCTCTGCGACAGTCCAAAAGTGTCGATCAGTCCGTACTGGCACGTCGTTCCCTTGCAGGAGACGACCGGGCGGACTTTGGAGCCTGTGCCGCCTGTCTCGAGTCCCGCCTCGGACAAAAACCCGCGCAGATCGTCGATCCTGTCATACGCGACGCCCTGGATCTCCAGCGTCAGGCGCGTGGTCATCGTCACCTCTCCTGTTCCGAACCGCTCCGCCGCCTCCGCGATCTTTTTCTGTTCTGCCGCCGTGATCTTGCCGTTTCTCGTGATCACGCGCACGTTGAAAACATCGTCGTAGCGCTTATCCTGCAGGCAGCCAAGCCCTTTCACGCGCTTGATCTCCTCCGGTGAAAGCTTCTTTCCATTGCGCGGCACGCGCACTTCGTTGAACGTGATGCCGCCCTCGAGGACGCGTGTGTTCGTATATCCCAATGCCTTTAAGCGGTTCTGCAGGAAATACCCTCTCTTGCCTTTTGCACAGACAAGGAGCAGCTTCGCGTCTTTGTCCAGCCCCTCGACCGGCTCCGTCACACTGGACAAATTGATCCAGCGCGCATTCGGAATCGACGGGGCAGGGAGCGCGTCGAGCACGGTGTAATCCTTTGCCGCGCCGGAGGCATACTCGGACGGGCTCATGCTGTCGAGCACGCCGTCGAGCTTGTTCTCGAGTATGTAGCAGGCGGTGACAAACGGGTGGATCGCCGTGGAGAACGGCGGCGCATAGGCGAAATCCATCGTGTCGAAATCGTCCAGCTTCATATTTTGGCAGATGCCTGTCACGGCAATGTCGACCATCTTGTCAACCGCACCTGCGCCGAGCACCTGGATCCCGAGGAGCCGGCGGCTCTCTGTCTCCGCCGTCAGTTTGACGATGAAGGACGACGCACCCGGATAATAGTGCGCCTTGTCGTCGAGGACGCAGACGACAGAAGTCGCATCGATGCCGGCTGCCGCAGCCTGCGCCTGCGTGAGACCGGTCCGCCCGCCATTCAGCGAGGGGAGCAGGCGCACGACACCCGTCCCGAGGCAGCCGCCATATCCCATTCCCTGACCGTGCATCTTCTTTGCCATCGCGCGGGCGGACAGGTTCGCCGTCGATCCCATCGCAGACCACTGCGGCTTTTCCGTGACCGCATTCCACACCATCGCACAGTCTCCGACGGCGTAGATATCCGGAATGTTCGTCTGCATATTCCCGTCCACGAGCACGGTGCCCTTGAACATCTCGATCCCCGAATCCTTTAAGAACGCCGTCGCGGGGCGCACACCGATCGCAAGGATCACCATGTCCGCCTGCAGGATGCCGCCGTCCGTGTCGACACTCTCCACATGGTCTTTTCCGTTGATCCCCCTGAGGCTCACCGACGTGAGCACGCGCATGCCGCTCGCCTTGAGCTGGCGCTTTGCATACCCCGCCATGTCCTCGTCAAAGGCGTTTGGCATGATCTGCGGTGCCGCGTCGATCACCGTGACTTCCATGTCCAAAGCCGCCAGGTTCTCTGCCACCTCAAGTCCTATAAAACCTGCACCGCAGACCACCGCCCTGCGGCACTTGTTGCCCCTGGCATACGCGCGGATCGCCACCGCATCGTCCGGCGTTCGCACGCAGAACGCTCCCGCAAGCCCCACACCGTCCACCGGGGGAACGAAGGGCTCCGCCCCCGTCGCGATGATCAGCCTGTCGTATGTCTCCTCGAAGACACTCCCGTCCGTGCGCCTGATGGACACCGCTTTCCTGCCGCTCTCAACCCCGACCGCCTCACAGCCGGTCTGCACCTGTGCACCTGTCAGCCCTGCGTACTTCTCCGGCGAATTCACGATCAGTTCCTCTCTCGAGGCGATGTCACCGCCGATGTAATACGGAAGTCCGCAGCCGGCATAAGATATGTCTGCCCCCTTCGTAAAGATCTGCACCTTTGCCTGCCTGTCGAGACGTTTTAGCTTGGCAGCCGCTTTTGTTCCCGCCGCCACGCCGCCTAAGATCACATACTTCATCTTCATCCTCCTTTAAAATTTTATCAGAATTTCTATCAAAATTTATCAAATTTATCAGTCAGAAATCTTCAGTCAAAAATCTTCAATCAAAAATCTTCAATCAGAAATCTTCAGTCAAAAATCTTCAGTCAAAAATCTTCAATCAGAAATCTTCAATCAGAAATCAGACGTCATCGATCAGAATTCATCGATCAAAAATTATGTATCAAAAATTATTGATCAGAAATATTTGATCATAAATTTGTATCAGAAAATTATGTATCAGGAATTATTGACCAATCATTTTCTGTGCCGATATCTCACTAAATAATAGTATAGTGCAGATTGCCTTGATTATCAATAAATTTTATGCTTTTTTTGTGAAAATCCGATCACGTTGTCCACCCCTGCCCTTTCGGCATCATCCAGCGCGCCGCATCCGAAAAAAAAGATCCGGTCATTTGACCGGATCCTCCAGACCCTCGATGCTGATATCATTCTTCTTTGCATAATCCCACAGCGCCGCGTGTATCGCCTCCTCCGCAAGCAGGGAACAGTGCACCTTCTCGGGGGGAAGACCGTCGAGCGCCTCCATGACCGCCTTGTTGGTCACTTCCAGCGCCTGCGTGACTGTCCTGCCCTTCACAAGCTCTGTCGCCATGCTGCTGGTCGCCACCGCCGCACCGCAGCCAAAAGTCTTGAACTTCGCATCCTGTATGATGCCGTTGTCGTCTATGTCGAGATACATCCGCATGATATCCCCGCACTTCGCGTTTCCGACAGTGCCCACGCCGCTCGGATCCTCGATCTCCCCCACATTGCGCGGATTGCTGAAATGATCCATTACCTTCTCACTGTACATCGGTCCCTACGCCTCCCTCTTCCGGTTCTGTTTTATAAAATCCTCGTACAGCGGTGACATGGAGCGGAGCCGCTCCACGATCCTGCCGACCGCATCCACCGTACTGTCGATGTCCTCCCTGGTCGTCTCCTCCGAGAGTGTCAGCCTCAGGGAACCGTGTGCAAGCTCATGGGGCAGCCCGAGCGCCAACAACACATGGGACGGGTCGAGTGAGCCCGATGTGCACGCCGAGCCAGAGGACGCACAGATCCCCTGCTGGTCGAGCAGTATGAGCAGCGACTCGCCCTCTATGAATCGGAAGCAGAAGTTTGCATTGCCCGGCAGTCTGTCTGTCGCGTGTCCGTTCAGCCTGCTGTAGGGGATCTCCTCGAGCACCCTCCTGATCAGATAGTCCCTGAGTGCCGTCTCCTGCTCCTGCCGCTCCTGAAGGCTGGCTGCAGCCAGCCTTGCCGCCGCTCCGATGCCGACGATCCCCGGCACATTGAGCGTCCCTGCGCGGCGTGACCGCTCCTGCGCGCCTCCGTGCACAAACGAGCCGATGCGCACACCTTTTCGGATATAGAGGAACCCGATCCCCTTGGGTCCGTGGAACTTGTGCCCGCTGGCGCTGAGCATGTCGATATGGAGCGCATCCACATCCAGCGGAATATGCCCGTATGCCTGCACCGCGTCCGTGTGGAACAGGATCCCGTTCTTCTTTGCCAGCGCGCCGATCTCCCTGAGCGGCTGTATCGTACCGATCTCGTTGTTCGCCGCCATGACTGTGATCAGGATGGTATCGGGTCTGATCGCCGCCTCCAGCTCATCAAGCTTTATCACGCCGCACGCATCCACGTCCACATACGTGACCTCATATCCCTGCTTCTCCAGATACTGGCAGGTATGCAGCACCGCGTGGTGCTCGATCTTAGAAGTTATGATATGTTTTCCTTTTTTCTGGCAGAACGCTGCCGCCGCTTTGACTGCCCAGTTATCCGACTCGCTTCCGCCGGCTGTAAAATAAATTTCATCGTGCTGTGCACCGATCAGCTGCGCAACACTCCTTCTCGCCTCATCCACCGCCTTCATGGATCTTCCCGCAAAGGAGTAGATGCCGGAAGGGTTTGCATACTGTTCGCAGAAATAGGGTTTCATCGCCTCAAACACTTCCTCGGAGACCCTGGTCGTCGCCGCATTATCAAGATAGATCATTTTCTTTTCCTCATCGCTTTCCCAAAATCGTGATTCCTCACATCTCACTGTTGTCCGCAGACTTCTCCTGCTCAATGTCGACCAGATCCTGCAGTGTCATCGCATCCACGACATCGTTCACCGCCGCATAGATGCGCCTGTACACCTCGACAGTCGCGCATTTCTCCACGCGCCTGCAGGGAACCGCGTGCTCTGCCAGACATTCGACCGGCGCAAGCGCACCTTCCGTCAGTCTGAGGATCATGCCGACGGTGTATTCCGCCGGCGCCTTCACGAGCTGATACCCGCCCTGTGCACCGCGGATGCTCCGCACATATCCTGCCCTGTTCAGCACCGCGATGATCTGCTCCATATATTTCTCAGATATCTCCTGCCTGGACGCGATATCCTTGAGCTTTGTCGTCTCTCCGATATGGTCTGCGAGATCCAGCATGATCCGCAAAGCATAGCGCCCCTTTGTCGATATGGTCATAAACAGCCTCCTAACACCTCATTGCCAATCATACTGGCTATAATCATTTATACCACCCATTTCCTAGAAAGTCAATATGTTTTGTATGTTTTATTTCGTTTCGGGATGCATGCGTTACTGTTCACTCGTTATGTCGGTACAGGATCAAAACAGCGCACAGCACGCCCAGAAGTACCGGCAGCAGCAATGTCAGCGCTGATGCTGTCAGTCTGTTTCTTTTATAAAAGTTGTGCTCCCTGATATCGCCCGCCACCTGCAGGATCCCCTGCAGGGCGCACAGGATCACCGCAAGGGCAGCGACCAGCTTCGCGGGGTATATGATCCTCTTTTCCTGATCCGCACCGCTGCCGGTCTTGTCCTGCGTCTCGAGGCGCCTGATCTCAAACCGGAATGTTGTACCTGCCAGAAGTTCCCTGTCAAAACAGTCGCTTGCGATCTCGCGCAGACGCGCATCGCTCTCTCCCGTTCTCTTCAATGCATCGCTGTGTGCGATGTAGTCCTCAAACCATTCCAGTGAGACCTGCCTGAAGATCCGCTCAAACAGGATCTCGTTCACGACAGGCACTGCCACAGCGTCCGCAGCCTGGTAGACGAGGATCTTTCTGTCCGCACGTGCGGCAGCCATATCCGCCGCCAGGGTCGCGGGAAGGACATACCCGCACTCGGCATCCCCCTTGAGCACCGCACTCCGGACTGCCTCCTCGCTCCCGTACCGCTCAAACGAGATCAGACCGTCACGCGCTTCCAGCAGTGCCTCATAATCCCCGGACTCGTCATAGACAGCCGCCCTGACCTGCACTTTTGAGCGCTGTTCTGCCTCCGTGATCACAGCGGACAAAACGACGATCGCGCCGAGGCTGATCCACATGCTTTTCCGGCGCAGGAGGCGCCGAAGCATCACCATGGCAAGCGGGGGCACACAGATCCCCGCCGCCCCTTCGGCTGCGCCTGCCGCCGTCCTGTCCCGCTCCCCGGCGCGCATGGACACCACCGTCCCGAGAAACAGGCACAGTCCCCACACGCAAAGTCCCGTCACCACATAGGGAAACGACTGCACATCGCCCGTGAGCAATATGGTAAACCCTCTTTTGACCATCGACGCCGGAAGAAACGCCCCGACCGCCGCCGCTGCATCCGGCAGCAGCACCGTGGGGATCAGGCAGCCGGACAGATATGCCTGGAGCACCGCCAGAATCCCTGTCACCACCAGCGCCGACTCGCGCTTCTCAACGATCTGGTATATCATCATGAAGTACACGGTCATAAACCCTGTGATCAAAAACAGGCTCGCTATCCCCTGCCACGTCACCGCGATCGCGATCGGATCTGCCAGCACACTGTCTGCATGCGGTATCCGGTTCAGGACAAACACCGCCAGAAACGGCAGCAGCAGAGCTGCCGCCATCAAGACGCTGCCCGCCAGACATCTGGCTAAAAGCTGTGCCGCATAACACACGCCGACACGCCTGTCCGCCATCGTCTGCTGCAGGCTGCTGCGCTTGCAGTACTTGCCGAAAAAGAGCCCCGCAGCCAGCATGTACACCGTGAACAGCGCGCTCCCGAAATAAACGACATACGTGTCATTTTCTGTCAGTGAAAGCGTCCTCGTCCGAAACAGCTTTTCCCTGCTGGCAGCCATCTGCAGATTGAAACGGTTGATGTCGTCATACATGGATTCCGGTGCGTATTCCGACGACAACATATGCAGGACGGAGTCGGACGCATAGATCTCCGCCTGCGCTGTCGCCAGCATCCCCATGCCCGCCGACGCGATCTCCTCAAAGAGCACACTGCCCAACGCATCCGGACCGCCGCCGGGCGCAGCACCGCTGTGTCGCTCCGGCAGGTACAGCACGGCGGGCGTGTTGCTTCCCGAAAGGATCTCATTAACCACATCCTCGGGCAGGACGATCAGCGCCGACAGTTCCCCGCTTTCCAAAAGCCGCCTGCCCTCCTGCTCCGTGACAGCCTCGAGACTGCAGAGGCTCCTGATTGACTCAATATTCTGTATATAGGCGACTGCCAGATCGGTCAGCGGATCCGCCTTTGCCGTGTAGCCGACCCGGAGCCTGCTCCCCTCATCCCGGTCTCCCTGCACGACAACGGCACAAAAAACAGCCGCACCCGCAGCCGCCAGACACACAGCCGCCAACATTATCGCCCTTTTTAAAATTGAGGGCAGCATGACAGCTGCCCTCTTGTATTCCATTTGTAACCAGATCCCTGTTTTACTCATATTCATCTAATTCATCTAAAATAATCCGCCGTACAGCAGACCGGCAATATCCGATTCACTCATCTCGAGGACATTGGTCGCCTTCCCGGGCACCTCGATCGTCGTGTCCGCAGGCCCTGTCTCGATGGAACCTGTCATCAGCAGATAATCCTCGCCGTCGATCGTCAGCGCGCCATGATTCAGCCAGAACGTGTAGCCCTCACCCTTCACTATGTCCCTGTAAGCGCCATCCGCCCTGATCTCCATACTTGTGCCGGGCGCCTCGATCTTCATCTTCATATCAAAGGTCTGGTCGTTATATCCCCAGTCATTTGTATACCAGAACGTGACCTCGTCATCGCTGCTGCTGTCCTGTATGCTCAGTGCCAGATCCTCACTGTAATGATCCTCCGTGATGACCGCGTTCCTCGATATCCCCAAATACAAAATCTCATCGCCGGACTGCATGTAGATCCCGCCCTCGATGACATCCATCGCGCGCTGACTGCCCAAAAAGTCAATGTCGACCGCGATGGACTCAATGTCGATATCCCTGGCGGACACTGCTATGTCCGCAGGCGTCGAGATGTTGACGATCCGCCCCTTCCTGTCGAGATAGTAATCCAACACGAAGTCCTGCTCAAGCCGCAATGCAAACGCCTGCTCGATCACATAGTCCATGTCATCCTTGAACTCGTCAAAGTCGTCGATGTATGTCGTCTGATACTGCTCCATGATCGTTTTGTAAATGTCGCTCGCCAGGAAAGCTTCCTTCATATTTTCCATTGTTTCATTGTAAGCATCTTTGTCTATCGTGACACGCACGCCGCCGCACTCGACGGATGTGCCGCCCAACACGAACTCGCGCTTTTGCCGGATCGTCTCATACTGCACGGATTCCTCTGTCACGCCGCCGTGCTCGTTGAGGATCTCAAGAAATCTGCTCTCCGCGCCCTCCCCGGTGCTGTCCGACATCTTTCTGTCGCAAAACAGCGTCAGGGCATAATCCTCCGGGAGCTTCTCCCCCATCAGGGATGACCATGCGGAGTTGTTGAAATCCCTCCCCAGATTGGTCAGGTCAAGACTGTACACCTCATCGTGAAACAGGAGCGGAACACTCACATACAGTGTGTTGTCCGCCGCGGTGATGCTCCCGATCTGCATATCGATCCCGTACGTGCCCAGACTCACGTCAAATTCCGCCATCTTTTCCCTGTAGTCCGTGACCGCGTCCACCCCGAGATCAACACTGTTGATGCTGCCTGTCGCGTTGGGATCCGTAAAAGATACGTCGATGTTGGTCCGCATCGGTTTCGTGTCCTTTAACTTGTTCAGTTCGACAAGACCGATATCCTCGGCGACCGAACTCTGGTACGCCGCCATCTCCTTTGCCATGTTCGCAAACCCCTTTGCGAGCTGCCTCTTTGGACCGCCGCCCAGCAACGACTTCGATACCAGAACGCCGATCCCGATAAAGATGACCACAGCCGCCGCGCAGAGGATGCCGACGACAAGACCTGCCTTGTTCTTCCCGTGCTTTCCCGCCGGTGCCCCCTGAACGGGCGGCGAAACCTGCATCGGTCCGCCGCCCATCGCACCCTGCCCCGGCTGACCGTAATAACCGGGCTGCCCGAACTGTCCCGGCTGCGGCTCTGTCTGCGCTGCGCCCGGCTGCGGCTCCGACGGTTTCGCCAGCTGCACCGGCACTGCGCCCGGCCCCGGCTCCGACGGTTTCGTCAGCTGTACCGAAGACGACGACGCTGCACCGTACACGGACGAGGATCCGCTTTCTGCCGCCTGTGGCTGCGGTTCTGTGTTGTACAGCACGCTCCCGCTGGCAGAACCGTCTGTGTTTGTCTCAAATCTGTTATTTTCTTCCACTTCACTCTACTCCTTTATCTGATTCAGCAGCGCTTCCCCCCGCAAATTTCTGTCGATCTCCCTGCTCACACCCCTGTTCAGGGCAAAGACCCTGTCACACAGATCCAGATCGATCTCATCGTGCGTGGCGAGAAGCACTGTTCCCCCCATCTGCTTATACATGGCGAGATACCTTCTGATATCTGCCTTTCCGGGCAGATCCAGCGCCGCATCCGGCTCATCCAACAGCAGGATCGGCGGATCTCCCGCAAGCGCGCAGCCGATGCTCACACGCTTCTTCATACCGCCCGAGAGTTTTCCTGCCCTCAGACGACACATCCTGTCGACACCGAGCGCCTTGAGAAATCCCTGTTCGAGCGATTGTCCAAGCATCGCCGCATCCGTATACCACAGCCGCAGATTATCCATCACGCTCAGCTCCGGTATCAGGCTGCTCTCCTGCGGTACATACCCCGCATAGCGGATAAAAAGCTGCCTGCCCTGCGCGCGGTTTCCGTCAAAATAGATTTCCCCCCCGTCCGCTTTCCGCAATCCGGCGAGGATGTTCAAAAGTGTCGACTTGCCGCATCCGTTTGTCCCCACGATGCCGACACACTGCCCTGCATCCGCCGTGATGTTCACTCCGCAGAGCACCTTCTTCTTTCCATATGAACTTGCAATGTCCACTGCCTGTAAGCGCTCCACCTTATAGCCTCCACTCCCTCGCGCATCCCGCGATCACATTCCAGAAGACTGCGGACAAGGCCGGCTGCATTCTCCTAGTTCGACAGGATCTGTTTCTCCAGATCCGCAAAGTCCATCTGCCTGTAAGCCGTGTCCAGATCCTTGTTGTTCCACGCGGATCCGGTCCTGTTCCCGCCAAGCCTTGTCGGTTCGTTGTACCCGTTTTTCAGGATCGTGAGCGCATACCCCACTTTGTTCTCGACCTGCTTTTTGAGCGTATACGACAGGATCTCAACCAGCTGCTCATGTGTGCGGTCGTTTGCCTTCGCAGTGCGCAGGATATCCTTTGCCTCCTTGAGACTGCATGCAAAGAGGTCGATCACCTCCTGCTCATCCTGTGTGGCGATGACGGACTCGCCGTTCTGCTCTATGGTCTCATACTCGACGATGGTGCGGTTCCGCTTCACCCGCGTAACCTTGAAACGCACGGCACTGATCCCGGTCTGTCCGCTCGGCAGCTTCTCGTGGATCAGTTCATACTCGAAAGCGATGTCCGTGTTTCCGTTGATCTCCTCGTAGGGTTTGTCGAGGATCTCCCGCTTGACGTTCCCGTTCGCGTATGAGTCCGGTATCTTCATCATCTTGCGCAGCTCGTCGAAGGCGACCACGAACACGCCGCCGTTGAAGGTCTCCTTGTCTTTCAGCAGATAGTAAAGGCGCTTTGAGTACTTCTTGGTGAGGTTCAATGGATATTCGATCCTGTAATACGCCCCCTGTTTCGCGGACATGATCATCTCCTTAACCTCCGGGTGAAGGTCGAGCACGATCTTGCTCCTGCCCTCATCCCCGCGCTTTTTCTGATACTTGATCTTGCTGAACCAGGGATAGTAGATGTCCGTCCCCTCGTCCTCCTTCAGGCGGAAGCCGAGCCCCTCGAACTTTTTCACCGCCTTCTGCAGATAATTGTAGGCATTGGATTCGTCCTGCAGATTGTACAGGTGCTTCACATCACCGATGTTGATCTCGTAGCGGGTATTTTCTTCCGTGTCATCCCCCTCGCCGACAATCCCAAGCAGGATGTCGAGGATATCATTCTGCCTTCTGTCAAGATCGTACCTTGCCTCAATAATGGTCTGGGGCCGGAATGCCACCTCAGTCCCACCTCTTTTTTTCTTACGATTCATTCCATAACCTCTCTCGCAGCCCTGCACGCTGTCTGCCGGCTCCCCGTGGTGACATTGCTGGTCCCCTCGTCCGATGCCGTGAAAAGCGTGCCTGCGATGATCTGTATCACATTTATCCGGTAAAATTTTGTTGTATAATTGCTATATTAATCTAATTTCGGGTTTTGTGCAAGTCATTCATCGGATATTCTTAAATTTTCCTGGATGAGCCGCGCAGATCGCCATAGCGCGCTTCCTCGTACTCCCTGTGGAGGTGCCGCATCTGCCCGTCATTTTTCAGCCCGGCATTCTCCTCGATCTCCGCCGGGGATTCGTACGGTTCTGGTCTTTCTTTCCGGTGGCGCCGTATCGTCCTGCGGTATCTGCGCCGGATGCGCTCCGCCTCGCTCTCCGCGCCGCGCCGTCCCTTCCTATCTAAAAGGACTTCCCTGCGCTGCGGGATCTGGTCATCCCCGATCTCCTCGACGATGTCGCCATTCTCATCCCGGCTGTTCCGGAAATCCCGGAGTATCTGCCGGATCACCAGAAAGACGCCGTACAAAAAGACAAGCGCACATGCAGCCCCTAATCCCCAAAGCAGCGCAACCGCAAGCTTTGAGGGCTCCGGCGCGGGCTCCCCGTCGTTCAGGATCTCCATCCAGCCGACACCGTCCGCCGCAGGCATCTGAAAATCCGGACCGCGCTCATACTCAAACGGGGCGGGCGCTATACCGTCAAACCACTCCCGGATATCCGTATACTGCCTCTGACCTGCCAGAAGGACCGAGGGCACCATCCCTGCGAGCAGAAGCAGGGAAAACAGAAGGAGCATCGAAAAACTCACCCCGTACAGACGCCGCCTGGGAATCCCTTTCGTGCGTTTGTTCATCTCCAGATATGCCCTCGTCTCCACAAAATATTCGTACACCAGTGCGAGAAACGTGTACACGACCGCACTGTAAAAGGCGATGTCGCACAGCGGCTTTGCATTCAGGCAGACTCCAAGCACATAAAACACGACGAAATACCACACAAGGGACAGTGCCGGATGATCCAGAAAGCTCACCAGCCTGGCTGCAAGCGGCTCCTCCCGCATCCGTTTCGCCGCACTCACCCTGTCCGCAAACCGCCTGATTATGATAAAAACCGTCTCCGCAGCCATCATGACGCAATAGCAGATCCCGTATGCCTCAAAGCGTCCCCGCCCGCCTGTAACGTATGCGATCAGTCCGGTGACAGCGCCTGTCCCCGCGAGCAGCAGCGCGCTCACCGCAAAATAGAGGACAACGCTTTTGACCCGCTTTGCGGCACGCTCCGTGACGATGACGGGTACTGCGATCAGGAAACACTTGACATACAGCACCCCGGTCCCCGCGGGATCCGACCACGCTGTCACCGCGTAGACCAGCGGGACAAACATCGAGAAAAGAAGCGCCGCATGCAGATATTCCATGACCTTTAACCCCTGCCTGTATATCACGTCCGCTCCACCTCCTTTACCAGCACGAAAACATTGTCCCGGTCGCTGCGGGCAGCTTCCCTCAGCGCGCTCCGCTCTCCCCTGGGAACAGGCACGATCACCAGCGTCTGATGCTCCCCGGCGCACTCCCGGATGCACTCCATCAACGGTTCCTTCAGATTTTTGGTGATAAACAGGAAAAGCGTATCCTCCGAGACCGGCTTTTTGACAAACGTATCGGAAAAGAGCCTTCTTGCCAGCTGCCCGAAGTCCTCCGCGCCGTCCTCCCTGTCATACTCCGCGAGCATCCGCTCAAACGCAATGCGGTTTTTTCTGTTGTTCTCCGGGAAAAATACGTCACTGCCTCTCCCGTTGAAGACAAACCCCACCTCGATGTTCTGCCGGATCAGCCTGCGCATGACCGTCGCCGCCAAAGCGATGCTCTCCTCCACGAGATCCTCGTATTTCAGGATCCCGGTGTCCTCCACATCGAGAAAGATCATCGCTTTCTGTGACTGTACCGAGTCGAACGTGTTGACCATGAGGGAACCCGTCCTGGCACTCGCCTTCCAGTTGATCGATTTCATGGGATCGTCTGTGGTATAACTGCGGATCGTGCGGAATGCGAACGGATCCTCGTAAAGCCTTCTGGCACACTGGACCGCGCCCAGCATGTGTTCGCACACGGTCACGATCTCCGACACATCTGTCATTTTGGGATACACGTAGATCTCCGCCTCTGTCCCGACCGCCTTGCTGTAATGCTTCCTATATAATAGTGTATGCGTGGTGATGTCCGCGTCGCTTGCCAGATATCTCCCCCGCTTCGTGCACTTCACCGGTATCTCCCTCGTGATCTTCTGTCTGCCGAGCACCGAGAAGACATCCCGCTTGTACAGGTAATCGCTGACATTCGTGTTCTCGACATCGGCAAAGTCAAGCTCCTTTCTCGTGTGGAATCCCACCTCGAGGACCGGAACCGGCATGCGCTTTCGGTTCTCGATCACCTCGTAGAGCTTTGTCTCCTGCCCGGCATACACCGCATCCGTCTCAAACCACAGTCTCACGGTGACGTCCTTTGCCCACTGGCATCTGTAATAAATTCCCCACACGGCACCGACAAGCAGTGCGCCCAGCAACATAACAAATATCATCTCTTCGCTTTCCAATCCTCCGTCGGCAGTTCAATACTGTTCAGGATCCCGGTGACGACTGCCGATCTCTGTATATCGTCAAACTCTCCGATCAGGCGGTGGCACAGCACGTCATGCGCCACCGTCTTAATGTCCTCCGGCACGACGAAATCCCGCCCCTGCACGAGCGCATAGCCCTGTGACGCGCGCAGGAGCGCGAGGGTTCCCCTCGGACTCACGCCGGTCCTGTTCTTCCTGGTCGCCTGCACAAGCGCCACGATATAGTCGCGCAGGTCATCGTGCACATAGACCTGACGGCACTGCTCCTGCAGGTTCCTGATATCCTCCGCGCTGCACACGGCATCGATCTCGGCAAGCGGCTGCGCCGTGATGAATCGGTCGATCATCTGGCGCTCCTCCGCGTCACTAAGCCCCCCCATGCGGATCTTCATGACAAAGCGGTCGAGCTGCGCCTCCGGCAGTGGAAAACAGCCGATTGTCTCCACTGGATTCTGTGTCGCGATGACAAAAAACGGCGCCTCCAGAACCCACGTCCTGCCGTCCACCGTCACCTGCCCCTCCGCCATGCACTCGAGCAGGCTCGACTGTGTTCTTGGCGTGGCGCGGTTGATCTCGTCCGCCAGCAGGATATTCGTGAAGACGGGGCCTTCCCTGAATGTAAAAGCGCCCTTTTCCTGATCAAAATAGGACAGACCTGTCACGTCGCTCGGGAGCAGATCCGGCGTGAACTGCACCCGCTCAAACCTGCAGCCCATCGACTTTGCCAGCGCCCGCGCGAGCACGGTCTTGCCCGTTCCCGGCACATCCTCCAGCAGCACATGACCGCCCGCTGCCAGGGACGCCAGCAGGCGCCTGGTCACTTCCTTTTTGCCGATCATGACTTTCGCCACATTCTCTTCGATTCCTGATAAGATGCTTTTTGATAAGATACTGTTGTTCTCCATATAAAACCTCTCTCATTCCCATACCCGATGCCACACAGACCATGCGGCGCCCAACGCCGATCTCTGTCCGGATGGAGCACTGATACGACAGCGATAATCAAGAATAACCGACACTCATTTCTATGATGCCGGTTATTCCCTGAAACTTTTTTGACCGAAACCTCCACGGTTTATGGTCAAGGATTAATATTATTATAATACTTTGCACGCCGGATGTATAGCCTGCATTTTCTCTTTTCCAGGGTTGTTTCATGAAGGCTTCCAAACGACATCATTTATTATGAACTTGCTGTCAGTCGGTTCGGAATCTGGACAG
>ERZ808051.436-NODE-436-length-47786-cov-6.648473_pt1 | contig 47786 bp, 39 predicted proteins | sample MGYA00380199_ERZ808051 | MGnify/ENA primary metagenome ERZ808051 (study PRJEB31490, sample SAMN06133391) | mouse gut metagenome | isolation source: J11 | host: mice | place: China: Chengdu | collected 2015-05 ... | reverse complement strand
TAACGACTTCTTACGACAGTGTGTGTCGCCTTATATCCACCCCCTGAAGTGGGTGGTTTTACGGCGACTGGTGATAATTATAATAACCTTGATCCGGCAAGATTCGACCTTTGCTGTCTCGGACTGATTGCACAACGGCATCGGTCTGAATCACTAGCTCTTGATTTGCACCCAAGAATAATTTAAACAATCGACCTTGTTGTAGGTTGCCAGTAAAGCTACCACAGTAACTGCCTTTGGCAAAGGTAACTTACGTGGTTGGCATAGCTTGAGAGGCTAAAGATAAGGATAATGCCAAAGCCGCTATACCTGATTTGATAATCCATTTCGACGTCATAATGCAGCACTCACTTTTAGATAAGGGATATTTTTTTATTAAAGTATTTTAAACAAAGCAGTGAAACAAAGCATCTAAATTAATATACCACTTGGTTAAGTAGCTAACAACTGCCAATTGCTGAGTTATTGCTTACGATTAAGACACACAAAAATCCACCGTGCTTTCGGCGCGACCCACCATCTTAATGCTATGCGTGCCTGGATGCTCAGATAGGTAACGATAGTTAGCGCCGCCCTTATCTTCTAACACTTTCCCCTTACTATCAGTAACCGTTTGCACATGACCGTCTGTGCTAATTACCAATTGCTGCGCTGCTGCCATCTCTACTAAAAACAATTCACCTGAGGTTAAGTCGCCCTGATAATGACCACAGTTACTGCCCTTTTCAAATATTACCTCACTGGTTGGCATCGCCTGAGCTGTTAAGCACACTAATGAAGCAACACTGGCCCAACACAGCTGAGTGCTGCTTTTTTTCATCATAATTTAGATATCACCATTTTAGATTTTAAGAGTGCGTCATTTTGCCCTAAACGCACGTTTTGAATTAAAGCTGTTTGATTGAGTTTACATCCAGCCTAGCGCCCTTAGAGCCGCCGCCCCTATCGCCATACCAAATAAAGACACCACCGTCGTAAATGCTAAGATATTGGCTGCTAAAACCTCATTACCACCCATTGCCTTGGCCATAACATAGCTGGCTGCAGCTGTCGGCGATGCCACCATTAAAAACAGCACGCCCATATGCACGCCAGTTAAACCAAAAGCCAGTCCAACTACCACGGCAACGATAGGGGCAATCACAATACGCCCCACACTGGCCTGCATGGATAAGCCTGATAACGTCAGCATAGAACGGACATCGATTGTGGCACCCGCACAAATTAACGCCAAGGGTAGAGACAGCGCAGACAGTAAGGCCCCAGTTTGAGTAATGACGTTGGGCAGCGCTGGCAAGTCCAACGTTGAAGACAGTAGTTTAAAGCCAAATGCTGCAATTAAGGAGAGGATCAAAGGGTTGGTAAATAGCTTCTTAGTTAACATCATAGCGTAACTTTCACGCCGTGCAATCTGTTTTTCATCCGCTTCTGGGTTTATGGCAGTACGACTTAACGTAATCACCGCTAAAATGTTAAATACCAAAGTAATCACGCCCATATAGACCGCGCCGATACTTAGCCCCTCTGGCCCATAAGCATTGGCAACAGTCGCTAGGCCAATAATAGCCATGTTACTGCGAAATACGCCTTGCACAAACACCCCTTTATCTTCAGGCCTTGTAATAAAAAACTTGGCGTAGAGCTCGGCCCCGAAGTAAAGCAGCATAGTCACCGCAAATCCAGCGCCTAGCAGGTTCAACTGCTCACTAAAGTTGACCTGACTTTCAATGACACTAAAAAACAGCAAACAGGGCAAAGCATAGTTAAATACAAGCTTAGAGGCTTGGTCAATAAATGCCTTACTAATCTGTCCTTTTTTGCGCATAAAAAAACCCAACCCCATGAGTACGAGGTTGGGCAGTACAATATTTAGAGCAAAAAGAATGGCATCAAGCATTGCTATCTCATCTGGGTTTTGGGCGGTGCTATCGCCTTATGCTGTCAGGTTAGCAATCATTACTAAATCAGCTCACTTTAGAGTGATTTAGCTGTCTAAAGTTGCCTTCGCTTTTTTCTGTTTTTTTAAGGTCATACCAAGAAGCTGGATGGCTGCTGGCGTGACACCACTGATGCGACTGGCCTGAGCCAAGGTTGCTGGGCGAATTTCTTGCAGCTTTTGTACGATTTCATTAGATAAACCTGAAACCACACTGTAGTCAAAGTCCATTGGCAGCTGCGTATTTTCTAAACGCTTCATTTGGTCAATGTCTTCTTGTTGACGACTGATATAGCCGGCATATTTCACTGAAATTTCGATTTGCTCGCCCACATCAGCTGCCACATCGGCTCCAGTTATCGCTGCAATGTCATCAAAGCCTACATTAGGGCGCTTTAATAAGTCATAAGCGGTAGACTCTTTTGATAGGTTTTCACCAGTGCGCTCAGAGAACTTCTTACCTAACTCATTATTTGGGGTTGCCCACAGCTCTTTTAGACGGCCGGATTCAGCAGCAACAGACTCCATTTTATTTTGATAAGCCTCCCAGCGAGTATCATCAACTAAGCCTAAAGTACGACCAATTTCAGTCAAACGCTGATCCGCATTGTCTTCACGCAGCAGTAAGCGGTATTCTGCACGGCTGGTAAACATACGGTACGGCTCTTTGGTGCCATGAGTAATCAAGTCATCAACCAATACGCCCAGATAAGCTTGGTCACGGCGCGGTGTCCAGCTGTCCATTACCGGATTATCTTGGGTAGATAAAGCGGCGTTTACACCCGCTAGTAGCCCTTGCACCCCTGCTTCTTCATAACCTGTAGTACCATTGATTTGACCGGCAAAATATAGGCTATCAATAGACTTGGTTTCAAGCGTTGGCTTCAGGCTTTGTGGGTTAAAGTAATCATATTCAATGGCATAGCCTGGACGAGTAATATGTGCGTTCTCTAAGCCTGCCATAGTACGAATGAACTCTAGCTGCACATCAAATGGCAAACTGGTAGAGATACCATTAGGGTACAACTCATGGGTGGTTAGCCCTTCTGGCTCAATAAAAATCTGATGACTGTCTTTATCGGCGAAACGATGGATTTTATCTTCAATAGAAGGACAATAACGAGGACCCACCCCTTCAATATCACCTGAGAATAAAGGTGAGCGGTCTAAATGTCTGCGGATAATATCGTGAGTTTTCTCATTGGTATAGGTAATGAAGCAATTGACCTGCTCTGGGTGCATGGTCACATCACCCATAAAGCTCATTACTGGCAGTGGCGTATCGCCTGGCTGCTCTTTCATTACACTAAAATCTACCGTTCTGGCATCAATACGAGCCGGCGTGCCTGTTTTTAGACGACCCACAGGTAGTTTTAATTCACGCAAACGCTCAGCCAGCTTAATAGAAGGCTGGTCACCGGCGCGGCCACCTTTTGAGTTATCCAAACCAATGTGAATCACACCCCCTAAGAAGGTGCCTGAGGTCAGTACCACAGTTTTGGTACGGAAGATAATGCCCGTCGAGGTAACTACCCCACAAGCTTTACCATTTTCGACCAAAATATCATCAGCGCCTTGTTGGAATAAATCCAAGTTGGGCTGATTTTCTAAAGTATGGCGAATGGCAGCTTTGTATAAAATACGGTCGGCCTGAGCACGAGTAGCACGTACTGCGGCCCCTTTACGACTGTTCAACACGCGAAATTGAATACCCGCCTTATCGGTAGCTAAGGCCATAGCGCCGCCTAAAGCATCAATCTCACGCACCAAATGCGATTTACCAATTCCCCCAATAGCAGGGTTACAGCTCATCTGGCCTAAGGTTTCAATATTGTGTGTCAACAATAACGTCTGAGCGCCCATACGCGCTGCTGCTAGTGCTGCTTCGGTACCGGCATGCCCGCCACCGATGACGACAACATCATACGATTTAGGATAAGTAATACCAGAGGTATTTGATGGAGTAGTTGATGACATAAAGACGCCTCGCCTGCTGTTTTCAGCAATTACTGAATGGGAAGTTCACTCAAAAATAGAGTAACAGATAATTATAACAAAATTAGGCCATCATCTGTAGACAAAATTCGACCAACAAACCCATAAATTTATTAGGGTTATCAGCGGTTATTTATTAGTAATTGGTTAGTAGCTGATTAATAAATGGTCAGTAAAATCACGCACTCTTAAGCGGCTAAGGTTATCTATTTGTAGTTTAAATGGGTGTGGGTTGTACAACTTAGCTAGACCTTGAAATAATGGGTAATAAAATTTCACATTCTGGGTCTACAACCTAGCGTGTAATAGCGGTACGCTTAGCGCCTTATCCGTATTGTTATCTGCAACTTACTGCTATTTAACTATTTGATTATTAGCTATAAATTACTTTCTGCTCTGTAATATATTATTTTTTATTCTTATTACTTTTGTCATTAACACCATGAGGACTGCATGAAAACCATTATAAAAACAAACCCTAACCTCCCCTCTGGCACCGCAATTAAGACCTTATTGGTCGCTAGTATTACGGCAACGGCCTTAACAGCTTGTAACAGCTTACCTCATGCTGCTGACGCATCCTCAACTCAATCTTCTGTGAGTCAGACAACTTCAAAAAACGCTTCTAAAGATAAAGAGACACAATTTCCGGCCGATGCCAGTCGTAACGAATACCAATTGGATAATGGCCTAAAAGTTATTATTAAAGAGGACCATAGAGCTCCTGTGGCAATGACTCAGCTTTGGTATGGCGTAGGTTCTACTGATGAACCAGAGGACAAAGGGGGTATTTCCCATTTGTTAGAACACATGATGTTCAAGGGCACAGAAAAAGTTTCTGGGGCTGACTTTGACAGATTGATAGCCAAGTTTGGTGGCGATCACAATGCCTTTACTAGCTACGACTACACTGGGTATTACGAAATGTTCCCAGTTAACCGCCTAGAATTGGCTTTGGAGCTAGAAGCCGATCGTATGACCAACTTACGCTTTGATAGTGATGAATTCGTGCAAGAGTTTGAACAAGAGCGCAACGTGGTTATGGAAGAGCGTCGCCAACGTACTGACGACAACCCACTGGCTAGAGCCTTTGAAAAATTCCGTAAATTGGCCCTACCAGACAGTCCAAAAGGTGAATCTGTTATCGGGCCTATGCAGGAAATTGCCAATACTGATATCAAAGATTTAGAAAAATGGTACAAAACTTGGTATGCCCCAAACAACGCAACCTTAGTTATTGTCGGTGATGTTGACCCTCAGCAAACCTTAAAAAAGGTTGAGAAATACTTTGGTGCCTTACCTAGCAAGCAAATCCCTGAGCGTCCTTCGGTACTACAAAAAGGCTGGCGTGGTTACCAACAACAAACCCTGCAAGAAACTGTCAATGTGCCTACGTTAATCATGGCGTTTAATGTGCCGACTTTGCACAGCGCCCTGACTACTGACCTGCCCGCTAAGGAAGTATACGACCTATTAATGATGCAATTTATCATGGATGGAGGCTATGCTGCTCGTCTAGAGAAGCACTTGGTCCGCGAGCAGGGGTTATTGGCTTCCGTAGTTTCTTACTATGATTTGTATGAACGTGGCGATGGCTTGTTCATGATTCAGGCCACACCACGCGAAGGGGTAACTTTGGCTCAGGCCCAGAAAGCCATTATAGAGCAAGTAGATAGATTTAAAACGGAAGCTATTAGTGACAAAGAGTTAGAACGTGCACGCAACAATGCGGTTAAAGGCTTCGTCTTTGCACAAGATAGCATGGCCGGCCAAGCCTATATGATTGGTAACCTACAGTCTCGAGGCTTAGATGATCGCCTAATTCATACCTTGCCGAAGGAGTTAGCAGGTATCAGTAGTAAAGACATTAATGAGGCAGCCAATAAATACTTGGTAAAAGACAATCTAACTGTGATGCATGTTGAACCAGTCACTGACCCAAGCACTGCCAATAAATAGTTTTTGCCAATAAATAAAGTGGTCACCCTGCCCTTGATTTATACAGACTCTTTATTTATACAGAACATATTCCTGAAAAACTAATATAAAAATTGAAAGCTATAACACCCAAACACGGATTTGATATGAAATCATACTTACGCCCTTCTTATTGTTTTAAGCCAATTATCGTGGCCAGCTCACTAATAATTTCAGCCGGACTGCCTTCATTTAGTGCCAACGCTGCACCAGAGTTACCCAGTGGCGAACATGCTAAAAGCGATGTTGATATCACCCAGCCCATCAAAGCACTGGATAATCTATCTAGCTTAAAAAATGACAAAAAATTAGACTTTTCTATCCCAAAATTTCAGCACTTCACTACAAACAATGGGGTGCCCGTTATTTTCTTTCAGACCAATCAGCTGCCTATTGTCGATGTCGATCTAAGGTTTAATGCGGGTAGTGCTCGCGATGAAAGCATCCGTAAAGATAGCTTTGGCCTTGCCAGCATGGTGGCAGACTTACTTACCAAGGGTACCAAGAATTTGGATGAAACTCAGTTTGCCGAAGCCACAGAACAATTAGGTATTGAGCTTGGTAGTGCGGCTTATAAAGATCAGTTTGTGATTAATCTACGCAGTTTATCTGAGAGCGATAAATTAGACCCCGCTTTAAAGCTATTAAGCGAGGTGCTAAGTGAGCCGAGATTTGATACCAAGGTTTTAGAGCGTAGTAAAGCTCAGCAAGTCTTGGGGCTAAGGCAGATGATGCAAAACCCTTCTTATCTGGCCAGTCTTACCTTTAATAAAACGCTGTATGGCTCTCACCCCTACGCCCACCCTTCTTATGGCACCATAGACAGTATCCCTAGCATTGAGACAAAGGACCTACAGCGCTTCCATGACACTTATTTAGTGGCTCAAAATGCCAGTTTAAGCATCACTGGGGACTTAAGCTTACAGCAGGCCAAACAAGCTGCTGAGACCATTACTAAGCAATTGGCTCAGGGTAAGCCAGCGCCAAAGCTGCCTAGCCCCACCCCTATCAAAAGCAGTAAATGGGTACATGTAGACTATGACAGCGACCAAACTTCAGTGATTATAGGTCAACAAGGTTATAGCGTCAGCAAAGACCCGACGCAGCTACAGCACAGTACTGACTTTAGTATTGGTAATGAAATTTTGGCCGGTAGCGGATTTAACTCACGCCTAATGGGCAAGATACGTAAAGATTTAGGTTATACCTACGGCATTTATGGCAACATGACTGCCATGCAAGCTCCTGGCCCTTACGCCATCAAGTTCTCTACCCGTAACGAAAAAGCAGATGAGGCCATCAAAGCCACACTGCAGACGGTAAAAGACACCTTGAAGCAAGGGGTTACTGACGAAGAGTTCAAACTGACTCAAGAAAGCCTCATCAATAGATATCCTATGGGTTTCTCAAGTAATGCTGGTATCAATGGCATGCTGGGTGTACTTAACTTCCACAAGCTACCCGATACCTACATCACCAACTATATCGATCGTGTAGAGGGCAGTAATGTAAATCAGGCGAACAAAGCGCTTCAAGAGACGTTAACGCCAGACAAATTCATTATTGTTACCGTTGGCAAGCCTGATATTGCTAAGAATTCTGAGCTAAATAAGCTTAAATAGTACGTCTAAATCGTAGGCTTAAAGGTCAGTGAGTATAGTTAATATCTCATAATTTCAAACCATAAAAAAAGACACCTTAAAGGTGTCTTTTTTTTGTCAGTCAGTAGACAACGAATCGATAACAGCTTACTGCACGTTTATGGTCACATCATAATCTATCGGGCTACTCATATACTCAACCCCCTCATAGCTTAGGCGTATTACATATTTATCTGCCTGATTGACCAAGTAACTGCCATTGGCAAAATCATAATAAACCGGACTAATCAAATTAGCCGCAATCTGCTTTGGATGGCTTTCTATGGATATTCTCTGTCCTTTTTTTGGGTAAATATAGTAGTCACAATAGGTGTCTCGCATCACCTCATTTTTACGAACTATTTGTGTCGAATCTATCGGAGAATTAACCAGCTTCGGGCACTTATCTTGCTTAGCTGCAGCCAATTTAGCTTTATCAATCGCAACAGAGCCACTAATGCTTTTCATAGTGAACTCACTATCAGTCTCTTCCGCAGCTTCCACAGGACCTAACCGCCCTGCTTGACTTAAGGAAGACAGATTGGCTGCCTCAATTCTTGGTAATCCTGAATCTGTTATATCTCGCCACTCTTCGTTGGCCTGGTTTTTATGGAGTAAAGTATCAGCGGGTTTACAGGCCATGACGGTAGTAACTGTAATAAAACAACTAAGTACGGCCAGATACGATGATGATCTTATATTCAAATCTTATGCCTCAAATAATATATGCCTTCTTACGTCTTACAATGACTTAAAAACGAATGATTTTACATAAGGAGTTTTAAGGTAATGAATTAAAGACAATTTACAGAAGGGAGTGTTAAGCCATAAGTAACAACACTTCAGCTTAATGAAGCTAATATACATAAAATGGCTTAACACACATTATACACGATTTTTACATAAGTATTAAGAATATTATCAGAACACAGGTTGACTTAATTTAAATAGCGACAATAAGAGCCAGCGTCAGAGTTGGTAGCGCCCCAATAACGATAACCTTGGGTATCTAAATGAATCGCTCCCGTGGCATATAGCCCCAAACCAAAGTTATATTTTTCACCTTGGCTTGACCAAAACTGACACAGTCTTTCTTGCATGGCACTTTTATACCAAGGCTGTCCTTCATACTCAGGCACCCAAATATCGATGGCACCATTACTCATATGTTTACTGGCTGCAGCTCCTCCTGCACAAGCGTTCAAAGACGGAGAGCGATAGGTTGATCTAATCTCGGCTGTCGGTGGCAGGACACCCTGCTTTTTTAGATCATCATAAAGTCTTAAAGTCGCTATCATATTCGACCACAGTTCATAAGGCGGTAATTGATACTGCTCATAGCCACAACGCTCCCAACTACGAGCTGTGGTTAACAGTTGATCAAAAGGAGGAACGGCCTGCTCACCCAGATAATTTGCCAAATAGCGTTTGTATTGCTCAACCTCATTGGCTCGATAAGAGCTGATATTTAACCATTGCACATAGTTGTAGTTGGTTTCGCCAAAAGAATGCGACTGACCATAATTTGTTGAAGAAGAGCCGCCAAAGGGTCTAATTCTGGTGTTTTGCTCAATAGTTAGTCTATCAGACTCTCGAATTAAGTTACCCAAGCTATCAGTTTTAGCAGCTTGGTGTTTGCCCCCTTTAGGGGTGCGATTATTGACGTTATTATTACTAATCACCCTTATCTTTCTTTGCTCGTTGACATTCGCTCCTGACGTATCTGAGGTCGTAGTACAGCTGGTGCTTAACAGAGCAAGTGATGCAATGATGCCTAAAGAGTATTTCATCGTGCTTTTCATAGCTTCGTAGTTTCCAGTCATATTATTATTGTCAAAGGGGTCAACAGGCAATCGTGAGGGTTAGCCAGTAGTTTGAAAATGTGGGATAAAGATAGAACATTGATACTATCAAATTTGCTACAGTCACGCTAAACTATAGCGTCTCACTTCTTACCAAACTATTGCTGTTATTTAGATAATTTGCTATCTAGATGTCTACAACAATACTGCCCTTAGTAAAATGAGTAAATCTGGTAATGATATCCCGTGATTAGAACCCCTTCCCTTTGCTAACTCAATAATAAACTGCCTTATGTCAAAGCAACAACAGTATCGATTTTCTCGACAAACCCATCATTTTGGCCGAGACGATAGCATTAGTATCTGGGAACGCATTCACATTGACCCCTGGCTAATGCTACTTCTGCTCACCTTGAGTTTTATTGGTCTGGCTATTTTATACAGTGCCTCAACTCAAGATGTGTCCATGGTTATTCGCCAGTCTGTCAGCTACTTGCTGGGCTTCACTGTCATGATTGGCATGGCTCAGATTCCCCCTGGTGTCTATCGAAACTTCACCCCGTTTTTTTATATTATCGGTCTATTTTCATTGGTATTGGTAGAGCTGATTGGTGAAGTGCGTATGGGGGCACAGCGTTGGATTGATATTCCAGGATTTGGTAGTGTTCAGCCCTCTGAATTCTTAAAGCTTGGGCTGCCCATGATGTGTGCTTGGTATCTGTCTAGACGAGACTTGCCGCCCAACCTTATCACGGTAATCTCAACTCTGGCCATCATTATTTTGCCGGTATTACTCATTGCCAAACAGCCTGACTTGGGCACCTCGCTATTGGTGGCTGCCAGCGGAATATTCGTGTTGTTTTTGGCAGGATTGCCTTGGTGGATGATTGGCTCAGCTGTGGCTATGATGATTCCCACAGTATGGGTTGGCTGGACCTTTTTGATGCGTGACTATCAAAAGCAGCGGGTATTAACCTTATTTAATCCAGAAGCTGACTTGTTAGGCGCCGGCTGGAACATCACTCAGTCAAAGACAGCCATTGGCTCTGGTGGACTCACTGGTAAAGGCTACTTAGAAGGCACACAGTCGCACCTACACTTCCTTCCTGAAGGCCATACCGACTTTATTATCGCGGCTTTCTCTGAAGAGTTTGGCTTATTAGGCGTGAGCGTCCTGATGTTTATTTACTCTTGTATTTTGATACGCTGCTTATATATCGCAGCCATTCACGTTGACACCTTTGGTAGATTATTGGCCGGTGCTATTGCCATGTCTTTCTTTGTCTACATCTTTGTCAATATTGGTATGGTAGGCGGTATTCTACCTGTGGTTGGGGTTCCGCTACCTCTGGTGAGCTATGGGGGAACGGCAATTATCACTTTAATGGCAGGCTTCGGGCTACTTATGTCTATCTACACTCATAACACTCGATAAGTCATTAAAATTCAGTAACTTAACCTCCAATCATTCAGCCACTCAGTCACACTGACAGTCCCCATAACTTTGTCTATTCAACTCCTATCCCAAATCTTTTGGATAGGAGTTTTTTATATAGTCTTTATAAGTTTTACATCCATTATTAGCGACACTTTTTGTCGTATAGAATCTGACTGACCCCCTTAATCCATAGGGTCTGACCCTTATATTTGTTATCATAACTTTCTATAGTTAATAGGATAAAAATATGGGTTCAATTAATTATGAAAGGTTACAAGGCAAATTAAATATTTTGGCAGATGCTGCTAAATATGATGTGTCTTGCTCCTCTTCTGGCAGTAATCGAAAGAACCAAGGAGGCAGTCTAGGCGATGCTTCCAAATCAGGCATTTGTCACAGCTACACCGAAGATGGTCGCTGTGTCAGCTTACTGAAGATACTTCTAACCAATCACTGCATCTACGACTGTGCCTACTGCACCTCAAGACGCAGTAATGATACGCTGCGAGCTGCTTTTAGTGTCGAAGAGGTGGTTGAATTAACCATGCAATTTTATCGCCGCAACTATATTGAAGGGCTGTTTTTAAGCTCAGGTATTTTTAAAGATGGTGACCATACCATGGAGCGTCTGGTCGAAGTGGCCAAGCTGCTGCGTACTCGAGAAGGCTTTAATGGTTACATTCATCTAAAGACCATTCCAGGGGCGAGCAAATAGCTGCTACATCAAGCCGGCTTATACGCAGACCGTCTAAGCGCCAATATCGAAATACCCACTAAGTCTGGGCTTGCCTTATTGGCCCCAGAAAAAAGCCATGAACAGCTTCAAGCTCCGCTGCAAACCGTAAAAGAAGAAATCATTACCATCAAAGACAGCCGTAAGAAGCATAAGTCAGCACCAAAATTCACCCCTGCGGGCCAGACCAGTCAAATGATTGTCGGTGCCAGTAACGAAACTGACTTGCAGGTAATACAGCTTTCTAATCACTTTTACAAAAAATACGATCTTAAACGTGTCTATTATTCTGGCTATGTTCCCATGTTAGAGGACAGCCGCTTGCCAGCTATTGGTACGCCTGTGCCTATGGTTCGTGAAAACCGTCTGTATCAGGCTGACTGGTTAATGCGCTTTTATGGCTTTGGGGCTCATGAAATTTTAGATCCAGACGATCCCTTCTTAGATTTGGAGTGTGACCCTAAGCTGGCTTGGGCAATTCGGCACCGTGAGCATTTCCCCGTTAATATTCAAACCGCGCCGTACGAAGTTATTGTCCGAGTTCCCGGTATTGGCGTAAAAACCGCCAAAAAGATTGTCAAAGCCAGACGCTTTAATCAAATAACTCTTGAGCATCTAAAAAAGATGGGCGCAGCAGTCAATCGTGCTAAGTACTTTATTGCTACCACTGGCAAAAACGAACACTTAGCCCATTTAACTCGAGACAATTTTAGGCAGTATGTCTTAGCCCAAACTCAAACCAAGTTTAAAGACCAGCGCAGTGGTCAGCTTGCTCTGTTTTAACGGCAACTCCTATTAAACGAGCAGCCAAACTTGAATAATAAAGTTGAGCAAATAAATGTCACAATCCAGCTCACCCGCAATAACGCCACCGACCCTCATTGTCTATGAATCTAGCTTTGAGGGTTGGCTGAGTGCTGTGTTTTACGTTTATGAGCAGAAGCTACAAAATCAGCCGTACTTACAGCTGGTAGACAGTAGTGATTATCAGCCCTCTTTGATTGATACCGCTACTTATGTCGCTACCGATGATGATAAAGCTCAAAGAGTGCTCACCAAATTAAATACTTTATTGGGCCGGTCAGGGATGCGACAACTACTTTGGGGCTTTTTGTCTGAAAAACCTGAAATTGGGAGCACCTTATTTCAGGTCGTCAAATACGCTCTAGACTACCCCAATCGTCAGGTGTTACAAGATTTAGGTAACCTAGCGGTTCTTGAGTTGGCACAAACCGTTAAATCCGTAGGGCGCGAAAAGCATCGCATGGAAGCTTTTGTACGTTTTGAGCATACCACCGAAGACATTTATTTTGCCCGAGTAGAGCCTGACTTTAATGTCTTGCCCTTAATTGGCGAGCATTTTCGCCAACGTTATCAGGACCAGCAGTGGGCCATCTATGATATCAAGCGGGGCTATGGTATTTTTTATGATCAATCCAAAGCAATAAATAACAAGCCAGCAGAACTACAAACCATAGTCGATGTGGCAGATGAAGTGTTATTGAATCCCAGTAGCCTACATAGCGAGCAAGAAAAACAATATCAAAAGTTCTGGCAAGGCTATTTTGCCAATGTTAATATCAAAGAGCGTAAGAATCCTCGCTTACACAGACAATATCTGCCCCAGCGTTATTGGAAATACTTAACTGAAAAACAAGTCCTGCCCAATGCTGAGCATCTTAATCAATCACGCTAATTGTAAAGCCTGCGTAAATTTAACAGGCACCTTGTTTTTTACTTCATTTTCACTGACAATGTGCTCAATTCATTGATTGCCTTGTCACCCATTAATCTGCCCAGTTGCTATTATGAAAGTCATGCGCCTGCTCTCCTCTTTAAAGCACGACGAATCCGAGCGCGGAATTTTTCATCTTGGGCGGGCTTTGGTCAAACGTGGTCACACCTCAATTATTGTCTCATCAGCCGATACCGATCATGAACTGGTCAAACGTCTGGAGCGGGACGGCAATATCTATCATCAGTTATCTCTTGAGAAGAAATCTTGGCTGTCTCTACGCCAGATTTGGCCATTACGCCACCTTATCGAAAAGCATCAGCCAGATATTATTCATATCCACTCTCGTACGCCTGCTTGGATTCTGCACTGGGCACTTAGACGTGCCAAAGTAGCCCGCAAACCCAAACTGGTTGCTACCATGTATGGCTTTTATCCTCTAAACAGCTATGCGCGAGCCCTACTTAACGTCGACTGTCTGATTACCGTCTCTGATAGCGTGAGTGATTATTTATCAAAAGGCTTAAAGGAAGTTAAAAATCCGCCTCGCTCCATCATTCGTATTTATCGTGGCGTAGATACCCGTAACTTTCCTTATCGCTATAATCCTTCCGTATATTGGATTCATAGAACTTTTGCTGAATACCCGGAGCTTGAGCACAAAAAGTGGCTGCTGTTCCCCACAGTAATAGGTCAAGAGTATGGGCAAGAGTGGCTAATCGACATCTTGGGCAACTTAAGTGAAGACTTCCCTAACTTACATATCATTATTATGGATGATGACTCACGCCGCGATGTGGTGCATGAAGAATTCATGCAACGAATCAATGCCTTAGAGTTAAGAGATAAGTTTACTTTTATTGGTACCAAGCACAATGATATGCGTGAATGGTTGGCGGCTTCAAACTTGGTACTAGGCTTAGCCAATCAGCCTGAATCTATTGGTATTAATGTCCTCCAGGCCATTCATTTGGGTACGCCTGTGGTAGGCTGGAATAAAGCAGCTTTTAATGAGATTTTAAAACCGCTTTATCCGCAAGGTTTGGTAAAAGAAGATACCGCCTACGCTTTATGCAAAATTATCCGTATTCAATTAGAAAACGCCATGCGCCCCCAAATTACTGATAAATTCACCATGCAGCAAATGATTGATGAGACCTTAGAGGTTTATCAATCTTTATCTGAAAGTGACGCATCAAAGCCTTTAGAGCCTGCTGTAAAAAGCAGGTCGACGCAAAAAGAAGAGTCTTTGAAAATCAAAAGGTGAAAAACAAAAAAGAAAAAACCCAAGTCTAGGGCAGAGACTTGGGTTTTGGGGCGCTATTTAACTCTTATTATTATTATTTTCCTTCCGGCTAATCCTTAGCCAAACTTCTACGTAAACTTGATACGATTTAATCTACAGGGCAATAGATCAACTCATCTCTGCTGCAAATCCTAACAGCTCGTCTACGTAAATCAACCAACACCGCTATCCATGCCATCCTTGTGTTGATGAGCCCATTGTATGCTGTTGTTGGGGTGCTGCCTAGCAGGCAAAAGCCCATTTTCACGTAAGCAAATGCTTACATCGATAAAAGGGCTGATGGCCCCTTATCTGACAACTGTGTGTTTGCCACCAGCTACTTCGTTTAGCTCCTCTTGTTGCTGTTCAGCGGCAGCTTCGGCATGCTCTTGAGACAAGCGCTCGCCTTCTTCTTTACCCTCTTCTATTTTGGCTTCCGTGTCTATCTTATCCTTCACGCTGGCTTCAGTGGCGTTCTCTTCTTGTTCAGCAGTAGCACAGGCCTCATATTGCAAAGTCGTCATAACTGGGAAGTGGTCTGAGCCTATAGAAGGTAGGCGCTCAATATTCACTAAAGTAAAACAAGGGCTATGGAAGATATGATCTAACGCCCAGCGTAAAAAAGGATAGTTAACATGGAAGGTGTTAATAAAAAACCGGCCAATGCGGGGATCTAATAATCCTGAAATCCGCTGGAACATAAGCGTTGTCTTTGACCAAGCCACATCGTTTAAGTCACCGGCTAAAATAGCGGTTTGATTATTTTCATTAATATGTCTACCTACCATTAATAGCTCAGCATCACGGGTGGTCGATTTATCCGCCTCTGTTGGGCTTGGTGGCATAGGATGTAGGCAATAAAGCCAAATAACCTCATCGTTGGGCAGTCGTAGCTGAGTATGTATCGAGGGAATATCGTCAATCAATAAGTATTTGACCTCAGGATCAATCAGCTCAAGCTTCGAATACAGATGCATGCCATATAAATTATCTAAAGGCACTTTGACATTATAAGGATAGTCCGGCTCAATAACGCTTAGTGCATCTTGCCATTTTTGATCCGACTCTAAGGTGATTAGAATATCCGGATTTTTTTGCTGCACTAAATCTACTAAGGCCTGAGTATTGTCATTGGGCGTCAATACGTTCGATACCATTAACTTTATCTGCACCGCATCGGGTATCGGTAAAGCTTGACGCACCTCTTTTTTCCACAGTCGGGTATAAGGCAATACCATACGTAACTGCAGCCCCACTGCGCCTATCAAGGCAAGCAGCAGTACCACATCCCAGCTTTCCCACTGTGGCGCCAATACCAATAAGCCGATAAGACTGACCAATCCAATGACTAAAATTTGTATCCTTGGAAAGTCAACACCCCTTATCCACCAATGATCTAAAGGCAATAACCCCCATACACTGACGAAGACCACCAAGCCTGCCAGTATTTGGAAGATAAAATAGAGTGTATCGAACATAAACCACCAATTTTAAAAAATAAATTTTTAGTAAAAAAGAAGAATCCCTTATAAGGAGAATTAAACTGATATAGTCACAAAGTACAGCCACAAAGCGATAAAAATAATTATCGCTTTAAGTCAGCACAATAATACAGAAATTCTAACCAATATATGAACAAATTGGTAAATATAGTTCTATCATATAATTTATAACAAAAAAATTGTTAAAAATTAAAGGCCAACTCTTGCAATTTAACTCATATCAAGGCAATGTAAACGGTTGCGTATTAGAAGTTTGTTGCCCCCAATAAGCAGCAAAGGATAAAAATACGGCAAATTCAGATACAGCGTCGGTTGTTTATTTAGGGCTAGGCTTATCTGGGCTTAACGTTATTAATCTAACAAATAATTTTAGCTAGATACACAAAGGATATATTCATGAGTCAATTAAAAGTGGGTCTTGTTGGATGGCGTGGCATGGTAGGTTCTGTGCTAATGCAGCGTATGGTAGAAGAGAATGATTTCGCTAATATCACACCTATTTTCTTTTCAACCAGTAATGCTGGTGGCGATGCCCCTACCTTTGAGGGCATTAAACACACTGAAGCCAGTGCCAAGTTAAAAGATGCTCATGATATTGAAGCACTAAGCAGCTGTGATGTGATTATTACCTGTCAAGGCGGCGACTATACCACAGCCGTCCATGGCCCATTGCGTGACTCTGGATGGACAGGGTATTGGGTAGATGCAGCCAGTAGCTTACGCATGGAAGACAATAGTGTCATCGTTTTAGACCCAGTAAACCGCTCAGTTATCGACAGTGCTCTACAAAACGGCACAAAAGACTTTATCGGCGGTAACTGTACTGTCTCGTTGATGCTTATGGCCATCGGTGAGCTATTTAACCGCGGCTGGGTTGAGTGGGTATCGGCCATGACTTATCAGGCGGCCAGTGGCTCAGGCGCCAATAATATGCGTGAATTAATCAGCGGCATGGGCATGTTACGTGATGCGGTAGCTGATGAATTGGCTGACCCAGCGAGCGCTATTTTGGCCATCGATAAAAAAATTGCTGAAACTCAGCGCAGTGGCGACTTCCCAACCCAATACTTCGGTGTGCCTTTAGCAGGAAGCTTAATTCCTTATATCGATAGCCAGCTTGAAAACAAACAATCTCGTGAAGAGTGGAAAGGCGGCGTTGAAACCAACAAAATCTTGAACAATGAAGGCGATAGCATCATTCCTATCGATGGTCTATGTGTACGCGTGGGCTCTATGCGCTGTCATGCTCAAGGCTTAACCATTAAGCTTAAAAAAGACATTCCTTTAGAGGAAATCGAAGCGGCCCTAAAAAATAGCGGCAATCAGTGGTTAGATCTAGTAGAAGACGATAAAGAAGCAACCATGCAGCGTCTAACTCCTGTGGCAGTAACAGGAACGCTAACTGTTGCCCTAGGACGCTTACGTAAGCTAAATATGGGCCCTGAGTATCTAGGTGCCTTTACTGTTGGTGACCAGCTATTATGGGGCGCAGCAGAGCCATTACGCCGCATGCTAAACATCATTCAGCAGTCTAATGCGTAATTGTCTGTCCTAGTCAGTCTATCCGTTAATATCTAACTTGTTAATTAATTAATTAATTAATTGATTGATAGATAAAAAACCCCCCAACTAATAAGTTGGGGGGTTTTATTTTAGCTTAAGATTGGCTTACAGCTTAACCTAGAAGAGTCGTAATAAAGACGATAACTACGCCGATAGGTGCCACAAACTTAGCAATTAACTGCCACAGTGACCAACCGCCACCTGACAAGCCAAGCTCTTGACGTACGCTTTCTTGATTCATTACCCAGCCTGCAAACACAATGGCTGCTAAACCTGCGATAGGCAACATGAACTTACTGGTTAACTTATCTAAGAAATCAAAGATATTGTTACCGAAAATCATTACCTCTGACCACATATTGAATGACAATAACGCCGCCACACCCAATAACCAAATAGCAATACTGGCTACAACAACGGCCGTCGTACGGCTCATTGACGTACGCTCTTCTAAAAACTCAATAGAAGGCTCAATTAATGAGATTGACGAGGTCAAAGCAGCAAAGGTGATTAATAAGAAGAACAAGGCTCCTAATATCGCACCTGCCGTCATACTACCAAAAGCAATCGGTAAGCTGACAAAAATTAGACCAGGTCCCGCTGCAGGGTCCATGCCATGACTAAAGATAATTGGGAAAATAGCCAAACCAGCAGCAAGAGCAATGACGGTATCAAGAATAACCACAGTACGTGCCATGCTTAATAGACTGATGTCTTTACCTAAGTAGGAGCCATAAGTTACCATGATGCCCATACCCAATGATAAGGTAAAGAAGGCATGTCCTAGTGCAGACAGATAAATATCTGAAGCGCCTTCACCAAATAGCTTAGTCACATCTGGAGCGAATAAGTAACTAAATGCTTCACCAAAGCCACCGTTGAATAGGTTATAACCAACGATTACTAATAAAATAATGGCCAATAACGGAATCAGTACTTTAGCGGCTCTTTCAATACCCCCAGTTACCCCAAGGGCCACAATGCCCGCTGTGATAATCATGAATAATGTGTGCCAAATGGTTAACGTAGTTGGAGAGGCCAACATGGTGTTGAACACTCCTTCTACCGCTGCCCCATCTAAACCATTAAACTGACCAGAAGCCAACTTGGTCATATAATTTAAAGCCCAGCCCCCAATAACACTATAGAAAGATAGAATTAGGAATGCGCCTAAAATTCCGACCACACCCACAATCGCCCAATTGCGACTCTTTCCTTCTGAGGCAGCCACAGTGGCATATGAGTCCATCGGGTTACGTTGACCACGACGACCAATCATCCACTCTGCTATCAAGATTGGGAAGCCAATTAAAGCAATACACACCAGATAAGCCAGTACGAAAGCGGATCCTCCACTTTCACCAACCATATATGGGAACTTCCAAATATTACCTAAACCCACAGCAGAACCAACGGCGGCCATAATAAAGCCGACACGAGATCCCCATTGAGCGTGATGCTGTTTGTTTGACATTTTAATCCTCCAGCCATCCAAGGCTTACACTTTATCTGTCTTATTTCCTTTTTAGACAGTAATTGAAGTCACTAACTACAGCCAATTACTTGGCTTTATAGCAATATGTATTTACATCCTTTTACAAAGTTAGTCTGTTTCATAAGCAATTAAATGTCAAGCGACTAAAAACTAAAAAAGCCATAACTAAAAGTTATGGCTTCGGTTTAACTTGACTAATAATAGTTTTCAATTAACTAAATTATCGAGTAATACCTCGGTTACTTTTAACTAAAGAATCTATTAACAATTGAACTTTCGGTTCCTGTGGTAAGTAGTCCGCAGTCAATTCTTGAATCACCTGCTCTGTGGTTTTACCAGATTTAAAAATCAGTTTATAAGCAGATCTTAGGGTATTAATGGTCTCCTTTGACCACTGTTTTCGGCGCATACCCTCAATATTAAGGCCATGTGCTGCCGCTGGATTACCAGAAACAAGGGTCATTGCCGCCACATCTTTGAGAATAACACTGCCACCGCCGACAAGACTGTAGTCACCTATCTGACAAAATTGATGCACCCCAGCATTACCACCAACAATAACATTATTACCAACATGCACGTGACCGGCAATTCCGACGTTGTTGGCCAGCACATTACCATCACCAATAACACAGTCATGGGCTATATGGGTATTCACCATAAATAGGTTGTTGCTGCCAATTTTGGTCAGACTATTGTCCTGAATCGTTCCTCTATGGAAGCTACAAGCCTCTCGAATGGAATTATTATCACCAATCTCAAGCCAAGTCTCCTCCCCTGCATACTTCAAGTCCTGACAGTCTTCACCGATACTCGCAAACTGGAAAATTTCATTATTTTTCCCAATACGCGTATTTTTGGTAACCACCACATGGCGTAGCAGCTTAGTTCCTGCATCGATAGTGACATTGTCGCCAACAATACAATAAGGTCCAATCACGACGCTGTCATGAATTTCAGCCTTGCTGGAGACGATAGCAGTGTGGTGTATCTGTGTCATTAAAAACAACCTGTTATTTTGCGAAAATTTAAAATTATATTATTTTATGAGGCGACTAAGCTTTACCGGTTCTATCTTGGCGCATAATCATTAATTGGGCACTGGCCGCTAATTTATCGTCTACGTAGGCTTTACAATCAAACTTATAAAGCTCTCGCTTTTGCAGTAAAAGTTTAGACTTTAGTACCAACTGATCGCCAGGAACCACAGGGGCTCTAAATCTAGCTTTATCCACACCTGCGAATAAAAATAGATAACCCTCTTCGGCGGTAACCCCTTCATTAATAAAGGCCAGTATACCTGATAACTGAGCCATAGCTTCAACAATCAGCACGCCAGGCATAATAGGCTCTTGCGGGAAGTGACCTTGAAAAAAGGGCTCATTGATAGTGACATTTTTATAGCCCGTAATCCAAAAGTTTGAGCCACAGGCCGTCACTCGGTCCACAAGCATAAAAGGATAACGGTGGGGCAAATAGCGTTTTAGCTGCTCATAACCCATCGGCAAGCTGACGGACTTATCTAACAATAGCTGTTCGTCTTCAGCGGTCATTTGCCACTCTTGTTGTTCAGCAGCTGTATTAGCTACTTTATCTAAACCCTTGCTCTGCTGTGTCATGAGCTGTCCTTATCAAAAAATTAAGCACACAAATCATAGTGTGGTTCTTTCACTTTAATTTAATCTACTAAAGCTAAGCTTAGCAAACAATTTACTAAGCTATTTACCAAGCTATAATTCTATATAAAAAACTTCTGTCCGTCAGATAAAGCCTATTACTTCTTACCCAATGCTCTAATTTTGACCATAGCTCGGCGCCAATCCATTGCCGGCATTGAGGTAACCCCAGATGAATACACACCTGGCTTTTTGATGGATTTACTAACTAGGGTCATACCTGTTAATACCACCCCATCTGTAATCTCTAAATGGCCGGCAATACCCACACCGCCGCCAATCATGCAATGTTTACCTATGACAGCACTACCAGCGATACCTACCTTGCCAGCGATGGCGGTACCTGCCCCAATTTTTACGTTATGGCCTATCTGAACTAAGTTATCAATGATGACGTTATCTTCAATAATAGTATCGTCAACGGCCCCTCTATCAATGCAAGTCTGGCTACCAATACGAACATTATTGCCAATAACAACACCCCCTAGCTGTACGATGCGCTCCCAGCCTTCAATGCTGGTATTAGCCATAGGGGCAAAGCCAAAGCCTTCAGAACCAATGCTAGCACCAGCATGAATCCTAACCTTATCTCCTAACTGGCAACTATGGCCAATGTAGCTGTTCGGATATAAGGTGCAGCCCTTACCGATTATAGAGTAAGGGTCGATATGAACGTGTGATTGTAATCGACTGCCTGAGCCAATTTTCACCTGTTCACCAACCACACAAAACGGCCCCACATAGACCTGCTCACCCAGCTCTGCAGAGTCAGCGACTTGGGCTGTGTGATGGATAAAGGTCTGTTGCGGCTTAGTCAAAAAGCTCTGCGAACGATCAAACAGATGGGTTGCACTGGCATAGGCAACGTAAGGGGAAGACACTATCACTGTAATAGCGCTATCAGGCACTTGATCCGCGTGCTCTGCAGACACCAAGACCACTACCGCTTTAGTCTTTGATAGCACTGAAGCGTACGCTTTATCTGCCAAGAAACTCAGTTGACTCTCACTGGCTTGATCTAAACTGCCAATACCGGTCAACTGGGTCTGTAACTGAGCATCAGTCAACGATTGTTGATTTAAGATTGGCTGACGAGCCACGATGGCGGATATCACATCAGCAAGGCTTACGCTTACAGTAGGAGCAGAAAGAGTCATAAAGAGGCCAAGTTTCCTTAAATCCAAAGCACAGTATAAAAGTGGATATTGGTAAAAAGTTACCCGCTAAATACTTTAAGATTTTAATTAAACGAAAGCTCAAAGTTACTAACTTTGAGCCTGTATAAAAGTGTCACAATAAAGAATATCAAAACCTATATCAGCGTTTGATAACCTAGAAAGTACTACCAATCTGGAATTGTACTTCTTCAGTCTTATCGCCTTCTTTATCACCAAATGGCTTAGCGTAACTTAAGGAGATAGGACCAATTGGGGTAAACCAAGTAACCCCAGCACCAGCACTGTATCTGAAGTCATTATCTTGGGTCAATAATGGTGTACTACCTTCGATAAACTTGCCCGTATCTTTGTCAAAGTCAACTTTCTTATCTTCTTTATCCGTAGTGTCAAATACTTGACCGCCCTCTACGAACAACACCGGACGTACTTGATCTGCCCAATCGCCTTTAAATGGCATAGGTAGGATCAGCTCAGCACCAACAGTGGCTAAAGCATTACCGCCTACTTCTTCATAGTATTGATACTGGCTTTCGTTATCTGGGTCTATATTTGAGAATGACGGAGAGATAGGACCTAAACTAGAAGATTCATAGCCTCGAACAGAACCATAACCCCCAGCATAGAAGTTTTCATAGAAAGGCAAGTCATTACCATAGCCAAGCTTAGCATAACCACGGGCAACGAAATCTTTTGCTAAAGGATAATAATAGTTACCTCTATAGATTAGCTTTTGGTACGTTTGATCACCAAAACCTAAAGTCGCATTCACTGTATGGCTCATACCTTTCGTCGGGAATACAGGACGATCTAACGTACTATAATCCCAACCTAGCTCAAGGTTATAAGTATTGTAGTCATTTTGGAACTGATAAGAACTGTTGTCTTTATCGTACTTACCATCTTCTTTTAACACATCATAAGCGTTAGAAAGACCTAGGTAACGACCGCCTTTTACTTCTGTATTATCGTAGTTAAAGCCAGCACTAATACGTTTGGTTTCATCAATCGGATAGCTGTAAGTTAAGTTAGCCCCATAAGAGTCTAAAACGTACTCACTAACGTTACGATCATCAAGTTTGGTCGATCTATAATATCCACTGACACCTTGTGATACCCCGTTTTCAGTGAAGTACGGATCAGTGAAGCCTAAGCTGTACGAGTCACGAGTCTGAGAACGAGCTAAAGCAGCATTGACTCGGTTACCAGTACCCATAAAGTTTCTTTGGCTGAAGTCTAACTGGAAGGTTACCCCGCCGCTTTGCGAATAACCCGCAGCGATGGTCGAGCTTCCTGAAGGCTGCTCTTCAACACTGAAGTTCACATCCACTTGGTCTGGTGCATTCGGCACAGGCTTAACATCAACGTTAACCGCTTTAAAGAAACCAGTACGCATTAGACGCACACGTGAACTTTGAATTTTCTCACTAGAAGCTAACGCTCCTTCTAGCTGACGCATTTCACGACGCAGTACTTCATCTTCGGTTTTAGTGTTACCGTTAAAGTTAATACGGCGCACATAAACAGGACGGGCAGGATCGATGAAATAATCAATATCTACGGTCTTAGTCTCATCATTAATACGAGGTACCGGACGAACTTGGGCAAAATAATAGCCATCATCGCCATATTGGTTCTTTAAGGCGCTGGTAGAAGCCTCTAGTTTGGCTTGAGAGAATTGCTCACCTGGCTGAAAAGAGATGCTTTTTGCTAATTCTTGTTTGTCGTAAGTGGGGTTGCCTAAGAAGTTGGCCTCACCAAACTTATACTGCTCCCCTTCTGTCACACTCACTTCAATAAAGACTTTGTCTTTTGAGTCATTGATATTCAAAATGGCATTATCAACACTAAAGTTAACAAAGCCTTCGTTCATATACATTGACTTTAAGTTCTCTAAGCTGGCCGCTAGTTTTTCTTTAGCATAGCGATCTGACTTAGAAAGCAGGCGGGTCCAAGAGGTCTCTTTTACCGCAAATACATCTTTAATGTCTTCATCACTAAAGTGCTTGTTACCAATAAGGTTAATATCGACAACTTTGGCTGCTTTACCTTCGATGAAGCGTACAGTTAGCTTCACGCGGTTACCATCTAACAGCTCTTGATCCACTTCGATGTCACTGTTGTAGTAGCCTTGACCAATATACTGTTGTTGCAGCTCATTGGCCACGTTCTGAACTGTGGATTGCTTCAAGACGCTGCCCACAGAGATACCTGCGTATTTCAGACCTTCTTCTAAGCCATCTTTTGGAATAAGTTTGTTGCCCTCAAAGTTGACTTCAGCAACGATAGGACGTTCAACCACATAATAAGTCACACGTCCATTTTCATTCTTGGCCTGAATGTTGGCAAAATCACCAGTGGCATATAACGCTTGGATGCTGTTAGCTAACTCTTGATCGGTAACCGTCTCGCCCACCTTGGTAGTCAATAGAGGGTATAAACTTTCCGGAGTTAAACGTTGCAGACCTACAAACTGGACGTCGGTTAATACAGCATCCGCTGCTTGTGCCGATACGGCCATAATCGCTGCAAATGCAGGTACTGCTATTAGTTGTGACATTTTAAATAAAGACGTTTGCATACATACAATCCGTGATTCAAAGAACGTGCTAAAAGTAAGGGGTTTTAAAAATTTGTCTTCCACTATACTTCATAGTGAATTATTGAGCTTATGTCTATTTTACAAAAGTAAAAGGCAGAGCTTGGTCTTATACATACCTCGAGTATTGACTCGAAGTACCGCCTTACTTTGCATTAAACTTATTAGGTTTTTGCAAAACAATCGTAATCTTGGGGGAAGATACGCCCCATATTTATTTATAAGCAACTATTTAAAGCTATTAAATTAATAAAATCCAGTATTTTTGTTTAAAAATAACGACTAAAGTCATTGGTTATGGCCAAAATCATAAAGCCAAGAAGAAATAAGAAGCCCAAGTTAAAGCCAATAATCTGCATCCTTTCAGAGACAGGTCGACCTCGTATAAGCTCGATCAAATAATATAATAAATGACCCCCATCTAAAACTGGGATGGGCAATAAGTTCAATACCGCAAGACTTAGGCTGATGATGCCGGCGTTGGCCAATACTTGCTCCCAGCTAATCTCAAAACTTTGCTTACTGATAACCGCAATAGTAATGGGGCCCGATAGGTTATCTAATCCCACTTTACCGGTGATCATTTTACCCATCGAATTTAAGGTCATGGTCGCCAATTGACCGGTTTTTGCAAAAGCTTTGCCGATAGCCGTTATAGGATCGTAGGATACCATCGTTTTATAGTCATCTGGTACTACAATCTCGATAGGCGCAATACCCGCCCCAATCTGGCCATACTGTTGACCCGCTGAGCCTTTTTTGCCTTGTGGCATGATCTGCAATTGAACTTCACGATTTTCGCCTTGCTCATCTTTTCTAAGCACTGTGAAGTTAAGCAGGGTCTCAGGATTGTCACGGATAATACGAGTGACCACCAGCCAGTCTTCTACTGGCTCGTTATTGATGGCGACAATTTTATCACCGACTTTCATCCCTTGACGTATGGCAGCTCCGTCTTCTGATAACTGCCCTATTACCGGCTCAATCTGCGGCTGCCAAGGCAGAATACCCAAGCTGGTTAACGTATCTTTACCAGACTGCGTACCCTGCATGAAGTTATCAATAGGTACTTCAACCTCATTGGCCTGAGCATAGACTGATGAGGATTTTTCAGAGGTCGAGTCATTGGCTGCACCTTCTGTACTTTCTGGGCTTGCTGCTACCTTTTGTAGCGCCAAAGAGACCGTACCCGTCTCTCCCATACGATCGGCTAAGCGATAGTTAATCTCTTCCCAAGTCTGTACGTTATGACCATCAATCGCAACGATTTTATCGCCTTTGGGTAGATTAACAGTAGCCGCTGGAGTCTGGGGTAAAACTGACCCAATGCGGGTATTTAACTGCTCACTGGGAACTAAAAAAAGCACCCAAAATAAGGCAATCGCAATGATGAAATTCATCAAGGGACCAGCGGAAACAATGGCTATTTTCTTTAAAGGGTGCTGATTATTAAAAGCCAAATGCTTCTCTTCTTCAGCCACTTCCCCTTCTCGCTCATCGAGCATCTTCACATAACCGCCAAGCGGTAAAGCTGAGATTCGATAATCGGTACCGGTCTTTTTGCTGGTCCAACTGGCAAGCTTAGGGCCAAAACCAATCGAATAGGTTAAAACCTTGACCCCACACAAGCGAGCCACAATATAGTGTCCCCACTCATGCAGCGCCACTAAAGGGCCTAAAATAGCCGCAAAAGCAAGGAGAAATAGAGCCAATGTCATTAACTGCGACATTTTTCTACCTCTTGTTGAGCTTGGATTCGAGCTAACTTATCTATGGCTAAAATATCCTCTAAGGTTTTTATATGACCGCTAAAGCTGTCTGCATTAACCTTTTTATCAGATGTAACAGAATCTTGCTGATGCATAGTGTCCAATACTCGACCATTAATCAAGGCAATATCGGTTAAAGAAACTTGCTCTTTTATAAACGCCTCTACTGCAACCTCATTGGCAGCGTTTAAAGCAATGGTCGCTGCCTGCCCAGATTGCATGGCTTCTCTGGCTAACTTTAGACAAGCAAATTTCTGTAAATCAGGCTTGATAAATTCTAGTGCTGATAATTCATATAAGTCTAAAGATTTAACCCCTGCATTAATGCGATTTGGATAGGCCAAAGCATGAGCAATTGGGGTACGCATATCAGGGCTGCCCATTTGTGCAAGGAAGCTGCCGTCACAGTATTCAACCATAGAGTGGATGATACTTTGAGGATGAATAACCACATTGATTTGTGACTCGTCTAAATCAAATAAATGACAGGCTTCAATAAGTTCTAGCCCTTTATTCATCATTGTCGCAGAGTCTACAGATATTTTTTGGCCCATAGACCAATTGGGGTGCTTAACGGCTTCACTTACGCTGGCTGCTTGCATCTGCTCCCAGCTTTTGTGTAAAAAAGGTCCACCAGAAGCTGTCAGCCACAGCTTACTGATGCCATGACAAATATTGTGAATTTGGGTGTTTTTTTGCTGAACTTCAGCAGGTAGACATTGGAAAATAGCATTGTGCTCAGAGTCTAACGGCAATAAAGTGGCGCCATTATCTCGAACGGCCTGCATCATCAGACTGCCCGCCATAACCAAAGCTTCTTTATTGGCCAATAACACTCGCTTACCGGCTTTGGCAGCGGTTAAGGTAGAAGCTAATCCTGCCGCACCAACAATAGCCGCTACCACAGTATCGACCTCGGTATCTGCTGCGATATCGTCTAGGCCAGCTTGCCCTCCCACCACATCACAGTGGAGATTGGCTTGCTGTAAACGTGCGGCGAATTCATCAACTTTATCTTCAGGGACAGCCACTCGGCTAGGCTTGAACTGCTGGCATAACTGAAACAACTTATCCAATCGCCCATGACCTGATAGCGCATAAACTTGATAGTGCTCTGGGTGATCAGCCAATATCGACAGGGTACTGTCACCAATAGATCCTGTGGCGCCGAGGACAGCGATGCGTTGGGTCATAACTTACCTTTTAAACCATTGCTAGTTTTAATATAAAAATTAATGAAGAGGGGCGACTGTTTTTTTAAATCGCTCATGCTCAAGTCTATGTGCTTAGTCTGTGTCGCTTAGTCTGAGCTATTTAGGCTTCTAGGGTGAATTAAATAGCCATGCCAAAGTACTGCATGGCCCAAAAGCCCAAAGCAAAAATTGGCGTAGCGGATAATAAAGAGTCAATGCGATCTAAGACACCGCCATGTCCTGGCAATATAGTACCCGAGTCTTTAACCCCCGCACGACGCTTCAGCATGGACTCAAATAAATCACCCAATACTGACGCTAAGATAGTCACTAAAGACAGCAGAACAAATAAAACCAGCTCCATACCAGTCAGTTGTAGCTTAAATAAGCTGATGCCTATGACCACGACCAGTCCTGTTGCCAGTCCTCCCATAAGTCCTTCCACACTCTTATTTGGTGAGACATTAGGCGACATTTTTCGTTTACCAAATTTACGGCCAACGAAGTATGCCCCACTATCCGCACACCATACCAATGAGAAGACATACAGAAGCCACCAGGGCGACAGTTGCCATAAATAAAACATGGCACTAATGGCAGCCGTTAAGATAACGATGCCCATCACAGACAGTCGCTGACCATACCAGTTGGTAGTAGCAGGAAATTTAGTCACCCAAGACAGGGCCATCACCCAAATAACAAGAGCAGCAGCCCACCAAGCAGGCCAAGAGGCAGGGAGCAATAAGGTAATCATAGTAATGACAAACGCCAATACCACAAATAAGGAAGGGGTGCGCCATTTTGGCATTAATTTGGTCCACTCATGGGAAGCTATAATTATCCCAGCGGCCAATAAAGGAACGAACAGATAAGGCGTATCACTAGCAAATAGTGCGACTCCCACAATCAAGACCAAAATTAAAGCCGTCTTAATGCGTATCCACATACTAGGCACCCTCTTTTATTTTTATTCATGTAAGTAAAGAAACGTGCTTATTAAACCTAAGCTCTACATTTCTGATTCAATTTGTTCACTGGTTTTACCAAATCGGCGCTGACGACGTGAGAATTCAAACATCATCTCATTTAACTCTTTGGCAGCGAAATCTGGCCATAAAGTAGGGGTGAAAAATAGCTCAGCATAGGCGGATTGCCATAATAAGAAGTTTGAAATTCTGTATTCGCCGCCGGTACGGATAAGCATATCCACATCCGCAACATCTGCCAGCTGTACTTGGCCGCCTAAAGCGTCAACCGTTAACTGCTCGGCAGTCATTTCACCTTGTTCAATTTTTTTAGCCAATTGTTGTGCGGCATTGGCAATATCCCACTGGCCGCCATAGCTGATAGCAATAACCAAAGTCATTGCCTTATGATCTGCTGTTTCTGCTTCAGCATCGGCCATCTGCTGCTGCAGCTCCGAGCTTAACTGGCTTCTATCTCCAATAAATCTTAAGCGAATATTGTATTTTTTCATACGCGGTAACTGCTCACTGATGGTAGCAGAAAGCAGGCGCATTAGTAGGGCCACTTCATCAGCTGGACGTTGCCAGTTTTCACTTGAGAAAGCAAAGACCGTTAAAACTTCAATACCTACGGCTACACAATACTCTACTAAAGGGTCTAGAGACTCTTTGCCTGCAACATGACCCTGACCTTTGGCCATACCATGCGCTTTAGCATAGCGGTTATTCCCATCCATAATAATGGCAATATGCTTTGGTAATACAGGAGGAACGGGCAAGGAATCGTAAGCGTTTGAGGTTTGTGGCTCAGTCATAATAGTCTTTATCTAATCTTTTGGGTAGGTTTTGGTTTTATTAGTCTGTATTTATCGCGGCTTTGAAGCCTCATTTGAATGCAGACTCAATAAAACCTTATGAGTCAAACCTAGCCTGCCACCCCTTACTAACAAAAAGTTAGGAACAGCAGACTAGGCTTGGTTTTTAGCTTACTGGCTTATCATTTATTTGGCTTATTAAGGTAAGCCTATAAAAAGCCTTATACTTCCATTAGCTCTTTTTCTTTAGCTTCAAGCTTACTATCGATAGAAGCAATGTACTTATCCGTTAATTTTTGGATATCATCACCAGCACGGCGCTCTTCGTCTTCACTGATTTCTTTTTCTTTGGCTAAATCTTTAATGTCATTTAGCATATCACGGCGGATATTACGTACTGAAACGCGGCTGTTTTCAGCTTCACCGCGGGCTAGCTTTTGCATATCACGTCGAGTTTCTTCAGTTAACGCTGGCATAGGCACACGGATCACGTCTGCAGTCATTGGGTTTAAGCCCAAGTCAGCTTCACGAATGGCTTTATCCACAACTTGAACCATTGAACGCTCAAATGGCTGAACCAATAACGTACGAGAGTCTTCAACGTTAACGCTAGCTACTTGGTTTAACGGAGTATCTGCGCCATAGTAGTTTACCATCACGCCAGATAGCATGCCTGGGTGGGCACGGCCAGTACGTACTTTACTAAAAGCATTTTCCAATGCTTCTAGAGATTTTTTCATGCGTTCTTCGCCGTCTTTTTTAATGTCATTAATCATAACTTTTTCCTTACTGTGTAATCGGTTAACAATAGAATTAAATAAATGTCGAGCTAGCCTTAAGGGTAAATCAAATTAATGAAACACTCGTGTGCCTTCATTTTCACCCATAATCACATTCAATAACGAATTTGGCTTGTTCATATCAAATACTTGCAAGGGAACATTGTGCTCACGGCATAATGCAATGGCAGTTAAGTCCATAACCCCTAATTTTTGCTCTAAAACTTCATCAAAAGTTAAAGCATCATATTTTTTGGCATCATCATGCATGCTTGGGTCTTTGTCGTAAACGCCATCTACTTTGGTGGCTTTTAGAATAACGCCCGCTTCAATTTCAATACCGCGTAGACAAGCTGCCGTATCAGTAGTGAAAAATGGGTTACCTGTTCCCGCAACAAAGATACACACATCGCCATTTTTTAGGTAACGAATGGCGTTTCTGCTGCTGTAACTTTCAGTCACTTCACCGATAGGCAGAGCTGACATCAGGCGGGTATTGATATTGCGACGTTCTAAAGCATCACGCATGGCTAAGCCGTTCATAACGGTGGCCAGCATACCCATTTGATCGCCAGTAACTCGGCCTACTAGCCCTTCTTTTTGTAGCTGGCTGCCGCGATACAAGTTACCACCGCCAACAACGATACCTACTTGCACTCCCAAACCACATAAATGAGCAATGGCTAGGCTCATCTTATCCAGTACAGAAGTATCAATCCCCATACCTTGACCGCCAGCCAAGGCTTCTCCGGATAGCTTAAGTAAAATACGTGAGTACTGCGGGTTTTTATCAGACATAAGGCACCTTGCTATATTGTTTGCACTAATTTATTTTCTCTTATTTGGTTTACCTTTCAATCAGTTGGGGCATAAACTATGATCTACTGATTAGGCACAACTAAGATTAAATAAATAGCTAAATAAAAAACTAAGAAAAAATTAAGCTAAATTCGGTAAAGTTTACCAAAAAACGCTATCTGCTTATAGTTCTATTTTGATACTAAGGCCGTCCTTTGCCATCAAAACCATTATTTTATAATAGGTTTAGTAAGAAATATTCTAGCCAGCATAAGAGGCAAATAAGTCATACTCACTGGCTTCATCTATGGTAACCGTCAGCATATCTCCAACTTTCAAGGCTACCTGACCGTTTCTAACGATATCATCAACATAGACATGACCATCAATCTCTGGCGCATCGGCATAGCTACGACAAATAGCGATAAAGTCTTCGTTATCAATCTCATCGACCAATACTGTCATGGTTTTGCCGACTTTATCCTGTAGCTTCTGCTCAGAGATCTGCTGCTGCACAGCCATAAATCTCTCGTAGCGCTCTTGTTTTACTTCTTCAGGCACGGGGTTTGGCAAGTCATTGGCCACCGCCCCTTCAATCTCTGAATAAGTAAAACAGCCCACACGGTCAAGCTTGGCTTGTTTTAACCAGTCTAGTAGATACTCAAAGTCCTCTTCTGTTTCACCTGGAAAGCCAACAACGAAAGTTGAGCGAATCACGATATCTGGATTAATCTCACGCCATTTTTGGATACGTGCCAGCGTATTTTCACTGTGTGCAGGACGCTTCATGGCCTTTAAAACACTTGGGCTAGCATGTTGTAGTGGAATATCTAAGTATGGCAATAATCCCCCGCGATCACCTGGCTTGGCCATTAACTCGACCACTTTATCCACGTGCGGATAAGGATACACATAATGCAGACGTACCCAAATACCGACTTTGGCTAAGGCTTCACATAAATCAAAAAACTTAGATTTTAGAGGCATGCCATTCCAGAAGGTGGTCTTATACTTTAAGTCCAGACCATAAGCTGAAGTGTCTTGAGAGATAATTAACAGCTCTTTAACCCCTGCTTTTTTTAAGGCCACAGCTTCATTCATCACCTCATCAATCGGACGAGAGACTAAGTCGCCACGCAGGCTTGGAATGATGCAGAAGGTACAACGGTGGTTACAGCCCTCTGAGATTTTTAGATAAGCATAATGGCTTGGGGTCAGCTTCACACCTGCCAAATCAATAAGATCAATCTTAGGGTCATAAGACTTCTTATCTTGTATCGCTTGTGGCATTGGCGCATGTTTTGATACCGCGGTAATTACCTCATCATAAGCATGAGCGCCAGTCACTGATAAAACTGCAGGGTGCATATCACGAATCTTTTCAGCATCTTTACCCAAGCAGCCAGTAACGATAACTTTACCGTTCTTATTTAAAGCTTCACCAATAGCATCTAGTGACTCTTGAACCGCTGATTCAATGAAGCCACAAGTATTTACTACCACCAAATCTGCGCCCTCATAATCTGAGGCTACGCGATAACCATCTCGAGTCAGTTCAGTAATAATACGCTCACTGTCTACCAAGGCTTTAGGGCACCCTAGCGATACAAAGCCCACTTTTGGGGCCACTGTAGAAGAAGTGGTTGCCTGTTGTTGACTGGCTTGCAGGCCACTTTGCTCGACACTGCGGTTTTGATTGTGATTGGCCTTGTGATGATAGGCACCGGTAGGGTTGGCTGCTGGCGCGCCTGGCACATAAATAGAAACGGAGTCCGCGGATTGTTTGCTTGGCATAGACAAATACTTTTAAGAGTAGTGAATTGAAAGAGGATAGATTGAATCAATCGAGAGGCAGTGTGTAAACACTAAAATTTGATGTGCATTGTACGAATTTTAACAACGCTATACTAGCACCAAAGCGTTATTCATATGTTTTTCATGTCAATATTAAGCGTAATAAAGCCCAAATACGCCCTTGTTCTGACTAAACTAGAGGGTTTTATACCAATTTTCTCATTTTTTATAGTATTACTCATAGCCTTAATAGTCTTATTTAAAACCAATAAATCGTAAAAAAAGTACATTTCTTGCAATTTTATGCACTAAAATATATCAAATGCCTTAATTTTTGCACTTATTTAGGTCATCTTGTTTAACCGGTATGGTTTGCAGCTTTATGAATCAGACAGTTTGTCCTAAGCATAAATTTGCCCACCCTGTTTGAACACGCCTTTAGCTTGGTACTATTCTTGCAGCGTTATACTTGCCACCTTAACTCTGGAAAAGACCTTATATGAAGCCATCACAAGCCTCCTCCTTATTACAAAACTTATATACCGGAGTCATCTGGGTGGCTGATGATTTAAGCATTCAGTGGGTAAATAGCCAAACTGAGCAGCTGCTTTCTGTGAGTAAAACCCGTTTGGTGGGCCTGAGCATATTAGACTTATTGATGCCGACCATGATTGAAACCAAGGCCGCATGCCCTGACACCCCTACTGCTCACAACTCCAAACCTGTAGATTCTCAGGCACAGCGTGCAGAGAGCAAAGCGGGCTTAGAGGCAGCAAGAGAGAAGCTAAAAACTCAGTTTTATAACGCCAAAGAATATTTGCAGCCTTTTATCGAGTACAGTCGCCATATTAGAGGCATTACCCAGCCTCTATATGTGCATTACAGTGTGACGCCGATGAATCAGGATGCAAAGTCCTACTACTTGATTGAGATATGGCAAGGAGACCGCCAAAGTCGATTGGATAAAGAGCAGCGCTTGCAAGAGCAACATGATGTCTCAAGAGAGATGCTGCGTTCAGTGGCTCATGAGGTCAAAAACCCTTTAGCAGGTATCCGAGGAGCAGCGCAGCTATTAATTAAGCAAACCCAGCACTCCCCCGAACTAATTAACCGTCATGAAAACACAGTGCTCGTGGATGCCAAAAAGCTGACCACCTATGCCAGTATCGTCATTAGTGAAACGGACCGCCTAACCAAACTTATTGAACAACTGCTCGGCTCAAACCAACTACCAGAGTGGCAATCAGTAAACATTCATGAGCCTTTGGAACATATCTTACTGCTAATCCAAACTCAGTATCCCCAAGTGGCTATCAAGCGAGATTATGACCTATCTTTACCTGAAATCACCGCTGATAAAAACCAGCTGATTCAAGTATTTTTAAACTTGGTAAGTAATGCTTGTGAAGCATTATTAGAGCAAGACACAGCCTTACTGGCTGAAGATTATAAGCCCGAACTTACTCTCATTACCCGGATTGAACATCAATATACCATTGGCGCCCAGCATCATCGCCAAGTGATTCGAGTGGGAGTCCAAGACAATGGGAGGGGTATTGATGAGGACTTGATTGAACGCATCTTTTTCCCATTAGTAACTGGTAGAGCTAATGGTACTGGACTGGGACTGGCATTAGTGCAAGAAATCATACACCGCCATGAAGGGTCAATTGAAGTCAGCTCGCAGCCTGGCGATACTCAATTTAATGTCTATTTACCTTTACAGATAAGCCATAACCGTGGCCCATAAAATTCAGTGCTCCAGAACTTACCTACCAAAAATGCCGTAGCTAACCGGACATCACTCATTAAAAATGGAACTCAGATAATGACAATTAAAAACAGCCTGTGGCTAATCGATGATGATCCTGCTTTAAGATTAATCTTAGAAGATACCTTTAATGATGCGGGTCTTGAGGTGCAAGCTTTCAGTAATGCCAAGGGAGCTTGGGCCAGACTCAATGAGACTTTAAATGGACACCAACCAAAGGAGACTCTTCCTGAGGTCATCTTGACCGATATCCGTATGCCGATGATGGACGGGCTGTCATTTAGCCAATGGATGCACAAAAACTTCCCAGAGTTACCTGTCATTATTATGACTGCCCACTCCGACTTAAAGTCAGCTGTAGACAGCTATGACACGGGAGCATTCGAATATTTACCAAAGCCATTTGATTTAGATCACGCAGTAGCCGTGGTCAAAAAAGCCATTGACAGCAATCCTGCTGCAAAAAATAGCGCTTTATCATCTGCAAAAAATACGCCTGTCTCACCCTCTAATAGCGATAGTGCTTCCTCAAAGAAAGTTAAATCAAAAGCCCAGTCTGAGACAACTATAAAGCCTGAGACAGCGATTAAAGCTCAGGATAATGCGGTAGCAGATAGCCCCATTATCGGCCAGTCCCCAGCCATGCAAACTGTGTTTCGCGCCATAGGACGACTGGCAGCATCCCCCATTACTGTACTAATAACAGGGGAATCAGGGACGGGCAAAGAGCTGGTAGCAGGTGCCTTACATCAAAACTCCCCACGTCGAAAAAAGCCCTTTATTGCCTTAAATATGGCCGCCATTCCGCATGAGTTAATTGAATCTGAGCTCTTTGGCCATGAAAAAGGGGCCTTTACTGGGGCCACAACCCAGCGCCAAGGTCGCTTTGAGCAGGCTAATGGAGGCACCTTATTTTTGGATGAAATTGGTGATATGCCTTTTAGCACTCAAACTCGTCTACTGCGAGTGCTGGCTAACGGAGAGTTTTTCCGGGTGGGTGGCCAAAAGCCGATTAAGGTTGATGTGCGTATCATTGCAGCTACCCACCAAAACCTTGAGCAACTGGTAAAAGAAGGCAAATTCCGCGAAGACTTATTTTATCGTCTTAATGTGATTCGCTTACCTTTACCGCCTTTGCGTGCTCGTCCCGATGATATTCCTGAGCTAATTGAATTCTTTATGAGCAAAGCGGCAGTTGAGATGAACACCGATAAAAAACAGCTATCGCCCGAAGCTCTGCATATTATGCAAGCTTTTAGTTGGCCAGGTAATGTGCGCCAACTTGAGAACGCTTGCCGCTGGATTACCGTGATGGCCACTGGTGAAGTCTTGGGTGTTGAAGATCTACCGCCTGATCTTACTGAATTTGCGCAAAGTTATTTGGCTGCTCAGCAGATGAGCCATCACAACACTGGCAACCCATCAGCACTCGCCACCGCAGATATCACGGCGACGCAGGCTAATAAACTCACATTATCAACTTCAGATAGCCCTACTGCCCTACCTAGATTTACTTCGAATACCGAGGCGTATCTACATAGTCAGGGTCAAAACATCCCTCTAAATAACACTCAAAGCTCCCCTCAAGCTCATAATCAGCCTATTGATTGGCAAAGTCAGCTTCAAACTTGGGCTACGACTGCCTTAAACCAAGGTGAAACTGATATTTTACAACTGGCCACGCCTGAGTTTGAAAAGGTATTGATTACTGTCGCTTTAACGCATACCAATGGCCGAAAAGGAGAAGCTGCCGATTTGCTCGGTTGGGGGCGTAATACTTTGACGCGTAAAATAAAATTGTTAGGCATTACTGACTAAAGTCGATCCTCTTAATATGGATTTATCTTACTAAAGTGCCTTTAGAGAACTAAAACCCACCCTGAATAACCGCGGATAAGGCCTGTTTTCACTCAAAACCACTGTAATTTGATAAATATTAAGAAAAAAAGCGAAAAAGTTTAAAAAAGGGCTTGCCAACTGATTTAAAATCTATATAATACCCAACCACTGAGAAGCACTAACCCAGTAAGCATCTAATTGATGCAAAAGTTAAAATGGGGCTGTGGCGGAATTGGTAGACGCACCAGATTTAGGTTCTGGCGCCGAGAGGTGTGAGAGTTCGAGTCTCTCCAGCCCCACCATTTTATCCGGTTAGTTACTTTTCAAACCAAATACTATTCAATAAAAAACCCGCTTATAGCGGGTTTTTTATTATCTGTACAATCTGTTTACTGAGTTCTGATTAATCATATAAAGCAGTATTCACCATATAAGGCAGTACTCACCATATAAAGCAGATAGCTGTCTAGCGGCATCAGCTTTTATCAGTTAGACCACCAACTTCTTTTCTTCTAAGTTTTTGAATATCTTGTATTCAACCTCACTTGCATCACTTTCGGTATCATACTCATATACTGCAGCACTAGACTGACTGATAAAATAAACCTTAATCGTGGAGCCTTCTTTAGATATCCTACTGATATCATTTAGGTTTATCGTATCGTTTTGAATAACAAGAAACATAGTGTCATACCTTTTTTGTGCAGTGTGGGTGAGTTGATGAGGCTAAAATAGGATTATAACTCAACCCGTTAGTATATCTCATCTTCAGCGTTTTTATGAAACACTTGTATCAATTTAATGGCTTCTTCTATCGTTTTCAATCTATTTTCTGTTCGTTTTGCCAACAGCTTATCAATAAGTAGTTGTAATCGCTGCCACTGCTTAGGCAGCAGAGGTATCGGCTGCTGACAGTGCAGTCTCGCCCACTGCGAAGAAAGTCTTTGCTTCTCTGCATTAGGCTGCTGCACTTGATAGGGCCTATTCGCCGCAAAAATCTCAAACAAGGTTATCCCAAAAGCATATAAATCACTTTGCACCGTTATCGGTTGTCCCTGCCAGCACTCTGGTGCTAAATAAGCTGGCGTACCCTGAACATTATGGCTGCTCTCATTTCCAAAAGTTTCGTTAAGTTCAGAGCCTGCACTCTGTGGCTGTGCACAAGACCAATCATTCAAATATACCTTCAGGCCAGTATCTTTATACAAGCTACTCTCCTGAGATGAGCTCAAAAGAAAATTACTGGGCTTAATATCCCCATGAATCCAGCCAAGTTGGTGGGCCTGTTGCACACTTTTGGCCAATTTAAGCGCTAAATGCAGCTTGTCGTTATCGGCTAATTGATACCTTTCTAAATAGTGTTTGAGACTTCCTAGATTAAAATAAGGCATGACCAGACCGCTTAGCTGCCAATGCTCGCCCTGTATTTCGATGGTGCTAGTTTTTATAAACTGATACTCAATCAAAGTTTGATATGATTTTTGATGCTGATTCTGACACTGCTGCTGAAGCTGTTTTATATTGGCCATCTCAGTATCTAAACTTGAGGGAGTGTTTGCACCTTTGAGCTGTAACTGCCATTTACTGAGCCTAGCAACACTGCCAGTCTCTGCCTTAGTAATGCCTTGATAGCTTACCTGATTTAACTCATTTATCTCATAACTCAAACGCACTACTTTAAGCGAAGCATAACCTTGCTGGCTAAGCTGAGAGCTAACCTGCTGCATTATCATTTGTCGCTTAGCATATTGGGTAATAGACATGGTTTTAGCACTCAAGGTGGAAGAGTTAAAGATAGCTGAGGAGAGAATTGAATCAAAATCTGAGTCCTAGCTCATAAAACAGGCTGTGACTTGCATTCACTGGGCTTTACTGGCACTATTTTTGACTCGACTATTTCTAATTGATAATCATAACCTGATAGGGCTGAGTCAGCATGGCAAATTCTGTAAACACGCTTACCTTAGATGACAATTTAGCTCACTTATTGGCTGAGTTCCTAAAACAAAATATCACCCCTCCCCTTGAAATCGACCCCAGCCAACTGGCTTATCGCTGGGTAGGTGGCGTCAAAGGCAGGCTTGAGCCTATCAATATCAGCTCTGCTTTGTCTCTAGAAGACTTGATTGGTATTGATACTCAAAAACAAAAAATAGTACAAAACACCCAGCAGTTTTTGGCCGGATACCCTGCCAACCACGTGTTAATGACAGGCACCCGAGGGGCAGGTAAATCTTCAATTATTCGTGCGCTATTAAATGAGTTTAAAGATCAAGGCCTACGCATGATTGAAGTGTCACGAGATGACTTACAAGTCTTAGATAAAATTCGTCAGGCCATTAATGAGCTGCCCGAGGGAACGCAATGCCGTTATATCGTCTATTGTGATGACTTAGCCTTTAATGGGCAAGATGAAAACTACCGTACTCTAAAAAGTGTGCTTGATGGGGCGCTAGATTCGGAGCAAGACAAACTATTGGTTTATGCCACCAGTAACCGCCGCCATCTACTGCCTCAGCTGATGAAAGACAACGTCAATATCTATGACGGCCAGACCGATGAGGTTAACCCTTACGAGACCATTGACGAAACCGTCTCTTTATCAGATCGCTTTGGGCTTTGGTTGTCATTCTACCCCATGAACCAAGAAACCTACTTAAACATTGTCGCCCATTATCTACAAGCTGAAGGTATTGAGTGGTCAGATAAGATACGTCATGAGGCTCTGCTTTGGTCTTCAAGCCGTGGCGGTCGCTCAGGACGTGTGGCTTATCAGTTTGCTAGACATTGGGTAGGCAGTAGTTTACTAGCGAAATAAAGCCCTAACTGGGCAGCTGCCGTACCCCTTTATCGCTTATCTCAAAGCGCATAAAGTCTCGAGCTAACCACAACTTGCCTTGATAGTAGCGCTCCACTTCTAAGCGGATATCCGCCATATTTGTAGTTTTAGATTCAGGGTCATCATAAGGCTGATAACGGGCACTAAAGTGAGTCAGTATCAAGTTACTTAAATTCACTGACTGGGCAAAGTTTGCAATACGCTGCACTGGAGTATGCATAGGGTCAAAGGCATCGGGTCGCGCCATTATTTTATCCAGTACCGCTTGAGTGTAAGTGGCTTCATGGACCAACACGCTAGCACCCTGCACCGCTTCAGAGAGCAGCTGTGGGGTATCGTTATCGCCAGCCACGACAACACTCAGCTTCTGTACTTGTCTATGGGTATAATCAAGCGATTTAAGCTGACGACCGTCCTCTAGGGTCACATCCTGCCCAGCTTGCAACTTGCCCCAAGTCTCAGTTGGCTCAACACCCTGCTCTTTGAGCTTATCGATATCTAACTTGATGGTTTGCAGGGTTTGAGTCAATCTAAACCCATACGAGTCTACCCGATGCGATAGCTTGATCACCTCAATATTCAGCTGATGGGTGGCGCTTAAATCTAATGATACCGTTGCTGATACCTGTTCAGTCTCTAAGCTGCTATTTGCATCTGAATTCGGCTTTGATACTAATAGCTCTTCAATGGCCACAAAGTTAATCTCAAACGGTAAATAAAGCTGTGTGGTTTGTTTTAGCACTTTTAAAAAGGACTCAATGGCTTGAGGGGCAATCAGTGTTAATGGCTGTTTACGTCCAGACATGGCCATACTTGCGAGCATACCTGGTAGGCCATAGCAATGATCGCCATGTACATGGGTGATACAAATAACCGCAAGCTGATGACTACTGATATTGGTCTTTAATAACTGATGCTGCGTGGCTTCCCCGCAATCAACCAATATCCAAGGTTTATTTTTTCGACTTGGCTGATGACCCGCGCTACCAAAGGGATTAAGACACTCAATGGCTAACCCCGTCACATTACGAGATTTGGTTGGTACCCCCGCAGAGGTTCCTAAAAACGTCAGATGTAGCATACTAACCTTGTGAGCCTAATAGGCGCTCATTATTTAGAGGCGGAATACCAGACGCGCGTTTAAAGGCCAACATGGTGCAAGTAAAGCGCTGTACTATTTGCTGGTCTTGATTAAAGGTATCAATTTGTACTATTACCATGCCGCGATCAGGCTTAGATTTTGATTCTTTAATCTCGATAACCTCGGCTTCAACATGTAAAGTATCACCAGGATAAGTAGGTGCCGGCCAGCTAATCTGCGCCCCTGCTCCGATAAGACCGGTAGCAATAGGAATGGTTTCTACCATCAAACGCATGGTTACCCCGGCAGTCTGCCAACCACTGGCCACTAAGGTGCCAAAGAAGGTGTCTTTAGCTCGCTCATTGTCCAAATGATACGGCTGAGGATCATAATCCTTAGCAAAGTCTTTAATCTCAGCCTCGCTAATAGATTCTGTACGACTGACCCATTTATCCCCTACTTTTACATCTTCTAGATAAAGCTGCTGCACCATCACCTTTTTCCTTAAAAACTTATCTTTAATTGGATTATAAAACACGAATTAGGCCCATAAAAAAACCCCATGCTAAGATAACATAGGGTTTTTTATTAAGCTATTGCCTGCCTATTGCAGCAAGCTTTAGCGCTTAAGCCTCTACTACGGCTTAGGCATCATACGGATCGCGTAATACGATGGTCTCGTCACGATCAGGACCAGTAGAGATAATATCTACTGGGCAGTCGATTAATTGCTCAATACGCTTGATATACGCTTTGGCTTCTTCTGGTAGGTCTTCATACTTAGTGATACCTACAGTTGAGCCTTTCCAGCCTGGTAGAGTTTCGTACTTAGGAGTTACAGTTTCATAGAACTCACCGTCGTGCGCTGCAGCCACTTCAGACTCAGGGATGTCATAGCCCACACCAATACGGATTTCGTCTAGACCGTCAAGTACGTCAAGCTTAGTTAAGCAGATACCTGATAGAGAGTTTAATACCACCGCACGGCGAAGTGCTTCAGCATCGAACCAACCACAGCGGCGAGCACGGCCTGTCGTTGCACCAAACTCATGACCCACTTTCGCTAAGTGTGCGCCCACATCATCAAACAATTCTGTTGGGAATGGACCGCTACCTACACGAGTGGTGTAAGCTTTAGTGATACCTAGTACGTAGTCTAAGTATAATGGACCAATACCGGTACCTGTTGATACACCACCAGCGGTTACGCTTGAGCTGGTAACGAATGGATATGTACCATGGTCGATGTCAAGTAAGGTACCTTGAGCACCTTCAAACATTAAGTTTTTGCCAGCAAGACGTAACTGGTTTAGCTCTTCAGTCACATCGCATACTAAGCCTTTAAGCTCTTCTTTCCACTCTTGGCAAAGAGCAAAAGTCTCATCAAAGTCAATCGCGTCAACTTTGTAGTACTGAGTTAGTTGGAAGTTGTGGTATTCAATTAGGTTGCGTAGCTTTTCTTCTAAGTCATCACGGAACAAGTCAGCCAGCTTGATAGCACGGCGAGCCACTTTGTCTTCATAAGCTGGACCAATACCACGACCGGTAGTACCGATTTTGCCTGTGCCACGTTTTGCTTCACGCGCTTGGTCTAATGCAATGTGGTAAGGAAGGATTAATGGGCAGTTTGGTGAGATTCTTAAACGCTCACGAACTGGAACATTGTTGCTCTCAAGCTCTTTCATCTCAATTAATAACGCTTCTGGTGACAACACCACACCATTACCGATGAAACAAGTCACGTCATCACGTAAGATGCCTGATGGAATTAAGTGTAGAACTGTTTTTTTGCCGTCTACCACTAACGTGTGACCAGCGTTGTGACCGCCTTGAAAGCGGGCTACAGCTGAAGCTTTTTCGGTTAGCAAGTCAACGATCTTGCCTTTACCTTCATCGCCCCATTGGCTACCTAGTACTACAACATTTTTTCCCATAACAAATCCTTAACCACTCGTATTGAACTGTAAAAATTAAATTGCGTCATTGTGGCGCAGTTATTTTGAGACAAAAAACCAGTCTTCAACCAAAGTTTAAACTGCTCTTAAGACCCACTCACCATCTTCTAAAATTAATTTGTGTGTTACGTTGTTAGGAACATCGGTCGCACTTAAAGGACGTACTACTCGGTGACCTAAGTCTCGTAACTCTGAAATCTTGTTAACTAAATCTTTTTCAAGCTTGGCATTGTCATCATTGCGTACGCCCTGCATATCTGCAAAGCTGACCAATACCAGCTTTGACTCATTTAGGGTGATGTAACGCTGAAGTCGAGTAACCTCCAAGCTAAACCCTGTGGCACTGCGCGATGGCAGCTCTTGGGCAATAGCAGTCGGGGCATTATTTGCTGAGTCGAAACTCTCCCCGTTAAAGCGACCACCACGGACCACAGCCTGTGATTCATTTTCAAAGTAGGCATTAAACACAATGCCTGTGTGGTAGTGATACCCTAATTCAGTGATATCCACACTCACATTACTTTGATAAGTTTCTTTGATATGACGGGCCATAGTCTGAACTTCACCAACCGCTTTAATAATAGCGGCATCATTGGTGGCTGTATCCGACAAGGCTTGTTTTAGCGCAGTCATATCATGGCCATACACGGCTAAATGATAAAAATCACTGCCCATAGGTAAATCCTCACAGACATGCTTTAGCTCAGGTAACGCTTTATTGGCATATAAATTCATCAATACCGAAGCATCATTGTCTGATAAACCCGCCAGCTCTTTTAAGCGAGCAAAAATAGCCACGTGGCCAATGTCTATGTGTAAGTGTTTTTTTAGATCTAGATTGTCAATTAGACAATAGAGCACATCGATCAGTTCGATATCTGCATCTAGGCTATCACTACCAAAGATCTCAGCCCCTAACTGTAACGGAGTACGCGAGCCAAACAAACCATCTGGTAAGGTGCGAATAACGTGACCGGCATAGCAGTAACGGGCAATTTGATCGGCTTTGCCCATTTTATTTAAGTGCGCATCGATACGTAGAATTTGCGGGGTAATATCAGCACGTACCCCCATAAGACGACCAGACAACTGATCAATGATTTTAAAAGTTTGACGTTTTAAGTCTTCTGAAGCATTGCCTAATAATGACTCGGTAAACTCAATCATTGGTGGGCAAATAAGCTCATAACCCCGGCTTACTAACAGTCGGGTCAACCTATAACGTAGCCACTCTTGCTTTTGCGCCTCTTCAGAAAGTAAGTCACTTACCCCATCTGGTAACAACCAGATATTATCAACATCTGCTACTGGGGCGAGTTTATCTGAAGACTGGCTTTGATTTTTACTGGAGGTTATAGAACTATCAGACACAAGTAATCCTTGTTTGGAGGCGATACTGATTATTCAAGCCGGTTCGCCATCACCAAATCGTTAGTTAAAGTGTAGTATTAGTAATCGATATTTTAAGAATATATAATTTTGAAAAATTAACCTTGTACAAACAAAGTCATGACCAACAGTGGCTTTGGTACGCTGTACATTTTGGCTGAGCACACAATTAAACGGCGTACACCGTTTTGCTGTGAATTATTAAATTCGTTTTTTATGCCTTCTTTTGTACGTCATCTTTTAGACTCATTATACAAAAGCTATCAAACTGGCTTGAGAAGGCTAAATTCATCTTAATTGCCGATATTTTGACGGCCAGATTCAAGACTTTAAGGCCATTTTAACACGACTTTGTCCTGTCATGGCTAAATTCGACACTCAATAAGCCGATTAATTTGTGACTTTAAGTCTAGCATAGCTAACCGCTTTCGCCTAGAGAAACCCATGATAAAACTCAAAATTCATTTCATGAATAATAACTTACTCTACTATTTGTCCTCTATTATAAAACGGGCGCTCACTTTTGACTTAAGTTCATGTACTACAAGAATATTGTATTGTTAAACCGTGAGTTTCAACCTTTTATTATAGTGAGCCACGCTCCTATATCAGATGTGAATGTGTTACTATTTGGTTTCATTTTATAGCTTAATCACTGTCTAAATATTATCCTACCCCTCACTCAGTTATGCCTTAATCAAATATAAGTTAAAGTATGAATTATGGGTCAGCACCCTGTGCTGTATCTTGTTTGACTTTATAGGCGTAAATCATAGGCGTAAGTCTATTGCGTAAGCCAAACTGAGTTATCTAGCAAATTTATCTTAAAGAGATTCCAAACTATGTCTAGCCATCATCCCGACCCTAAATTAAACCAAAGAAATGTTCTGGGCACCGCTTTGGCCAGCTGTTGTTTTGACCCCATCACTGGATATTACCGTAACGGCTTTTGTCATACCGGTCCACACGACATTGGGCAACATACCGTCTGTGCCAAAATGACCAGTGAGTTTTTGAACTTCTCCGCTAAGACCGGCAACGACTTAATCACGCCTGTGCCTGAATTTGGCTTCCCAGGATTAAAGCCTGGCGATTATTGGTGCATCTGTGCTCTACGCTGGTTAGATGCTTTAGACCACGATATGGCGCCTCAAATTAAGCTTGAAGCCTGTCATGAAAGCCTTCTTGAGTTGGTCGATATAGAAACTTTAAATAAATACGCATTATAATAAAGACGTTTTCACCTTGGTGTGCAGTTCCCCTAAGCTCTAGCCATTTACCGCAACGCATCATCTCTTCATTTACTTAAGTCATGAGGATTAACTATGTCCGATATAAGATTAAAAGAAGAGCAGCAAGCTCTGTCCTTTATGTCGCCCACTATGCCGGTCTATGATCCTGATGCAGAGCGGGTAGAAGACTTTGAGCGATCGGGGATTAACGAGATTGTTAACTGCTGCGTTTATTCTCGTAAAACGGGTGAATTTGTTGAAAAAATAGAGTTAGATGAAGTCAGCAGAACCTTAGCCAATAAAGGGGAGTTTATCTGGCTTGGGCTGTATGACCCAAGTATTGAAACCATCGAAGCGGTACAAAAAGCTTTTGATATTCACGAACTGGCTTTAGAGGATGCGTTTAACGAAAATCAACGCGCTAAAATTGAGTCTTATGGCAATGACTCTTTATTCGTAGTGGTTCGTACCGCTTATTTGTCTCAAAACAACATTCACTATGGCACCACCTCCATGTTTATGGGCAATAATTATATTATTACCATTCGTACTGGGGCTTCGAACTCTTACGCCCCCGTTCGTGCCTATTGCCACCGACGTCCAGAGAAAATGTCTATGGGTCCCGTCTTTGTACTCCATGCCGTATTGGACTATGTGGTCGATAGCTACTTGCCGATTACCGACAGCTTAGGTGAGTACTTAAAGGAGCAAGAACGTAATATTTTCTCTTATAAGTTCAGCAAAGAGGTTCTCCAGAGCCTATATATTTTAAAGTCGCAGCTGGTGCATATGCGCGCGGTGATGATGCCGGTACAAGACATCTGTAACTTCTTTATCAATCACAAAAAAAATGAGCTGGTCTCCACCTTTCCCAGTATCGCCAAGCCTTACTTTCGTGATGTAAACGACCACCTATTACGTGCTATCGACGCAGTTAACGGCTTAAATGAAATGCTTAGTGTGGCGATGGACACCTATATGGCCATGGTCAACATGGGACAAAACGAGGTGGTACGCAAGTTGGCTGCTTGGGCCGGTATCTTAGCCGTACCCACAGCAGTGGCGGGAATATATGGTATGAACTTCGACATCATGCCTGAGCTGCATTATGAATATTCTTACTTTGTGGTGTTAGCCGTAATTTTAACCACCTGTGTGATCTTATATCGTCAGTTTCGTAAATCAGGCTGGTTATAACCTGCCCCTAATGCGCCTGAACTTATCCTTCTAGTGCAAATTCTTGTTATCAGGATTGTTTTTATACCCCTCATCGTCCGGGCGACCAAACTGACTGGCGGTCCAAGTCAATAAAAACACCGCAATACTTAAGATGAAAATCGACAAGGTAATGGTCAATAATAGCCACAGATGAAAGTCTTCAGACACCGCTTGCACATCCACAACCAAATGTCGGGACAAGGCGGTAATGGCAATGTAAATCAAAAACTGTACAGGCAACCTATGCGTCTTAAAATAAATGCCAATCATGGCCAGCAGTTCAAGATAGATAAACAACATAAGAATGTCTTTTAGCTCTGCCTTGCCGCCTTGAATAATACTGATGAATTCAGCCCCTGCCGCCCAGATCACCACAAAGCCAATCACTAATAACGCAATGTAATGGCTCACATCTACTAGCAGCTCACCAAAAGCCTGTACCTTATTGTCCCAGTCACTCTTTTGTCTCATCTCTTGATACTCCTTACCTTAGGTTTGCCAAATACAGCTGCGCTCTGAAAGTTCTGGCTTTATAAAATGCAAAAGAGGCTCAATATTGAGCCTCCTTGCTGTTTAGTCTTTTGATATTTGGTCTTGTAATTTGGGCTTAATGGCCAGCTCAATTAGCTACCCATTAATGAATTGACCATTACAAGCTAGCTGCTTTTTCAGCAGCTTCAACAGTTTGACGAATCAAAGTATTGATCGTCATTGGCCCCACACCACCTGGTACTGGAGTATAAGCTGAGGCGATTGATTCAACACCTTTTAGCTCAATATCACCTACGCCGCCATCATCTGTTGGATGGAAGCCAGCATCGACAACCACAGTACCTGGCTTAATCCAATCTTTTTTGATTAGCTCAGGCACACCTACCGCACCCACGATAATATCAGCACGGCCTACGTGTTCAGCCAAGTTTTGAGTGCGTGAGTGGCAAGTAGTCACGGTGCAGTTGGCGTTCAATAACATTTGCGCCATTGGTTTGCCCAAAATTGCACTACGGCCAACTACGACTGCATTTTTACCTGCAAATTCGATGCCATTTTTCTCAAGTAAGTACATGATACCTTGTGGCGTGCATGATCCATAAGCTGGCTCACCCATACTCATACGGCCGAAACCTAATGAAGTCACACCGTCCACATCTTTATTTAAATCAATGGCATCAAAGCAAGCACGCTCATCAATTTGTTCAGGCACTGGATGCTGTAGCAAGATACCATGTACATCCGGGTTGTTGTTTAGCTCATCAATTTTAGCCAACAACTCTTCTGTCGTGGTACTTGCTGGCATCTCAACTTTAATAGACTCCATGCCTACACGCTTACAAGCATTACCTTTCATGCGCACGTAAGTTGCAGAAGCAGGATCATCGCCGACTAAGATAGTCGCTAAAATAGGCGTACGGCCTGTTTTCTCAATAAGGGCAGCAACGCGCTGGCTTAAATCGGTTTCAATTTCTTTAGCTAGGGCTCTACCGTCAAGGCGTGTTGCAGTGGCATCAGTCATGTCTGGCTCCATCTTTTCTCATTGTGAGGGAAATTACTAGTTTCAAGCGGCTTCTTTTAAGCGATTTCGCTTAGGGATTACTTTATTCGCGATATTGTAACCTATGACGGCCAAATATGCCGAGTCACTTTTGTTGTATGCCATGACTTATTTGTCATTTAGCTCTACTCTACAGGTATTTCCACACTATTAATGTTTATATTTGACCTCCTCCCCTCGCTAAACCGAGGGGATTCCTACAGCTAGACGGTCAAGCCCGACCGCAAGGATGTTCTTAGCAGCATT
>ERZ808051.435-NODE-435-length-47855-cov-20.644041_pt1 | contig 47855 bp, 43 predicted proteins | sample MGYA00380199_ERZ808051 | MGnify/ENA primary metagenome ERZ808051 (study PRJEB31490, sample SAMN06133391) | mouse gut metagenome | isolation source: J11 | host: mice | place: China: Chengdu | collected 2015-05 ... | reverse complement strand
AACACTTTGCCGATGCGCCCTCTTTCCTGGCTTTCTCCAATCGACTTCCTTGTCCAATTTGTTTGACAATCCTACACGAAAGGGCCCTCCCGGCCCGTGGTGGTTATTGACACAGCTGTTCCTTTCCGGTATAATTGAAAAGCTAAGCCATTATGAATATTAGAGGAGGAGACAGCGGCGTGAAACAGTCTTTCGGTATGAGTCAGAGCGGAAATCTGAAGGAGGCCCTCCGGGGGCTCCACTCTCCCCAGTTTATCATGCTGTTATCCAACCAGCCGCAGTTCGAGGAGCATGTCAAGGAGCTGGAGCGGTGCTTTCCCGGCGTTCCCAGCATTGGCTGCATTGGTATGAGCTATCAGACCCAGGTGGTGGAGAACGGCGTGGGGGTCATCGCCTTTTCCGACGGAGTGAAGGCCGCCGCCGGCGTTCTGGAGGACGTGACCACCATGCCGGTGAAGTACATCCACCGGCTGGAGCGGGATGTGCAGGCCGTGGGCGGCTCCCGTCAGGATACGGTGTGCATTGACTTCTGCGCCGGAAATGACGCCTGCGTGCTGACGACCATCAACACCGTTCTCCAGCGGACAGGCATCCCCCTGGTGGGCGGAACCGGCGACCAGGGCCGGGTTTCGGTAAACGGCCGGGTCTATGAGAACGCGGTGGCCTATGGAATGGTCCGGAATCTGAACGGCCGGGTGAAGACCTATAAGGAAAATATTTATCATCAGTATGGAAATTACCGCTTCATTGCCTCCAATACCGACCGGGCCAATTACATACTGGGCTCCCTGAACGGGAAACCGGCCAAGCAGGTCTATGAGAGCATCCTCCATGTGACGGACCAGGAGATTCTGACCCGGACCTTCCAGAATCCGTTCGGCAAAATCAACGGGGACGACACCTGCATTATCTCCATCAAGGAGGTCCATGGAAACGCCCTGGCCTGCTTCCGCCAGGTCAACGACTCCGACGTGCTGATTCTCCTGGAACTGGGGGATTATCAGGCCATTACGAAGAACACCATCCAGCAGATCTGCCGGGACTTCCCCCGCCGTTCCGCGATTTTCTCGGTGAACTGCCTGTTCCGCTACAAGCTGTTTTCCGAGCGGAATTACATGCAGACCTATCTGCGGGAGATGTCGGCGCTGGGCAGCCACGCCGGCTTCGTGGGATACGGGGAGCATTATAACAACCGCTTTGTCAACCAGTCCATGACCTGCGTCGTGTTTGAGTAAGGGAGGTGCGGAGTATGTTATTTTCGGGTTCGGGAAAACGCCGGCAGACGCCGGTTCAGGAGGAAAAGAGTCTCTATCCGGTGCTGCACGTGGCCGGCAGCCTGAAGGTCTATCAGAAGGAGCTGGTGAAGAAGGAGGTTGCCTCCCTGTCGGAGCTGAGTATGGTGGGGGCCACCTTTTCCAATGTGCTGAAGGAGGCGGACCACTTTCAGGCAAAGCTCCAGGACATGGGCCAATCCTTTTCCAGCATTGACCAGACGGCGGAGCAGTTTGACCAGGTGCGGGATGAGATTGCCCAGGCTGTGACAGAGGCGCAGGCCCAGATGGGCGCCCTGGGGGAGAACTCCATGGCGGTGCAGAAATCCTATGAGGAAATGGCGGTGACCTTCTCCCACCTCCAGTCCGCTATTCAGGACATTCAGAAGTGCATGGGCAAAATTGTGTCCATTGCGGACCAGACCAACATTCTGGCCATCAACGCCTCCATTGAGGCGGCCCGGGCCGGCGTGGAGGGCCGGGGCTTCGCGGTGGTGGCCGCCCAGGTCAAGGAGCTGGCCAAGGAGATCAAGGTGCTGGCCGGAGAGGTGGATACGGGCGTCTGTGAGGTGGAGGTTCAGGCCGGCCAGCTCAGCGCCAGCATCTCGTCGTCTCAGCAGACCCTGGGGAGGGGCACGGATATTGTGGCCCAGGCCGACGAGAGCTTCCATAAGATTACGGCGGCGGCAGAGGGCTCCGCCTCTGTGCAGACGGAGATTTCCCAGGTGATTCAGGTATCCCGGACGAACCTGCAGACCATCTGCCAGTTTTTCGACCAGATGAAAGACCGGTATCAGGAGGTCGTCAAGCACATTGACCAGGCCAGCCGCCTGGGTACCACGAAGAGCGCCATGTTTGAGGACATGGACAACATGATTTCCCAGCTTCCCCCCATTGTCAAGGACTTTGAAAAGCGGGACGGCTGACGCCGCCCGGGACCGGGGCATAAAGACAGGGCATATCCCTCTTTCCGATGGAAGAAGGATATGCCCTTTTCGGCAGACCGGTCTGATGCGGAGGAAGCGGCCCGGCTGGCGAGGCGGCCGCGGGTCTGCCGGTGAAGCGGAGGTGACAGCTTATTCGCTGTAACACTCCGTAAAACGCAGGATGGTTTCGTTAAACTGCTGTGGGTCCTCCAGAAACATCACATGGCCCAGGTCCTGGAATTCGTGGAAGAAGCACTTGCCTTTTACCAGATCCCGGTAATGCCGTCCCATGGCGATGCCGCTGGGAATGGCGGGGCTGTCGGCGCAGCCAATCAGGAGCGGGATGTTGATTTTAGTCAGGGTGACGGTGTAATCCAGGAACAGGAAATCGTTATACAGCGCGAAGGCGATGTAAGGCGGCAGCTTCTTCATTTCCGTGCTGACCCAATCCTCGTCCTCCTGACAGGGAGGCGTTTTGAAGCACATGCGCGTGAAACTGCGGGTATAGCCGTCATGGTCTGTCATGGCCCGCTCCAGGACGGTGGTCATGCCGTCCATATTGAAACCGGCCAGGGAGTGGCTGTTCCAGGATTCGCCGGAAAATGGATAGAGGGCGCTGTCGATGACTCCGATTTTTTTCAGCCGGTCATTGCCGAACTGCTCGTAATACTCCAGCACCACGCTGCTGCCCATGGACCAGCCCAATAAGGTGACATCCTGCAGATTCAGGTGTTCCATCAGCTCATGGATGTCCTGGGCGCAGCGGGCCATTGTCAGGCCGTGAAGGCATTTGGAAGAGGAGCCATGTCCCCGCCAGTCCATCAGGATCAGCCGGTGATCCGCGGACAGGCCTTCGATATTCTTATAGAAGAACTTGGATGAGCAGAGGAAACCGTGGAGTATTATGATGGGACTTCCCCGGTCTGTTCCGTAGTCCTCAAAGTAGATCCAGGCGCCGTCGCTGACCTGAAAGAAGCGTTCCTTTTTCTTAATCATTGGTCTGCCCTCAATCCTTTAGATGATCTATTTTTGCATATTTTTCGTCATATTCCTCGCAGAAAAACACCTGGAAATAGCCAAGCTTCACCTGCTCGCTCCGGGTAGCCCTGCTGACGCACACAATCAGGACCAGGGAGACAATCCAGGCGGGAATGAAGGCGTGGACGCCGCCCATAACAGAGGCCCACACAGGCTTGGCGGAGGGGATGACGCTGGATAGAAAATAGAATACCACATAGGAGGCGAAGCCGCCCACGGTGGAGGCAAAGACACCCTTAGCGGTGGCCTTCTTCCAGTAGAGGCCGCAGAGCACAGGGAAATACCAGGCGGAGCAGATGGCGCCCAGGGCGAAATTGATGATATATTGCGAGAGGTCAGAGGGCTTCAGCGCGATGAGAGTGGCCGCGAGGGCGATGCCCAGAATGCAGATGGTGGTAATACGGCTTTGCTCCTTTTCTCCTGCTGCCGGCTTGAAGCAGGTCACGATGAAGTCCTTGGCCAGCACAGTGGCCCCCGCCATGCACATGCCGGCGATGGAGGACTGAATGGCGGCGAAGATTCCGCAGAAGATGACGCCGCCTACCCAGGCGGGAAGCAGATTGGCGGCTGTAAAGATGGTGGCGTAGTCCCGGACCTCCAGGTTGGGGTTGATGGCATAGGCCATCGGGCCGGTGAAGCACATGATGCCTTGAACCAGGGTGAAAACGCAGCAGGAGATCATAATGCCCTGCTTTAATTTTCTGTGATTGTTATAGGTCATGGTGACGGACAGGGCGTGGGGCAGAACGCCCAGACCCACGCCGGCAAACAGAGCGGTGCCCAAGGCGTTCCAGAAGGTAAAAGCGGTCTGAGCCTGAATCGCGCCGGGGAAGGCCGTACCCAGGTATTCCATTGCGCCCCGGAAGCTGCCGTAGGTTTCCACATTTTTCACAGTCAGAATCCCGATGATGGAGAAGGTGGCCAGCAGCATGATGACGCCCTGGATGGAGGCCACTTTTGCCATAGACTTGATGCCGCCGGAAAGCGTGTAGATCACAGTGATGACGATGACCAGCAAAATACCCAGATAGTAAGCGTTGGAGCCCGTGATGGCGGCGAAGACCTTCGCGCCGGCAGTGATCTGGCCGGTGGTGAAGAAGGTCAGGCCAAAGGCGCCGGTCAGCGCCAGCGCGCCTACCACTTTTTTAGACTGGAATCGCAGACCCAGCAGCTGTTGGAATGTCACGGCTCCTGTGCGGTCCCGGAGAATGGCCACCTTCCGGCCCACGCTGCCCAGGCCGTAGGCGGCGGTGAGGAAGCCGCCGTAATAGATCAGAGCGGCGGTGAAGCCCACGGCGTAGCCCAGGCCTGGCGCGGAGACCATGGTGCCGCCGGCCATGGAGTTGGTGGCGGCGATCATGGCGATGGCAAAGGCGCCCAGACCGCCGCCGCCCGTGAGGAAGGAGGCTAAGCCGTCCTGGCTGCCTCTGCGGGACTGGATCTTGATGTATACGCCAAAGCCCACGATTACCACCGTGTAGATTGCGAAAATCACCAGCATGGTCCGGGAAGTGGACGCACTGATGGAAAATCCACCTAAATCGTAGCTCATTTCTGCATATCCTCCTTCTCTCTGCCGTCTTCATCCGGTTTGAAGCGGGCCGCCAGCGGGAATTCCTCCCAGCGGGAGAGGTAGATCATGCCCACCGCGAACATGGCCAGATAAATGATGACCGCCCCGGAAATCCACATGGGCATTCCCAGGAAATAACGCATGTCTGCCGGATCGCCGGTGCCGAAGGCGTACATCCAGACAGTGGCCGCCACGGTGCAGATGATGCCCAGGATGTGAAAGAAAATCGCGTCCTTTTTGCCGGCCTCCATCCGGCGGTCCAGTTTGCCGGCCTGGTCCACATCGTAGCTGGTGGATTCCAGGTCCATCTTTCCGCGTTGGTTTTCCATTTTTTCTCCTCCTGTGTATGATATTTGACCGCTCCGGCGGAACGCCAAATTATTAAAGCAATTTCCGTGCCAAATCTGTTTTTGGCGAATTTCATAATTTGGCATTGTGTTTTTGGCGGTTCCATGCTATATTCTATAGGAATCGACAGAAATATTCGCAATATTAATAAAACATGATTCGTCATTTGCCGAATTGCGAATATGTGGGGATGTGAACAGGATGACACAGGAAGAGAATAAGCCCGTGGAATTTTATCTGGAGCTGCTGGTGAAAAACTATTTTGGCAGCATGCTGGTGACAGACAGCCAAGGACGCTTTTTATATGTCAGTGACGGGACCTGCCAGCTGCTGGATATTCCCCGGGAAACACTGCTGAGCATATCTATTTATGACACGCTCCATAATTACTGCTTCGCCACCAGCGCGTCCACCATCAAAACCCTGAAAACACGGGAGGAAGCCCTCAGCTTTCACACGGTGGAGGTGCGGGGAGAGCGGAAAAATGTGCTGGCATTTTCCCGCCCCTATTTTGATGAGGCGGGCGCTCTGCGCTACGTGATGACTTACAGCTGGGATGAACAGGAGCTCTACGCTCTGTTGGAGAAGTTCAACGGAGAGCGGGACAATGTGCGGAAGGTCATCCGGTTCATACAGAACATTGACAGTGTGACCGGCAGCTTCATTGCGGAGAGCCGGGTGATGCAGGATCTGCTGGAATATTCGGAGCACATCGCTGCCGTGGATTCCAATGTCATTATCTACGGGGAGTCCGGCAGCGGAAAAGAGCTGTTTGCCAAATATATTCACGCCAAAAGCAGTCGGGCGGATCAGGTGTTTATCCCGATTAATTGTGCCGCCATGCCGCCCTCTCTGCTGGAAACGGAGATGTTTGGATACGAAAAGGGGACCTTTACCGGCGGCACGCGGGATGGAAAGATCGGGCTCTTTGAGTTTGCCGACAAGGGTACGGTTTTCCTGGATGAAATCGGGGAAATGCCGATGGAGCTCCAGGCAAAGCTTCTCCGTATTATAGAGACCGGGGAGGTCAAACGGCTGGGCAGTAATCAGATCTTGAAAAGCGATGTCCGCATTATTGCCGCCACCAACCGAAACCTGCTGGAAATGGTTCGAGAAAAGACCTTTCGGACAGACCTTTATTACCGTCTGAACGTGCTGGTGGTCAATGTGCCGCCGCTGCGGGAGCGGCTGGAGGATATTCGCCCGCTGGCTCAGCATTTTGTTCGGTTTTATAATAAAAAGTATGGTTTTTCCAAGCATTTGAGCCCGGACGCCGTTCGCGCGCTGGAGTGCCGTCTTTGGCCCGGCAATGTGCGGGAGCTGCGGAATACGGTGGAGCGGATGGTGGTGGAAAGCCCCAATACGCTGATTGGTCCCGGCGTACTTCAGACCGGGAAGGGCAGTGCGCTCCAGCCGCCGGCGCTGGAACAAGATGAAATCCTCCCCTATCAGCAGGCAGTGGAAAAATTTCAGCGGGAATATATTTCAGCGATTGTGGCCTCCTGTGGCGGAAATATCCGTCAGGCCGCAGGAAAAATGGGCCTGCACATCTCCACGCTCTATCGAAAGCTGGAAAAGCTGGGCCTGACTCCGGAGGATATGACGGAGGAATAGAGTCTGTTCCAGCGTTGGCGAAGGCGGATTCAGAAAACAAAAGGGGGGAGAAGGGGCATATCCTTTTTTCTGAAAAAAGCTTGAAAGGGACCCGTCAGGGTCCCTTTCATTTGGAAACAGTTCTAGGTTCGGGAAGGGCGCAGTATACTGCAAAAATAAAAAACCAAAATTCCAGGCAAACGGGCCGGCTCCTGCAAATCGGCCGAAGTCCGCAGGGACCGCTGTTCCCGGAGCCTTGGTCTCATCTATATCAGTGCCTGCTGGGGAAAACCAGGCCGGGCCCCCACACATAACAGCGGAGGGGCTGGCTTCTTCCATCCACACGCCCCAAAATTATTTCCCGGGGATTTCTCCCACGCCTTTCAAAATGAACCGGGGACGGTAGGGGAACTGCTCACAGGTCTCCCGGTCCGACACGCCGGAGAGCACCAGCACCGTGTCCAGGCCGGTTTCGATGCCGGCGATGATGTCCGTGTCCATCCGGTCGCCCACCATAACCGCGTTCTCGGAGTGGACCCCCAGCATCCGGAGCCCCGCCCGCATCATCAGGGGGTTGGGCTTCCCCACGAAATAGGCCCGCTTTCCCGTGGCCAGCTCGATGGGCGCAATCAGCGCCCGGCAGGCCGGGACGATGCCCGCCTCCGCCGGAGCCGTCAGGTCGGAGTTTGTGCCGATCAGCTTCGCGCCGGCGTTGACCAGGCGGATAGCCTTTGTAATCTGCTCCAGATTATAGGCCGTGGGCTCCCCCACCACCACATAGTCCGGATTCACGTCGTTATAGGTGATGCCCTTGTCATAGAGGGCGTTGGTAATCCCGTGCTCCCCCACCACATAGGCGCTGCATCCCGGCGATTGGCTGTCCAGAAAGTGAGCCGTCGCCAGGGCGCTGGTGTAAAAATGGGACTCGTCCACGTCCAGACCCATCCGGGCCAGCTTCTGCTGGAGCTCCTTGGGGGTGTACTGGCTGGAGTTTGTCAGAAACAAATAATTTTTCTTCTCTTTTGCCAGCCAGTCCACGAACTTTCTGACTCCCGGCAAAAGCTGGTTGCCGTGATAAATCACGCCGTCCATATCGCAGATAAAGCCCTTTTTCTTTCTCAGCTGCTCCATGCGCCGCTCCATTCCCAGGGCCGGAGCCCTGTATTAAATTCAGTATAGGAAAGTATCCCACATTTTGGGAGATTTGTCAAAGGAAATTCTGGAAAGGGACGGGTTTTCCGGGAGGCGGCCGCCGAACAAAAGGGCCCCGAAGGGCCCTTTTGCGCGTATTCCAGGTTTTCTTTTATTCCTCGTCGTCGGTGACGATCAGGCCGTAGCCCCCGCTTTTGCGGCGGTAGACAATGGAAAGGCTGTCGTCCTCGCTGCTGCGGAAAACGAAAAAGTTATGGTCCAGCAGATTCATCTGCAAAATCGCCTCTTCCGTGCTCATGGGCTTTACGGCAAAGCGCTTGGTACGGACGACCGCGAATTCCTTCTCCTCCGCCACCTCGAAATCCCCGGAGGGCGCAGGGGCCGGGAATCCCTCGCTCCGCAGGCGCTTGGCCAGGCGGGTCTTGTTCTTGAGAATCTGGCGCTCGATATAGCCGACGGCCGCGTCCAGCGCCCCCCGCATATCGCCGTCCGGCGCCTGGGTCTGAGCACGGAGCAGGGTTCCGCCGCCCCGGATGGTAAGCTCCACCGTACACAGGTGGTTCTTCTCCACCGAGAAGGTCACAGACGCGGTGGTATCCTCGTCCCGAAAATAGCGGTTCAGCTTGGAGATCTTCTTTTCCGCGTATTCCTTGATGGAATCATTTAGAGAGACCTTTTTGCATGTGTATGTGTACTTCATTGCGATCGCTCCTTTCGTGTGAAAGAGGATGGGGCATCCCCTTTTGTATAATATAACACATTTGTGAGGGATTGGAAAGAGAAAAAAGCCTCTTTTTTAAAAATATTCACAAAGGCGGCGGGACCCGTCCCGCTGCCGGCGGAAATCGGGAAAACTTCCCGCGGTTCGACAAAACCTCCTGTTTACAAAACCGGGCGGGACGTGGTATGCTGAAGCAGGAAGCTTTCCAATATCCCACCCGCTTGGGCCGCGCGGCGCGTATCGCCGGGCGGCTCCTTTTTATATCCGGCCCGCCTGAAAAATCCCGCCGGGCTGTGAAAACCGGCGGCCCGGCGCCCAAAGGACGAGAAATGCCCCTTCTTTCCAAGGAAAGGAGGGGCCAGCTTGTCAAAAAGGGATCCTTTTTCTTCTGTCGGAAAGGAAGATAGTATGAAAGACAGCGCAGCCCTTGGCGGCTCTGCCGCTTAGGGATGCGGCGTGCCCTTTACGGGTAAACCCATCAGGGGTGTCTTTCATGTCCAATCAATAAGTTTTCAAAACTTTATGAAAGTTTTGAAAACTTGCCCAGCCTGTCGAAAAAACTTTTTCGACAGGCTGGGGCGTTTGAAACAAGGAAATTATTTGACGGCGACGGCCTCGATTTCGCAGAGGACGGCCTTGGGCAGATCCTTCACCGCCACGCAGGACCGGGCGGGCTTGGAGGTGAAGAATTTGGCATAGACCTCGTTGAAGGCGGCGAAGTCGCCCATGTCCGCCAGGAAGCAGGTGGTTTTAATCACGCCGTCCATGCCGTATCCGGCGGCGCGGAGAATGGCGGCCACGTTTTTGCAGCTCTGCTCCGCCTGAGCGGCGATGCCGGCGGGAATCTCGCCGGTGGCGGGGTCCACGGGAATCTGGCCGGAGGTGAAGATGAAGTCTCCGGCGGTCCAGGCCTGGGAATAGGGGCCGATGGCGCCGGGGGCGTCGGTGGTGGAAATGACTTTTTTGTCCATGGTAAAAGTGCCTCCTTTATTTTTGGGGGATTGATTTGAGGGCCGGGGCCCCGGGCTGTCCCGGGGCCTTCAGCCGGTTTGAAGATGAGGGGAAAGCGGAGCGCTCAGCGCCTGGCGGCGGCTTCCTGCTTCCGGGCGAATTCCTTCTCCTCGGGGGTGCGGAGCAGACCCATCTGAATGGTGACGCAGGTGAAGATAATCAGAGCGAACATGTAGAAGGAGTAGGGCAGGATGTCCAGCGGCGTGCAGCCCGCCAGCTCCGTGACGATGAGGATGCCGCCGTCATGGGGCATCAGGGCCAGGAAGGCGCAGGCGAAGATATCCACCAGGCTGGCCAGCCGCTTGGGGGCAATGCCGTATTTCCCGCCGATTTCCTTGGCGATGGGGCAGGTGACGATGATGCCGATGGTGTTGTTCACCAGTGCGGCGGAGAGCACGCCGGACAGCAGGCCGATGCCGTACTCCGCGCCCCGGCGGTTCTTGATGCGGGAGGTGATGGCGCTGACCATCCACTCCACGCCGCCGTAGTACCGGACCAGGCCGATGATGCCGGAGACCAGGGCCGCCACAATGGAGATGGAGAACATGTCGCTCATGCCGCCGCCGATGGCCTGAACCCACTCAAAGAAGCCCACGCTTCCCATGGCCAGGCCGATGACGCCGGTCATCAGGATTCCGACGAAGAGGACCACCGCCACATTGATGCCCATGAGGGCGGTGATGAGGACCACGATGTAGGGCAGGACCTGGATGATGTTGAAGGAGCCGGCCTCGATGGAGCCGGAGCCGTGTCCGCCCAGAACGCCGTAGAGTACCATGGCGATGATGGCGGCGGGCAGGGCCATGAAGAAGTTCATCCGGAACTTGTCCCGCATCTCGGAGCCGCAGCCCTGAGCGGCGGAAATGGTGGTGTCGGAAATCATGGACAGGTTATCACCGAAATAGGAGCCGCCGATGACCGCCGCGCCCACGATGGCGGGATTCAGGCCCGCGCCCTGGGCTACGCCGATGGCCACAGGGGCCATGGCCGCGATGGTGCCCATGGAGGTGCCGATGGCGGTGGAGATGAAGCAGCACATCAGGAACACGCCGGGGATCAGCAGGGAGACGGGAATGAAATGCAGCGCCAGGTTGATGACGGAATCCTTGCCGCCCATGGCCGCCGCCGCGCCCTGGAAGCCGCCGGCCATCAGGTAGATGAGAATAATCATCATGACGCCGGAGTTGCCCATGCCTTCGCAGAAAACGTCCAGCTTGGTGCCGACCTTGACCTGGGGCGCCAGCAGCAGCGCCACAGCGATGCCGGCCAGCAGGGCCACGTGGCGGGGGAACTGGCCGAAGGGGCTCTCAACGCCCATCAGGGTGAAGGTGATGCCGCAGCCGATGTACAGGGCCAGGAACACAATCAGGGGCAGGAATGCGGATGCGCCTAGTTTTTTCTGGTTTTCCATTTGTTTTCTCCTCTCTCATTCACGCTTGTGGTTTCTTTATAGTCAACGCACAACCGGGAACACAGGACGGTCCCGGTTATGCGCCGGACTCCGTGGACGGCGGGATATCCCGCCGTATCAAAGCGGCCAGCCGCTTTGATGATGGAATGACCGCCGGCTCAGCGGGCCCGGAGGGCCTTCTCCAGCTGGGTCAGGGCCTTCTCGATGGTGGAGCGGGGGCAGGCGGCATTGAGCCGCAGGAAGCCGCTTCCGCCTGCGCCGAAGTCCGTGCCCTTGCCGAAGGCCACGCCGGCCTTGTCTACGCAGAAGCGGTGGAGGGCCTCGTCGTCCATTCCCAGGCCCCGGGCGTCAATCCAGTTGAGATAGGTGGCTTCGGGCAGGTTGGGCTTCAGCTCCGGCAGGCGCTCCTTGCAGAAATCATAGATGAAGCGCATGTTGTCCGCCAGGTAGACCTGGAGCTCCTCCAGCCAGGCTTCGCCCTTTTCATAGGCCGCCATGGTGGCCACCAGGCTGAAGCAGTTGTTCCGGGCAATGTCCATCCGCTTGAGCTCCGCCACGTACCGGTCTTTCCGCTCCTCGGTGTCGAAAATGATGGTGGAGGACTGGAGACCTGCCAGATTGAAGGTCTTGCTGGGGGCGATAAAGGTGGTGGTGACGGCGGCAATCTCAGAGGAGACGGAGGCCATGCAGGTGTGCTTGTGGCCGTTCAGCATCAGGTCGGAGTGAATTTCGTCGGAGAGAATGCCCACGCCGTACTTCACGCAGATGTCGCCCACGGCCTTCAGCTCCTGGGGCGTCCAGACCCGGCCCACGGGGTTGTGGGGGTTGCAGAGAATGAAGTATTTTGCGCCGTCCCTGGCCCTGGCCTCGAAGTCCTCCAGGTCCATGGTATAATAGCCGTCTTCGTCCCGCTTCAGGGGGCTGACCACCAGGGTCCGGCCGGTGTTCTCCACCACGTCGGCGAAGGGGTGATACACCGGCTGCTGAATGATGATTTTGTCCCCGGGCTGGGTGAACAGGTTCAGCACCATCCGCATGGCGGGGACCACGCCGGGGGCGAAGGCCATTTTGCCAATGTCCGGCAGCCAGCCGTTCCGCTTCTGCTGCCATGCGGCGATGGACTCGAAATACTTGGGCGTCCGCCAGGTGTAGCCGAAGATTCCCTGATCGGCCCGTTCCTTGATGGCCTCCACGACGCAGGGGGCGGTGCGGAAATCCATGTCGGCAATCCACAGGGGGATGACCTGATTGGTGCCGTAGTGCAGTTCCGCCTCCTCAAATTTGGCCGCGTAGTTTTGGGAGCGGTCTACCACTTCATCGAAATTGTAGGGCATGATGGACATTCTCCTTTCATTGCTTGCAGCTGTGTGCTGGATGCCGGATTATAAAGCAATTCCCGTGCCAAAAATCCGGCAGGGCCTTTTTTGTGTCTCATGCTCGATTTCCTCCGGGAAAATGGGAGGATTCCACAAAAAAATCCGGCGGCAGGTCTGGAGGGAGAGAGGAAACAGGGGAATAATAGGGTGAAGTTTATAAAATGGGGGACGCCTGTTGAAGCTCCTCCAGCAGGGCCCGCCCCGCCTGGGTCAGGCGGCTGCCGCCCCGGCCCCGGGAGACGGAGATCAGACCCAGCCGGTGGAGGAGGCTCAGGCCGTCCCGGACCTCCTGCTCCGTCAGCGGCAGGCCCCGCTCCTCCGCCCGGCGGCACAGGAAGCCCCGTCCGGCGGGGCCGTCCTCCAGGGCGGAGAGGAGGAAGGACAGGGCTTCCTCCCGGCCGTGGGCGGCCTGGCGGAAGCATTCCAGACCGGTGGGAGCCGGGACGGCGGCAGAACCGGGCTCAGGCCGGAGGCAGAGGGGCAGGTCCGCCGCCTCGATGACCGGCTTTTCCAGCATGGCTAAATATTCCACCAGGTTGGCCAGCTCCCGGACGTTGCCCTCCCAGGAGCAGCGGAGAAGGGCCTCCTCGGCGGAGGGGGCGAAGGCGTAGCGCGCGCCGCTCCGGCGCATCAGGTGCTGGGCAATCAGGAGTACGTCCTCCCCCCGTTTCCGGAGAGGCGGAATCTCGAGGGGCAGGGTGTTCAGCCGGTAGTAAAGGTCCCGGCGGAAGGACCCCTGACGGACCCGCTCCAGCAGATTTTCGTTGGAGGCGGCGATGATCCGCACGTCAATGGGAATCATGCAGCTGCCTCCCACCCGCATCAGCTCCTTTTCCTGGAGGACCCGCAGCAGCTTGATTTGCAGAGGCTGGCTCATACCCTCTATTTCGTCCAGAAAGAGGGTGCCCCGGTGGGCATACTCAAAAAGGCCCAGCTTGCCCCCCTTCCTGGCTCCGGTGAAGGCCCCTTCGTCATAGCCGAAGAGCTCGCTTTCCAGCAGGGAGTCCGACAGGGCGGCGCAGTTGATGGCAACAAAGGGCATGTCCCGCCGGAGAGAGGCGTGATGGATGGAGTGGGCGAAGAGCTCCTTGCCGGTGCCGCTCTCCCCGGTGAGGAGAATGGCGGAGTCCGTCCGGGCCATTTTGGCGGCGATCTGCTTGGTGCGGAGCATGGTTTCGTCCTGGGCGATGATGTCGCTGAACACGTATTTGGACTGATAGCCCCGGTGATAGAGCTGGAGCCGCAGCTTCTGCTGCCGTTCCTCCTCCTCGGTGAAGCGCTGGAGCAGCAGAAAACAGCCGATGCGCCGGCCCTGCTGCTCCACCGGCACGGAGGAGAGACTGATATAGGTGTTTTCCAGCTGGATGAGCCGGGTGGAGCGCTGGTCCTCCGGGCTCAGCAGCTGGGCCAGCTCCGGGCAGCTGAGGGCCAGGGGCTGGCCGATGGCGGCGGCCCGCCGCAGCCCTAAAATTCCCTCTGCCACGGAGTTCAGGGCAAACACCCGGTTGTCCGTGTCCATCCCCAGGACGCCGGTTTCCAGAGCGCCCATCAGGATGTCCAGATAGGTTTCGGATTTCAGATTTTCATTCCAGAGAGCCGCCAGGCTCTGGCCGGAGTCCGCCAGGGACCCGGCGTATTCCCGGAATTCCCGGCTTCCGGGGAACCAGGTGAAGCCCAGGGCCAGGGCGATTTTCACCAGCGTGTCCGCCGTGAATACACGGGGGCCCAGATCCAGCACCTGGAGCACCGTGGGGGGCACATAGCGCCGCTCTCCCGGCGTAATAGCCAGATCCACGTCCAGGGGATAGCCGGAGCCGGGATAAACCGGGATGAATTCCACCTGGGTGACGCCCAGCCGGTTCAGCTCCGCGATGCTCTCAAAGGCCATCTGAACGCTGAGATTCACCAGCATGGCCCGGGTGCCCTTGGGGAGCTGAAGGAGGGCCTGGATTTCCTTTTTGAAAAAGGTGACAGAGGGAGAGACCACCTTGGCCTCCGGCGGAACCAGGCCGGTGAGGTGGCCGAAGGCGTCGCTGGAGGTGGCGCCGAGGATGTACAGGTCTCCGTTCCGGGGGAGACTGTCATAGTCGTTGGCCTCCACGCTGAACAGCTCCAGACGGATGCGGTCCGCGAAAAAGCGGCGCAGCCACTGGGCGTAGACCGGGCCCGAGGACGCGGCCTCCGTCACCAGGACGATCTGCTTTTCCATGACCCTTCCACCTCCCTGGGATTTCAAAGTTGTTAAAATGATAACACAAAAAAACCTGGCTGTACAGCCATTTTTTGTGCAGGTTTATGGGCGCTGCAAGGGCCCCGGGGCGTCATGGGGCAGACTCCGGCCCGGGTTCTGTTCCGTCTCCCGGGAGCCTGGCGCTTCTATAGCAGCCTTCATCATTGCTGCCGGCGGGCCGCCGAGGGCGGCGGCCCCTACACATTTCTGTAGGGGTCGGCCCCCTGGCCGACCCGTTTGTCGGGAATTTTGATGTTTGCTATAAAAAACGGGCCGGGCCATACTCTTGATATAGTCAGCACAGTTGAAAATCGGTATCTACCGATTTTCAAACAGCGGCGGAGCCGCTGACGGGTGAGGAAAAAACTCTCTGTGCTGACTATGAAGTCCACCGCAAGGCCGGTTTACGGCCTGTGCGGCGAATCATCGCCGCACTTGTTGAAAAGAAGCGGATGCTTCTTTTCAACTACGGTGACTATAGCAAGCATCAAAATTCCCGACAAAGGGGTGTGTAGGGGCCGCCGCCCCCGGCGGCCCGATGGCAGCAATTATGAAGTCGTTTTGTTTGGTTTTTAGAATGCCACCTTCAGAAACAGTGCCACACAGCACAGAATCACCGCGCAGGGCACATAAACATAGCGGCCCAGGCTGTACCACAGCTGCCCGGGGGCTTTTCCCGCGCCCTGGCCCACTTCCTCCAGCAAATCGTTCCGGGGCATAATCCAGAACCAGGAAATTGCGCCCAGCGTCGCGCCGATGGGGATGATATAGATGGAAACAATATCCATCCACGGACCCCACTTGAAAATGGGCTCCATATTGACGCCGATGCCCAGGCAGATCAGGCAGAGGAGGACCAGCACAAGCCTGCGGCTCATGCGGGGGAAGCGGTGCAGAAGGGATTCTCCAACCGCCTCAAACATGTTTTGCAGAGAGCTGACCCCAGCGAACACCATGGCGGTATAGAGGATGATGGCGAAGAGCCGGCCCAGGGGGATGTCCTGTAAAATACGGGGGAGGGTGACAAACAGCAGGGAGGGGCCCGCGCCGATATCCAGTCCGTAGGCAAAACAGGCGGGGATGATGACCAGGGCGGCCACCAGGGCGGCGATGGTGTCAAACAGAGCCGTCCGTCTGGCCAGTGCCGCCACATCCTCGTCCTTATGGAGATAGGCTCCGTAGACAATCATGCCGCTACCGGTGATGGAGAGGGAGAAAAAGGCCTGTCCCATGGCCCAAATCCAGACCATTGGGTCCAGAAGCTCCTCCCAGCGGGGGGAGAACATATAACGGTAGCCCGCCGCGGCGCCGGGAAGAAGCGCTACCCGTACCGCCAGAATTACGAAAATGATGAAAAACAGGGGCATCATGACCTTGTTGGTTTTCTCGATGCTCTTGGCCCCCAGAAACAGCGTCAGCAGCGTGCCTACCACCACAATGGCGTGAAAGGGGATGACGGAATAATCAGCCAGAGAGAAGGACTCGAACCAGACGGCCGTGTCCGCCGTCATCAGAGAGCCGCCCAGAGAGGCGGCGAAGGCCTTCAGCACGTAGGCGATGATGACGGCGTAGCCAAGGGCGATGCACATGGAGCCCGCCAGAGGCAGCCAGCCCAGAATCGCGCCGGCCTGCCCGGCGGCGCTGCCTCGGGTGCTCCAGGCCATGCGGTAGGAACCCAGCGTGCCCGTTCTGGCTCTGCGGCCCACGGCGTATTCGGCGGCCAGACCCACGCTGCCGAACAGCGCGATGAAAACCAGATAGGCGATCAGGAAGGCCCCGCCGCCGTAGCTCCCCATTTTGGCAGGGAAGCCCCACACATTGGCCATGCCCACGGCGGATCCTACCGCCGCCAGGACAAAGCCCCAGCTGCTGGAAAATTGTCCTTGTTTCTTCTTACCCATAGGTATCTCCTTTTCTCTTTCTGATATGCGCTGATTTTTTGACTTTAAATGGATACAGTATCCGGGCTGTGTCAAAGCCTGTTTTAAAACTGGCGGAATGCCGGGCTGAGACGGACTTTCCTGCCGGACGAGGAATTTCCACTGAAATTCAAAGGAAATTAGAAGGCGGGAAAGAACGCCCAGAAACGGCGTTTGGACGGTTTTAAAACAGACTCAAGGCCCGCCGGTTCCGGCGGGGGAAAGCTCCAGGTTCAAAAAGCCGGAGCAAGCGGCTGAGCTGCCTGCTCCGGCCGGATGCACATGAATAAAGCCGGTTCCGGCATGAACCGGGAAAAATACAGCACATTCAGTATAGCATAGACCGGGGTGGATGTAAAGGGGAAAATGGCTGAGGGCGTGCCTCCTCACGCATATCATCAGGCGGCGGTGCAGGGAATCGCGTTCTATCCCGCCCCGCTTCCCGCAGGCGCCCGTGTCATATGGGCCGCAGATTCCGGTTAAGCCGGTCCATAATCCAGGCAAGACGCCGCTCCCGCCCGGCCTGCGTCTTCGCGTCGAAATAGGCCCGGGCATAGGTCTTTCTCACCGAGGGCGGCATGGCCTGAAAGTTCGTGAAAGCGGGCTCATGGCCCTCCAGCAGGGCGGAAAGCTCCTCCGTCTGCTCTTCCGTGAGGGTCATGAGGTCCGGGGCGTCCCATTGGCCGTTTTTCCGGGCCTCCTCAATCTTCCTTCTGCCGTGGTCCGTCATCAGTCCCCGTTCCTCAAGGCTTTGGACCAGGGCCTTATTTTTTTCCGACCACCGGCTTTTCTCCCGGCGCGGCGAAAAATATTTCAGATAAGAGCCCTCGTCCACCCGCCGCATCTGCCCGTCAATCCATCCGAAGCACAGTGCTTCCTCCAGGGCCTCCGCCGCCCGGATGGTCCTGGGCCCGCCGGCCTTGCCCAGCAGAAGCCAGACGCCGCCGCTGGACTGGCAGTGCTCCTCCAGCCAGCACCTGAACGCCTCCCGGCTGGCAAATTCCAGTGCGTTTTCCATGCCGTTCCTCCTCTCCCGAAGGGGTTTTGTATATTTCTTATTCTACCACAGCCGGAACCGGGGCGCAAGACGCCGGGAGAGCATGACGGAATTCATGGGAAATGGGATTGATTTTGCCGCCCGGTTGTAGTACCATAATACAAAGAACGATTCAAGGCGGGTCCGAATCCCGCCGGCAAGGAGGCAGAAGCATGACCGACCTGGAGCGCCTGAATACCTGTTTTCTGCCCCTGGACCGCCGGGTTCCGTCCCAGCCCTGCTTTTTCCGGCTCATCGGCTGGGACAGGGAGACCCTGGCCCTGCTGGAGCGCTACCGCGCCCAGGCCGGGAAAAACGGCGTCTGCCTCACCGATTTGCCCAATCCCACCCGTGAGGAGACCGACCGCTTCTACCAGGAGGCGGGCACCCAGTTCTCCCCCAACCGGGCCCTGATCGACCGGCAGATTTCCCTCTGGCTGGGCCAGGTGCGGTCTGATCGTCGCCCCGCCCTCAGCGAGGCCGTCTGGAACACCCTGTACCTGCTGCAAAAGCAAAATGTCAACGGAAACATTCTGAAAAATGTCTATACAAAATTTATGTGCTGGCTCCGGGGACCGGCGGGCCGGGCCCTGGCGGGGCTGGGCGGGGCCGAGCCGCCCAAGGTCCTCTTTCAGGGGGACGTCTCCCGGCACGAGGTCCTGTTCCTCCACCTGCTCCATCAGGCGGGCTGCGACGTGTGGTATCTCCATTTCCTCTCCGACGCCTCCTATAACAAGGCGGACCCAGAGGGCCGCTATTCCCGGCTCGTCGCCGGAGCGAACCATGAGCCGCCGCCCCAGCCGGCTCCCGCGCCTCCGCCGGCCCCTGTTCCCCCGCCTGCCCCGGCAGCCCGGAAACAGCCGGCGGGCCAGGTCCTGGGTCTGAACCGGTGGGTGGGCGGCCGCCCCGTATGGGAAGCCCTGCTGCTGCCCCTCAGCCAGCGGGGCGGAGAGGGGGGTCCCTCCAATCTCTTTGCCCTGATGCTGGGGGCGGACCAGCGGGAGGTCTACCGAAACCGGCTTTTCCGGCTGAAACGGAGCCTGGACGAGTCCGGGCGGCCCTGGCTGCTGATGGACCAGAGGATTCAGCCCCCCACACCCGCCGAGACGGAGACCTTCCGGGTTCCGGGCCTGGCCCGTCCGGCCATGGTCCACGCTCTGGCGGAGCGGATGCCCAGGGGCCTGCCCTGGACCCAAAAGGCACAGAAGGCCCTGGCCCTGGTGATGGAACGGCACCCCGAGCCCAACGACAGCCGCTTCTTTAACTACAGCGTCCGCCTGGCCTGCTGGCTCCGCCGCTGCGCCGGACAGCTCTTCCCTCCCAACGCCTCCAACGGCGCGTATCCCCCCGCTCTGCTCTACTACGGACCCATCACCGAACCGGAGGCCGCCCTGCTGTGGGCTCTGGCGCAGATGGGCGCGGATGTGCTGTATATTTCCTCTCAGAAAACCGACGTATTTGAAACCCATTTTCTCCCTCACGTCTGGCTGGAGGCCTCTTTTGAGGACAGCTTCCCTCCGGAGCCCTTCCCCCAGCGGGAGGAAAAGGTCCGGGCCCGGACCACCGCCTATGACGCCCAGCAGGAGCTGGACCACCTTCTTTACAGCGACACCGGCATGTTCCGGGACCGGCAGTTTACCCGCTCCCAGCCTGTGACCCTGAAAACCACCTATGACGAGGTGGGCCAGCTGTGGCCCGAGGAAGCCCAATATCGCCCCTCTTTCCGGACGGAGGCCGGCGTGGTCTATGTGCCCAATCTGTTCTCCAAAATCTGCGGCGTTGAGAAGGGAGACCTCACTCTCTACTGGGACCATATTCACTCCATGCTGACGCCGGGGACCTATCTGATTACCGCCCTGCCCTTCCTGACCCCGGTGGGGGCGGAAGGCATCAGCCGGAACGCCGCCCAGGCCTTTCTGCACAACGGCAGGCTGGACCCCAGGGCCCTGACGGCCTCCCGGTTCTACCGCTACGGCTATCTGCCGGAGGACACCCAGAATTACATCCTGGAGAAAATTCAGGCCCTGATTGACTACGACCTGATTGTGGACGGCGGGCCGGACCTGCCTGCCGTCATGCTCTCCGTACTGATGAACCTGGACAAGGAGCTGCTGCGGCTGCTCCAGAGCTTCGACTTTACCCGGGCCATTCCCAAGCTGCTGATTGTCGACACCACCGAGACCCTGTTCTCCCTGGAGGAATGCGTGCTGCTGGCCTTCCTGAACCTGGTGGGCTTTGACATCGCGGTCTTCACTCCCACCGGCTACCGGAATCTGGAGGCCCATATCCGCTCCGACAGCTTCGACACCCTGATTGCCGGGGACTACCTCTATGACCTGACCGTTCCGGACCTGCGGAACCGCCGTCCCAGCGGAAAGAATGGAAAGAACGGAAAGGGCTGGCGCCGTCTCTTCGGCGGCTGAGCCCCGGATCACACATAAACCAGCGAAAGGAGAACGGCGTCATGTCAAATCCGCAAAGCGCCTCTGAAAATCAGCTTTCCGCCCAGTGCCGCCGCCTGGCCCAGGCGGACAGCCGGGGTCTGGATGCTCTGACCGGCCAGATTCACGTCTACGACCTGCCCAGCATCGTCACCTTCGGCGGCGAGGCGGCCAAAGAGCTGGCCCGGTGCTCCGACGCCGTGCTGCAAAGCATCCGGAAGGGGCAGGCCGGCGACGCCGGTCCTCTTCTCAGCGCCCTGGGCGGCGTGATGGAGCAGTTCAATGCGGAGGACTTCGACGCCGGCAAAGAATCCGCCAAGGGCTTTTTCCCGTTCAGGAAAAAGCCCAAGCCCCTGACGCAGGACCAGCTTTTGGAGAAATACCGGGCCGTCGGTGAAGAGGTGGACCGTGTCTATATCGAGCTGAAAAAGTATGAGGCGGATGTCCGGACCCGCAATCAGGGCATGAAAGCGGTCTATGACGCCAATCTCCGGTATTACCAGAATTTAGTGAATTACATTCTGGCGGGAGAACAGGGGCTGAAGGAAATCCAGGCCCATATCGGCACAATGGAGGCGGAACTGGCCCGGAATCCTGGAAACGCCGCCCTGAAAATGGACCTGGACACCGTGCGGCAGGCCCACACGCTTCTGGAACGCCGGGTGCAGGACCTGCGCACGGCGGAAATCGCGGCACTGCAGTCTCTCCCTATGCTCCAGACCATACAGGGCAGCAACGCCAGCCTCATCGAGAAAATCGACGCCGCCTTTCTCGTCACCCTGCCCGTCTTCAAAAAGACCCTGGGCCAGGCCGTAGCCCGGAAGCGCCAGCGGCTCCAGGCCCAGGCCATGGAGGCACTGGACCGGCGGACCCAGGAGGCCCTGGGCAAGCAGCGGGCATCCGCCCAGGCCGGCGCGGACGCCGGTGCGGCCCAGCTGGAGACCCTGACCCAGGTCAGGGAAACCATCCTCACCGGCATTGAGGAGGCCCTGGCGCTCCAGCAGGAGGCCGGCGCCCGGCAGGCTGCCGCCGAGGCCAGACTGAACGCCGGGGGGTAAGCTCCGCCCCCGCTTCTGCAAGCATCCGTTTTTTTGCATCTGACAGGCGGGATTTCTCACAGAGATCCCGCCTGTCTCCATCTCCTCAGCACGGCGGAAGGCCATGGAATCCCCTCCATATCCCGGGCGGCGGTCTGATTCCCTGGGCAGCTCCAAAAGACGGAGCCCGCCTCCTTTTAAAATGGGCAAAGGCCCCTCCCATTCCGGCCCGGGCCCTTGACACCATTTTCCGTCTCAGGTAAAATAGAAGCGAAAAAGTATACACAAAGTGTGCAAATTGTTCAAAGCCGCGTTTCTCCCCTGTGCTCTCCTGCGGCACTTGTTCAGCCGCTTTCGGGCGGATAAAAAGGAGGCGGAACATGAGTTCCTCTGAAAACAAAAAGCACGGCAGCGTGAAACGAAGCAAAGCGCGAGAAGCGCAAAAAAGAAGCAGGGCGCGAGAGGAAAGCAGGGCGCAAAAAAGAAGCGGGGCGCAGGAGGAAAACAGAGCGCAGGAGGAAAACAGAGCGCAGGAGGAAAACAGAGCGCAGGAGGAAAACAGAGCGCAGGAACAGGTGAGCGCGCGGGACATCCGGAGCGTCCGCCTGCTTCTGGGCGGCTTCTGCGCCCTGACGGCGCTGGTGCTGACACTGTGCCTCACCGCCGTCTCCAGCCGTCCCGATACCCTGTCCAGAGCGCTGACAGAGGCGGAGGTTCAGGAAATCACCCAGCGAAACAGCCCCCTGACGGAGTACATCCTTCTCTCTCCCAACGCGGACTTTCCCCGGGCGGACGAAATCCGAAAAATCACCATTCACCACATGGCCGGGAACATGAGCCTGGAAGCCCTGGGCGATCTGTTCTCCGACCGGGACCGGCGATCCTCCGCCAGCTATGGCATTGACAGCGCCGGCCGGGTGGGCCTGTATGTAGAGGAGGGAAACCGCCCCTGGACCTCCAGCAGCCGGGAAAACGACCACCAGGCAGTGACCATCGAGGTGGCCAACGACGAAACCGGCGGGGACTGGCACGTCAGCGACGCGGCCTATGAGACGCTGATCGCGCTCTGCGCCGACGTGTGCCGGCGAAACGGCATTCCCTCCCTGACCTATACCGGTGACGAGACCGGGACCCTGACCATTCACAAGATGTTCAACCCGGAAACCGAGTGCCCCGGTCCCTATCTGGAAAGCCGCATGGCGGACATTGCCGAGGAGGTAAACCGCCGGCTCTCCGGTTAACCGGTTCACAGATGCCCCGGCAAACGCGCACGGGGACGAAGCCGCGTGGAGAGACAGACGTTCCCCGCATGGCTTTGGGCTTGTTTTTTGATTAAAAACAGCGCTGTCGTTTCCTCCATCCATGGGTTGATGCTCCCTATTCCTTTATTTGACTTCTTCTAACTGTACGTTTGGACACCCCCGGAAAGGGCCGGTCTTGTCAATCGCCGCCGTCTGTGGTATAATAGCGGACAAAGCGAGAACGGAATACAAAAGAGAGAGGCGGATCTATGGAAAATTATTCCTTTAAAACTGCTGCCTTCGGCGGATTCGACAAACAGGATGTCATGCGCTACATCGAGCAGGCCTCGGAGAAGGCCGCCGCTGCCCAGCGGTCGCTGGAGGCGGAAAACGAAGCCCTCCGCAAGGAGATTCAGACATTGAGCCAGCGTCTTCAGGACGCCGAAAATGAGTCGGCGGCGCTGCTGAGCCGCTGCGAGGGCTTCCAGAAGACCCAGGAGGAGGCTTCCGCCGCCAGGGCGGAGCTGGAGGCCCTCCGCCCCCTGGAGGCCGAGGTGTCCCGCCTTCGGGCCGAGGCCGCCGCCCTGCGGCCCGACGCCCAGGCCTACGCCCAGTTCCGGGAGCGGCTGGGGGCCATCGAGTGCGAGGCCCGGAAGCGGGCCGACGACCTGGAAACCGCTTCCGCCCGGCAGATGAAAAAAACGGTGGACAGCTTCCGGACGCAGTACGACGCGCTGATGCGCACCTTTGAGAGCGCCGCCGGCCACGTGACGGAGGAGCTGCGGAAGATTGAGGTCAGCCTTTCCCAGCTGCCCCGGGTCATGGACCGCAGCGGCGCGGAGCTGGAGCAGCTGACCGCCGGTTTAGAGTGCCCAACAGAGGAGGCGGGTACATAAAACCGCCGGATTGGGGAAAACTCTCTGAAAGAAGCCTTTAGGGCGCAAAAAAGCCCTCAGGGCGCAAAAAAGCCTATAGGGCGCAAAAAAGCCCCCAGGGCGCAAAAAAGCCTATAGGGCGCAAAAAAGCCCCCAGGGCGCAAAAAGGCCTCTGGCGCGCGAAAAAGCTTTTGCGCGCTAAAAGTCTTTGGCGCGGCGCCGGGGGAGTAAGGAGGGGATTTCCCATGGCCCATTTAAGCACCTATTTTTCGCTGGAAAACGCCGCGGACGGCCACGACGAAAAACTGCTGAAACGGGAGCTGGACGCCCTGCCCGGCGTGACCTCGGTCAGCGTCAGCGACCGGGGCTGCGTCGCGGTGGATTATGACACCACCGGCGTCCGTCAGGAGCAGATTCGCCAGCGGGTTCAAGAGCTGGGCTATCAGCTCCGCTCCGCGGAATAACGCCTGTTTCCGAAAAACCGCCGCCCATCACTGATGGGCGGCGGTCTTCGGTTTCTGGATACAGGACGGCTTTGGCTGTGAGGGGGCCTGCCGGAGAGAGGGGAAGGGAGCCGGTCAGCTCTCCCGGGGGCCGGGCAGATACTCCTCGCCGGCGGGACGCATGGACAATTGTCCCGCCGAAAGCTCCGTGAAACACCGGGCGAAGGCCTCCGCGCCCTCTGGGGGGAAGGCGGCGCGCAGCAGCACGTCGGCCCCGTATTCCGCGCCCCGGATGACACCGCCCTGGGCGGCGGCGTCCAGCTTCACCCGCTCCAGCAGGGAATAGGGGCAGGGCACGTCCCACAGGGTCCAGAGGCTGACCTTTGCGGTGCCGGCGGCGTCCAGGGCGTCCTTGGCCCCCCGGCTGTAGGCCCGGGTCAGGCCCCCGGCTCCCAGCAGCACGCCGCCGAAGTACCGGGTTACCACACAGCAGAGGTTTGTGATCTCCTCCCGCTGAAACACGTTCAGCATGGGCTGTCCGGCGGTGCCCTGGGGCTCGCCGTCGTCGCTGTAGCGGACCACGCCCCCCTCCCGCAGCAGGTAGCACCAGCAGTTATGCCGGGCGTCGTAGTACCGCCTGCGCATTTCTTCAATGCGGGCCCGGGCCTCCTCTTCGCTCTCTACCCGCCAGATGTGGCTGATGAAGCGGGAACGCTTTTCGGTGAATTCGCTTTCGGCGTCCTGAAAGGGGACGCGGTAACCGGACATGGGAACACCGCCTTTCCTGGGAATGAGGAATGAGGGATTAGGAATGAGGAATGAGGAATTAGGAATGAGGAATGAGGAATTAGGGGCCGGCCCGTCTGGTTTATTGGGGTTCCTCCGGCGGCGGGAGCATATTTCGCACGTCGGTCCGGCCTGCCAGATAGTCCAGATTCACCTGGAAATGGTCCGCAAGGGCGAAAAAGACTTCGATTCCCGGTAATCCTTCATCTAATTCAATTCTCTGGTAATGCCGCATGACAATGCCGATTGCTTGCGCTACCTGGCTTTGTGTTTCTTTTCTTTCTTTACGGAGCGCTTTTAATCTTTTTCCAATTTGCATAATTTCACCCTTGACACGCTGAATATAGCATATTATAATAGGAATATGCTAAATAAAGCATATTTAGAAAGGAGCTATTACCATGTCCGACTTCATGCCCTGGCTCTACGCCCACTACATCAAGCCCCAGATCGACGCCGCGCCCCAGGGGGACTACGCCTTTCACATCGACTTAGTGCGCAACAATCTGCGCTCCACAGAATGGAACAGCCTGTCCAAGGCGATGGAGTTCACGGCTGTTCAGGCCTTCCTCCTGGGGATGCGCACCGGGGAGGAGCTGGCGGTCAGCCGTCGATGAAGGCCGCCACCCGGCCCAGTGTCCGGGGGCCGCACACCGCCGTCACGTCGATGGTCTCCCCATACTCCACGGCTTCCACCCTGGCCTCCTTGTAGAGCGTGTCCAGCAGGCACCCCTGGTCATAGGGCAGGTGAAGGGTGACCCGGCGGGACCCCTTATCCAGCCGCCGGGCGATCATATCCAGAAGCTTGTCCACGCCCTCGCCGGTTCTGGCGGAGATGGAACAGATATCCTCGCCGTGGGGCATGATCTCCCCCAGCGCCACCCGGTCGGACTTGTTGAACACGTCGATGCGGGGCAGCTCTCCCGCCCCCAGCTCCAGAATCAGTTTTTCCACCACCTGAGCCTGGGTCTGCCAGTCGGGAGAGGACACGTCGATGACGTGGAGGAGGAGGTCCGCGTACTCCAGCTCCTCCAGAGTGGCCTTGAAGGCCTCCACCAGCTGGTGGGGGAGCTTGCGGATGAAGCCCACGGTGTCGCTGAGGACCACGTTCAGAGTGTCGTTCACAGCCAGCAGGCGGCTGGTGGTGTCCAGGGTGTCGAAGAGGCGGTTGTTGGCCGGGATGCCCGCGCCGGTTAGCTGGTTGAACAGAGTGGATTTGCCGGCGTTGGTGTAGCCCACCAGAGCCACCACAGGGACCTCGTTTTTCTGCCGCTGCCGGCGCTGGGTGTTCCGTACCCGGCGCACGTCCTCCAGGTCTTCCCGCAGCTTGTCGATTTTCCGGTGGATGTGCCGCCGGTCGGTCTCCAGCTGGGTTTCGCCGGGGCCCTTGGAGCCGATGGGGCCGCTGCCGCTGGTGCCCGCCTGGCGCTCCAGGTGGGTCCACATGCCGGTGAGCCGGGGGAGCAGATATTGATACTGGGCCAGTTCGACTTGAAGACGGCCCTCCCGGGTCCGGGCCCGCTGGGCGAAGATGTCCAGAATCAGGCCGCAGCGGTCCAGCACCTGGACCCCCAGCAGCTCCGTCAGTACCCGGAGCTGAGAGGGGGAGAGGTCATTGTCGAAAATGACCATGGTGGCCTCGGTGTTCTCGCAGTAGAGTTTGACCTCGGCGCATTTGCCCTCACCGATGAAGGTCCGGGGATCCGGGGCGTTCCGGTTTTGCAGGACGATGCCCACGGTCTCGCCCCCGGCGGTCTCCACCAGGGCGGAAAGCTCATCCAGGGTGTCCTCGGTGGCGGTCTCCTCCTTCTTCAAAACCGGGGAGTTCAGGCCCACAAGGACCACTTTGTCACGAATTTCTTTTGTTTCTTGCATAGTTCTCCTTTGCTGAATGAGGAGTCAGGAATTATAGCAAACGTCAAAATTCCGTACAAACGGGCCGGCCAGGGGGCCGGCCCCTACACATCCCTGTAGAGGCCGCCGCCCTCGGCGGCCTGCTGGCGGCGGTTATGAGGCCTGCCATAGGAGTTAGGAATGAATGCAGACAATTCCTAATTCCTCATTTCTAATTCTTAATTGCTGTATAGGCTTCCACGACTTCCCCGGTATAGATTCGGTGCCAGCCGCCTTTTTTGCCGTAGTAGGGCAGAATTTTGTCCTCACCGGCGGTGACGCAGGCGGGGGCCATGTCCTGAACGAAGAGCTTTTTGCAGACCAGGGCCAGCGCCGCTTCCTCGAAGAGGGGGGCGTCTCCGGCGCCATAGCGGAGAGTCAGGCCGCATTCCCTGACCTTGTCGGCGAGGCGGCCGCTCTGGGCGCCGCAGAGGGACATGGTCTGCTTGCACGCTTCGCCGTCAGGCAGGACGCAGACGGAGAAATAGTCGTGGGATTCCATGAATTGATACGTATAGCGCTCGGGGCGCACATAGACGGTGCACACCGGCAGGTTCCACAGCCGCCCCAGCTGGCACCATCCAATGGTCATGGTGTTGCAGCGCTCCCGGTCTCCGGCAGTCAGCAGGGCGTTCTGGTTCCCAAAGGCCTGGAGAAATTCCCCGGCCAGGGTCTTGGGGTCCGCAGCTTGCAGTCTCATGGCAAGGACTCCTTTCATGGTTCAAATCGAACCGCTGCTTTCAGTATATGCCGTTTCCAGAAAAAAGCAACGGGAAATTTCAGCGCTCAGGGTCCAGGGTCCGGATTGCGTCCTGAAGGCTCTCCAGGAACCCGGCGGCGTGGCCTCCGTCCATCTGGGTGTGGTGGAACTGAAACGAGACGGGCAGGGAAGCCCGCCACAGCTTCCTCCGGTACCTTCCCCAGATGACGAAGGGGTTGTTGTAAAATCCGGCGTAGATATTCACTGCCCCGTCCAGCTCCGTCTGAGGCAGGGCGGAGGTCCCGATGACCATGTAATCGCCGTTCAGATCATAGGGCGCGCCATTCTCCCGCACCTGGGCGGTGAGGGTCAGGTAATCCCGCCGGAACTGGTTCAGACTCTGGGAAAAGGGAATGTCGCAGGTGGCGATGCCCCCGCCCCGGAGGGCCACGACGGTGTTGACGGCAAGACGCTCATAGCGGATCAGCCTGTCTCCCACCGGGAGGGTGTAGAATTCCTCTGTCCGGGAGGCGGCCCGGCCCACACACCAGCACAAAAGCAGGTTGAATTTCAGGCCCCGCCTCCGGCTGAGGCGCACCAGACGGGTGACGTCCAGGGTCTTGAACAGCGTCACCATGGGCATGGGGGCCTTCATCCACAGCGCAAAGGCCTCCGCCCGGGGCGATTGTTTCGGGTCCAGCTCTTCCATGGCTCCTCCTTCATCAGACTTCATCAAAACGGCCTTCCCGGGAGCCGCGGCGGGACGCCGGCTCTCGATGGATATACAGCCTGGAAGGCCCCGGGTCCCCGTCCACCTGAACCGGGCAGAAATATTCCCAGCCATAGCGCTCGTAAAAGGATGTATGGTCTGTCACAAGATACAGGGTATCAATTCCCCGGGCGCTCAAATCGGCGCAGGCGAAGCGCAGCAGGGCTCCGGCGATTCCCTCCCGCCGCCGGGCCTCCTCCGTATAGACCGCGCAGATGTTGGGTCCTTCCGGGGGTGGAAATCATTTTCGATGACCCCCAGCCCGCCGATGATGGTCCCGGAGTCCACAGCGGCGTACCACTGCGGAACGGGCCCCGTTCCGGACAGACATTCCTCCATGCGGTCCAGATAGGCCGGGGATTCCCCATTTTTCGTGGAACCACCGCGCGGCGGTCTCCTTCAGCTCCGGCCGGTCCGTAAGGCGCAGGATTTCATAGCTCATAGCCGTCTCCTTTCCAGTGGTGTAAAAGAAGTGGCGCGAAAAAGAGCGCGCCGGACTACGGCGCGCTCTTTTGAATGTGACAGTGTCAGGCTTACTTGTCCAGTCCAAACCGCTTGTTGAACTTGGCGACCCGTCCGCCGGTATCCACCAGCTTCTGTTTGCCTGTGAAGAAGGGGTGACACTTAGAGCAGACTTCCACCTTGATATCCTTCTTGGTAGAACCTGTCTCAATCACATTACCGCAGGCGCATGTAATCGTAGTCTGCTGATAATTGGGATGGATTCCTTCCTTCATTGCTCTGTTCACCCCTTTCTAAAACGGATTCTGCCCCGCAGCTTTCACCGCAGCAGCAACTGTTACTATAGCACGCTCTTCCGGAGATTGCAAGGGTTTTCTTCAAAAAAGTGAAATTTTCTTCCGGGAATGCCGGTCCCGGCGTCTTTCGGAGAAGGGGACGGCCGCCTTTTCCGCATCCGGCAGTTGACGTGGAAAGCTTCACCGGCTCCTGCGCCGCCCCAGAGCCGACAGGCCGCAGGCCAGCAGGAACAGGGCCAGATTGGCCGCCACCACCGTGGCCCCCACCGGCGTGGAGCAGGCGAAGGACACCGTCAGCCCCGCGCAGAAGCATCCCACTGACGTGACGGCGGCGCAGAGGACCACCCCCCGGAAGCTCCGGAACAGCCGCATGGCCGTCAGAGCCGGGAAAATGACCAGGGAGGAGATCAGCATGGCCCCCATCATCCGCATCCCCAGCACAATGGTCAGAGCCGTCAGAATGGCCAGCAGGGCATTGAGCCGGTCCGCCTGAAGGCCGGTGGCCCGGGAAAAGCTCTCGTCAAAGGTGATGGCGAAGAGCTTGTGATAGTAGAGGACGAAAAGGGCCAGGACAGCGGCGCAGACCGCTGCCGACAAAATCACGTCCGTCCGGCTCATGGCCAGGACGCTGCCGAACATATAGTTGTCCACGTCGGCAGTCATGCCGGAGGTCCGGGAAATCACCAGGACGCCCAGGGCCAGGGACGAGGCGCTGACCACGGCAATGGCGGCGTCGCTGTTCCACCGGGGGTGGTTCGCCACCCGCAGCAGCAGGAAGGCCGCCGCCACCACCACGGGAATGGAAAAGGACAGCGGGGCGAAGCCCAGGGCCGCGGCGGCGGCCAGGGCTCCGAAGGAGACATGGGATAGTCCGTCGCCGATCATGGAATAGCGCTTCAGCACCAGGGGCACCCCCAGAAGGGCGGCGCAGAGACTTACCAGCATCCCGGCAATCAGGGCCCGCTGGATGAAGGGAAAGGAAAACATATACAGCAGGCTCACAATTCCGCCTCCTTAAACCGCCGCCCATAGGGCGAGGCCAGATATGCCTGGGGCGTCCCCAGGAAGGTTCCCCGCCGCCCGATGTGGAGCACCGTCCCGGCGTCCCGGAGGGCGGGACGGAGGTCGTGGGTCACCATGATGACCGCCATGCCCTCCGTCCGGTTCAGATAGGCCAGGGTCTTGTAAAGATCCTGGGCGGCGGCGGGGTCCAGACCGGTGATGGGCTCGTCCAGAATCAGCAGGCGGCTGGCGGCGCAGAGGGCGCGGGCCAGCAGGACCCGCTGCTGCTGGCCGCCGGAGAGGTTCCGGTAGCTCTGGTCCTTCAGCTCCAGAACGCCCAGCTTTCCCAGATTTTGCAGGGCCTGGGTTTTTTCCGCGGCGGTGTAGAAAAAGCGGAGGCCCTTCCGGTTGAGACAGCCTGAGAGGACCACCTCCAGCGCCGTGGCGGGAAAATCCCGCTGGGCCTGGGTCTGCTGGGGAAGATAGCCCACGGCGCCCTGTCTCAGCTCCGGGGCCCGCCAGATTTCCCCGGACTGGGGCGGCAGCAGCCCCAGCAGCCCCCGGAGGAGGGTGGACTTGCCGGAACCGTTGTCCCCCACCACGCAGAGATAGTCCCCGCTTTGAACCCGGAGGTCCAGATGGGTCAGGACGCTCTGGCCCTCGTAGCCCAGAGAGACGTTCCGGCAGGCGATGAGATCAGTTTTCTCCATGATCCGCCTCCTGTTCCGCGCACAGGGCGCAAAGTCCGGTCAGCACTGTCTGTCGGGGGTCCACCTGAAAGCGGTGTTCCGCCGCCAGGTGCTGATAGAGGGACCGGAGCTGAGGGCAGTCCAGATGCTCGACCCGGCCGCAGGCGGCACAGCGCAGGAGAAAGCAGGTCTGCCCCGCGTCCCGCCGGGGGCAGTACTGATAGAGAGCGCCGGTCTCTGTGGCGATTCTGTGGACGGTGCCGGTCTCCGCCAGGCGCTCCAGCTGGCGGTAAATAGTGGCCAGGCCCACGGGACAGCCCTCCCGGCGGAGGGCGTCCGCCAGCTCCGGCGCGGCGACGGGACGCTCCCCCCGGCGCTCCAGGGCCTGAAGCACGGCCTGACGCTGTTTGGTGGTATAGGGCATCATACGCCTCCAATATAAAAATGAGAATTATTTTCATATTATAGCCCCGAGAAGAGAAATGTCAAGAGGAAAGCGGGGGGCTGTTTACGCTTTTTTTAGATTATCAGAAGGAGGGGCGGGCCTCTGTGCCAGCCCGCTCTTCCAATGATACAGGGCTTTCCGGAAAACGGGCCGGGACAGGCCCCTGCATAAAATCTACGGATGAGACACTCCCATGGGGCGGGCGCTGTCCCGCGCTGTTTTCGGAAGCGCCAAGGGAGGCGGGCAGAGCGGGGCGGGTTTGGTGAGGAGAGGGCAGGGGAGCAGTTTTTAGAAAAAAACTGCCGTAACAAAGCGGACCTTGCTCCGTCGAGTCTGGTTCTGACAAAAGAGCCGGGAGCCATCACCCGCGTCCCCCTCAGTCCGCGTTCCACGCAAACGGAAACCGGCCCCGAATCCCGCCGGGCGAATCGGGGCCGGATATCAAAAAACTCCCGCCGGAGCACAGTTTCCAGGAAAGCCGGAAACGGAGCAGCGGCGGGAATTTCTGTGCGGTCTGTTATAGACAAGGGCGCCGTCTCGCGTGGGATGCGTGGGGAGGCGGGCCGGTCGTCCTTACTTCAAACGGAACGCGGCCACCAGGCTTTTGAGGAGGCTGGCCTGGGAGGAGAGCTCCTGGCTGGCGGCGGCGCTTTCCTCGCTGGTGGCGGAGTTGGTCTGCACCACGCTGGAAATCTGGTCGATTCCCTCGGTAACCTGGCTGATAGCGGAGGTCTGCTTTTCCACCTCTACCACCACGATGGACATCTGGGACGTGACGCCGCCGGCGCTGACGCTGGTGCGGTCCAGAGCCTGGGTTACCTCGTTTACCACATTGCTGCCCTCGGCCACGGCGGCAATGGAGCTTTCAATGAGGTCCTTGGTGGCTTTGGCGGCCTCGTCGGATTTATTGGCCAGGTTGCGAACCTCATCGGCAACCACGGCGAAGCCCTTTCCGGCGGTTCCGGCCCGGGCCGCCTCCACAGCGGCGTTCAGAGCCAGGATGTTCGTCTGGAAGGCGATGTTCTCAATGGCGGCAATGATTTTGCTGATTTCCTCGGAGGAGCGGGAGATTTTACTCATCGCTACGTTGAGCTGCTTGACATATTCCATGCTGACGCCCAGCTGGCCGCCGGCCTGCTCCACAAACTGACCGGCCTGCCCTGTGGCCTGGGCGGTTCGCTGAGCGTTTCCGGAAATATCGCTGATGGTGGCCGAGAGCTCCTGCACGGAGCTGGCCTGCTCCGTGGCACCCTGCGCCAGAGCCTGGGCGGTATTGGACACCTGCTCGGCGCCGGCGGATACCTGTTCGGCGCTTCTGCGAATCTGGCTCAGGGTTTCGTTCAGCTTGGACTGGATGCTGTTCAGGGAGACCTTGATGGACATAAAATCTCCTACATATTCCTGCTGAGCGGAGGCGGTCAGGTCTCCGGAGGCAATGGAGTCCAGTATAGAGGCAATTTCGCCTATGTAAGACCGGAGACGCTGGATGGTTCTCTCAAAGATAAGGGCTAGCTGGCCCACCTCGTCGTTGGACTGAACGGCGATGGTATTCTCTTCGCCGCTGGTCAGGCCGAAGTTGCCCTGCTCCAGGCGGCTGGCCACCCGGGTGATCTCAGCCAGGGGATTGGAAACGGTCTTTTTCAGGAACGCTGTAAGGAAAAAGATGCACACAACAATGACGGCAAGGCTCACCAGGGAGGACCAGATGACCGTCATAAAAATCTGGTGGTTTGCATCCGCGGAGGAGATGCCGGCAAAGATGAGACCGTTAACTGCCCCGGCGGCGTCTCTGGTGGGGACATAGGAACACAGATATTCCTCGTTCAGAATGGTTGCGCTGCCGACATAGCTCTGTCCCTTTTGCAGGACAATTTCAGCCAGATCAGAGGACAGGGTGGTACCTGTGGCCCGCTGTCCGTTCTGGACTACAGTGGTATAAGCCCGGGTATTTCCCTCAAAGATGGTAAACTCGCAGCCCATGCGGCTTTTCAGATCGTCCAGCAGCTGGTTGACGTCCTCTGTGCCGTCGGACTGGCTCAGGAGGTAATCCAGCATATTGGTACCATTGGTGCAGCGCTGTTCCAGCATCCCCGTCGCCAAAGAACGGAACATGATGACGCACATGCCCACGGCAAAAACAACGGATATCATCTGCATGATTACTACCACGTTGCCTACCTTCTTGCCGATGCGGGTCTGCTTTCCTTCCGGGCTCTTCTTTGAAAAATCAATTTTTTTCATAACTGCTTACTCCGTATGTCTGTCAGATTTAGAAATTGGCGTATAGCCGTCTGCCCCATTATACCGGGAGGGGATTATTTTTGCAAGACCTTTTTCCGCCCGGGACATGTCGTGTACGTTTGCCCCATGTTTGCAGGGGAAAAAAGCCGGCGGGCCCTCTGTGATATGCACAAAATATGACGGCTGCATAAAACTGGGAGCTGCTTTTTTGCCAGGTTTTAGGACGGCCGTCTGCGGATGAAGGAGAGCCGGTCTGTCTGTCCGTTTGCGTTAGAATGTTTACTATTTTTATAAACTTGAAAAGTGCGTATTGAAAAATGAGAAAACAGCGGATATAATGGGATGGGTCAGCCGCTATGGATAGAGGGAGAGCCTTTTTTTGCGGCTGCAAATAAAGAAACACGGTGTTGTTTGAGACGCCGCCAAAAGTTGACGAGGAGGTACGGTTTGATGACATTAGAGGATTTACTGCAATATGAAGATATTGTAATCCAATGCCATGATGACCCGGACGCAGACGCTATTGCCAGCGGCTACGCACTGCTGAAATATTTGGAAAGCAAGGGGAAGTCCCCCCAGCTGGTATACAGCGGCGGGCGGACGGTCACGAAAAACAATCTGCTGCTGATGATTGAGAAGCTGAACATCCCCCTGGAGCATGTGCGGAGGACGGACGACGAGGCGGAGCTTTTGATTACGGTGGACTGCCGGGCCGGACAGCGCAATGTTTCCACGCTGCCCCACCGAAATCTCGCCGTCATTGACCACCACGAGCTTGATATGGGAGAGGTCCTGCCGGAGCTGTGTGAGGTGCGAACGGATTGCAGCGCCAGCGTCACCGTGATTTGGGCCATGCTGAAAAAGGTTGGATTCCCCATTGAAGACCGTTTGCTGTCCACCGCCTTGTACTACGGCCTGTACATGGATACCCAGAAGTTCAAGGGCACCGAGAAACTGGACCGGGAGATGCTGGACGCTCTGCGGTTCGATTGGGACATCATTCTCCTGCTCCAGAGCGCGGCTCTGGCCCTGAATGATTTCCGTACCGCAGGCAGCGCTTTTATGAATCTGCGCTACCATCCGGAGTACCATTTTGCCCTGGCTCCGGTGAATACCTCCGAGCCGTATATGCTGGGTATCGTCAGCGACATGATGATGGATGTTCATGAGCTGTCCGTGTGCGTCGCCTATTGTCTGCTGGAAAGAGAGCGGTGCGTCAAGGTTTCCGTGCGCTGCAGCAAGAGCAGAGACCGGGCGGATGAGGTGGTTCACTGGCTTGTCCGGGACATGGGGAATGACGGCGGCGGCGACCGGACCAAGGCCGCAGGACGGCTGCCGCTTGCTCTGCTGGAAAAGAGCTGCCCGGACGGCAATCTGCTCTATACCGCCGGAGAGCTGATTTTCCAGCGCCTGACCGATTATTTCCGTACTCCCCTCAAACGTCTTGCCCCCAGAACAGAGGAGTATGAGCCCGCCCGGGCGGAGGAGTTCTGCAAACAGAAGGCGGAGCTTTACCGCAAGAAAAAGGCGCCTGCAGGTTTCGTGCGGACGATGGACCTGTTCCCGGAGGGGACGGAAATTCTTCTTCGCACGCCGGTGGGAGACATCGTCAAAAAGGCTGCCCCCGCGCTCTGCATTCTGATCGACGCGGAGCATGAGGTCTCCTATACCACGGAGGAGGAACTGGGGAGAGATTACGAGCTGACAGACGAGGAATTTCCTCTGGACGGAGAATGGCTGTGGCAGCCGAAGGCGTACCATGCCGGTAAAAAAGAGGCGGTGATGCTGGCGCCCTGTGCCAAAAAGTGCATTGTCAGGGATACCCCTCGAGTCTGGGCCGCTCAGCTGAACTGCCGGCTGGAGGTCCTTGTGTGGGGCGACTGGCGTTTGGGCGAGATTGGGGACTGGCTGGTCTGCCATGAGGAGGACCATCAGAACGCGTATATCATCCCCAAGGCGGCCTTTGAGCAGTCCTACGAGAGGGCAGAGTGAGTCGGAGACAAAGGCCCGTTCCGGTTTTGGAACGGGCCTTTGCGTTCGCTTTGCGTAAGCGGGATTTTGAAATCCAGAAAAGAAAAAGATGAAGCAATTGGGGCTCTGGGCGCTGCGCTTAGAGTCCCAATTGTTTCATCTTTATGTGGATTCTTAGAGAAAGAGATGCAGGCGTCCAGCCTGCATCCCCCGTTCCAACTCCGCCGCGGGTCCGGCGGAAGAAAAAAATTCCTGGAATAGCGCGGTTTTCGGCGGAGCCGGAAACGGAACGGTGATGGGAATTTCTGAGCTGAGGCAGCGGAATGGGTGCGCTTTGACATTTGAAAAAATTCGGAGCAAGGGATACGCCGCTTTATTCTTGTATCAGCAAACTTGCCCGTATGTTTTCCAGCAGTTCTGTGCACCCTTCCAGCACATCCCGCCAGGTTGCATCGAAGTCACCCGTATACCAGGGGTCCGCCACATCGCCGGGGCGGTCCGTGTAGTCCAGCAGCAGCTTGATCTTCCCCTCCGGGTCTCCGCCGCAGATGCGGCGCATATTCCGCAGATTGGCCCGGTCCATGCCAATCAGGAGGTCGTATTGAGTATAATCGGTCTTTGCGAGTTGCCGGGCGGATTTTCCGGTACAATCGATTCCATGCTCCGCCAGCTTCCGGCGGGCCGGGGGATAGACCGGACAGCCGATCTCCTCGGTGCTGGTAGCTGCGGATTCGATGTGGAATTCCGCCTCCAGCCCCGCCTGCTTCACTAGGTCCTTCATTACGAACTCGGCCATCGGACTCCTGCAAATATTGCCGTGGCACACAAATAGAATTTTTGTCATGGGCTGAATGCTCCGTTTCTGTTTTTTCAGAAGCAGTATAGCATAGTTCGGGCGCTGCGTCGAGAGAAATTTTCCTGTGTGTCGGCAGATATCCTTTCCAACAGCTCTGTTTTTGTCCTGCCAAACCCTTGGACCGCTTAGATGTACCATGCTCTTTCCGTAGATGTACCATGCTCTTTCCGTAGAGGATTCACCATTTTCCAGGACGGCGATATTCTGCGTCCAGCCGATGGTCATAGCCTGGGCCAGCACCTCCGGCGTATGTTCATAGGCGCGGTAAAACTCCCGCATCCGTCAAAGATTTTTGGGGGGAGAAGCCGGAGGCATCAGGGTAAGTCTACGTGAGGTACCCGGCGGCGGTCCCGGCCTAGAGTCTGTTTTAAAACCGCCAAAACGCCGTCTTGGGGTATCTTTTTCCGCCAGGTTTTCCGCCAGGACTGCGTTGATTGGACTTGAAATCCGTCAGGATTCCCGGGTCCAATCGCCTTGTCTGACGATTGGATAGCCGTTGGCGGCTCTGCCGCCTTACGGATATCACATACCCATTGGGTAAAGAAACTGCCCCCATCCGGCATTCCGCTGGTTTTAAAACAGCCTCTAGAAGCTTACAAAGCGATTTTCCGCCCGGACTGAAAGTAGTCTTTGCCGGTATAGATCGACACCAGCCGGATGATGGTTTCGGCTGTCTCCATAGCAAGTCCTTTCTGTCGCCCCAGCCAGTACATCGGCACCAAGCCGCAGCAGACGTCCTCGCTGATGAACCGTCCCTCAAAATCCAGCGGGCCCCGGACTTTCCCGAAGGGCTCAAAGGTGCTAAGCTGGGTGTGGAGTCCCTCGGAGCTCATTCCCTGGTCCTTGTAAAAATCCCACAGAAGGTCGGTCAGGCGGCGGGGCGTCAGCCCTAGGGCGGCTTCCAGTTCCACACGTTCCTGGTCAATGGCTTCAATTACCCGAACAATGGAGGGAGTTAATCCGGTGCGGTAAAAGGACCAGTCCTCACCATGTTCTACCCTGCCCACGTTCAGTAGGCTTACTACGGCATGAACAATAAAATTGATTTCGTTTAGCCCCGGTTCCAGAGGTGATTGCGTGAACTGAAGAGGTTTAAAAAGCTCCTGAAACCAGGAAACCGCTTCATGGTCCCGCATCGTTTCCGGACAATATAGGATAAAGTTGCGTTTCCATCCGCTAATTCGGACGGAGACAGGCCCCTCCATCGCGCTGATGATGGGAAGCGACGACGCCTCAATATACGGCGGTACAACAGGCGAACCATTTTGCTGAAGGGTCTGGGTAAATTCCAAGCCGCCGCCAACATATCCAGGACACATGACAACGAGCTGGCTTTCCTGGATTTTACCGACAAACAGGCGGGCCAGCATTTTGTGGGCGCCGGCGTGGGTGGTGATGAAGATAACCTCCGCGTCTGCCAGGGCTTCCTCCGTATGGCTGGTAGCCGCGTGGAGTTTTGCGGAAAACTCCAGTTTCCCCCGGCAGATTAGTTCCGAATTTGTTTGAAAGGGAACCAGTCGGGCGGCATAATCCGGCATGTCGTACAGGGTAACCCGGTGGCCCTTGCTCATTAGGCAGGCTGCTATTCCAAGGCCTGCGGGCCCCGCTCCGCAAATTGTAACGCGCACAGCGCAGCGCCTCCTTTCCTTTTTTCAACCGCGTTTTGCCGTTTTCCGGCTAGGTAAAAACCGCCGTGGCCGGCAGATCGGCTACGGCGGTTTACGCTTTCAGATATACAGCAGCAGCAAACCGACAGCCGCCAGGCACAGGAAGGCGGGAGAGGACTTGATCATGGACTTGATGCAGTCCACCTTCACGCCCAGAATACCGCCCACAAGACCAGCGACCACAAAGGTGGTCAGATCGGCAGGGGGCATGACCTGGCCCGCCGTAGCGATCTGGCCGCCTGCGGCGGCGACCCGGACCGGATCCAGACCGGAACTGACCAGCGCGGGGCCAAGGAAGGAAAAAATTGTGCTCTGAGCGGTGCTGTTGGAACCAGTGAGCATGCCCACCAACAAAATCGCGGCGGCGCCGCCCAGCTTCAGCGCGTTCAGATTCAGCGTCTGGGCAAAGGCGGCAACTGTATCAATCAGTCCGCTGGCGTAAAACCCGCCCAGCATGAAGCCGGCCGCAATCTGCACGCCGGTGCAGGGAAGGACGTTCCGGATTCCTTTTGTTACGATGTCTTTTACACCCCGCTCCCGGACCTTGGGGGAGAGGAAACTCACTACCGTCACCGTAAAGACGGCCAGCAGGATGATGTTGCTCAGTCCCTGCAAAATGGGTATCTGCTTGATAACGCTTACAAACGGAGCGTAAACGGTGGCAATGATGTCAATTTTCCAGGGTCCGGAACGCAGGATGACAATGGCGATCAGTGCACCCATTGGCAGCAGGGACATCCAGCCCTCCCGGAAAATTTGAGAGGGCTTTTCCTTGGGAATCAACTCCTCCGGCAGGGATTTGATATGGATAAACGCGAAGGACGCATAGAAGCAGCTGAGAATGATGACGGCAATGACGGGGATATAGGAAACCTGTGTTACCTGGTCCGGTTCTACGCCGACTAATCCGGCCGCCTGGAACAGGGCGCTGCTGATCGGCGGGCAGACAGAGCCCAGCATTGCGCCCATAACCAGCGTGGCGGAGACCTCTTCCGGCTCCAGACCCATGTCGGCCAAAGGCTTGATGATGAGGATGCCCACCACGGTGGACACGGCGATGGCGTCGCCCAGGAGGGAGCCCGCCAGTGCCAGGGAGATCATAATCGCCACCAACAGCCCCTTGGGAGAGTGGCCAAAGCTGGCGCGGCAGAGACTCAGCACCGTGTTCATAGTCCCCATGGAAATCTGGGTTTCCGCATAAATGGCTCCGAAGATGGATAGCATCATAACCCAGGAGAGCCGGTTGACGCCATCCAGCCAGGAGGTCAGCCAGCTCATGGGATTGAACACTCCCCCCAGCAGCAGCGCGGAAAAGCCCGCAACAATCAGGGCGGCGTAAATATTTCCACCGATTTTTGGAATCTTCTTCAGCAAAATGATGGCGATCATCAATACGATGGGAATTAATACCTCGTAAACTTTCATATCTCTCCCCCTAAAATAGATCTGGCATGTTCTGATCTCTTACGTCATCGTTCAGCCGCGTCAATACACCCCCCGTTTCCCTGCGTACAATACCGGCAAAAGCCGCGCGTCTTTTCGCCCGGAAATTTAAGCACAGGGCTGTAAAATATAGATTCTTGACAGAGTTGTTTCGATATTGTAAGATTATCATGTCAAAATAAATAAATCAATATAAGCCGGCGTAAAAGTGTTTGGGTACAATGCCAAAAGTGTTGTAGTACAGTTCGAGAAAAGGAGTCATAGTGAATGACTATAAAGAGAGTGGCCGGACAGAACCTCTATCAGCAAATCTATACAGATCTGAGGCTTCAGATCCTTCAGGGGGACATCCCGGCAGGCACGGCGCTTCCTTCCTATCGGTTCATGCGCCAGAAGTATCAGGTCAATATCTCTACAGTGGAAAAGGCCTATGCTTTGCTGGAAAAAAACGGGTATATTGAACGCCGGCAGGGGAGCGGCTGCTTTGCGCTCCCGTTGGACAACTATGAATTTTATTATACGGATAACGTGGTGCTGGACAGTTTTGAGAACGGTCAGACCTGCGCAGCGGATATCATTGACTTTGCCAGCAGTGCGCCCTTTCTCCGGGCTGCGGAAGCGGAGCAGTTGATTACCCTCATCAACGAACTGGCCGCGGAGGGGCCTGAAAAGCTGTTCCTGTATCCCTCTACCCGCGGAGCGCCGACCATGATACAGGCGATCCGCCACAGACTGGCCTGCCAGGGCATAGCCGTGGACGAGGAAAGCATCCATATCGTAAATGGGAGCCAGCAGGGGATCGACCTGCTCCGGAAGTCCCTGATTCGCAAAGGCTCCGTTATACTTGCGGAGGACCCGAGCTATATTATGGCGGTGAACTGTTTCCACCGGGCTGGCGCGCAGATTCTGACCGTACCGATGGAATCCGATGGTCCTGATATGGAGGCGATCCGGAACATTCTTTCAAAAACCGCAATAGATTTCTACTATACGATGCCCAGCTTCCACTGTCCCACCAATGTGGTTTGGAGCGGCGCAAAGCGGCACGAGCTTTTATCTTTGGCGCTGAAGCATCATTTCACGATTATTGAGGATGACTGCGTTGGAGAGCTTTATTTTGACGGGAAGCCTCGTACCTCCTTCTGGCAGGAGGCCGGAAGCGCCCAGGTCATCCACATCAATTCCTTTTCCAAATGCCTGGCTCCTGGAATGCGGCTGGGGTATATGTTAGTGCCGGAGCGTTTGGACCGCCGTCTGGTTCTGGAGAAGTTTAACGCAGATATTTCCGCCCCGGCAATTTTGCAGGAAGCCCTGGCGCTTTATATGGAACGGGGGCTTTACGACCTGCATTTGGAGAAACTGCGGAACTTGTACTGGGGACTGCGGAGCCACTTGGCGGAAGCGGTGCAGCATTCCCGCAATTTGCGCTTGGTATATCCGGAAAATGGCGGGGGTATGTTTTTATGGGTACGGCTGCCGGAGGGGATTGATTCCTCCAAGCTCTGGATTCGGTTGCTCAGCCAAAAGATTAAACTGCTTCCAAGCGTGGTTTTCAGCCGGACGGGAAACTGGAAAAACTATGTGCGTTTGAGCTATACCGGATGTACGCTTGAGCAGATGGATGAGGGTCTGAGCCGAATGGACCGGGAAATCGACCTGATGCTGCACGAAGCGCTTCCGGAAAGCCAGGCGTGACGGCGTTCATGCCGCTGCCGGCGGGGGTGCCGATGCCGCCGATGGCAGCGCCCACAGGGATGCCCAGCATCAAGGCCTTGCCGTATTTTGATTTTCCGGGCTCGCAGTTATTCTTCTCCAGCAGGGGATGGCAGATTCCAAAGAAAATCAGCGCCGTAGGGATATCCGCCAGGAACATGGAAATGACGCAGGTACCCAGCATTACGCTGAGCAAGACCGCCTTGGATCGACTGCCGAACATGGGCAGGACGTAGAGGGACAGACGCCGGCCCAGTCCTACTTTTGAGAAGATCTGGCCTATGATCATGGCGCCCAGCAGGAAGAACATGCCGGTACCGGCAAAGCCTGCCAGGATGGTACCCTCCGCTTCAAATCCGACCCAGGCTCCAAAGAACAGGGCAAAGATGGATGTAATCGCCATGGGGACTGCTTCGGTCAGCCACAAGAGCACGGTGACAAAGAGAACCAGGAAACCGTCCCAGCCGGCTTGGTCAAGACCTGCGGGCACAAAATTGTGCAGAACCGCAAAACCGCCAAAAATCAGAACCAAGTATATGAGGCGTTTCATTTTGTTGGCCATATTGGACTCTCCTTTCATGTTCCGCCCCGGCGGCTGCGCATCCGCTGGGCGCGATTGGGAATAGAAATCTTCACCGCGGTGATTTTCTATAAAAATCTTAACATAAAGCCCGGTTCCCTTGTGGTTTTATTGTCGAAATTTCCAAACCAAAACGGAAGATGGGGATAGTTTTGTGAGTTTTGACAGAATTTATTTTTTGTTATTTGGGAAAAGAGATAAAAAGCAAGCCTGCTTTCCCAGAATTTTGAAAAAATTATTTGAATGCAGGACATGATGAAGCGAAAAAAAATATGTGATATCCTTCAAAACGAAAAAAGGACACTGGCAGAGAGGTGCTCTGCCAGTGTCCTTGTCAGATTTATTTTGAAATCTCCACGATGATTTCCTGGAGCAGTTCTTCTGCGCAGGCAACAATTTGCCGTATGCCTTCCGGTCCTGGCTCCTCATAGTGGATACCGCAGACAGCGGTGACGGTGGTTTGGAGGCGCTTGGCCAGCTCTGCGGCAAAAAGGTCTCCAATCACATCATCCCGATGTCCCGGAAGAAGTATTTTTTCCAGAGCGACTTGTCCGTTTGCAAAAGTCCCTACGCTGACACTGCCGATGTGAGGCCGGCATCCTCCGGAGATCTCTGCCAGCCAATTCTCTCCGATTTGGCGAATGTCAACAGAAATGCCATGGCCAAGGACCTGCTTTTCGTAGTGAGAAGCTGTCATTTCCCTGTTATTCCCACTGCGGCAGCACATTCCGCCGGAGGCTGGCATAGGCCAGCAGGACATACACCCCATAAATCAGAAAGAACAGCGCCAGCGTCTCCGCCGCAATGACCAGGGGATGGCTGGCCCCTGTCATGATCCCCGGCTCCACAAGACCGCCCATGTGCAGCAGGAAGGGCACGGCCACCAGCACCGGCGGCAGGGCGGGCAGAGCGTAGTAGATGGCCAGCTGCCGCGTCAGGGTCCGCTCCATGTCCCGGCGGTCCATGCCCAGCTTCCTGAGAAGCTCAAACTGCCGCCGGAGGCGGTCTGTCTCGCTGAGCTGCTGGACGGTGAGGATGGCGGCGGCGGTCATGGTCAGGGCCATGGCCAGGTAGAACAGGGGGAACACCACCAAGGCCGTCATGGAGGCGGCCTCCGCCAGGTCGGCGGTTTTGCAGTAGAGCAGCAGGTCGAAGTCCCCCAGAGACATGGCGCCGCTTCCCATGGGCCCCATATTCCGCAGCTGAGTGCACAGTTCCTCGTACTGAGTTTCGGTTACAGGGTCCTCTGTCAGAACGGCGAAAATCGTGTGGCTTACCGGCCGGGCCTCTGCCACCGGATCCGGAACCACCAGGAGAAAACCCTGACCATTGACATTATAAAGATACTGGGCGAGGAGCTCCGTATGGAGTCCGCCCGGAGCCAGCTCCTGCCCGCCCAGGATCAAAGACTGGTTCCAGTTCCGCAGGGCCGCCGCCACATAGGGCTCGCAGTGTATGAGATACCGCCCCGGTTCCAGGGTCACGGGCGCGTAGCCCAGCATCTCCCGCAAAGCCATATAGTCACTCCAGCGCATGAGAATGTCGGTGTCATAGTAAGTGTAGTATTCTGAGTTTTCCGACACGTAATCCGTCACCGCCGCCGTCTCCGCCAGATAGAGGGGATACTGCCGGGAGGCCCGGAGAGGAAGGGCAGACTTTACATAGTCCACAAACCAGGTAAACTCCGGATTTTCCGGGTCCCCCGTGCTGGCGAGGAAGTCAAAGCAGGCGTTCCGCTCCGCCCGGTTCTCAAAGAGCCTCTGGAAGATCATGCCGGACCCCTCCGCGATGAGGGTGGCGGTGAACAGCAGGGCGACGGTGGCCATCACCACGCCCATGGTGGACAGCTTGGCAGAGAGGGTCCGGAACACCAGCAGGGTCTGGCGCCGGTACTTCTTTGCCTCGTGGCGCGCAAAGTAGGCGGGCACGCCGGAGGAAAAGCTGGCGAAGAAGCCATAGAGAAAGGCGATGACAAGAGCCGTTCCCACAATGCCGGGGACCAGGTCCCCCACCATCAGCAGCAGCGTTCCGAGCACGCCCAGGAGAATGGACACGGTGAAGAGCCGCCGCCGGCCTCTGCCGCTTTGCAGCACCGCTTCCTCATTCTGCCGGTCAAGGGCCATGAGGCCGCAGATCTTCATCCGCCGGATGCGCCTGCGGCACCGCAGCTGGGCAAAGAGATAGATCAGGAGAAAATAGACCAGGGTCAGTCCCGCCGCCGCAGGGGAGAGGGCAAAGCTGAGGCGGTAGGGCTTCCCGAACAGAGACAGCACCATGGCCCAGAGAAGCTGAAACAACAGATCCCCCAACGCCAGTCCCAGCACCAGCGCCGCGGCCCCTGCCGCCAGGTTCTCCAGGAGGAACAGCCGGGCAACCTGACCGTTCTCCAGGCCGATGAGGAGATAGGTCCCCAGCTCCCGGCTCCGGCGGGAGAGCATGAAACGGGTGGTGTAGCTCACCAGCCACCCGAAGATACACACCACCACCGCGCTGGCCAGGGGAATGGTCACGTTGAGAGAAGCCATCCGGGAGGACAGCTCCCGAACGCCCGGAGAGAAGGCCAGGGCGTTAAAGGCGTACAGCAGCGCCGCCGCCATGACCACTGTGACAAAGTAGACCAGATAGTCCCGGGCCTGCCGCCGGGCGTTGCGCAGAGAGAGCTCAGATAACGTCACTGACGTCACCCCCCAGTGCGGCCAGCACATCCAGAATCTCGTGGTAGAACACAGGCCGTCCCCGTTCTCCCCGCAAGAGTTCATTGAATACACGGCCGTCCTTCAGAAACAGCACCCGCTTGGCATAGCTGGCGCTGTAGGCGTCGTGGGTGACCATGAGGATAGTGGCCCCCATATCCCGGTTCATGGCGGTCATGATTTCCAGCAGATTCTTGGACGCCTTGGAGTCCAGGGCCCCGGTGGGCTCGTCCGCCAGCAGCAGGGACTGCCCCGCCACCATTGCCCGGGCGACAGCGGTGCGCTGCTTCTGGCCCCCGGAAACCTGATAGGGGAATTTTTCAAGGATGTCGTCGATGCCCAGTTTTCCAGCCATTTCCCGCACCCGGTTTTGCACCGTTCCGGGGTCCTGGTGATTCAGGGAGAGGGCCAGGCCGATGTTTTCCTCAATGGTCAGGGTATCCAGCAGATTGAAATCCTGAAACACAAAGCCCAGCCGCTCCCGGCGGAATTTGGCCAATTCACTTTCCGACAAGTCGGCCACGCTCACCCCGTCCAAAAGAATTTTCCCGGCGCTGATGGTGTCGATGGTGGAGATGCAGTTGAGCAGGGTGGTCTTGCCCGAACCGGATGCCCCCATGATAGCCAGAAACTCCCCAGCCTCCACGTCAAAGCTCACCCGGTCCAGCGCCTTGGTGACGTTGTTTTTGCTTCCGTAATACTTTTCGATGGTCTGTACTTGCAGCATATCATTTGCCTCCTTTGCCCGTGGCCCTATGATACACCAAAAGCAAAGGCTGTTGTATCGAAGTCCTATTGATTTTCCTTACAATTTTGTAAGGTTCTCTTTTGCCGGGAAGGTCAGGGTCACGGTGGTCCCTTTTCCCTCCACGGAGGTGACCGCCAGTTTCAGGTCCAGGAAGCCCGCCAGCTTTTTGCAGAGATACAGTCCCATGCCGGTAGAATTACCCCGGCTTCGTCCGTTTGTGCCAGTGAAGCCCCTCTCAAACACACGGGGCAGCTCGTGGGCGGGGATTCCAATGCCATTATCGTGAACAATGAGCTGGGTCTGCCTCCCAAGAGGCTTGGCGGAAAGGGTGATGACCGGTTCAGATCCCCGATAGCGGGCGGCGTTTTGCAGAAGCTGGCCCAAAATGAACACCGCCCATTTTTCATCGGTATAAACCGTACCGCTCAGTCTCTTTGTCTCCACCTGAATGCCATTTTGAATCAATAGGGAGCGGTGGTTTTCAATGGCCTGGGCAGCAATTTTCTCCAGCTCTATCTTTCGGAACAGGCAGTCCTGCTCCGGGTTTTCCGCCCGGGCATAGAATAACGCCCGCTCTACATGGGCCTCGATTTGACCAAGTTCCGCTGTGAGCTTCCGGCGGGTGTCCCCCTCCAACTTCCGGCAAATAAGCCGGGCGGCGGTGATAGGGGCCTTGATTTCATGAACCCAGCGCTCCACATACTCTCGGTACTCCCTCTGGGACGCCTGGGCGTCGGAGACCGCGCCGGTCATGGACTGCCCAGCCCGTCGGGCCAGGCTGAAGAGCCGCCGTTCACAGGCGTTCTTCGGCGGCGGGATGCACTCGAAAAAGAGGTATTTCCGGTCCAGTCCCTCTAAAATGGCCTCCAGCTCCTCCAGCCGGGTCCGGCAGCGCAGGTAACCGGCGGTCTGTACCGACGCGAAGAGGAGCGTCAGCACCAGAGCCAGCAGCGCCGCCGCGTCCCGCTGGGTCCCGACGGCCAGCAGGAAGAGCAGCGCCGCTCCGGCGCCCACGCCCCACAGCACCAGATGTCCCAGGCGGTCGGAGAGATATTCCCGCAGTCTCATAGCTGATACCCCATTCCCCGACGGGTCTTGACGGCACCGGGCAGGCCAATCGCCGCCAGCTTCCCCCGCAGCCGGGTCATATTCACACTGAGCGTATTGTCGTCAATGTAAATCTGATGGTCCCATAGCGTATCAATCAGATCGGCCCTGGAGACAATTTGCCCCGCATGCGCCATCAGACAGGCCAATATTTGCAGCTCATTTCGGGTCAGCTCCGCAGTGTTTCCATTGGCTGACACAAGGCCTTTTGTCAGGCTCAGGCACAGCCCGCCGGCCTCCAGAACATCCGCCTGTGCCGGCCCGCCTCCGGCGCGGCGCAGGACGGCCTTGATCCGGGCCAGCAGGAGAGGGATGTCATAGGGCTTGGAGATGTAGTCGTCCCCGCCCAGACTCAGGGCCCGCAGCTCGTCCAAACGGGAGTCCCGGGCGGTGACGAAGATGATGGGGACGATGCTGTGCCTGCGGATGGAGGCGCAGAGGGCCAGGCCGTCCCGGCCGGGGAGGCCCAGGTCCAGCAGGATCAGAACTGGCATGTGTGCCGCCGCCAGCTCCGGCGTCCTGTCGAACTCCGTCACCGGCAGGGGCGTGTAGCCCTCGTTTTCCAGCAGCAGGGCCAGTTCCTCCCGAATCGCCGGGTCATCTTCTACGATCATGATCTTTTGCATGGGACCTGCCTCCGTAAACTTTATGATGCTTATCATAGCACGGATGGGCGGCGAATGTCCACACCGAAGCTGTCAATATGCCCCAAAGGAATTAAGGATGTGGAGTTGCGGAAGTCCCGATAGAAAATGCAAAGATTGCTCCAAGGCGCGTACAGACGCAAATCGCCCATGTCCGGGGCAAAAGTATCCGGCATCCCCTCAGTAGTCAGCGTTTCAGGCGGGGGCTGATTTTCTCCGTCTGGTTATAGTCCTCAAAGGTCAGTTCCAACGGCAGAGTATTGTAGAGATCATCAGCGGCCGGATTGTCATTCAGCGTGGCAATGCACTCCTATCTGTTCACAGTCAGCTTGATTTGCCGTTCCATGGTGCTGCTTTCTCCCTGGTCGATACTGACAAGCTGATAGTTCCGGCTTGGCCGGACTGACCATCACCCGATCATATCCAATGATTCCCAGGTGTCCCACCAGGAGCCGGTTTGTTTTGCTGGTTACCATAGTGCCAACCGTCACCGATAGTTGGCCTCATCCGCGCTGATAGAAGTTTCTGTGTTGAACAGCGTTTCTGTCCCGGCGCGGCAGGCGTATTCCCACTTGGCTTCGGTAGGCAGGCGGTAGCCGTCGGCGCTTCGATTCTAAGAAATGTTCTGACCGTCTACCACATAGACCGGGGTCAGTCCTTCCTGGGTGCTGCGGATATTACAATAACTGTTTCCGCATCCTGCCAGCAAAAGCACCAACAGAAGGGTAATCAAAAGGTAAAATTTCGTTTCATAATGTTTTCCAACTCCTGTTTTGGACGAAAAAGCCCCACCCCAGCCGGGATGGGGCTTTTTTCAGCATCCGATATTTAAGCCGCAGGGGTCAGTGTCAGACCCAGGCCGTTTACCCAAGTCTCCACCGCAGAACGGGCGGCGCAGCCGCTGAACCGCTGGCCCTCCAGCCATGCTGCACTGTCGGTCAGGTCCTGCAGCTTCGTGGCACTGGCCCCCAAGGGACTGCTGGCAGAGGTACAGAAGGGTGCGATGGTCTTTCCGCTCAGGTCGTAGCTCTCCAGGAAGGTGTTGATGATAGTGGGAGCTGTGTACCACCAGATAGGGAAACCCAGGAAAATAGTGTCGTAGTTCTCAACGTGAGCGTCCCGGTCCGCCAGGGGCGGGCGGAAAGACTTGTTGCCCATCTCCAAGTTGCTGCGGGATTTCTTGTTGGTCCAGTCCAGGTCGGCACGGGTATAGGGGACCAGCGGCTTGATTTCGTAGAGGCTCGCCTCCGCAGCCTCCGCAAGTATCCTGGCCACCGCAGCCGTGGTGCCGCTGGCCGAAAAATACGCTACTAATTTTTTACTCATAACAGATTCCTCTCGTGATTATTTGATTCTCTGATTGCCGGCAGACCAACGGCTATAAAGCCATTGTAAGCTGCCGCCGGAGATAACGTGGCAGGATGCTGGGCGCATATGCACAGGAAGTTTACAGACACACTCAAAAGCCTGCCAAAAGAAGTGCGGGACAGATCTCTGGGGCAGGCGGG
>ERZ808051.433-NODE-433-length-48192-cov-5.022987_pt1 | contig 48192 bp, 39 predicted proteins | sample MGYA00380199_ERZ808051 | MGnify/ENA primary metagenome ERZ808051 (study PRJEB31490, sample SAMN06133391) | mouse gut metagenome | isolation source: J11 | host: mice | place: China: Chengdu | collected 2015-05 ... | reverse complement strand
GAGTGCGTCAGCACGGTTTTTGCGAATGGATGAGTAGGTTGGAGGCTCTTTAGAGCATCCAACCGTACAGGTGGAAAACTTTCCCTAATTCCATCTTATCATTTTGCTTGGAGATGACGATATAAATATGGACTTTCACGTAAAAGCTGCAAGTGAAAGCAAGAGCTTCAATATTTTTACATAAGGAGACTATAGTTATGAAAAAAGTGATCCAAAATTTAAAAATCAGCCAAAAGCTCTATGTCCTTGTAGGCGTCGCACTGATCGGGATGCTGATAATCGGGGGCATGTCATTCAGCCTGATGGGCAAATTGAATGAGAAAACAAGTGATATCTCCACAAGCTGGCTTCCCAGCGTTGACACGGCCAGAGATATGGATACGACCATTTCCTATATCCGTCTCAACGAGCTGGCGTATCTCACCGCCGTTTCTTCGGAAAAGGAGGAATCCAGCCTGCAGTATCTGGAGAGCGAAAAAAAAGAGATGAATAACCTTCTTGCCAAATACGGCGGCCTGATTGATCCGGAAGAAACCCCATATTATGAAGCCGCTCAAAAAGCATGGAGCGAGTATGCCAAGGCGGATGAGGAACTGCTTGCTCTCGCAAAGCAGGGCAGAATCGAACAGGCCCGCAGCCTTCTGGACGGCGAATGTGTCGGACTTTACAATGCGGTAACCGGCGCCCTTGCCGATATCATCGCATATAATACGGAAGGCAGCAATTCCGAGACCCAGGAGAGTATTTCTCTTTACAGAACCGCGCTCCTTTCCCAGGCTGCCGTCATGATTATCATTATTATCATCGGCGTGTACTTTTCCTTTATAATCATACGTGGGATCAAGTTTCCCTTATTTGAAATTGAGCAGGCCGCTACGAAGATGGCGCAGGGTGACCTGGATATCCATATTTCCTATGAGTCGAGAGACGAGCTGGGCGACCTTTCCTCACAGGTACGCAGGCTGATCCGCAAGCTTCAGGCCATCATTGAAGATGAAAATAAATTTCTGGCGAAAATGGCTTCCGGAGATTTTACCATAGATTCCGCCTGCGCCGAGGAGTATACCGGCGGTTTCCGTCCTCTTTTGGATTCCTTCCGCACGATCTCTGAACGGCTGAATGACACCATGCTTCAGATCAGTTCCAGCTCTGAGCAGGTGGCAAACGGTTCCGAGCAGGTATCCAGCGGAGCCCAGGCGCTTTCCCAGGGCGCGACGGAACAGGCCAGCTCCGTGGAAGAGCTTGCCGCCACAGTGACCGAGATCTCGAACCGCGTCAAGCAAAATGCGGAGCACGCCAGAAAGGCCAACTCCATGGCGGATACGGTCAGTGATGAGATGAATACAAGCAACCAGAAGATGCAGGATATGATTCAGGCTATGAACGATATCAGCCATAGTTCCGATGAGATCGGCAAGATCATCAAGACCATCGAAGATATTGCGTTCCAGACCAACATCCTGGCTCTGAACGCAGCGGTGGAGGCAGCCCGCGCGGGAGACGCCGGAAAAGGCTTCGCCGTGGTGGCCGATGAAGTCCGCAACTTAGCAAGCAAGAGCGCCGATGCTTCCCACAGTACGGCTTCCCTGATCGAAAATTCCCTGCAGGCAGTAGCCAGCGGAACACAGATTGCGGACGAAACCGCAAAATCTCTGAGAGAAGCCGTGGAAGGCGTCAACGCGATGCACGATATCATCTCCCAGATCTCCGAGGCCAGCAGCACACAGGCGGACGCCATCTCCCAGATCTCCATGGGGATCGAGCAGATTTCCAGCGTGGTTCAGACCAACTCCGCAACCGCCCAGGAAAGCGCCGCGGCCAGCCAGGAGCTGTCCGGCCAGTCCCAGCTCATGAAGAGCCTGGTTGGACGATTCCGCCTGAAAAACGGCAGTCATCGTTAAATGTCAAAATACTTCCAGCTGTCGGATTGCCAGCCGCACAGCCGGAAATACTTTCAAGGGACGCTCTCGCAGGGGAAAGCGTCCCTTTATTGCTATTGACAGTCGGATCAGCCGTGGGAACCCGGCCCTGGTGTAATAACCGCATTTTCCAACTAATATTGATACCGAATATCCAGCGCCTTGATCTCATGTGCTGCCAGCTTCGCCTCCACCCGGAGCACCCCGTCCTCCGCCTTGAGCCTGCGCAGCTCCACCCTGGGCATAGCGCTGCGGCGCATGTAGTCGATCTCCCCTTTTGACAGGTTTCTGATATACTCCATATCCTTCCAGGTATTCTGCACGCTTCCGTTGTCTTTGTTCACATAGAATACCCGCATCAGATAGTCCCCGTCTTTCACATTCCGGATCTCGAATTTCAAATGAACCGCCTCCAGGTCTTCGTACAGCTCGTCCATCTCCTCAATCCGGATGTCCTTCTCCTCCTTCATGGCATACCGGTAATTGAACTGCTTGCAGTTGTGGCATACAATGGAATAGGTGCCTCTGCCGTTGGTGGTCAGCAGGGCGTTTTCCGTCTTTCCCAGCAGTCGGGACTGGGCGAAATGCAGGAAATGAAAGGCGTAGAACGACGGCTTCTTGATCCCGTCCCTGGTCAGCAGCCCATTGTCCCCATACAGGACGCCCTCCGTATCAAAAAATTCCGTATGCAGATCCGACCCGTGCCAGTACCCCATCATATCCACATTTCCAATGGACTCAATGCAGGTCTTCATCACATAGGCTCCATGGGCGCAGCTGTCATTGATGCAGTTCCGGTTGGAAATGGTGAAGTTCCACTCCGTAATATGCAGTTCCTCCGGCACAAAGTCCTCCTCCGCCAGGATCTTTTTAAAAATATCCACCTGATTTTTTACAAAATTGTGATCCAGCGAACGCTTCCCGAAATACATGTTATTCTGCTGGATCAGCTCATAGGAGTAGGCGTACACGCTGATAAAGTCCGGACGGATCTGCCGCTTTTTCCAGTTGCTGATCAGATCCCGGTACTGATGCCGGTCATATCCCATGGCAAATCCTGCGCCGCCCACCCTGATCCTGGGCGAAATCTGCTTCAAAGCCTTGTATCCGATCTCAAAGCAGTCGAAATACCATCCGTTTTCGTCCAGCATGTTCATCCGCTCGTCTTTCCAGAGTTCAAAATACCAGGTCTCGATCTCCTCCAGCCCGTACCGGTTGATCAGGTGGGCCGCCAAATCCTGCATCACCTTCTCATAGCTTTCCCGCTCGTGGAAAATGATGTCGTTCTCCTTCTGGGCCAGGGTGGAATTGATGGTATAACTCACATGGATCGGTTTGAAGGACAGCTCGATATACGGCTTCAGCCTGTGATCCACGAGAAAATCCAGCCCCCGGTCCACCCGGCTGAAATTGTAGTGCCACCCTTTCTCCTCGTCCTCATCGTACATGTCTCCCACGAAGATGTTCCAGATCCGGACATAGGAAAATCCCAGCTCCTCCTGCATAAGCAGAATCTGCTGCTGCATGCTGCTGTCCAGAAGTGATTCCACCCGCCCGATGTTGATGATCTTGCACCAGTTTTTGGTGTATTCCTTCGTCTTCAAAGCGTCCACGGTAAACAGGCTGATATTTCTGGCCGCGACGGTGTCCTCCACCGTTACGCTGCCTGCCAGATAGTCCTTCACCCTCTGCCCCACTTCCTCCTGCTGTCCGGCTGCATCCATATCCTCCCGTTCCTCCTGCCGCACGCTGGTCCGGTAGGCGGAGGGCGTCATATGGTAAATGTCCCGGAATGCCTTGTTGAAGGATGCCGAAGTGGGAAAGCCGTTGTCCAGCGCGATTCTTGTGATCTTCTTCTCCGTATACAAAAGCTCGTCCACCGCATGGAACAGCCGGATATTGTTCACATATTCCAGAAAACTAAGACCGAACCGCTTCTTGATATACTTGGACAGATAGGCGTTGGACAGGTACAGTTTTTTTGCCAGGTCATTGAGGCTGATCTGCTTCTGGTAATTGGCCTGCACATAATTCTGGATCTCAAACACCCGGGAATTGTCCGGCGACACCTGTTCTTTCAGCCGGTTATCGTCCGCCTTGATCATAAAGTAGCTGGTCAGCAGATATAATACCTCGTAATAAATGCTGTTGAGATACAGAGCACCCTCTTTTTCCTTGTCATAGTACCGGTTCAGCATCCGGTCCAGCACCTTTTTCAGTTGTTCGTAAGCCTCGCTTTTGTCCGCCGCAGAATTGCACCAGAACAAAATCTGGTTCGTCCCCAAATATTCCACCAGTATCGAAAAATTCATCTGGATGCTGACTATGAGCAGGTCTTTTCGTGTCTCCCGCAGGGAATGCCGCTTGTTGGCGTTCACCAGCAGAAATTCCCCTTTTTGCAGCTCCTGGGTCTCCGATTCGATCTCCAGCTCCAGAGCGCCCTCCAGCACATAGATGATCTCGGGGTTCTGGTGGAAATGCGTATTCTGTATTTTTCTCGTATCAAACTCAAAGTCCATGACTGAACGTATATTTTCCATGTTCTGTACCTTACCCTTTAGTAAATTCAGCAATGCAGAGTAACAGGCCGCCCAATCCGCATTGTCTAATAAATCCCAATGTCGCCGATCAGCAGGTCAAATGCATATTTTGCTCCGCCTACCAGTACCGGATCATTTTTCGTGATACGTTCTCCAATGAGTATATGAACGCGTTCCGCTTTTTCTTCATTACAATATCGAGCCACCTCCGTTCGAAGTACCTGCTCAAATTCAGGTATCGGCGGCACCTCATCCATCAGCATAACGACGTCCGGATCCATCCAACTGATGATCTGAGAAAAAATATATCCCAGACGCTCCGCGACCTCATTATACACCTTCCTGCAGAGAGGGTCATTTTTTTCATACCCGGCAATCACATCACGGATATTCAGATCTTCTTTTTGAGCAATATAGGAATCAGGGTATTCTCCTGTCAATTCTTTTGCGCGCTTTAGCAGAACCGGAACTGTTACTACATCTTTGTATGCCTGTGTATTGTCCCGCCCTATTTTTAATTCGCTCAATTGGCCGCACAAACCATCTGCCCCATAAAGCAGCTCATGGTTCACGATGATTGCTCCCTCAAGGTCATAACCAAGTTGGACATACACCAACATCATGTAATTATCTTCTTTTTTTACTATATCGGTTTCGCATTTGTCCCACATATCATAAGAAGACAGATTCACGGCTCTGTTGACAAATACATTGTATCCTGTATGATCATGAAGCTTCTTTCCGATCAGGCAATACTCCTGTCTGGCTTCATCCCAGATCACATAATCATTATTCATCAGGCGGTACATATGCTCTACGCCGACAATGATACAAAGTATCTTCTCTTTTTGGAACTGCTTCTCTATCTCTTTGATATGCACCTTCGTCAGTTCCATAATTTCTTCAATCGAATCTTGCGTTTGAAAAAAAACTTTTTTTACATACAATGGCTGAATGTGTATATCAAACAGCGCAATTTTGTAATAGACCTCTGTCAATCGGATTACCACGGTATAGAGGTTCTCTGCCATAGAAAAAGATTTTACCCTCCTGCCATTTCCTCCATCCACGAAACCGCCTTCCAGAATCAACCCCTGTGCCAGCAATTCTTTAATAATGATTGTTACCGTAGCCAACTGCAGTCCGGATTCTTCCGATAATTGCTTTCTTGAAATAGAACCCGATTTGCGAATCAATTGTAGGATAAGATTTCGATTATCCTGTAGCATCGTCGATGCATTTTTTCCATTTCTCTGCTTTCTCTTAATTGCAGAAAATCTTGGGTCGTAGGTATGTATTCTAGACACAATATATCTTCCTTTCCGCAGGATGCCTGAATAAATATATTTCGTACCTGTTCAACGCCTTTGTAGATACGAGGTTTTCTACATCTATTCTAACATTCTTTTCCGTAAATGCAAAGAAATTCTTAAGGCATCAGTCTCTATTACGCAACTCATGGAAATGAAGAAACTGTGAAAAATAACCTTATCAAATTGAGCAAAATGATAATTGTTATTTACTCACAGTTTCTGATATCCGGGAAATGATTCTACTCTCAAACCATATTCTTTTCCCGGATGATTCATTTATATCAGGGTGCCGCCGGTACAGTCAACGATTGTTCCGATCATCTGTGCAAACTGCGGCGAACAAAGAACCGCTGCCACGTTTCCAATTTCCCGTGGCTCTGCAAATTGCCCTGAAGGCAGCAATTTCTTTACTCTCTCGGTACGTTCATCTCCCTCTACGTGCCTTCTCTCCGTTCTTACATACCCAGGCACAATTCCGTTTACATAAATTCCATAGGAAATAAATTCTTTTGCCATTCCCCTTGTCAAGGATGTCAGTGCGCCTTTATAGGCAACATATGCCAGATTATTTACGCTGCTGGACAAGATGGCAGATTTGGAAAGAATGTTGACAATATGTCCGCCTTTCTTCCGTGCAAGGCAATGTTCCAGAAACAGCCTGCTCATATAGAAAGCAGAATTTAACAGTCCTTCGCCTGCGTTCTGCCATTCCTGGGCGGAAATATTCTGGAATGCATTGGGCCTGTAGCCGCCTGCCGCATTATTGATCAAAATATCTATCTGCCCAAAATCCAATACGGCGCATTCCATTAGTTTTTCTGTTTCCGTCTCCTTTGACACATCTGCTCGGATCGCTTTTGCCCGGACTGCATGTTCTTCCATCAATTTTTCCGCGAAACATCTGGCTTTGTTCCCATCTGACCGGTAATTGATCACCAGATTACATCCTTCCCCGGCCAGTACAGAACAGATCCCTGCCCCGATTCCCTTCGATCCGCCTGTAACCAATGCCGTTTTTCCTTTTAAGCCCAAATCCATAATAAACCCCGTTTTTTCGTTAAAGGATACCTATATTTACAGGAATTCCGCAATGGCCTTATCTATCACATTCATTTCCTCTTCCGTCAGGCTCCACTCAAATCCCCGGCAGTTCTCCTCAGCTTCCTGTACGTTCCTCACTCCGCAGAGGGAGGTGGTCACAAACTCCTTTTGCGAGTTCCAGTTTACCGCAACCTGCGCAACCGGAACATGATGCCCTTTTGCAATTTCATCCAAAACTTTCAGAAGCTGCATCACTCTGGAAAACTTTGGTTCCCGGAAGAAATCGTAGAATGTCAGCCTGGAATCATCCGGAGAAAAATCAGGGAGCTCCCGGATCGCTCCTGTCAGGATTCCCGCCCCAAGCGAGCCATATGTCATATTCGCCATCCCGTTTGCATGTGTCCATTGCATCAGATCCTCCTGAGATCTATTCACCATGGAATAAGGAGGCTGGAGTGCTATGACATCCCCAAACCGACGGATTTCTTCTATTTGATCCTGGTCAAAATTGGAAACTCCGATATGGCGGATTTTTCCTGCTGATTTCAGGCTGTTCAAAGCTTCCATTGTCTCTTCAAAGGGTGTATTGTAGTTTACATCCGGCCAGTGGATCACCATCAGGTCAATATAGTCTGTCTGCAGATTTTTCAGAGATTCCTCGCAGAGGCGGAACACCGTCTCTTTCCGGCAGTCTTTAATGTATGGCTCTTTCTTGTCATTATATACGCCTGTTTTTGTCGTGATATAAACCTGTTCTCTTCTTCCCTTCAGCGCTTCTCCCACGACTCTCTCCGACTCTCCAAAATTATATCCCGGTGCCGTATCAATCATGTTCACTCCATGATCCAACATGGCATGTATCGCCTGAATACTGTCCTGTTTATTCACTTCTCCCCAGTATGCGCCACCGATTGCCCATGTGCCGACTGTCAATGCCGACACATTCATATCTGTTGTTCCAAACTGCTTATATCTCATAGTTTTATCCTCTCTATTCTTATCTGAATTGGCATCGTTTCAAAAAATCTGTACTCTGAACCGACCTCTTGTCCTGCCTTTCTCAACAGTTTCTTTTATAATTTCATAACACCGTATCGAAACTCACATCAAATGCTTTGCAAGCCTGCTCCACTCCCGATGCCGAAACAAGCAGGATGTTGGAAGCCGGCAGCAATTCACCTGTTCTGATAAATAACTTCGCTTCTTTTGACGCTTCTATAAAATCCTCCATGGAAACCTCTGATGATTTTTGATTGATCAATATATTCTGCAGTTCCTCATAGTATTCCGTATTATATTCCTTCATAAAATCAAAAATCATGTATTCTTCCACAATCATCTCGTTTAATACAGCCTTCAGCGTCTGCATAAATGTCGGGATTCCCGCCACCAGTGAAATATCCACTGACGCAGCTCCTTTCGGGATCGGAAAGCCGGCGTCACAGATCACCAGCCTGTCCAGGTGGCGCAGCTTTGTCAGCTCCCCTGCCAGTTCTGCATTTAAAATACCCGTTTTTTTCATGGCTCACTTCTCCTTTCCAAAAAGGGCTACTGACGATATCCCATTTTTTTCAGGAATATCTGGTATTTTGATTCATACTTTCTGCGCACTTCCGGATTCGGAATAAATCGGTCTTTTACATGTACCATATGCCTGACCGCCTCTTCCAGATCCGTATAAATTCCGACTCTGACTGCTGCAAGTACCGCCCCGCCCAACGACGAGATCTGAATATTCTTCATTCGTTCTATGGTCTTTCCAGAAATATCCGCCCTTAACTGCAGCCATTCATCTGAATTTGCCGCGCCTCCGCCGATCCTGACACTGCGCGCCTCTTGAGCCTTACACGTTTCGCAGTCCTCAATCAATCTCCGGTTTTCAAATGTCAGCGCCTCTATCACAGCCTTAAAGATATCCTGCTTCGTTGTAGTCACACCGATTCCTTCGATTCTGCCCCGGTTATTATCCAGTGTCGGATATACCATAGTGCTTCCCTGTCCGTCAAAGCAGATCTGGCTCCAGTACTTCTGATAGTCTGCCGCATCCGTTCCTTCATTGATCTCTCTCATATACCATTCCAATGTAGCTCCTGCCGTCGGAAATGCCCCCAGGCACACAGACGTATTTTCCAGAGGTCCGCTGTAGGAGCAGAGGGAAGTGTCCGGCCGCTCCTTTCTCAGATTCACCGCACCGCGCGCAAGGTATCCCACATGGTCAAAGGTTCCTGTGATATCTCCTATAAAATCCTGCTCCTCATGGGACAGCCCCATTCCAATCATGGCCAGATCACAGTCGTGGCCTCCCGCAATCACCGGAAGCGCTTTCTGAAATTTTACTGCCCCGTAGTTTTCCACATACCCTACTATCTCCCCTGTCGGTATGATATCCGCCCCTAAAGACTCTTCCGTGATTCCAAATACCTTCATAAAGCGATCTGACCAGCGTATCGTCTGAATATCGCATAACTGTTTTCTGGCCGCCATGGTATAATCATTGGCTGCCCTTAATCCTAATTGTCTGAAAATGAACTGCTGTTGAGAATCATAGAAAGCAGTCTTTTCTGCAATCTCAGGCATGTGTCTTTTGATCCACAGTACTTTTGCGCCGAATTTGTATACCATATACGTGTCGCCGATCACAGAGATCTGCTCGTCCGCCGGAATCTGGCTGTTTACAAACTCTGCCTCCTCTGCTCCCCGCGAATCTGTACAAAGAATGCAGTCATTCAGCGCATTGCCCTCCCGATCCACAGGAATCAGGTTATCTCCGAAAAATGAAAATGCAATTGCCCTGGCCTCTTCGTCACTTCCCATGTTTTCTGCGACCTCACGCATACAGCTCTCGGAATAGGTCCATAAGTGTTCCGCCGATATTTCCGCATAACCGTCTTTTTTCTCTTCTATCCGATATTTTTTGGATGCAGAATGCATGATATCTCCGTTGTCCGTGTCAACCGCATTGACACGGACATTCGATGTACCATAATCTACAACCAGGATGATATTTTTCTTCATACCGGTACTCCTATTTGTTCACTACATTCTTCCATTCACCAGTTGTAAAGTAATACTCAAGCGCGTCCAGCATAATATCCGCAGTCATTTCAAATACGCCGCTGCAGTGTCCTGCCATATGATTTGCAATTGTCACATTGTCCAGTGTAAGGAACGGATGATCCTCGGGCAGAGGTTCCTGGTGGAATACATCCAGGCCCGCGCCTCCGATCTTATGATTTACCAGTGCATCCATCAGGCTCTTTTCGTCTACCAGTCCCGCCCGAGCCGTGTTGATCAGATAACAGGTCGGTTTCATCAGCGCAAACTGCTCCTCCCCGATAAGTCCCTCCGTCTCAGGAGTCAGACGATAATGCACGGATATCACATCGGACTCTCTGCAAAGGTCGTTTAGTGATTTCGGCATATATCCCAGTTCCCTGATTTTCTCTTCAGACATGTACGGATCATAGATGAGAACATCTGCCTCAAAAGCCTTCATAATCTTTGCGACCCGTGAGCCGACCATACCGCACCCTACCAGACCGATATTTTTTCCTTTCAGGTTGAAAGACAGGTCTGCATTGGCAAATGTATTATCAAAATTTCCCTGCTGCATCCTCTGATGGGAGCGTGAAATATTTTTGATTTCGGAGATCATAAGCCCCACCGTAAATTCTGAGACCGGTACTGCCAGGCGTCCCGGCGCATTGATTACCCTGACTCCTTTTTCCGATGCATTCGGCACATTAATATTTTCCACGCCGCTCCGCATGATACACACTGCTTCCAGATGTTTTGCGGAATTTACTGCTTTCGTACTGACTGCACTGATATGGGAAATTACGATATCAGCGTCTTGGATTTCCTGAAGCAGTTCCTCTTCTTCCCGGATCACATCCGGTCCGTTCTTTTCCATATTGAGAAACATTTCTGCAAATTCATCGCCAGTATGGATATATTTCTGAACATGGATATATTTTACGTCCGCTCCGTATTTTTCTGCCAGAACATCGTACTTGTGCATCGTATCTGTGCCGCGTACCGTAAAATCCTCCATTACTACAACTTTTTTACTCATTTCCTTCTCTCCTCCTGTCACTCTTCGAACGTACAAACCCCTTTTATAAAATCTGGTTCTCCCATCTGCTTCATAACCGGAATAATATCCTCCAGCTTCGAAAAACGATGTGTGATCAGCTTGTCAAAGGGCAGCTCCTTATACCGTTTCAAGAATTTGAACGCGCGGTCAAAGCAAGCAGGCGTATTTGCCATTACGCTCGTAATATGTGCATTTTTCTCGAACAGGACAGATGGGATATTGAACTCTGATAAAATATTTGCCCCGCCGAAGTCCGCTGCGTTTCCGATCTCTACATAGTGTCCGCATTTTCTTACCATCTGGAGTCCTTCCACACAGGATGCCGGATGATTTGCGCCGTTGATTACAATATGCGCACCGCCTCCTGTCAGCTCTTTCACCTTTGCGATCCGTTCTTCCACTGTCATTTTCGAAGTATTCAACGCAATATCCACATGTGCGATTTCTTTTGCAAATTCCAGCTTCTCATCCAGAAAATCCGTAATGATCACCTGTTCTGCTCCCATCTGTTTCAGAATCATGGCTGTCATAATACTGATTGCCCCCGCGCCGATCACCAGGCATCTTGATGTAGTGCTGAATCCTTCGCCGGTACCGCCGATCGGTGTCAATACCTGCTCAACTGCTCTCATGGCCACTGCACATGGGTCCAAAAGCGCTGCGATCTCACCGGGCATCTCATCCGGCACCTTCCACACATAAGTTCCCGGGAATATGTAGCAATATTCACCGAAACCGCCTTTAAAGTGCGGCCAGATATCCGCATTATGATTTTTCATCTCTTTCTCATCCTGCTCGAATACGCCGCCGTAGATAAAGTCATGGTCGCAGATTCCGCATACCCCGTCTCCATAAGTCATGCAGGAATCACATTTACCGCAGGTAATATGAGGATAAACCGCAATCCGGTCTCCCACTTTCATATCACCTCCATAGCAATGTATAAACTCATTGGCGCGGCTGCCCATAGATACAATGCGCCCCATAAATTCATGTCCTTCCACCCCTGCCGGATGGGGCGTTTTCATTTTTACAAAATGCTGGTCGCTTCCGCAGATGCAGAATGTTTCAATCCGAATGACCAGACCGTCCTCCTTTGGTTCCGGAATCGGATATTCCCTGATGTCCATTTCATAATACCCCGTGTTCACCGCAAGCCTTCCCATTTTTTCCGCCATATTGCTTCCTCCTTCTTTTTACTAATTTATTTTCTTAGCTTTTAGTTTGATAAGAGTCACCAGAGTTACCGCTGACAGCATTACAAGCCCCTGTACCAGGTACTGCTGCCAGGTTGCGGCGCCGATCAGCACCATGCCGTTGTTGATGATATTTACCAGCAATGCACCGACAATCGTTCCGGGGACATTGAATACGCCGATCCTGTAAAATGTGGCTCCCAGCATTAGCATTGTCAGCAGGCTGACCAGCGTTGTCTCTCCCATATACGGTGTAGCCGCATTCAGTTGTGATGAGTTGATCATTCCTGCAAATCCGCATAAAACAGCACTGATCATAAAGGCTTTCATCTTCTCCCTGCGTGCGTCAATCCCGACATATTTGCATGCACTGCTGTTTGCCCCTACGGCATACAGTTTTCTTCCGTTTGTCATCCCCTCCGTATAGATCAGGATGATGGCTGCAACGGCAATCAGGATCAAGACAGAGAGTGGTAATATCCCTGCAATCCGGTATTGCCCGATTCGGGTAAAGATGCTCCCCCAGTTCGGTGAAAAAATACGTGTGCTTCCTGTAATCATCTTGTTGAACCCGTCCAGTATGAATGAGACGCCCATCGTTGCTATGAATCCCGGTATTCCTATCCTTGTATGCAAAATGCCGTTCAGTACTCCGACTGCCGCACAAAATAAGAGCCCGATAAGCATGGCGGCAAAATAATTCACGCCGCTTTTAGCCAATACTGCCAGAATACATGCTCCGGATGCCAGCTCCGAACCACATGCAAAATCAATCTCACCCGTGATCATCACCAGGGACAGTCCGATACTTGCTATGCAGAGCACTACGGTCGATCCCACCACATTCATCAGATTTCCTACAGATATAAAGGTTGGCTGCAATACGGTAAAAACGACTGCGACAATTACAGTGAACACCAGCAGTACATATTGTGAAAAGTTAAAACTTCTTCTTGCTTTTACTTTTTCCATTTTCGTTCCTCCTATCCCATTTTTACAGAAGGAAGACCTTCTTTTCTTGTCATTGCAATATATCCCACTGCAATCAGCAAAATAATTCCGTTTACAATATTCTGGATATAATCCGGATAACCGCAGAATGTAATTCCGTTGCTGATGATCGCTGTCAGTAATGCCGCAACCACAGTACCCTGGATATTATAACGGCCAGGCCTTAGGAACGTGGCTCCCAGCATTGCGGAAGCCATGGCATCCATCATGATCCCACTTCCCAGTGTACTCATCACATTGGATGTCTTGGAAGCCGCCATAATTCCTGCAAATCCGCATACAAGAGAGCAGATGATAAAAGCGATAATCTTTATTTTTCTTACGTTAATCCCAACCTGCCTGCAGCAGGTCTGGTTATTTCCCACTGCCTGGATATATGCCCCCAATCTGGTCTTATCCATCATGAACCAGAGTAAAAATGCAATGACTGCAAATACCACTGCTGATACCGGGATCGGTCCTATCTTTCCCTGTCCGATCCACTTAAACTGTGGCGGCCAGTTATTGTAAAACATAGTTCGATTTTCCGTCAGCAGATTGACAAATCCATCATTGATCTTAGAAATTGCAAGCGTTGCGATAAAAGCCGGAACACCGAGAATCACTCCAAAATAGGAATCCACAACTCCCACCAGGCCGATGAGAAGCAAAACGATCAGCACAGCCAGCACATAAACAGGTACATATTCTTTTCCGAGTATCCAGCCAAGCATTGCCGCAGTCAGGGTTGCTTCCGCACCCACTCCGAAGTTCATTTCTCCAACCATCATTACAATACTGGCTCCCATACCCATCGTACCGACCAGGGATGCGGTTGCCACTATGTCCAGTAGGTTGCTCATCTGCAGAAATCCCGGTCTCATGATTCCGAAAATGATGATCAGCAGGACATCCGCGATCAGAAGGAAATATTTCGTAACAGTCTCTCCTGCTTTTCCTTTTGTTTTCATCACTGCCATCCCTTTATCTGCCATTACCGACACCTCCTAACGCATATCCCAGGATCATTTCCTTATCAAATTCATTTCGTTTTATTTCTTTTACGACGTTGCCGTTATAAAAAATATACATCCTATCGCATACTTTCTGCAGTTCCTCCAGCTCTGAGGAAATAAAGACAACGCTTTTTCCAAGGTGATCTGCCAGGTTGCGGATCTTCAGATAGATCTCGCTTTTTGCCCCCAGATCCAGGCCGGCCGTCGGTTCATCAACGGTTAAAAGTTTAAGATTTTCGACCTCCACGGAACGCCCGATAATAATTTTCTGCATGTTTCCGCCCGATAGCTCGGATATAAGCTGGTTTTCACTGGCATATTTTGTCTCATTTTTCCTGAGTACTTCTTCCGTAAACTTTCTGCTTTCCCTGTTTTTGATCAATCCTGTTTTCGTCGCAAATTTTTTCACAAACAGGGTACAGACATTTTCTACCAGGTTCAGCGATGGAAAGATGCCGTTGATCCGTAGCTCTGGTGTCAGTATCATTCCCCGCTGGATCATCTTGTAGCTGTCGCCGCTCCTTATCTCTTCGCCGTCAAATACAAACTCTTTCTTATCCGCCATTCTGATACCCGAGATTACTTCCATCGTTTCCGTACGTCCGGCCCCCACCAGACCGTAAAATCCAACCACCTCTCCTTTACAGATATAAAAATCAACCTCATACGTTTTTCCGCCGTAAGACAGCTCCTTTACTTCCAGAATTTTATTTTTTTCTAGTTCTTTGTAATCCTTTTCCGGCACATCTACAGCTTTGATCTTGTCGCTTCGGATCATTGCCTTGACACATTCATCCTGGGTGATCTCTGAAATATTCGCTGTCATGGTTTTCTTTCCGTCAGCCATGACCGTAACCTTATCTGCGATCGCAAAGATTTCTTCCAGCTTATGGGTAATATAGATCACAGACATATTCAGTTCTTTTGTCAGCCTTTTTACAAAACTCAAAAACGGTTCAATCTCCCCCTCGCCAAGAGATGCCGTAGGTTCATCCAGGATCAGCAGCCTGGGAACCGTGGAATTTGCCCGCATGATCTCTACCAACTGCTGTTCCCCGGCTCCCAGCTTTTCTACCGGAATATCCAGAGGGACTTCTACCTGGAGATGATCCCGGATCTCCTCTGCTTTTTTCATAGCTGCTTTTCTGTCTACCACGATCCCTTTCATGATCTCACTGCCAAGACAGATATTCTCTGCCGCTGTCATATACCCGATCAGGTTCCGTTCCTGATACACCATATTGATTCCTGCCTTCATCGAATCGGCAGGCCCTTTGAAAGCTGCTTTTTCTCCCTGTATTTCTATATGTCCCTCATCTATACTGTAAGTCCCTGTAAGCATTTTACAAAGCGTACTTTTACCGGCTCCGTTTTCTCCGATCAGGGCATGAATCTCATTATTGCCGATCTCAAAGCTGACATGGTCAACCGCTGTAATCCCTGTAAATCTTTTTGTAATTCCTTTTATACTTAAAAGCGGAATGGTACTTGACATCTTTATCACCTCACTCTGTTTAAAAAACAGGGGATATCTCTGCAGAAATTCCGATATCCCCCTTCCTGTAATCCATTTACGAACCAATCATGCCATTCATATATTTTCTGATGCCGAATCTGTTTCCAAAATCCCGTCCTCTTTCAGATATGCAAATTCCGTGCTGTACGCTGCTATTCACCTACTGAATAGGTTCCGTCCCAGTTATACCACTCATCCGCATCGTCTGTGTAATAGTCAAATATACTGTTAATATTCGCCCCAACTTCCGGCACATTATCCGGTGTTACAATGATCCCTTCCGTATAGAGAACCTCCCCGGCTTTTTCCAGGATACATCCGTCATCACCTGGATTTAATCCCTGAACCTGGATCTGGTCGATTGCTTCAAATACCTTATGCGTAAACATCTCAAACGGCTGCGCATAATTGTATTTGTAATACGTCCCGCCCCTGATATAACTCCATACGTCAGAACCGCCGTCAATTCCCGCAACAAAGAAATCTGAGTGTACAAGATCTGGATTCTGCTGCGCCGCTTCCACGACCGGCATTGCGATATAGTCGCAGGAACCGATGAACCCTCTCATATCCGTTCCGTTCTTTTGGAAAAGTGCTTTTGCGGCATCGCCGACATAAGTTGCCTGGTCTGTTCCGCCTGCTGTTGAGTCGATCGTATCCAGGGTTGCCAAATTAGCATATACATCGCAGATTGCCTGCATAGGAAGGACTCTTTCCTGGTGTACCTGAATTGTGGCCATTGTGGAAAATCCGATTTTTCCTGACCATCCGATATCATTGCCGATCTGATACATCAGATTCATAGCCGCAATTCCATTGGGCATAGTAGAATTCATAATCACCCCCGGTACAACCTGGTTGTCATTGCTGTACACTCCAATTCCCGCATTTCTCGCTTCCTGGATCAAATCTACCTTCGCTTCCATTGATTCTGTTGAGCCGAGAATGATAGCGTCGACGCCCTGGTTCATAACATTTTTAAACAAATCTGCCCATTCTGCATCGGACGGATATACAATATCCTGAAATTCCCAGCCACGGTTTTCTGCTTCCAGCTCGCACTGGATGATGGAACGCTTCTGTGACTCAACTTCCGGCTTAGGATGAATGCATGCAATTTTCAGCTTGCCGTCTTCTACGAGCTTCGGTCTTTCAAATTCATCAAATGCCCCACCGGAACCTTTTACAGATGAATTGGAAGTGTCTGTTTCCTCATCACCATCTTCTGTTTCTGTCTCAGATGTTGTCTGCGTATTGCTGTCTGAAGAATTTCCGCCCTGATTTGAATCCCCTCCGCTGCATCCTGCAATAAGCATTGCCACCAGAGATGCACACATTAAAATACTGACTAACTTTTTTTTCATAATGAACCTCCTCTTTCCTTTGATTATGATTAGCATGATAATGGTAACGTGCCGAATACCTCTATATGTTCACTTACTACTTCTTCCGCCGCGCTTTGTCCCGCATTGATGATATCCGTCATCGTAAGCTTTTCCTTTTCATTCAGAAGCCTTCTGACTGCGCCGGCTGCTTCCAGTGTCATGGCTGTAAAGAAATTAATCTTATTTGCACCATGCGCAACCATATTTTTGTAGTCTTCTTTTGTAAGTCCGGAACCTCCATGAATGACAATCGGAATCGGCAGAGCCTTGCGGATTGCCAAAAGCCTCTCCAGATCAAGGTGAGGTGTTCCTTTATAAACTCCGTGAACCGTACCGATTGCGACAGCCAGACAATCAACTCCCGTATCTTCATAAAACTTCTTTGCCTCTTCCACGGTTGTAAATGCCGATTGATCCGCCACATTTCCATCCAGCATATTTCCTTCATGGCCGGATACATGGCCGATTTCTGCCTCCACCGTCACGCCGCAGGCATGAGCGGCCTCTATTACTTTTTTGGTAATTGCCACGTTTTCCTCATAGGGAAGTGAAGACCCGTCGAACATCACGGATGTACAGCCATAATGGATTGCTTTCATACAATTTTCATAGGATGGGCTGTGATCCAGATGCAGAGCAACCGGTACTGTACTTTTCTCACACCGGTCAACCAGATAGCTCATAAACAGATCTGCCCCCGGTTCCTCCACACAGGGCGGCACGATCATCAGAATCACCGGAACCCCCTTTTTCTCTGCTGCATTTAAAATCGCTTCAGTAAACACTCTGTCCATTGTATCGAAAGCACCTACGGCATATTTTTTTTCGATAGATTCTTTCAATATCTCTTTCATCGTAATTAATGACATTGTAGCCAATCTCCCTTCATCTTATCCAAGATATTATTTTAATTTAATTAAATTAATTTAAAAGTATTATATTTCATTTTTTGGTTTTTGTCAATAAAATACACACAAAATTAATTTAATCAAATTAATTTTGTGTGTATTTCACAAACTTTTCTTCTCAGAAATCAGCATATTCATTTTTTATTTGTACAAATTTACAAGACACTCTTGACTTTCGTAGCTGTAGATACACCGCAGGATAATTCCAGCCCTAGTACTATACTGGCCTGTGACCGTGCAGCGCAGTGCACGGTCCAGGAGTCAACAGTAACATACCAAGCGTCACTTTTGCCCCGCCTTCCTCCCCATTCTCCATCACCAGATATCCCCCCTGGCCCATGGCAAACTGCCGGGCCGTATGCAGTCCGATTCCATAATGCACCTTGCTGCTCCGGCTTTTATCTCCCTGGTAAAACCGTTCGGCGGCATATTTCAGATCCTCCGCCGAAAATCCCGGCCCTTCATCCGTAACTACCGCCAGCAGATACGCCTTCCCTGCTTCTTCCCGGTTGGAAAACGCAATCCGTATCCCTTTCCCAGGAGGGCTGTAATCCAGCGCATTGCTGACAATATTCTGAAATGCCCTGATCATCCGGCTTTCACTCCCTCTGACCATGCCCCGCAGCGGGCCTCTTCTGAACGTAATCCCGCATTGCCGAGCGGATGCCAGAAGCCTGGCCTGTTCCTCCATTTTCCCGGCCAGCGCTTCACAAGTGATCTGCCGCTCTTCGTCATCCTCCTGAGCGCTACCGTTTTCCATCTCCGTCCGGTCTGCCTGCAGAATCTCATGCAGCATTTCCAGATATTCCTCCATGATCGCCACGCTTTGCAGGATATCCCGGTTATACTCCTGTTCCTCCTCCGCAAGCTCCCCTTCCGCCAAAAGCTCCGCATTTCCCCGGATGACCGTCAACGGAGTCCTGATATCATGGGCCAGCGCCGCAATCTGCTCCTCTTTGCCCTTTTCCAAATTCCATTGCCGATGCAGAGAGCTTTTCAGGGCCTCCTTCATCTGATGCAGGGAATCCAGCACTTCCTCCACTTCCTTCAATTCCGAATGCGTCCTTTCAAAATCCAGGTTCTGGTCCCGGATTTCTCCCGTAACCTCATTGAGCACCGCAAGCCTTGCCCCCATATATTTCCCAAAATGCCGTGAGACCACGAACGTATGCAGCAAAAACAGAACCACATATCCGATCACCAGCAGAAGATCCGCCCTAGGAACCCATTTTCTCAGAAACGCGTTCCGATACAGCATGGTAATCCTGTAGTTTACAATGCACACCTCCCCCTTATCCCGTTCCAGAAAACGCAGGTATCCCCTGCCACCGGTATTGGCATCATTTTTTTCATAGTGCTCCCAGGCCAGTTCCCTTAGCTCTTTGGAAAACGTACCGTACCGCCAGCTTCCATCTGTCTTGTAGACCCCGAAGGTACACTCCGGAGGTATCATGCTCTCTGTGACTTCCGAAGCCGTCCGGATCTCTGCCGCCGTTTCATTGAGCCAGAGCTCCGCATAATTGGCCGGGAGCACCTCCCCCAACGCCTCCAGCGCGATAAAGATGCCGACCAGGACCAGAAGCCACATCAGCGCCCCTCCTGCCAGCAGGCAGATATATCTCAGAAAAACATTTGCGATCGTTTTTTGTCCTTTTCCCCTCATCCCTATCTCCATCGATATCCGATCCCCCACACCGTCTCAATCGGCTCCAGCCCTGCCTTCTGGCATTTTGCCCGAATATTCTTGATATGCTCGGTGATCACCGAATTGTCGCTCTCTTTCTCATAGCCGAAGACATGCTCATAGATCTGCTCCTTGGAAAATACCTGGCCATGGTTCAGCGCAAGGTACTCGCAGATCGCATACTCACTCTTTGTAAAATCCAGTTCCTCATCCTTGTACCGCACCTTTTTCGCCTTCAAAAGAAACTGCACGCCGCCCACCGACACCGCCTGCTTTTTCTCCCTCGTCTCCCGCCGCAGATGGGCCGCCACCCGTGCCCGAAGCTCTCCGATGCCGAAGGGCTTGGTGATGTAGTCGTCCCCTCCCACGCCCAGCCCCTTCATGATATCCGCCTCTTCCGTTTTTGCGGTCAGAAACAGGATCGGGCAGTCCACCGAATCCCGAATCTCCCCGCACAGCGCAAATCCGTCCTTCCCCGGCATCATGACATCCAGAAGGATCAATTGATACTCCGTGAGTTTCAGCTTTTCAAGCTCCTGCGGATCTGACACCGCCGTCACATGATACCCTTCCTTTGCCAGCGCGTTTTGAATCAGCCTTAAGATATGTTTCTCATCATCCACCGCCAAAATATTAATCATGACACTGCCTTCCTTCATAATAATGATACCACAGGAAAATCATTCCCCACAGCGCTGCCGTCAGAACCGCGCCGATTCCCAGGCTCCGGGATACAAATCCGGCAGGCATCGCCTGCCCTTTCCAATATAATAGCAGATATCCGCTCCATCTGCTACCCCAGGAGCAGGGAAAAAACTGCCACAGCCCTTCCCCCAGCCCGGTCAGAAACAACGCCGCTGTGAGCAGCTCCGCTGTTCCGACACACATAGAAATGGTTTTGGAAAATGCCAGATTCAGGAACAGATGAAGGAGGTACAAATTGATTCCTCCCAGCCACAGCACCCCCACCATCCCTGCATATTGCGCCGGTGTATAGACCGACCCTCCTGTCATCATCCCGAAGCCCGCCGCAAACCCTCCCACTGCCAGCAGCAGAGCCCCCAGCCCCAGCACCGCCAGCACCGTCCACTTTGCCAGCAGAGCGGCTTTTTTATGCACCATCGCCCCGAGCATCGTCTGGAAATGCCCCTGTTCCTCCATTTCCACGGACAGGGAGCAGACTACGCTGATGATCAGCGGAAATGCAATGGATAATACCTGGATGTACCCGGATACCTTCCCTTCGTCACTCCACCCTGACCAGCTGTAATACATCAAAAACACCGCAATCCCCAGCAAAGGGACCAGCAGATGAATCCAGGTCAGAAGGGTATGCCGCACTTTCCAAAATTCCGCTTTAATGAGCCGCAGCAGTTCCCCTTGTATACTTCCATTCACTTTTGCAGACCTTCCGGACTCCCCGGGCTGCTCTCTTTCTGTCCTTACATGCTCTCTTAATTTCCTAGGCGTCACTTCTTCCTTTACAGAACTTTTTAATTCCCCCGCTCTGTTTACATCTATCCTCACAGCTTCCATCATCTCTCCACCTTCCTTTCAAACCACCTCCGGCTCAAACGCCAGAAAAGAAAGAACCAGATAAGCGATGCCGCGATTCCCAGAGGCAGCCCCGTCCGTTCCATCAGTTCCGGTGAATAGGTCATGCTTCCCGGTTCTGCTACCAGCCCGTTTGGCAGTATCCCCAGGATTATACACATCATCCGGGACGCAATTCCTCCCGGAAGCACCCAGAAATAGGGTTTCAGCGACAGTTCGGCGGAGCACAGAACCCACATGCCCATATGGAGAAGCACCATAGGAAATGTCCCTATAGCCTGCTGCAGAAACAGGCAGAAGGGAATCTGCCACAATGACACTGTAAACAATATCAGCACCGCAAAGATCTGCTGTCCGGGTGTCAGGCTGATCCGTAATACTCTGTGCAGGATCTGTTCCATTCCGATACCGGCAGCCAGGGTCACGCCTCCCAGCACCAGCAGGGCTGTTCCCATACAGCGGATGCCGTACAGGATCTTTCCGTCCCATATGTTCCCCGGCTCTGCCGGCAGCGTCCAGATGGCCCGATTCCCCAGCTTCTTATCCCTGTTTCCCACTGCCCCGCACAGGAACGCAGCCATTCCCGGGAACAGAACTGTATACCACCAGTTATAGCAGTCGATTGTAAAATAATCCCAGGTCAGCATGGCCGACAGTGCCACCACCGTCAACGGCATGATCCAGCCCAGCTTCCCCGCGAAGGTGTGCCGGTTCTTTAAACTCTCCGCAATATAATATTCTCTCATCTGATCTCTTCTCCTTCCAAATATATACCTGCCAGTTTCTCTTAACGCACAGTCTGTACATATGATTTCGCGCCGGTTCCTAAGCCGCCCGGTGCTTCGCCGCAATCTTCATAAATAATTCCTCCAGATGTCCTTCCTCCGGCATTTCTCCCTGATAACCCAGCATCCCGTTTGCGATGATCCCGATATAGTCTGCAGTCTGGGCGATCTCACTTAAGATATGGCTGGACACGATCACCGTGATCCCCTCCTGGGGAAATCTCCGGATCATTTCCCGCAGTTCCTGAATCCCAATCGGATCCAGCCCGTTCAGAGGTTCGTCAAGAATCAAGAGCCTCGGCCGGTTGATCAGCGCGATCCCAAGTCCCAGCCTCTGCTTCATCCCCAGCGAAAATGCCCCCGCCTTTTTCTTCCCTGTATCCGCCAGATCCACCAGTTCCAGCACTTCCCGAATCCGGGCGTCCGATATTCCCAGGATCAGCGCCCGGACTTTCAGATTCTCCCAGGCCGTCAGGTTCTCATATACCGGGGGCGTCTCCACCAGCGCGCCGATCTCTGCCAGATCCTTCCGACTCCATGGATGTCCGTCAAAAAGCACCTTCCCGCTAGTGGGCCTAAAAATCCCTGTCAGCATCTTAAGAATCGTCGATTTTCCCGCCCCGTTGGGGCCAAGAAGCCCGTATACACAGCACTCCGGCACCTGCAGAGACACGCCGCACACTGCGGAATGCCCCCGGAACTCTTTTGTTACACACTCTGTTTCTAAAATATGTTTCATCATATTCCATCCTTTCCTTTATCCTCTTTCATCGGGTACTTTGTAATAGCAGTTGAGCACTCAGCCTATGCAGTAAAATCTTCTGCTTCATATCCGATTACATATATAAGGATAAATTGGAATTATGAAGAATTTATAAGGAAATGAAAAATCCGCTGTTCTTTTTTCTATATACGGCCACCAAAAAAAGAGTGCCAAACAGTCAACACTCTTTCGATATCGCCAGTCTTTTTTAAGTCTACTACCGCCCTTTATACCGTTTTATATGACACTTCTAAACGGACAGCTATTTCGGACAATGAAATCATTTACGCTATTATAAGCACTAAAACCCTTATGTTTACAGTGATAAGGAAGTATAGAAACTAACTTATCATTAACACGGACAAACAGGGGCTACAAACAGAGAGCCAATTACCGCAAAAAAATTCCAGTTTTATATCTTGATTCTCAGATCTATCTAGGAACGACCTGAATCTAATGATGAAGCAAGCCTCTTCTTAGCCCTGTTAATAGATTGTTTTAGTTTAGCCTCAAGCAACTTCATGTCTGGAAGTTTTGTCATATACTCCGCAACTCGTATATTACTTTCATCGAGTCTCATCAGTTCAATATGTTCCTCATTTTTACCAGAACACAAAATCAACCCTATCGGCTGATTTTCCCCTTCAACCATTTCGTATTTTTCCAGCCAACGTAAATAAAGTTCCATTTGTCCTTTATGTGCCGCTTCAAACTTTCCTAATTTCAGGTCAATAGCGACCAGACACTTCAGTCTTCTATGAAAGAATAACAGATCGATATAGTAGTCTTCATTATCTATCGTAATTCTTTTCTGACGAGCCATAAACGCAAAATCAGACCCCAATTCTATAATGAACTGCTGCAATTCTGCAATAATTGCAGATTCCAAATCCTTTTCAGAATAAGTATCCGTAAGCCCCAGATAATCCAAAAAATATGGATCTCTAAACACTAAATCCGGAGTCAATTTATTTTCTTCTTGCAATAATGACAATTCCTGAACTATCAGCTCATCCGGCTTTCTGCTAATAGCGGTTCTCTCATACAGCATAGAATTAATTCTATCCTGAAGCGTTCGAGTATTCCAATGGTTCATTTTGCACATTTCGATATAAAAATCTCTCTTCAACGGTTCATCTATATACATTAATGCTTTTATACATGTCCAATTTAATTCTCTCCGCAATGCGGAGAATTTTTCGTCATAAGGAAATGTAATCGCTAAATGCACACAATGCCGCAACTGTTTTTCGCTCCATCCACGTCCATACTCTTGCGTCAACTTTTCTGATAAATATTTTATAATCTGCTTTCCATATGTTGCACGTTCATTATTAAGTATATTTTCATTAATATGACTTCCAATTTTCCAATACAAATCTGTGATCTCAGAATTAACAATGGAAGCAACTTTATTGCGACTATTATCTATCAACTTTTTGATTTCTAAATAGAGCCTATTCTCATATTTAGCAAGTTCCATAAATCCTCCAATTCTCTCCGCAGTGCGGAGAATTTTTTCAGGTATTCGATTCCTGTCCCTTTAACTGCTGCTTAGTGCTGACACTCCGATAATGATATTCGACCTTATAATTTACTGGATAGTTGTTCGGAATGACACAAATTTCAATATTAGCCTTTCTATCTTCCACCAGCGAATTCATCTACAATAATGCCCAAAACATCTCAAAACCATATTAGAAATGTCCTCAAGCAGCTTTTCATGCCACAATTCGTTCCATTCTTCCAGAAGTAAACCGTCCCTTTCTCTAAATATGACCTTATAAATCCCTGACTATCTCAGACCAAATATTGTTTCTTATCCTCCATAAATTTTTGATAATCAATCTCAATATACATCCAGTCAATCAATGTTGGTGCTATACCTCTCTGCGGTTTCGTCTTATGAAATTCCTTATAATACTCTCCCCGCTTATACAGCCAGTCACTGTTATAATGAAGTCCTAATCGTTTTAGATATTCCTCCATTTTTTCTGCATCTTCATCCGATTCTGTCATAGTGGTAGTACTCCCCCTGTCCTGACAATGTTCTATAATATTCGCCATAAGGTTTTTCATCTCTGCTCGTTCCTGACCTTCTTTTTGAATAACAAATCCATCTTTTTTAGAACATTTATTTTTTCCTATACATTGCTTCACATATATTTTTTCTTCTAGGATTGGGATATGTGCCACAATTGAAAAAGCATCTACCATTGACTCTATATTTGGACTGTTTTTTTCATGATAGGGACTGATATCACATACTAACAATGCTTGTTCCTTTTCTCCCTAAGGAATCGGTATTAAAATCTTCACCTCAAACCAGTTCGAGTTCAGAGCAGCCATCACAGAGCCGTCATATTTCCTAACTGTACTTTGGATACTCTTCATCCCAAATCCATGGAGACGCTTATCTTTTTTTGTAGTCACTGGCATGCCTTTCTTAAACTGGATCTGTTCCGTACAGTAATTTTCCGTACAGATTCGCAGAAATTGCTTTTCCCGAACCACATAGAGACGGATCAGCCGCATCCGCTCATCCGGAAGCTTTTCCACGGACTCTATGGCATTGTCCAGCATATTTCCAAACAAGGCACTGACATCCATATCATCCATAAAGAAGAGGAGATCCCCTTCTACCACGCACTTCAGTTCAATCCCTTTCCCCTGGCAAGCCATGCTTTTGATAGTGAGGACAGCATCTAACACTTTGTTTCCTGTCTTGTTCTGCGCTTCATAACTTTTAATCTCCCGTTCCATCTGCTCCAGATATTCCACGGATTTTTGCGTTTCTGTCTCTGCCTTCAGCAGTGTGATCTGATGCTTCAAATCATGATATTTCTGATTCACCATATCAATATTATCCTGTGACATCTGATAACTTTTATACTGCATTTCCATGATATTCTGAAGGGTATCCATTTCAAACCGCATCTGCATCGCACGTACCTGGATATGATAGGCGTAAAGGAGACAGATCCCGCAGAAATCCGTCAAAGTACGGATAATAAAGATATCCCTGCTCATGGCGCTGCTGAACAGCCATTCCGTATCCACATAACTCATATTGCTGACACTATATACCATAAGCACAATCACAAATACGCTCAGCAGTTCACGGCCGGTAAGCCGAAGTTCCTCAATATCCTTGCGCAGATGCCGCTCCAGAAAATAAATCGCCGCATAAATAAGGCCATAGACCAGGACCATTTCTCCAACGCGCCAGAAAACCTGATAATCCTTTGGAATATCGAACGCAAAGTTATAGTAGATCTGCCAGCAGAGGGACGCGGCAAACTCCGCATTGATCAGCACTGTAGCCCCGTAATATCCTGTTTCCCTTAACGTAAAATCACAATTTATCCGTATATATAAAAGCACCAGAAAGATGATCAGCAGCATAGACGGTATGAACAGGAACTTTGCCACGCCGTCTGTCAGATACATGAATACCTGCAGGATCACAAATGCCGCCGCATCTCCTGCCCAATGTTTTTTTTGCCGCGGCTTATCGTGATAAATGAAGATGATCACAAATGCGGACATCCAATAGGCAAATGCATAGTAATATCCCGGTGTATTCAAGATTTCCGCTCCTTTCATCCCCACTCTCCATTCATATGCGCATTTAGCGCGTCCAGAAATGCATTCCGCCTGCCCCGGCTCATGGCAAGGACATCACCGTTCACCGTAAGATCGTTTCCACGGTAATGCTCTACATAATCCAGATTCACTACATAACTCCTGCTGCAGCTGAAAAAACGTTCATCCAGCTGGCTTAGTGTATCTTTCAGCGTTCCCCGGGCCTCATAAATTCCTTCGGTGGTATGATACAGCAGAAGATGATCCAGCACCTCCACATAACAGATGCCGGAAATATCCAGTTTCATTTTTCCTCCCTTTGTGGCAACCACGACATATTTTTTCTCCGATGTCCCAATCCGTTTCAGTGCCTTGTTCATGGTCTCCGTAAATGAAAAATAGGAGAGCGGCTTTAACAGATAGTCCAATGCATTTACTTTATAGCCCTGGATTGCATACTGGGGCATATTTGTAATAAAGATCAGTTCCACGTCCGGATCCATTTCCCGAATCCGCCGGGCCGCACTCATGCCATTCATAAAGGTCATTTCAATATCCATCAGTATCAGGTCATATTTTGCCATATACTCTGTAATGATGTCCTCGCCGTCCGAAAATTCGGTCACCTCAAACCGCCGCTGGGTTTCCTCTTCATATCTTTTCAGACATTTTTTCAGCCGGGCTTTATCATGGACGTCATCCTCTACAATCGCAATGTGTATCATACACTGTCCCTCGCTGCAGCCATTCTTATGCTAGATCAAAAGAAATAAAGTCAAAGCTTCCTCTTCCTTCATATTTGAAAAACAACGCCTGCTTTTCTCCAGGTGCTTTCAGTTCCGAGACAAAACCATGCACATCTTTTGTCGGTTTTACCTCAATCTTTGCCACCGGCTCCTGATTCTCCGCAGTACGGATATAAACCATGCCAGAGGCATTTCCACGGATATTAATCCTGATCTTGGAAGTTTCTCTTAAGTCAAAATACTTAAACCCTGCCACCGCGCCGTCATCCATGTTCGCAATATACTGGTCATCTCCTGATTCACGGTCTTTACCGTCCTGAGTAAAGTAGGGGTAGCCTCTCTTTGGATGCTTGATCATGCTTAAAAATCTGGTTCCCTTTTTTCCATATAAATTACAGGCGATATAACTGGGATAATGCCCTTTTCCAGACAGCGGCTTTCCGTTCAGCCCGCAGGATGTCAGTTCCGCCTGATAAAATTTTCCGTCTTCGAAACGAATTTTCTCCGCGCAGGCCTGTCTGGAAGACTGCTTCCGGTTGCTGTGGCGATGATAGAATATATAATATTCTCCATTGATCTCAATAATACTCCCGTGGGTATTTCCCGTATAATTTTTTGCATGGTTCACGTCTGTCACGCCCGGCATTCCGATGTCTCCGTTGCTGACCAGAATCCCCCCGTACGAAAAACCGCTGGTGGGATTGTCACTTGTGGCATAGCAAAGTTCATGGCTGTTCAGGGAACTGTAGATAAAATAATAGGTTCCATTGAATTTACGCATGGAACTTGCCTCTAAGAAAGGATGTCCCTCATAAGGGGTCCCGGGCGCTTCCTTCTCTCCTGCAATCCCAATATACACAGGGCCTTTTTTCACCGTCAGCATATCGGAAGGATCCAGTTCAAAGCACATGGGGCCATGCTCCGTCGGTTTAGAGCCGTCCAGAAGAATGGGATTCCCCGCCAGCGCAAAACCGCTGTACATATACAACCGTCCGTCGTCATCCATGAAGATTCCCGGATCGAACTGAAATGGTTCATTCTTTTTGCCTACAGGCACGTCATCCTCATATTTTACATATCCATAGAATTCATACTTTCCTGCCGGTTCATCGCAGACTGCCACAGAGATCATCTTTGTGCCGCCCATGAAATAATACAGATAGTATTTTCCGTCCGGCCCCTGTACCATATCCGGAGCCGCCAGCCCATTCGTCAGGCGGATCCTGGGCGCCGCCGGATCCTGCTCCCTCTTATAAATACAGCCCTCATATCTCCAATTACTTAAGTCCCCGACCGGGGCAGACCAGCACACATAGTCCCCCAGGCAAAAATTCAGGCCGTTGAACAGATCATGGGAACCATAAATGTAAACACGGCCATCCACAATATGCGGCTCAGCATCCGGTACATATTCATAACTTGGCAGATACGGGTTAAATGCTTGTTTTGTTTTCATCTTAGAACCTCCACTCCATTTTATCTGTTATTTCGTGTTTCGTCCACGCTTATAATGGATTATTATAACTTTTTTTTCGACTGACGCTTTTTCCTGACGTAAAACGTCATTTTTCTAACGTGGATTGTGCCTTGATCCTTCCTGCATACATGGACCAAAAATAATTCAGCCGATAATCCGGCAATACCTTGTCTTTTACATAGATATCCGCATCTGTTCCACGCAGTAATCCCTGCCCCGGACGGATTTCTGATGGCTGTTCATTTTCAAGTATGATCGCCTGTAACCGGCTGCACCCTTCAAATGCGCCGTCCTCAATCAGAGCAACATCCTCCGGTATCGTGATAGCCTGGATGTCCTCATTTCCCGCATAGATATCTGCATACAGTATTTCTGGCTGTTCCTCCAAATCCCCTCCCGTATCCGCCGGCATTTCCGGTTTATTTGGAAATTCATATGCCATCTGCGTACTTTCTCCCAGCATGGCTTTTATATCCCGAATACATTGGATCGTGTTCACAATCTTCCCGCTGGAATTCAGATGGAAATTTGTATCATAAAACCATTCCGCATCCATTACACTGTCATTCGGGTTCCCGATGACCGGAAAAGAAAGCTTTGTCTGTAGCGCTTCATAATATGCGGATATGTCCCCTGGCCCTACTGCCAACGCATTGACCGGACAGAACCGATACCAGACTTTTGCCCCTTGTTTCTCAAGCTGTAAGGCATAGGTATTCATATACTCTATAAACTCCTCCTGACAGACATCGTCCGTAAACCGAACCGGAGTGTTCCTGTCGTATCCTTGCGGCATGATATTCTGCCCGCACAGCTTTGTGTCAATATCTCCGTATGCATTAAACGAATCCTTCCGATATATCCCTTCCGGCTCAGGCGTTGTCCCATGTAAATGATAACGGAATTTGTCTGCCGCAAACCCCGGCAGCGTCCCTAGCATCTGCCCCCAGTTCCCGCGTTTGATCTTGAAAAGCAGCGAAAATTCCCCGTCCGCCGCCTGCCACATGGCTTCTCCATTAAAATAGTCCGAAAGAGTCTGTGCCTCCTGCTCCGGCGACAGGATCACAATATCATTTTCCCGTACGGATCCCTCAGATAAATCCAGCATCACTTTCGTTCCAAGCCCTGCATACATCCCGAAATTTACAACCTGATACTCCGGGAATGCCCCCTCCAGCATCGAACTGTCATAGCCGAAAGCAATACCGCTCCCTCCCGCCAGTATGATACGCTTCCCCTCGATTTCCTCCAGACGCCTGCATTTCTCTCTCAGTTCACCTAAAAATGTTTCTTCGTACCTGGCAGGCAGACAGAGGGCACATACAATGAGAAATACAGGTATCGCAAGAAGAAGAACCCATGTTATGATAAGTACCGCTTTTTTCGCTGTCCGCTCCATGTCCTTACCCCCGAATCCACACTTAAAACCTAAAATAAATGAAAGAATTTCCTCTGTCCGCCGCGGCTCCAACCAGCCAGGAAATGGTAATCGCGTTTACCATATAAAATCCAAGAAATGATACTTTTACGGTCTCTTTTAATGTCCTGGCCCTACAGATTGTATCCGGCATCTGTTCCACAAGCAGCAGGCAGCCCAGCGCCAACGGCAGGAGCAATAAGTCGATTCTTTGTATCTGCATGGACTGCAGTGTCTCTAAGATTCCCAGATCCGCAAAGTGGAACAGGATCTGCCCCAAGACCTGCCCTGCCTCCCTCAAATTCTCTGCCCGGAAGAAGATCCAGGCAAAGCAGACAAATCCAAATGTAACAAACCGGCCAGGCAAATGCCTGCCGCTTTTGGACGGACAGACTTCATTCCACAATGTATACGCTAAAAAACAGACTCCATGCAGCAGCCCCCAGGCTGCGTAATTCCAGGACAGCCCATGCCATAACCCACTCAGCAGAAAGACTCCCATGATATTTCTGCAGCGGATCAGTGTACCGCACCTGCTGCCTCCCAGCGGAATATACACATAATCCGTAAACCATTTTGTCAGGCTGATATGCCATCTCTGCCAGAATTCCCGGATATTTTCCGCCCCATATGGATTTTTAAAATTTTCTGTCAGACGGATTCCCATCATATGCGCCGTCCCCCGCGCAATATCTGTATAACCGGAAAAATCACAATAAATCTGCCCCGCAAAGCATAAGGTCCCAAGGACTGCCCCAAGTCCCCCCGCCTCCCCCGGCGAAGCATAGACAACATCCACAAAAACCGCCAGATAGTCCGCTGCCACCAGTTTTTTATAGAAGCCCTTAAGCAAAAGCCAGCCCCCATCAGTAAAATCATTTCGATTCCAGACCTGTACTTTTTTTAACTGCAAAAGAAGACTTTCCGTCCGTTCAATCGGTCCGGCGACCAACTGAGGAAAGAAAGAGACAAATAATGCATAATATCCAAAATGCCGTTCACATCGGATCTGTCCGCGGTACACATCCAGCACATAGGCCAATGTCTGGAATGTATAAAACGAAATTCCTACAACCAGAAAGCCTTTTCGCTTCCAAATCACCAGACACCCCAGACAGCAGACAAGAGCTAACAGCATCCACAATCTAATCTCTTTTGCCCCCGCCCCTTTCTCACTTCGGATTCTCTCCATCTGTAATGCGGCCGTATAGGATACCCCTGTAGTAAACAAAAGCAGCGCCCCTGATCTGAAGCTCCCGTCCATATAGAACAGGTAGCTTGCCGCTAAAAGCAGGATCCATCTTCTATGTCCCGGCATGATCCAATAAAGAATCAGGATCGCCGGAAAAAAAGTGATAAATTCCAAAGATGTAAAATTCATATATTTTCCTCATTTTTCACGGCCGGTCCGCTCTGCGGCCCGATCGCCTTCTTCACTTTTCTCTTATTGCCCGCCCGGACGACCAGCAGGCTCACAAAGAGCATCAAAAGCACCCCCGCCAAAATTTCCTGAAGTTTAGCGCCGCAGACCAGCGCATACAGAATTCCGGCCACAGTAAAAAACTCACAAATAATGCAAATGATTCCGATCTTCATTTCTCATCCTGTTCCTTTTCCATTTCTTCTTTCAATTCCTGAATGATCCTCCTGGTCCGGATCTCCACCCCTTCGGTAGACAGATGGTTATCCGTCCCATGCAGATACACCCCGGAAACCAGAGAATCCTCCAGTTCCGTGATCACCGGCACGATCAGGTTCTCCTGAAAATACTGGTGCAGGCGCGCACGTTCTTCGGGTGTACTCTCCTCTGACACGGCATACTGGTTACGGGGCGAATATGTAAAATAAACGTCAGCCCCTTTTTCCAAAAACTGCTCATACACTGCATTCAATGGCTCAATATACTGTCCCTTTGGAAACGCTTTGACTGTATAATGCACCGGAAGGCCATAGATTGGCTGTTCTTCTGCAGAATTTGGCCGATACAGGCAATAGTCCCCATATTCGTTATAGCTGTCTTCTTCTACCGGAATACCATCCTCATCATAATGAGACGCGGAGATTTTATAATTTTTCTTTTCCATTCCTTCCCGCCCGGCATTGTAAGAAGAAAATGCGGTAAATACCTGCTCAAAATCCCGGATATCCAGCTTTGTAAACACATCGTAACCTGATTCCATCATGGCAAATGTGGCGTAATCCAAAGCTTTCTGCCCGCAGAACTGCCGGTTGCTGGCATCAAATTCCGGCGCATGGAGCAGAATATCTCCTTCCTGCATACATTCCAGAATCAATTGCAGCTGCGGAAGCGCCGGAGTATAGGCAAACACTCCCATGTTCACCACCTCATACTCCTCAAACGCCTCATCGATCATAGCGCTGTCATAGCCGAACCGGGTAGAAGAACCTGAAAACAATACGATTTTTTTCTGATCCTTCAACTGCAAAAGCCTGTCATATTTGTCCTGGAAGGTGTCAAAATAATTTCCGCTATATACCGGCGGCTCTATTGCATTGATATGCAGCGTTTCAAACTGCCCGCATCCTGCAAATGCATGATCGCTGATCTTGGAAATATCATCATAAAGATAAAGTTCCTGCAGCGATGCACTTTCAAACGCTTTGTTTTCCACTTCATAGATTCCCGGCGGCAAAATCACTCTTCTGCAATCCACACCCGCAAATGCCCCTTCTGCGATCCGCCGTACCTTCTTTCCATCCAGTTCTGCCGGAATACAGATCGTATCTTCCTGCCCTTGATAATCTATAATCCGCGCAAATTCTCCTTGTTCTTCATACTCAAAAAGAGCCGCATCTGTCCAGGGAACCCACTGCGCATAGAGTAACATCCCCTCCTGAGTATCCACCCTGCTGCCAAGCCCGATCTGAGTCCCGCTCCCGTCCTGCTTTGTATTCCAGCCAATCAGCGTATAGCCGGTCCTCTCAAATAAATCTGTACCAATCGACGTATTCGGCCGCAAATGGGAACGCACAACAGCAACCGGGACTTCATCCCCGCCGCCATCCTCCCCATATCCTTCATCCGCCATATCCCTGCTTTCACATCTGCGGCCCCCATTGGCATGATACCGGATGACCACATCACTTTTTTCAACCCGAGCCTGCACAGTCTCGGAATATCGAACGTCATACAGCGTCAAAGTAAGCGCTCTGCCATCCCCATCATATTTCACGGAATAATTGTGGGCAGCACTTCCTGCTTCCCTGTCATCTCCATATTTCACATTTTGCAGTTCATATCCATCCTCCAGGATCATCTCAAAAGACGCATCCTTCCCCCGTTCCACCGTCAGGGCACTTTCCTCCACAAAAAAACCTTCCCCTTCTTCCAGCACAAGATGGCAGAAATCCTTTTCTTCCAGCACCCTTTTGCCGCATCCCATGACACCAAAGGCAATACAAACCCAAAGGACACATGAAACAATATGCCGTTTTCTTTCCATTGCGCCCTCCTCTATCCGTAACTGACTACTACAAAAATGCAGCAGATGGTATTCCATCCACTGCACTTAAGACATTATCCCACTTCCCGTTCTTTCCTCTTCGCAATCTGCGCCTGCTCCTGCGGCAGATTCTTTTCCACCGTAAACAGGAAGATCAGCACCGCGCAAACCGCATAAGCAGCAGTCTCCACCCAGATATAGCTGATCGAAATCGCATTCTGCACTGCCGCGCTTTGTGCCGCCGTCCCCAGCGCCACATCCGCATCCTGCACATATCCGCTGAAATTCAGGACTGCGCTGAAGATGGAATTACAGATTGGAGTCCCTGCTACCATGATAGAACTATAGATAGACATTGTCAATCCATCGGTACGCATCCCTTCCTTAAACTCAATATGGTCGATCACATCTGCCAGCATTGCCAGAATCACATAAGCCGCCGGAGAAGACCCCAGGCATTTCAGCGCAACGCCGGCTGCTACCGGCACAATGCTTCCGTTTCCCAGGCCGGCGATCAAACCGCCTGCCACACCGATCACCATTCCGATAAATACAACCACTCTCTTGCTGAATTTATTGCACAGCGGAACCACGACCACAACTGCCAGAGCCATCGGAATCGCCCCCATAATGCTCAAAAGAGACTGGGAAGCCCCCCATGCATCGGCGGAGCCAAAAAAAGTATTATCCAATACCCATTTACAAAAGAAGGACATGGAGCCATTTTTGATGGCGCCGCTCCACTGAAATACAAGGTAGAACAGAATTGCGGTCCACCACATTTTCTCGCTTGCAACGGCTTTCAGCTGTGCGGACAAGGACACGGATTCCGCCGCTTTTCCATCCGGTTCTTTCCCACCGGACGCCATAAGTTCCTCTGTCACACGCTCTCTGGTAAACATAAACTGCAGATAGATGGTCAGCGCGGAAAATACGGCAACCGCCAGCATAACCATAAACCACAATGCCTGATTATCTTTTAACGCAAAGGACACTAAAATCGGAAATACCATGGAGCCAAACCCCATAACGCCCAGGCCCGCCACATTGGTAAAGGAAGCCAATGCGCCCCGCTTCTGGCTGTCCCTTGTAGACACCGGCACCAACGTAGAATTTGCCGTATTATAGATTGGATACGCCACTGCATAATACAAGTTGTAGGCAATGGCAACCCAGACCAGCTTTGCCGCCCCTTCAAAGGGAACAATGAACATCAGGACGCTGGCCGCCGACAGGGTCAGCGCGGAAAGCAGGATCCAGGGCCTTGCCTTTCCGGCAAAGGTTTTTGTCCGCTCGATCAACTGTCCCACGATCAGGTTTGCCGCTACGATCAGAATGGTGGAGAACAACTGCAGGGTTGTCAGAAACGTCAGATCCAGACGAAGAACATCCGTAAAATAATTTTGCAGGATGCTGGTAAATATACCGGATGAAAGCAGCGCTCCGAAAGGGCCGATAAAATAGCCCAGAAGCATCTCCGGTGTCCTGACATCCGAGGCCGTAATCCTGGAACGAGTCAGCGGACTGCTCCAAAAATCATTTTTCTGACTGCTCATATTTCTTCATTCCTTTCTGGAACTGCAGCGGTATTACCGTGCAGTTCCAAACTTCCATATTTATGCTTCTTTCACAACTTTAAAGAAGGAACTGATCATCACCAGTAATAATGCGATCACGCAGCAGGCCATGGCAACAATGGCATTGTTCAGGTCCGCCATATTTTCTGCATTGCTTTCAAAGGTCATAATGGAAGCCGCGCCCGCAATCCTGCTTCCGATAAACTGGATTGCCGCAACAGCCGTCAGGATTCCGCACACTACCGGGATTGCGTCCAGATACGCTTTCTCACCCTGCTTCATGGATAAAGCCAGCATCAATGCTTCCAGCACCACCGCAGCCACAAGGCATGCAGCCACTATCGTGTCAACGCCCATATTTGCAAAATAATTTGTCTTACAGTTCTGCAGATAAAGGAACAGTGATACGGCAGTCACGATCATCGTCAAAACTGTCAGGATAAATCCGATACCAATCTTTCTTTTCTCGCCCATCTCATTTTCCCCTTTCCTACTGCTCTTTCTTCTTCATTCCAAGAAGATACATTGCGATGCAAAGAACTGTCAGAATGCCAAATCCGGCTCTCAGGCCCAATACCAGGTTGTCATACCATGTATTGACCTTTTCGATGTGGGTACTGGTAGACATACCGTCCATTGCATTGGAATTCGCCAGCGCATAATTCTGATACAGCATCACCTGTTTCAAGTCTTGAAGCAGAGTCTCGTCCTGGCTTACATTTTCCACGGTCCAGTAAGGCCATTTTGCAGAGACTGCCTCGATATTGTTGTCACCTGTATTACAGGTCATGGTCACGCCGTTATGTATGGCCTCTTTTAATACCGTATAATTCGGGTCCTGAATGAAGTCTTCCGACATCAGGCCTTTGAAGCCCCATTCCTTATGGAGAATGTTCAGGAGCAGTCCTTCGTGGGCATTGCTCTGTGTACATCCCACACGGTTATAGGTGGACATCACACCCAGGGCGCCTGCCTCTTCGATACAATCCTGTGTCCCCCTGAGTTCATTTTCCCTTGCCGCCTGTTCGGTCATAAACGCGGCAATACCGGTCCGGTTGATCTCCGTATCATTAAATGCCAGATGCTTCGGCGCAATAATGGTTCCGTATTCCTGTCCCGCGGCAATGAATGTGGAAGCCTGTCCTGCTGTCAGCACTGCGTCTTCTGAAAAATACTCATGATTTCTCGCATTGTACGGTACACGGTGAAGGTTCGTGCCTGCCCCCCAGAAAATCGTTGTATTTGCCCACAGGGAATAGTTTCCGATCACCTTGCCCCATTCTTCCATGAGCTGTTTGCTGAAGGTCTGCCCCATAACTGTGCCATTTCCCATAACCCCCATCCTGTAGCCCAGGTTCGGGTCATCCGGATCGACTGCACAGGGGTCGCCTGTGGAAACATCCTTATTGGCATATTGTCCCAGAGGATAGGAGTTAAAACCGTTCGGTCCGTCGTTCTGAATGACCTCAGGAGATACGATGGATTCAATGATCTTCGTGCTTGTTCCGCCAAATGCAGTACGGATCAAAGCCTCTTCCAGTTCAATCTGGTCGATCAGCTGGCTCCACCGCTCGTCTTCAATATCTGTCACGCCCTTTAAATCAGCCAGTGTCAGGCCATTATCCGCGCCGAATATGACAGACTCAGGGTCGCCCTGGGCCGTAATCTCACGGATGTCATTGTCCATAATATCCAGCATCTCGTCCGTCGCCGTCAGATCCTGATAGGTCTTTGGCCAGGTGCCCTCCCAGTCATTTCTGGTCAGATAGGTGACCGTATCAGGCATATAGTAATTCAGATCTGCGTCTGCAAGCTGGTTTTCTACCGGAGTTCCGTTTAATGTCACCGCAAAAGATTCCGAATCAAAGTTGTCTAAATCCCATGTCTTTACATTTCCCTCGTCCCCGTCTGCTGCCGCGCCCTGTGCCGCAAGCACATTATTGACCGCCTCATGCGCTCCGTTTCCTACGGTAAAATAATAAGTTCCGTCATCCAGAATCCAGTTTCCCGCAGTCCCTGCCTCATTTTTGCAGGTGGAATCCCAGCTTGCCATATCCTGCGCGTCTGCCGTGATGGTCACCTTCTCGGATTTACCCGGCTCAATGAGATCTGTCTTTTCATAATCCAGAAGCTGGATTGCCGATTTTTCTACCAGATGCTCTTTGTCATATTCGGTATATGGAACAGATGTATAGAACTGTACCACATCTTTTCCCGCAACGTCACCGGTATTCGTCACTGTTACTTCTGCGGTCACTGTTTTGGAATCCAGATCTACCTCCACACTTTCCAGTTCCTGCTCAAAAGTCGTGTAGGACAGCCCATAACCAAATGGATAAGAAACTTCACTGTCATAATCCCATGCGCCGCCTGTGGTACTTCCTGCTTTAGAAGCAGCATTTCCCTGCCCGAGCACCACATCCGCATAACGGGTCTCGTAATATTTATATCCCGTGTAGATCCCTTCCGCCTCTACCTCAAAAGAATTGGTGCTGGTAGACGGATCCGGGTTTGTCCATGCGAAATTGCCAAAATTCTGTGCCGCGGGAGAATTTGCATTCTTCACAACATAGGTATCCGTCAGATGGCCGGAAGGATTTGCCTCCCCGCTTAAGACATCTGCGATTCCATAGAAACCATATCCTCCCGGCAGGCCGATCTCCATGATCGCATCCACACCGGTATGATTCTTGATCTCGTCAATTTCCATGGCGTTTGCGTTATTCAGAAGCACGATCACTTTTCCGCCGTTTGATTTTTTCGCCTCAACTGCCGCATTGATCAGATCACGTTCGTCATCGGAAAGTCCCAAAGGATCTGTCTGGTTCAGATTCTGTGACGGGTCTACGCCCGTCTCTCCCGGCAGATAGGTTCCGTTTTCCGTAGAAGAACGCGCAATGGTCACCAGCATCACATTGTAATCATCCATACTGTCTTTCCATGAAGGATCCGTACTGTCCATGATTTCCTGAGACGGCTCTTTGCTGGAAAAAACACCGTCTGTCGCCGGAGCGGTAATGTGGTAATATTCCATGATATTTCCCCACATATCGATCTCTGTCTTAAAGCTCGATTCCAGACCTTTGTAAAGCTCCTGCAGTTTTTCATTCATGCCAAAGCCCTTTGCAGACAATGCCTGTACAAAATCTACCGTATCTGCGTCTGTTCCGCCGTTGTCTGTTCCGCCCCCGCCATTGGCTGTCAGGGAACTTCCCATATCGCCGCCCTGTACCGGATAATAACTGGAAAAGCCCAGCAGGGAAATTTTCTGTGTCTCGTCCTCAGTAAGCGGAAGGGCATTGTTTTCATTTTTCAACAGGACCGTGCCCTCTTCACTCATACGTTCCCCCAGATCTTCGATGGAATCCAGAAGTTCCGTGGTGCTGGAATAATCCGACTTGTAAGTATACAAATCTTCTCCGTCCTTATTTTCCGTGATCATCATGCTGCTTTTCGTTCCAAGGAATTTGTCAATGTCCGTGCGATAGCTGTCTACGAGCGGACCTGCTGCCAGAGAAACCGCCAGCAATGATGCCGTGCAGGTGGACAAGCCCCGCCAAAGATTTTTTCTGTAACTCATCTCTTTCTCTCCCTTTCTCTTTTTGATGTAAGGATTATAGCATGTCTTTTTTCCGGCAGATGGCCAGGAACGTCAGCTGCACTTTTTTTGACGCGAATGGAGGGGCCGGTTATTTTCGTCCAAACTCAAAAGTCCCCTCTGTTCGCTGTATTTATGGATGCTCTTTTGCCCTTGCCATTATGTCCAGCAATCACTTTATATATTTTTATTTACACAGAACCTCTGCGGTATGGCTCCCCCGGCTGTCTTCCACCGTTACGGTTACCACACCGGCTTCCCCGGCCCTGACAACCGCCATGGCCTCCCCATAATAGGTGTCCGCCGTATCCTGCGCGTAATTTCCTTTTACATATGCATTTGCACTGCCAAGCCCCATCAGGACTCCGTTTTCCACAGATACCTTCAGCCGCTCCCGCGCCATCGGCTTCCAGATCCCTTCTGCATCTGTATATTGGAGCGGAATAAACACAAGCTTCCCTGGCTTTACTTCCTGCTGTTCCGGACAAATCCTGAGCCGGATATCTTCCCCTGCTGTTTTCAAAGTCCGGCGGCCGATGATCCTGCCCATGCTGTCATAGGAAACCGCCGTAATTTCTCCATCCTCGTATTTTGTTTTAAATACCCTTCGGCATGTATTTTTATAGCTTTTTCTGCCCACGGCCTGCCCGTTCACCAGAAGTTCCACTTCTGCGGCCCTTGCGTACACTTCCACCGTGGCTGTCTGCCCCTGACACCCGTGCCACGACCAGCTTTCCAGCGCCTTCGTCAGCTGCCACCCGGTCAGGTTCAGCTTCTCCTTCTGGTATACCGGGTTGGCCGCAATGAGCGGCCCCTTTTCCCGCTCAAAGGCGACTCGGGTAAACGCGGCCTCTGCCCGTGGTTTTCCGAGCAGATCCACACGCCCGTTGCCTCCGGTCATGCGGCAGGCCGGATTTTCTTCTTTATAGTCCGAATATTCTGCGGCTCCGTCACCCGTCTCTCCGATATAGTCCATACCGGCCCATACAAAATCTCCCAGAATGCGTGGATTCTGTTTTGCTTTTTCCCAGAAAGAATATGCATCCTTGCAGAACGTCTCTGTTCCCAGAATCAGACGGTCTGGATATTTTTTGAGGTCATGAAGATAGCGGAAGATGCCGTAATTATAACCTGCAATATCCATATTGGCAAATGCGTCTCTGGTTTTTAAATCGCAGTGGTACAGCGTGGCTCCGCATTTCATGAAATAGTCCCCGGCAAGGCAGGCCAGAGTATTATAAAATTCACTTCCCACCGGTTTTTTCTTTTTTTCCTTCCCTGCATCTGTTTTCTTTCGTGCTGCCTGAGCATTCTTCTCCGCCGCCTGGGCGTTCTTTTTTGCCTTGTCGTCACTGTAAACCCCAAAACCGATGGAACTTAAAAAGTTAAAGAAAATATTGATCCCGCAGGTTACCGGCCTGGTGCTGTCCAGAGAATGAAGGTACTGGGTAAACTGGCCTGTCAGCTTTATTCCTTTTTTCTGGGCAGTCTCCGATACCTCATTTCCTGTGGAATACATAATGACGGACGGATGGTTGTAATCCTTTTCCACCATATCTTTCAGATCCTGCTTCCACCAGCGGGGGAGGTGAACCACATAATCATGCTCTGTCTTGTGGATATACCATACATCCACATATTCATCCATCACCAACATGCCCAGACGGTCACAGGCATCCAAAATGGCTTTGGAGCAGGGATTATGGGCGGATCGCAGGGCATTGTAGCCCTGTTCCTTCAAAATCCGCACTTTCCGTTCCTCTGCTTCCGGGAAGGCACATGCCCCCAGGATTCCATTGTCGTGATGGATACAGGCGCCGCGGAGGATAACACGTTTTCCATTGATGGTGAGGCCTGCATCTTTGTTCCACTCCAGAAGCCGGATTCCAAAATGCTCTTCCACAACGTCTTCCCCGAATGTCACTTTACAGCGATACAGATTTGGAGTATCGCAGTTCCAGAGTTTTGGAGACGGAATCTGCATCTGGACAGAAGCTTGAGATTCGATTTCCAGTTCTTTTACTTCCACGCACTTTTCGCTGTCATCAAAAATCTCAATCTTCACTCGGCCATTGATACTGGTTTTGACTTCCGCCTCTATAACAGCAGGTTCATAACTGACGGTGCGGATCCGCACACCGTTAACCGGAATGTGCTTTTCCTCTCCAATCCAGAGAAATACCGGGCGGTATATTCCGGTTCCCGGATACCAACGGCTGTTGGGCTGATCCGAATTATAGGCGGTCACGCAGATTTCATTTTCCTCACCGTAAAGCAGCGCATCTTTTGTATCCACATAAAAGTTGGTATAGCCGTAGGGACGGGACAGAATCTTTTTCCCATTGAGAAAGACCTCTGCATTATGATAGACTCCTTCAAATTCTATCAGGATCTTCTTGGCCCGGTCATCTTCTGATACAAAAAATAATTTCCGGTATTCATAGTCTCCGCCCTCAAACCACCCGATATTATTCTCTCCCTTACTTGCCTCTGTACGGGCCTCTGACCACATAGCGTCATGAGGCAGAGCCACTGGATACTCCGCCTCGTCACGTGTCAGGCATCTACAGGTCCAGCCTTCGTTAAAATCCACTTTTCTCATCTTATGCTTCCTTTCCTGTTTCCTTTTCAAGAACCATAGGAAAATATCCTGTACAGCTTGTTTTCATTATTTCCCTATATTTCCATAGTGCCCGAATACATTTCCTACATTATTTATGCAGGACCCGGTTATCAAAAAGTGTAACATAACCATGAGATGAAATACAAATTTACACGCGAATTGACTGTTTTTTAACGTTAATGTCACCTGGCCTGAGAGCACGCTTATCCTTTTGCCGCCCCGCCCGTGATCAAACCGCGCTGTTCCGCGCACCAGCTGACAAAGCAGGCACATCATTCTTCTCTATGTGAAACCCCATACCACGACCAGAACTTCTGACCGCCTTCATTTCCAAGCTGTGCCATTGCCACCGACACCATCTGGCTGTTCCAAATAATCCCGCAAACAAATTTCCTCCCAAATAGTACCTCATTACATGGGCAACATATTCCGGATCCCCCTCTTTTTATAGTCATTTTCTGAAAATTCTGTTATAATGTATTCATAGAAACCGATATTTTTCCACTGCAGAAATCCCGCCGCCCGCGGTTTTTCTGCACACCAAGGTATCCCGATGCCATGCAGCCTGCTGCGCGGCACGGAAGTGAAAGGAGCCCTGTAATATGACAAAACGAATCATTACCATCAATCGGATGTATGGGAGCAATGGGAGAAAGATTGGAAAGGCACTGTCGGACGAGTTGGGAATCCATTACTATGACAAGGAACTCATCCGGATTGCCAGCGAAAAGGAAGGCATCCCATATGAAGAACTGCAGAAAGTAGACGAAAAGCGTGCCAGTCAATGGCGTTATCCTCTGGACGAACCAATGCAGATGGCGCCCCAATACCGCTTTTATCCCATGAATGACGTACTCTACCAGGCCGAAAGCGAAATCATCCTCTCCCTTTCCCAACGTGAGGACTGTGTCATCATCGGGCGCTGTGCCGGACATATCCTGGAAAAGCAGGCTTTGCGCGTGTTTATCCACGCCCCCTTCGACTTCCGGGTATCAACGGCTGCCGAACGGATGGATATTCCGGAACGGGACGCACGTGTTTATGTAAAGAAGATGGACAAAGAGCGGCGCAATTATTACGAGTATTTTACAGATGAGAAATGGCTGGACATCACTTCTTACGATCTGTGCATCGACAGCAGCCGATTTACGGAAACACAGGCTGTCCAGATCTTAAAGGCCGCCTATGAAGACCGCTACTGCCCTGAATCTGCTGCAGGCGTCAGCTGATTGAACATACATACGATCAAAGCGGCAGCACAAGCGTCCGCCTGCTTTTCCGTATCCAAAAGCATTTCCAAAACCTGTATCCGGGATCTGCACGCTTCTGTAAAAGAGCCTGCCCGGTTCCGGATACATTTTTTTGTTCATCCGGTTCTCCGCGTAATCACCGGTCTGTCTGCACGTCTAATTCCATCTGCTTCCCATCCAGCGCCGCATACAGCAGAGTTCCCTTGGCGTCATAGACCAGCTTCAAAGAAAAGAATGGATACCCTTCCTCCAAAAGCCGGAAGAAGATCTTATCCCCTTCCCAGATGTCCAGCTCCTGGATCTTTTTCTTTTCCACCCATTCCAGCTCTCCTTCGTCACAGGGAATCGCTTCTCCCTCAAACCCTTCCGCCGTATAGAGGGACATGTACTCCGTCACGTCCTCCCCATAGAGAAACGTCACGATTCCCCTGTATTTCCAGGACGTCAGCGTATATCCCGTCTCTTCCTTCACCTCACGGAGCAGACATTCCTCCGGGCTCTCCCCTTTTTCAAAATGTCCGCCCACACCGATCCATTTGTCCTTATTGATGTCATTCTTCTTCACCGTCCTGTGAAGCATCAAATATTGATCGTCTTTTTCGATATAACACAATGTACTCAAACTGACCATCATTCCAACCTCTTTTTTATCAACAGTATATTTGCATAGGCTGGCGGAAGAAGAAGCCGCAGTGGGCTGCGGCGACTGATGACAACGATGCCTATACAAATTTAGGCAAGCAAGATATACATAATATTTTGAGACAGTTCCTTAGCTCAAAGAACCCTCTCCAGCACTTCCTCTACCTTCTTCACCGGTATGATCTCCAGCTTCTCCTTCACTTCCTCCGCCACATCGTCCAGATCATCCACATTGTCCTCCGGTATAAATACCTTGGAAATTCCGGCCCGCTGCGCTGCCATCAGCTTTTCCGGCAGGCCGCCGATGGGCATCACCGTCCCCCGCAGGGACACCTCGCCTGTCATAGCATATTCCGGGCTCACCGGCTTTTTGGTCACTAAGGACGCCAGGGCCGTAGTCAGGGTGATCCCGGCTGACGGTCCGTCCTTCGGAACCGCGCCCGATGGCACATGGATATGCAGGTCATTGGTCTTGAATGCCTCCGCCGCTTCGGGATATCTGGATTTTACAAGGCTGACCGCAATCTGGGCGGACTCCTTCATCACATCCCCGAGCTGTCCGGTGACCTTCACCTTTCCTTCCCCTTTGGTAAATAAAGTCTCTACGAAAAGGATCTCCCCGCCTGCTGCCGTCCATGCAAGCCCGGTGACAATCCCCTGCTTCTTCTCCTCCAGCGCTTCCTCATGCCGGATGGGCTTCCGGTCCAAAAATTCCGGCAGCCTTTTGGGGCTCACCGTGATGCTCTTCTGCTCGCCCTTGACCAGCTTCACCGCCGCGTATCTGCATAGGCCGTCCAGCCGCTTTTTCAGTCCGCGCACGCCGGATTCCCTGGTATAATCACTGATGATGGCCTGGACAGCCTGATCCGTCACTTTCAGGTTCTGGGCCTTGATTCCCATTCCCTTCATGGCTTTGGGCAGCAGATGCTTCCTTGCGATCTGGAACTTCTCCACCGCCGTGTAGCCCGGGAACTGGATCACCTCCATCCGGTTCAGCAAAGGCTCCGGTATCGTGTCCGTGGTATTGGCCGTACATACAAACAGCACATCCGACAGGTCGTAAGGCACATTCATATAATGATCCGTAAAATTATTATTCTGCTCCGGATCCAATACTTCCAGCAGCGCACTTGCCGGATCGCCGCTGTAATCCCTGGACAGCTTATCCACCTCATCCAATACCATCACCGGATTGGAGGTCCCGCAGCGCTTCATCCCCTCCATGATCCTGCCCGGCATGGCACCCACGTAGGTTCTGCGGTGTCCCCGGATCTCCGCCTCGTCGCGCACGCCGCCTAAGCTGACCCGGACATACTTCCGGTGCAGGGCCTCCGCAATGCTCTGGCCGATACTCGTCTTTCCGGTTCCCGGCGCGCCTACAAACAGCAGGATCGAGCCGGACTGGCTCTGTTTGAGCGCCATCACCGCCATTTGCTGCACGATCCTCTGCTTCACCTTTTTCAGTCCGTAATGCTCGCGGTCCAGGATTTCCTCGGATTCTTTCAGATCCACATCCTCCGCGTCCATTTTTTTCCAGGACAGGCTGGTAACAAAGTCCAGATAGTCATAGAGCAGCCCGTACTCGTGGCTGTCCTTCCCTTCCTGCTTCATCCGGTTCAGAACCTTGTCGGCTTCCTTTCTCGCATCCTGGTTCATCCCGGAATCCTGGAGCTTTTGTTCAAACTTCCGGATATCGGAGACATTTTCCGGATGCATCTCGTCGAGCTGCCTCTGCAGAAAATCGATCTGCTTCTTGATGGCTTCTTCCCGATAGACCTTCTCGTGCTTCTCCTGCTGCGCCGTCTCCGCTTCCTCGCTGACTCTGGCCATCTCGATAAATTCATAGATTGCTTTTTCGATCCGTTCCATACGCTCGGATACCGTATCTGAGGCAAGGATCGCATATTTCTCATCGTCTGACAGTGTGAGATATCCGGACAGGGCAGATACCACCTCATTCATGGACTTCCAGTGCAGGACATAGCTGCGCGCCCAGATTCCCCACTGGAATCCCTGTATAAAATGAAGCAGCGTGGAGCGCATTTTCTCAAAACGCTCCTGGATCTCTTCGGACTCGATGTCCTCCTCCACTTTTCTGACTGACACCGACGCCTCAATGGCTTCCTCTGTCACCTGCAGATCCGATACCTCCACCCGCTCCCCGGTCTTGACGCTCACATTGCCGTCCCCGTCAATGGTCTCCAGTTCCCCGATCACACCGATCGGATAGAAATCTGACATGGTCATGTCCTTCCTGCTCTTATCCTCTTTCAGCATAAGAAACAGGAGCTGATCCCCCTTCTCGGCGCCCTGTGCCCCCAGATCCTTCAGTACGTCTTTCTTAAAATAATAGGTCACATCCGGCAAAATGATCATATCATAAATGGGTATTGTAATCATAACAGTCTCTCCTTCTGTCAGCACTCTATTCGACCGAGTGCTAACCTATTTGTAACCATACCACACTTCCCGTCATTTGTAAAGCATAGAGTCGCTTGAAGATAATTGCTGTTACAATTCATAGCCTGGCCGACCGTAAATTGTAACTAATTGATATATTTTATAGCTGGAATTCACTTCACCCGCATAAGCCAAAAGCGGAGTCGTAATACTTCTATATAAAAGAGTGATTTGCATGCATGATTACAAACCACTCCTTCGTATTCCTTATCGATCCTGCAGCAGGAAACGATCTTTCTCTGCTGTCCTGATCCGCATAAAAGCGAACTGCTTTTCTGATACTCAAAATCAGTCACGTTCGATGAGTCTTCCGTCTCTTACAGATTCGCGCTGTTCCCGCGCATAAACCTGTATTCCGCTACGGAACGGTCAAATCCTTTAATATGCCGGTACAGCCAGTCGATCACGTTGCGGTTCACCTGCTCTACAAATGCCGGCGTCGGCCCTTCCTCCTCCACAAGCATCTGGTGGAGCTCATCTACCACCTTTCTCAGCTTAGCATGCTCTTCTTTGTGCTCTTTTATCCCCGGATACTCCATTTCCTCCTGCAGCTTTTCCTCCGCCGTAAAATGGAAATCCGTATATTCCGCCAGATAGTCCAGCGTCTTGACCGCCGCCAGCTTGTCATTGCCGTCCTCACAGCTGTCCAGCAATCCGTTGATCTTGCCGATCAGTTCTTTGTGCTGGGAATCGATCATCTCGTTTCCTGTAATCAAGGTTTCGTCAAATTCTGCTCTCATCATGTTTCTTCCTTTCTCATTTATATATTCAATTGGCAAATGCTATACCAAATTCTTTTGCTTCTTGTTTACTTTCCGCAAGCTTAAGTACCATGCTGTTTTATTCAGCCACGCATTACATCGCTTATATTCTTCCATTCTTAAACCGCATGATCATCTCATTGGTCAGGCTGTCCCTGGATGGCGTGACCGGAATCTCCTCCCGTTCGAACCACTCCGCCAGCGCCAGTTCTTCCTCATCCAGCCGGATCTCATCCGATCCGTCCAGATCACAGTAAAAGCCCATCAAAATGGTATCACTGAACGCCCACGGCTGGCTTTTATAGTAGCGGATATTCTTCACTTTAAGCCCCACCTCTTCCATGACCTCCCGTGCCACGGTCTCTTCCATCGTCTCCCCGATCTCCGTGTAGCCCGCAAGGAGCGCATATTTTTTATATGTCCGCCCCGCATATTTGGAAAGCAGAAGCCGGTTTCCGTCTGTCACGCCGATGATCACGGCAGGGCAGATCCTGGGATATTCCATGGAACGGCATGTTTCACAATACAGCATCCGCTCTTTCCCGTCCGGCTTTGTGGGAGAACCACACTGTCCGCAGTACCGGTGGGCCTGATACCAATGGTATAACTGATGACCCGTAATTCCGGCAAATGCCCTGTACTGTGGTTCGGCCTGTCGGAAAACAGTCAAATCCTCCAGCTCAAAGTCAGACAGACAGTCCCATTTTGCTTCCGTGACCAGATAATACCGTTCTTCATCTACCTGGAACAGATAGGTATAAGCTTTGTAAATCTCCGTATTTTCTTTCTCCAGATCCGCAAATCTTGGAAAAATGATCTCTTCTCCCGCTCGTTTCATCAGACAGGCGCGTCCTTCATAACACAAGGCTATACTGTCCCGGTCCGGCGGGACAGGACGGTATGCATTGTCCAGATGATGCGGAGCTATATCCTGTATCATGAGTTTTTTCCTCCGTGAAAAGAAGCCGCCACAGAATTATCCCATTCTCATAGCGGCCTGCATTTCATTTTTCACATCATTACACTCACGGCAAAATCCATTTGCTGTGAACATCGCGCCAACATCAGCCTTCGGAAAGAGCGGACAGAATATCGTCTATACTTTTGCCTGACTCCTCCACAGCTTTAAAGAGAGCTTCCTTCTTCTCTTCCTTGATCTGCTTATCTATCTCTTTTCTCTTACGCTTCAGTTCTTTGATCTGTTCCTCACATGCGGCAATCTCGTTATTCACTGCCTCAAGCTGTTCCTCTAATGTAAGATTTACCTGTTTTTTGCGTCCTCTCGCCATTTATGCAACCTCCTATATCATGTATTTTCGTAACCTCACACATACAAATTTATTTGATGCTATTTTTTGAAGCTACGCATTTCTTCTATTTTAACACTACTTTATAAAAAATACTATACATTTTTACTCTTTGTCCGCAAAAATATTTATCCAGAAATAAATCGTTACAGTTCACACGGCGTCGTGCTCCCTGCTGCACGGCGACCGGCCAATAAAGCAACATTTGCCATAATATCCAGCCCCTCGCCGAAGGCGACTAAAAATGGGCTGTATACTGTTACTGGAGCACCCAAAAGGTGTGAACAGTAACAATAAATCAACTGCCAATATACGAACGGCGCGGCGTCTGAGTATTTCTGATTTCAGATGCCGCGCCCTGTTTTTCCTGAATATGACAGGAAGCATTCCTCCGACCTCTATTTTACCCTGGAATCTTTTTTTTCGAATGAGCTTTCCTATAAGCTGACCAGCGAAAAACTATTCATTTACGTCAATACGCTGCATGCGCGAATTTCGAAAATCGAACACCTGATCCATGTCAGTTTTTCCAATCTGGACAGTATCATAGGGCTCCGGCTTACGATTCTACTGAACCAG
>ERZ808051.430-NODE-430-length-48250-cov-6.774646_pt1 | contig 48250 bp, 48 predicted proteins | sample MGYA00380199_ERZ808051 | MGnify/ENA primary metagenome ERZ808051 (study PRJEB31490, sample SAMN06133391) | mouse gut metagenome | isolation source: J11 | host: mice | place: China: Chengdu | collected 2015-05 ... | reverse complement strand
AGGTGTGCACCCGCGCCCAGATCGTCACCTTCCTCCACCGGGCCTACGTCCCCGAGGCCCGCCTGACCGCCAACTGAGCAGACAGCGGGCCGGACCCCCGGCCCGCTTCTTTTTTGCGTTTTCCCCTTTACGTCCGCAAAACGATGTGATATAATTTTACGTACCAGATTTTCAGATGGGAGGGACCGTTCATGGAGGAGCTGGCCGAACTGAAGCGGCAGCTGGCCCAGCAGCGCCCCGACAGCTGGGACAAGCTGCCCGACATCCCGCTGTACATGGACCAGGTGGTGGGCTATCTGGCCCGGCAGCTGGTGAGCGTGGGGGACGGCGACGCCCTCACCTCCGCCATGATCAACAACTACATCAAGGACGGTCTGGTGGAGCGGGCCAACGGCAAAAAGTACGGCCAGGAGCACCTGGCCTACCTCACCGCCATCACCGCGCTGAAGCAGGTGATGAGCGTGCGGGAGATGAAGGTGCTCACCACCGTGGGCCGGGAGATGCGGGCCCCCCAGCGGCAGTACGAGTATTTCTGCCAATACCTGGACCAGGCCATGTCGGACGCCGCCGCGGGCATCGACGAGGACACCGGCGACGAAGCGCTGCCCAAGCTGGTGCTGGACCTGGCGCTGCGGGGCTACGCCTACAGTCTGGCCTGCCACCGAACCCTGGCCGTGCTGGCCCAGCGCACCGGCCACGAGGATTTGCTAAAAAAAAAGCGCTGAACCGCCGTGCGCCGCGTGGACCTTATATTTATCATGTTGGAGGTACTGACCATGAGCAATTACACCATCATCACCGATTCATCCTGCGACCTGCCCGACAGCCTTGTGAGGGAGCTGGAGCTGACCGTGCTCCCCCTGGCCTTCATCATGGACGGCAGAACCTACCGGAACTGGCCGGATAACCGGGAGATGTCCCCGGAGGAGTTCTACGGCAAGGAGCGGGAGGGCCTCATGGCCACCACCAACGCCGTCAACGTGGGCGAGGCCTCCGACGCGCTGGAGGCAGTGCTCAAGCAGGGGAAGGACGCCCTGGTGCTGGCCTTCTCCTCCGGCCTGTCCACCACCTGCAACTCCTTCCAGATCGCCGCCCAGGAGCTGGCGGAGCAGTACCCGGACCGCAAAATCTATGTGGTGGACACCCTGTGCGCCTCCCTGGGCCAGGGCATGCTGGTCTACCAGGCCGCCAAGCTGCGCCAGGAGGGCAAGTCCATGGAGGAGGTCCGGGACTGGGCGGAGGCCAACAAGCTGCGCCAGTGCCACTGGTTTACCGTCAACGACCTGTTCTTCCTGAAAAAGGGCGGCCGTGTGTCCGCCGCCACCGCCGTGGTGGGCACCATGCTCCAGATCAAGCCGGTCCTCCACGTGGACGACGAGGGCCACCTCATCAGCGTGGCCAAGGCCCGGGGCCGCAAGGCGTCCCTCACCGCCCTGGTGGATAAGGTGGGGGAGCTGGCCGACGACCCCGCCTCCCAGACCATGTTCATCAGCAACAGCGACTGCGCGGAGGACGCCCAGTTTGTGGCGGACGAGATCAAAAAGCGTTACGGGACCCGCGAGATCATCCTCAACTCCATCGGCCCGGTGATCGGGGCCCACACCGGCCCGGGCTGCGTGGCGCTGTTCTTCATGGGCAAGCACCGCTGACCCATTTCGGTTTCGTATATTGCCAGCCGTCTCCCGCTTGGAGGCGGCTGGTTTTATTTGGCGCAAATTTTTTTGCCCGCCCCTCTTGACAAGTGCGTATATACCGTCTATACTGTGTATATCGTATATATACAAAATATCGGGCGCCGCTGACGAGCGCGCACCCCTGCGAGGTGTCTCTATCCCCGCCCCGCGTCCGGCGGGGCAGAAAAACAAACCAATGAGGTGTACCATGGACATCATCATCAGCAATTCTTCCGGCGCGCCGATCTATGAGCAGATCGTCCGCCAGCTGAAAGGGCTCATCCTTTCAGGCGAGCTTGCCCCCGGCGAGGCCCTGCCCTCCATGCGGCTGCTGGCCCGGGACCTGCGCATCTCCGTCATCACCACCAAGCGGGCCTATGAGGAGCTGGAGCGGGAGGGCTTCCTCACCACCGTCCCCGGCAAGGGCTGCTTTGTGGCCGCCCAGAACCGGGAAACCCGGCGGGAGGCCGTGCTGTGCCAGATTGAGGAGCACCTGTCCCAGGCGGTGGACGCCGCCAAGGCGGGGGCCGTGGAGCTGGACGAACTCGTCGAGATGCTCAACACACTGTATAGCGAGGAATCATTATGACTAATTGTATTGAAGTCAAGGGCCTTGTCAAGGAGTACAAGACCTTCACCCTGGGGCCCATCGACCTCCAGGTGCCCGGCGGGTCCATTCTGGGCCTCATCGGGGAGAACGGGGCGGGCAAAACCACCCTCATCAAGTCCATGCTGGGCATCGTCCGGCCCACCGCCGGGGAGGTTTCCCTGCTGGGCGCCGACCCCGACCGGGCCAAAGCGGACATCGGCATCGTGCTGGACGACTGCTTCTTCTCCGAGTACCTGCGGGTCAAGGACGTGGACAGCGTGCTCCGCCGGGTGTTCAAAACCTGGGACCGGGAGCTGTACCGGGATTATTTGGACAAATTCGGGCTGGCCGGAACCAAAAACATCAAGGAGCTGTCCCGGGGGATGCGGATGAAGCTGTCCCTGGCGGCGGCGCTGGCCCACCGGCCCCGCCTCCTGCTGCTAGACGAGGCCACGGCGGGGCTGGACCCGGTGGTGCGGGACGAGATCCTGGACGAGTTCCTGGCCTTCGTGTCCGACGACGACCACGCCATCCTCATCTCCAGCCACATCACGTCGGACCTGGAGAAGGTGGCGGACTACATCGCCTACCTCCACCAGGGCAAGCTGCTGCTGTGCGACGAGAAGGACCGGCTGCTGGAGAGCTACGGGCGGCTGGTGTGCGCCCGCTCGGACCTGGACCAGGTGGACCGGGGATATGTCGTGGCCACCCGGAAGAGCCAGTACTCCACCGAGGCCCTCATCCGGCACAGGGGCGATTTCAAGCGGCTCTACCCCCGGCTGACGGTGGAGCCGGTGACGCTGGACGAGCTGATGGTATTTATCGTAAAGGGGGAGAGAGCATGACCGGGCTGATCTGGAAGGACTTTCTCATTCTGCGCAAGAGCCTGCGCTCCTATCTGTTCATGATGATCGTATATGCCGCCATCGCCTTCACCGGAGTGTGGACGGCGGACATCGTGGGGGTGCTGATAGTGGTGGTTGTGATGATACTTCCGATGAACGTCTTTGCCTACGACAAGCAGTGCCAATGGGACACCTACGGCCTGGCCCTGCCCGTAGGACGCACCAAGACGGTGGCCGCCCGCTACCTATGCGTGCTGCTTCTGTGCCTGTTCAGCGTGGCGCTGACGGCTGTTTTCGGCGTGGCGCTGTTTGCCGCGGGGCGGGTGGAGGAGCCCGTGGAGTTCATGGTGAGCTGTTCGGTGATGGAGCTGATGGCCATCCTGGTAAGCGCCATCATGCTGCCCTTTCTGTACAAATTCGGCCCGGAACGGGCGCGAATGATGTTCTTCAGCGTCATGGGCGGGATCGTGCTCCTGGGCGCTGCCGCCCTATTCCCCTTGGGCGGGCTGGAATGGCTCAAGTCCCTGGAGCTTCCCGAGCCCACCCTGGGACAGGCGACCATCGTTCCCGCCGTGGCGGTCCTGGCGGGGCTGGCCCTGCTGGCGGTCTCCTTCCTGCTGTCCCGGCACTTTTACGGGTCGAAGGACGTGTGAGGCGAGCGTGATGAAGCATGACGAACCCTTTGACTCCTCGGAAACGGGGAGCGGCGGACAGCGCGGAAGCATGAGCCCGGATGAGGCCGCCGCCCTTCTGCTCCTGCTGGGCCTGCTCCTGCTGGTCGTGTTTCTTGATTGGCCCCCCGTTTTCCCTTGCATTTTCCTCCCGAACCATATATAATGAAATGGCTTCCTTGTGGAAGCCATTTCACAATACGCAAGATATGGTAGGAGGTATCCCCTTGAAACGAACCCTCAGCCTCTTTCTGGCACTGACCTGCGCCGCGCTGCTGATCTGCTCCGGCATCCATACGGCCTGGGCCGCCGGCCCCATGGCGGGCAACGGCAAGCCCTATTACATCATGGTCAACCGGGCCCAGAGCACCGTCACCGTCTACGAGCTGGACGAGGAGGGCTATTACACCGTCCCCGTGAAGGCCATGATCTGCTCCACCGGCCGGAAGGGCCACGCCACTCCCACCGGCACCTTCACCATCGGCGGCCGCTGGACCTGGCTGCACATGATCGACGACTCCTACGGGCAGTACGCCACCCAGATCAAGGGAAACATCCTGTTCCACTCGGTGTGCTACACCAAAAAGGACCCCTCCGCCCTCATGACGGAGGAGTACAACGGCCTGGGCGCCCCGGCCTCCCTGGGCTGCGTCCGGCTCCAGACCGCCGACGCCAAGTGGATTTACGACAACTGCGCCCGGGGCACCAAGGTCACCGTCTATGACGACGCCGACGACCCCGGCCCCCTGGGCAAGCCGGACCGGCTGGTGGACCACATCTCGGAGGAGGAGGCCAACGGCTGGGACCCCACCGATCCCCGGGAGGAAAACCCCTGGCATGAGATCCTGTCCGACCCGGAGGAGCCGGAGGAATCCGCCGAGCCCGGGCCCGGCCCGGAGGACCCCGCGGAGGAGGAGCCGGCCCCCCTTCCGGCGGACCAGGCAGTGTCCTACGCCGCCATGGCTCAGGCCCTGTACAAGCTGTCCGGCGAGGGCGGGCCCACCAACGACAGCACCGCGGTGCGCTGGGCGGTGAACCGCCGCCTGCTGGACGGCGCCGCCGCCCAGGACTTCGACCCCGCCGCCCCCATGACCCGGCAGGCGCTGGTGTCCATGCTGTACCGCTACGAGACGGAGTACCGGGGCCGCCATGTCCAGGAGCTGGGCTCCCTGACCCGCTTCTCCGACGGGGCCAGCGTACATACCTCCGCCCGGGACGCCATGCGCTGGGCGGTGGGCGCGGGCCTTATCCAGGGGACCTCGGAGAGCACCCTCCAGCCCGCCGGCTACGCCAGCCGCGCCCAGCTGGACATCATCCTCCGGCGCTACAGCCAGCTCTGAACGCAAGCGCCCCCGCGAAAGCGGGGGCGCTTGCGTTTATGCCGGAGCGTGTTCCCTTCGGACTTTCCAGCGTTTCCAGGCCAGCCGGATGGTGGCGGCGGGCAGCAGAATGGCGAGCACGCTCAACGCCCCATAGGCCAGCAGGAAAAACAGGATCACCAGCAGGATATTGCCCCCCAGCGCCCCGTCCGCCATCAGCCAGCGCCAGGACATCACCAGCCCCGAAAAAGGCTGCCACGCACCCATGACAGGCCCCATGATGGCCGGCGTGCACAGAAACAGGTATCCCACCGCCCACACCAGCCAGCCGAACAGGAGGAAGGGGTGCTTTTTCGCCAGCAGCAGGGGCAGGCCCGCAGCCAATATCGCCATCGCTATGATAAGCAATTCGGCATTATCTGTCACCGCCCAAACAAGACTCAGTCCCGCGCCGCCCGCCGTACAGACCACGCCCAGGATCTGGACCGCAGTCAGGCGCCGTCCGGGCCGCTCCACATAGACGATCTGAGGCTGAGCCGCCGGGGGCGTCTCCACAGCGGGTTTTGGCGGGTCCCCCTCCCGCACCAGCTGGTCCACGCTCACGCCGAACACGTCCGCCAGCCTGATGATCTTGTCCAGCTCGGGCACCGACTGGCCCGTCTCCCACTTGCTCACCGACTGCCGGGACACGTCCAGCTTTTCCGCCAGGTCCCCCTGGGACAGACTGCGCTCCGTCCGCATGGCCAGAATTTTTTCCGCCAGGGTCACAGGCATCCGCTCCTTTCCGGTCCCATCCTACCCGCGCCGGATGAAAAAATCAACCAACCGCGCTTGGAACCCTTGGCAACCGGCGGTTGCACCAGCCTCTTTTCACCGCCGGAGCCGCAGATCGTCCCCGTAAAAGGTGAGCTCCTGATACAGCCCGCCGATGCGGGAGGCCAGCTGGGGGGTGTACCGGGCGGCGATGTCCTCCTGGGACAGGTTGGTGGAGATGATGGTGTGCCGCCCCCCCTGGAGCCGGCTGTTCACCACCTCATACAGGGTGGACTGGGACAGGGGGGTGGTGAGCTCGCTGCCCAGGTCGTCCAGGATCAGCAGGTCGCAGCCCAGATACCGCCGGGTGACGTCCCGGGCCTGGCGCTCCTCCCCGGCGTCCCGGGTGAAGCGGCGGGTCTCAAAGGCGGCGAACAGGCTGATGGCGGTGTCGTACACCACGGAGTACCCCCGGCCGGCCACCTCCCGGGCGATGCAGCCGGACAGGAAGGTCTTACCCAGGCCGGTGCCCCCGGACAGCAGCAGGTTTTTCAGCGGATACCCGGGGAACTGCCTGGCGTAGCCCTCGCACACCTGGACCACCCGGCTCATGTTCTCCCGGGGGGACCGGTTTTGGCCCTGCCAGGGCTGGTCGCTGTACACGTCCAGCCGCAGGCGGTCAAAGTCCTGCTCGTCGGTGAGGTTCAGCAGCGCGGTGAGGGCGTTCATCTGCTCCTGGGCGCACAGCTCCTTCAAGCAGGCGCACATCCCTCCGTCCACCCAGCCCCTGTCGCCGCACCGGGGACAGGCGGGCTTCTCGTCCAGGGCGTCCGGGCCGCAGCCCAGCCCCGCCAGCAGGGCGGCGCGCTCCCGCTGCAGCTCCTGGTTCCGGGCGCGGATGGCGGCGATCTCCGGGCCGTCCGGGGCTACGGGCTTCTTCCCCGTGGCCAGCAGCGCCAGATCCGCCATGGTCCCCCGCAGGGCGGCGTCCACCTCCCGCAGGCGGGGCTCCTTGGCGTAAAGCTCCCGTTCCAGCTGATACCGCCGGCGCTCCAGGCTGTCCCGCCGGCGCTCCAGGCGGGCCAGCGCCCGCCGCATCACAGTGGGTTCATAGGCCAACTCAGCTTCCTCCCTTCTTCTGCTCCGCTAAGAATTGATCCAGCCAGTCGTTGTTTTTCTGAATGCGCTCCTGGCTGGGCTGGAAGTCCCTGGGCTGTCCCTGGCCGGATCTGCCCTGCCGCTGGGGCGGGCGGTCCCCCGCCTCCACCTGGGCGGCGGTCTGATATCCCGCCTTGTGCCAGGACTGCAAAATTTTGTTCATGTAGGGCCAGCTCATCTCTTTTTTCTGGTAGACGGTGCGCTCATAGGCCAGCCGGATGAGCTCCTCGCTCAGGCCCATCTCCACCCAGGCGGAGATGAACTCCCGCTCCTTTTCCACAGCGGGGCGGCGCTCCGGCACCCCCACCGCCTGGAGAATCTCCCATTCCCGCTGGTCCACCGCCTCCTGGCGACGGAGGTAGTCCTCCGCCCGGTCCAGGGTGTCCACCCCCAGCCGCTTCCATTTGAACGCCTCTCTCTGGACCTGGGGCATCCGGGGACAGGCGGCGGGGTTGTTTTTCTGCCGCCGCTCCCGGCGGACCGTCCAGCCGGTGAGCAGCAGGATCACCTCAACGCTCAGGCCCAGGTGGTCGTACATGGTGTACAGGCAGCGCAGGTCGCTGTCGGTGAACACCCGGCCCAGCATCCCCTCCATCTCCCGGCACAGCCCCCGGAACTCCGGCTCCTTTTCCAGGGCGGCGGCCACGTCCCCCCGGGTGTACTCGGGCGGGCGGCCGTCCGGCTGGGGGGGCGGAGGGGGGGCGTCCCGGGGGGGCTGGGCCAGCCCCAGGGCGGCCAGCCGCTGCCACGCGGGGCGCAGCCGCCCGTCCTCCCAGCGCAGGCGGGCGGAGGCCCTGCCCTGGTCCCCGCCGCACTCCAGCAGGGCCAGGTACAGCAGCGCCCCGTCCCCGTCGCCGGACTCCACCAGCAACCGGGCCGCCTGGGCGGACATAGACAGTATTTCGTTGGGCAGCAGCAGCGCGGACACCGCCCGCACCCCCTTTCCGTTTTTGCCTCCGGCGGGTTCCTTTTTTCTTTAGAAAAGAAAAAAGGAACCGAAAAAAGAAACTTTTAAACAGCTCCCGCCGGAAGGAACGCAGATCATTTCGTTTTTACGCCGATATACGGCAAAACTTTATATAGAAACAGTTTAAAAGTCTTTCTTTTTGCTTCTTTTTCTTTCTCCAGAAAGAAAAAGAAGGCCCTGGCCCTTTATTCTACCTGATTTCGACCAAAAAATCAACCGCCCCGCCGTACTTGGCGGAGCGGTCTTTTTTCTTCAGCGGTTCAGCCTGTCCACGTCGTCCAGATAGAGGGACACCTCGCCGCATTGGGGGCAGATGGCCACCCTGGGCTTCCCGATGCGCCCGCTGAAAATCTTGCTCTCCTCTGTGGACAGCACCACGCCGTAGCCCGCGCCCTCCACCTTCACCGTGCAGCCCTCCTGCATCTCGGACCCGCACCTGAGACATGTTCGCATTTTTTTGACCTCCTTGTGGATGTTCTCCTCCATGCCTCTCGCTTCACCCTACATCTTGCCGCCGGGACTGCCCAGCTTGAGGCACCAGTAGGAATACACCGTCTGGCCCACCCCCCACACAATGCACACCGCCATGGAGGGCAGGAAGCCCCAGCTGAAAAATAATCCTCCCAGGGCGAACATCATCCACAGCACCATACATACCCGGCACATGGCCTGGTACGCCTTGAACGCGCACTGGCCAATGATGACACGCTCCGCCTCGTCACAGCTCTCATACCACGTTTTTTGGAACTTGGTGTCGTATACCGAGCCCTGCTTTTCCGGATTGAGCCGCTTGGTCAGATCCACCAGCTTCTGCTGGAGCACCATAGGGGCAAACAGATTCACCAAGAAAGCCGCCAGCCCGCCGAAAAACATGGGAGCGGGCATCATCTGCGGCGTACCCGCGTTGACCACGAAACCGGCAAACATTGCCGACAGCAAAAACAACGCCAGCACCGTGCACAGCCCGGTAACCCAAATGCACACAGACAGCTTCGTCTCCACCTCATTGCTGGCGTTCTCATCTTCGCCGTCCCAACGCGCAAACTGCTTTTTGGCGCTGAAATAGATGGGCAGGCACAGGGCCAGCTCCACAAGGGGCAGGGCCATCAGCAGCCACGGGGCCCCATGGACGGCAAAAAGCCGCCCCGCGGAGTCAAGCGTGTCCACAAAGTTTTCTACGTTCAGAAACACCAGGGCAACGCCCAAGACAGCCCCCAGAATTATCCCGCCCACCGAGAGCAGGACAAATTTGGGCAGGGCCTTTTTGTTTTCCTGCCGGATGGGGTCATTGTTTTGTTTCATGGTTCTCCTCCTCCAGAATGAAGATGTCCTCCACCGTCACCCCGCAGATCTTCGCCAGGGTGAGGGCCAGCGTCACCGACGGGGAGTAGTCCCCCCGCTCGATGAGGCTGATGGTCTGCCGGGACACCCCGGCCATCCGCCCCAGCTCCTGCTGGTTGACCCCCAGCGCCGCCCGGCGCTCCTTCAAGCGGTTTCTCAGCATCACCGCGCTCCCCCCTCACTCGGATGTGGTCTCCTCTGATATAACGGCGTTCCAGAGCCCCCGGAGCCCGCCCGGTTTCTCCCCGGCCATCCGCTCGTGGGCCTCCCGGATTCCATTGCGCACCGCCCACTTGATCACAAAGTACAGCGCGCACAGCACGATCAGCGCCGTCCCGCCGCTGATTCCCAGTTCACTCCAAATCATTTCCCGTTCCTCCTGACAGGTTTCCTTGTCGTCTTGACAAGGGTCTTTGTCTGTTTGACAACTTTATTTGTCATCTGGAGGATACCACAGTTTCCGCCCCCTGTCAAGGGGTGTTTCAGAAATTTTTCTAAGTTGTTAAATTTTCCCCGGGGGTTGTCAGATCGTGTCGAATTATGTAAAATGGAAGGCACGAGACGATCCGCCCCCGTGAGAAAAGGAGTACCCTATGAAAAAACGCGCCGCCGTCCTGCTGCTGGCCCTCCTGATGGCCGTCAGCTCCAGCACCACCGCCATGGCCGACCCCGGCCAGCTCTCCCCCTTTGCCGACCTGCCCGCGGACCACTGGTCCTTCTCCTACGTCTACGACCTGTACACCCAGGGCGTGGTGGGGGGCTACCCCGACGGCACCTTCCAGCGCCAGGGAAACGTCACCTGGGGGGAGGCCTTCAAGCTGATCCTGCTGGCCGTGGGGGTGGAGGACCCGGAGCGGGACCCGGAGCAGCACTGGGCGTACCCCTATATCCAGCCGGCCCTGGACAACCAGCTGGTGTGGTCCTTCGACGAGGCCAGCCTGGATGAGGCCCCCACCCGGCTGAACGTAGCCCGGATGGCCGCCCGGGCGCTGGACCTCACCGACATCTCCGGCGAGAGCCCCTACATCGACTGCGGCGACGGCTATGTGGTGGAGCTGTTCGAGAAGGGCATCATGGAGGGCACCGTGGAGGCGGACGGAAACCGCTGGTTCTACCCCGACCAGCCCATCACCCGGGAGGAGATGGCCACCGTGGTGTGGCGCATGATGAACGTGGACGCCACCCAGGGCATGATGCGGTTCAGCAACTACTGGCTGGACGTGCTGGCGGACGTGCCCCCCGTCTCCTTCACCCCGGAGCAGTTCTCTGTGGACGAGCAGGGCCGGGCCTCCTATTCCGGCGGATACTTCGCCCGGGGGGTGGACGTGTCCGGCCACAAGCAGGACATCGACTGGAACGCCGTGGCCCAGGACGGCATCGACTTCGCCATCATCCGGGCGGGCAACCGCACCTACGGCTCCGGCCTGCTGTTTGAGGACTCCTATTTCCACCGCAATATGCAGGGGGCCATCGCCGCCGGGCTGGACGTGGGGGCCTACTTCTTCTCCAACGCCATCACCGTGGAGGAGGCCATTGAGGAGGCCGACATGTTCCTGGCCATGGTGGAGCCCTACCGGCAGTATATCACCTACCCCGTGGTGTGCGACTGGGAGTACCTGGGGGGCAAAAACTCCCGGGCCTACGGGGTGGACGCCAGCGTCATCACCGAGTGCATCGCCGCCTTCTGCCAGCGGGTGGCCGACGCGGGCTATCAGCCCATGCTCTACTTCAACGACTACTGCGGCTACGTGAAAATGGACCTGTCCAAGCTCACCCAGTTCGACTTCTGGTACGCCGAGTACGCCGACACCCCCGCCTGCATCTACGACTTCCAGATGTGGCAGTACTCCTCCAAGGGGAACGTGGCCGGCATCAGCTCGGCCGTGGATATGAACCTGTGCTTTGTGCCCTATCCCAAGCCGGCGGAGCCCGACCCCCTTCCCTCCGAAACGCCGCCCCCCGACTCCGCCGCGTCCCTCCCGCCGGACTCCTCCCAGCCGGTCCAGACCCTCCCCGTCCTCCCATAAACGGAAAAAGCAGGGCGCGTACCCGGACATCCGGGAACGCGCCCTGTTCTTTTGCGCAAAACCACGCCGGTTAAAGCTTTGCCCCCAGCATGTCCTCCAGCAGCTCCATCAGCTTGGGGACGTTGATGGGCTTGGCGATGTGCCCGTTCATCCCCGCCTCCAGCGCCGCCTTCCGGTCCTCGTCAAAGGCGTTGGCCGTCATGGCGATGATGGGTATCTCCGCGGCCTGGGGGTCGTCCAGCGCCCTGATCCGCCGGGTGGCCTCGTAGCCGTCCATGATGGGCATCTGGATATCCATCAGAATCAGATCGTACCGGCCCGGCGCCGCGGTCCGCATCCGCTCCACCGCCGTTCCGCCGTCGTCCGCCACGTCCACCACAAAGCCGGCGCCCTGGAGGATCTCCACGGCGATCTCCTGGTTCAGCTCGTTGTCCTCCACCAGCAGGATCTTTTTCCCCTGGAAGGAGGAGGGATCCCGCCCCTTCTTCCCCTCCTCCTCCGGCGGCGCGAAGGGCGATTCCAGCAGCTCCCGCAGCTCGGACAGGAAGATGGGCTTGGAGCAGAAGGCGGTGACCCCCGCATCCCGGGCCTCCTCCTCAATATCCGACCAGTCGTAGGCGGTGAGAATGATGATGGGCTTCTCCTCGCCGATGATGGCCCGTATCCGCCGGACCACCTCAATGCCGTTCATGTCGGGCATGAGCCAGTCGATGATGAAGGCGGCGTACTCGTCCCCCTGCTCCCAGGCCAGCCTGGTGCGCAGCACCGCCTCCTTGCCGGAGGTGGTCCAGTCGGGCCGCATGCCCACGGTGGCCAGCATTTTGGTCACGCTGGAGCAGGTGTTGAAGTCGTCGTCCGCCACCAGGGCCCGCAGGCCCTTCAGCTGGGGGATCTCCTCCTGCCGCACCGGGCCGGAGCAGGTCCTGAACTGGAGGGATACGGTGAAGGTGGTGCCCTTGCCCTCCTCGCTGACCACAGAGATGGCGCCGTCCATCATGTCCACAATGTTCTTGGTGATGGCCATCCCCAGCCCCGTGCCCTGAATGCCGCTGACGGTGCTGGACCGTTCCCGCTCAAAGGGGTCGAACACATGGGCCAGGAATTCCTGGCTCATGCCGATGCCGGTGTCCTTCACCTGGAAGTCATAGGAGGCCCAGCCCTCCGGCGCCGTCCCCTTCTGGATCACCCGGACGCTGACAATGCCGCCGGGCATGGTGAACTTCATGGCGTTGCTCAGCAGGTTGAGCAGCACCTGATTCAGCCTCAGCTTGTCGCACAGCACGTGCTCATTCACCACGTCCGCCGTGTCAATGTAGAATTCCAGCTGTTTGGCGGCGATATCCGACTGGATGATGGTTTTCAGGTCGTGCATGATCTCGGGCAGGGAGGTCTCCTTCTCCTCGATCTTCATTTTGCCGCTCTCAATGCGGCTCATATCCAGCACGTCGTTGATGAGGCTGAGCAGGTGGTTGCTGGAGGTGGTGATCTTGGCCAGATAGCCCTGGACCTGTTCCGTGTTGTCGATGTGGGCGGCGGCCAGTGAGGTAAAGCCGATGATGGCGTTCATGGGCGTCCGGATGTCGTGGGACATGTTGTTGAGGAAGGTGGTCTTGGCCCGGTTGGCGTGCTGGGCCGCGGCCAGCGCGTCCTGGAGGTCGATCTTCTGCTCCTCCAGCTGGGCCGCCATCCGCTTGTTGTCGTCTATGTCCACAAACAGGCCCACAAAGGTGATGGGGGAGCCGTCCTCCCGCCGGGACAGCCGTCCGGCGGCGTGGAACCAGCGCCAGCCGGCGTGCCGGGTGAGCAGGCGGTACTCCACGTCGTAGATGGTGCCGCCGGTGTAGTCCCGCACGGCGGCCCAATAGGCCTCCAGCACCCGGTCCCGGTCCTCCTCGTGGAGCAGCTCCGACCAGGACTCCAGCTGGTTGGGAAATTCCTCCTCGCTCTCGTAGCCCAGCATATTCCGGAACACGTCGGACCAGGTGCAGGACACCATGTCGGCGTTCTGGTTGAACTCCATGCTCCACTGGCCGGACCCCATGGCGGCGTGGATCAGCTCCATGGCGCTCTGTTCCCGCTCGATCTGGGCGTAGGCGGCCCGAATGCGGTCACCGTCCGCCTTCTCCTGGTCCAGCAGAAGCTTGTCGCTCCGCCGGGACTGCCAGATCAGCCCCAGGAACACCCCCAGCATGGACAGCACCGTTACGGCGATCTGAACGACGCTCCGGCGCATCATGCCTGTGCTGATGGAGCCGATCTGCTCGCTGATCACATTGTCCCGGATCAGGATGGTGAGCATCCAGTCGGTGCCCTCCACAGGGCGGTAGCACAGGTCCTCGCGGATGCCGTGGTAGCGGAAGGACGCCTGCCCCGCGTTTCCGCTGGCGAAGTCGCCCGCCAGCTGCTCATAGCTGGAGCCGGGCTCCATCTCCGCCTCGCCCAGCGCGGACAGGATGTTGTTCCCCGCCGTCAGATAGCCGAAGGTGTTGTTGGTCAGGCTCTCCCCGTTGCGATAGTAGATGTTGCAGTATGTCTCATTGTCGCCGGTCTCCAGGGCGAGCGTCTCCAGCATCTCAGAGACGTTCACCTGGATAAAGCAGGCCCGCATCTTCACTCCACGGAAGTAGACCCCTTCCACAGGCACGGCCTGGATCACCTGCTTCTTCGCCCCGTAGAGGTTGGACATCATGAGCACCGGTTCCGTCAGCTCCTGCGCCAGGAAGGGGTACCGGCTCAGGCCGGAGGTGGTGCTGTGCTCGGCATAGACGATGCCGTTTTCGTCCACCAGGGCAAACTTGTCCACCCCGTACAGCCGCGTCATCTTCCCGAGATAGCGCCTCAGCGCACTCTGGGACACCAGATCGGAGGCCTCCAGGACGGTCAGGGCGTTTTCCATGTTGGTGACGTTGCTCCTCAGCTGCTCGGACACCACCCGGGCCCTGCGGCCCGCCAGCTCCTCCAGGTAGAACTCGCTCACCCGGGACACCGCCTGGGCGGTCCCTGCTCTGGCGCTGCCCAGCACCCACACCGTGGTCACCAGCAGGATCGCCGTGATGATCACCCCGCCCCAGAGCGCGAAGGCCGCCGTCAGCCGTTTTTGCCGTTCATTCATTCCATTGCGCTGCGAAGCGTCCATGTTCGCGATCCCCGCCATTCTCAGTCGATTTCGCCATACAGCGTCTGGAGCATCCCCGCCGCCCCGTCCTGATAGACGATGGTGGTCCGCTCCTCCGTCTTTTCCGGGTACTCCTCCCCGGGCAGCAGTCCATCCGCAATCTTCACCGCTACCTGAATGGTGTTGAAGCCGATGGAGTAGCAGTCCTGGACCCCCAGGGCATAGATGACCCCGTCCCGGAGGTAGCCCAGAGCCTCCTGATCGTGGTCCATGCCCACGATCACAACCTCATTCTCCCGGCCGGCGGCCAGCACTGCGCGGGCGGCCCCCACGGGGTTGCTCATATTGCAGCACACAATGCCCGCCAGGTCGGAATTCCGGTCCAGAATCCCCCGGGTGAGGTCGTACGCCCGGTCCGCCCGGTCCCCGTCGTAGGCGACCTCCACGATTTCCATCTCCGGATACCGGGCGATCACATCCTGGGCGCCCCGGGCCCGGTCCTCGTGGCAGGGCGCCCCCCGGGTCCCCACCAGGACGGCCACCTTGCCCCGGCCCCCCAGCGCTTCGCAGAGGGCCTCGGTCAACGCCGCGCCATCCTCATAATTATGGGTGTTGCCCACGTAGGCGATGCGGCGGCAGCCCTCCGAGGCGTCGGAGCTGGAAAAGGTCATGACCCGGTGCCCCTGGTCTATCAGACCGTCGATGACCGGGGTCACCGCTTCCTCATCCGCCACATCCACCCCGATCACGTCAAAATCCCGGGCCGCAGCCTCCTCCAGCCTTCGAACCTGGTCCTCGGCCGAGGCGGCGGCGGGGGCCAGGTACTCGTATTCCACAATCACGCCCTGCTTCTCATACTGCCGGGCGGCGTCCTCCATGCCCAGCGCCACCGCGTCCCACCAGGCGTGCACCGTCTTATATGTAAAGTAGAAGTTATACCGTTTTTTCCGGGGCCGGTACTCGTCCAGCCGGTGGTTGAACTCCACCGCCTCCACCTGGGCGCCGCCCGGCTCGCTCACGGCCGCGTCCGGGCTCGGGGCGGGCGGCGTTTCCCCCGCCTCACAGCCGGACAGTCCCAGCAGGCACACCGCGGCCAGCGCCGCCAGGGTCCGCACCCCGCGCCCCATACCGTCCCTCAGCGTCTTGCGCACCATGCCCCATGCTCCCCTTTCCTTTACCGGCAGCCCGCCCTTCGGCGCGCCGTCTTTACCCAGAATAAGCTTACCACAGAAAAATCGGAAAAACAAGGGTCAGTTGTCCATTCCCCCGCCTCCGCCGGAGGGACTGTCCCCGCTGCGGCATCTCCTCCCGGCTCCGCAAAACGCCCACCCGGCGCGGATGTCCGCGCCGGGTGGGCGTTTTTTTCAGCAGATGGAATCCGGCGTCAGCCGCCGCAATGTCTGGCTATGGCCTCCCGGATCATGGCCACGCTCTGGTCCACCACGGCCCCGTCGCCCTCCGCCAGGGGAGCCAGAGGGGCGCGGACGCTTCCGATGTCCGGCCCGCCGTTGCGGCGGAGGATCTCCTTGATGACGGCGTACATATTGCCGTGGGCGGAGCACATTTTGTAGATGATGCGGCAGCAGTCGTTCTGCACCTGCCGGGCCGCCTCCAGCTTTCCGGCGAAAAACAGCTCCCAGATCTTCAGGTACAGCTCCGGCATGACGGCATAGGTGCCGCCGATGCCCCCGATGGCTCCGGCGGCCAGGCCGGAGACAAACTGCTCGTCAGGGCCGTTGAACACCACGGCCCCCTCGTCCCGCCACATCTGGATGTCCTGCACCGGCATGGAGGAGTTCTTCACGCCGATGACCCGGGGGTTCTTCAGCATCTCCCGCAGCAGGGGCGTGGACAGGGCCACCCCCGCCAGCTGAGGGATGTTGTAGATGATGAAGTCGGTGTCCGGGGCGGCGCCGGAGATGTCGTTCCAGTACCTGGCCACCGCGTGGTCGGGCAGGTGGAAGTAGATGGGCGGAATGGCGGCGATGGCGTCCACCCCCTGGGCCTGGGCGTGGGCGGCCAGCTCCCGGCTGTCCGCCGTGTTGTTGCAGGCCACGTGGGCGATGACGGTGAGCCTGCCTCCGGCCTCCGCCATCACGTTCTCCAGCACCAGCTTGCGCTCCGCCACGCTCTGGTAGATGCACTCGCCGGAGGAGCCGCCCACATACAGCCCCTTTACCCCCTTGTCCGCCAGATAGCGGACCAAGGCCCGGACGCGCTCCGGGGAGACGGCCCCCCCGCCGTCATAGCAGGCGTAAAACGCGGGGATCACGCCCTGATATTTGGAAAAATCTTTCATACCGCTATACTCCTTCGTTGATTTTGACCTTGAACACCGCTTTGGTCACGGTTTCCGGCCCGTCCACCCGCATTTTGATCTTGTGGGCGTCGTCGGGGAACACCACCAGGAAATCCCCCGGGGACAGGATCAGGCTGTGCCGCCCCGCCCCCCGGTAGGCGTAGAAATCGCCCCGGCAGTCAAACTGTTCCAGCGCAGCGGGGGAGGCCAGCTCCACCCGCTCCGACCCGGAGAGCATCAGGTGGATGTCCAGATAGAGCCGGTGGGCCTCGAAAAACGCCTCCTCATCGGCAACCGTCTCATAGGTGAATTTGGTGCAGTAGACCTCTTCCCCCTTCAGCTCCACCCGGTCCTCCCCCAGGGAACCGAGGAATTCCGGCGTGATGTGCTCCAGGGCCAGGTCCAGGTTGGGGTGGATGCCCCGGTAGTCCAGGGCAGTCCTGTTGGCGGCCAGTATCATCGCCTCACCCCTTCACCGCGCCCATGGTGATGCCCTTGGTGAAGTACTTCTGGAACACCAGGAACACAACGATGATGGGGACGGAGGCCAGGGCCGCGCCCGCCATCAGCAGGCCGTAGTCCTGCCCGAACTCGCCCTGCATCTTGGCGATGCCCAGGGGCATGGACAGCACGTTGGTGCCCGTCAGCATCAGCAGCTGCATGAAATAGTCGTTCCAGGTGTTGATAAAGGTGAAGATGGCCAGGGCGCCCACCCCCGGCTTGATCATGGGGTAGACGATGGTGGTAAAGGTTTTCAGCTCGCCGCCGCCGTCGATGCGGGCCGCCTCCAGGATCTCGCCGGGGATGCCCTCGGCGAACTGCTTCATCAGGAACACGCCGAAGGGCCAGCCCACCACCGGGAAAATCACCGACCAGAGGGTGTTGGTCAGGTGGAGGCTGTCCATCTCCCGCAGCAGGGGGATCAGGATGACCTGCTTGGGCAGGGCCATGGCGCACACGATGAGGGAGAACAGCACGGCCCGGCCGATGAAGCGCTTTTTGGCCAGGGCGTACCCGGCCAGGGCGGCGGTGGCGCAGGTGAGCACCATGGCGGCCACCGACATGAACACCGTGTTGATGAGCCAGCGGAGGGCTCCGGGCAGCACCGGGCCGGAGAAGAACACGATCTGGCTGTGGTCCTTGGTGAACCACTCGCTCAGGGGGATGTGGAGCTCCCACAGGGGGGCGCTGCGCTTGCCCAGCAGCTCGTTGAAGTTGCGCATGGTCCACTCCTTGGGCCACCACTCGGGGACGGAGTTGTTGACCGCGGAGGGCGTCTTGAACGCGCCGGTGACAATCCAGTACAGGGGGAAGAGGAAGATGACCACCGCGATGAGGATAATCAGGACCAGGGTGACGGTCCGGTAGACGGACGTGCGTTTTACGCCTGTATTCATAGCTTCCCCTCCTCTCAGCTGTCGGACTTGGCCAGCCTGAACTGGACCGCGGACAGCGCCGCGATGCACAGGGCCAGGATGACGCCCATGGCGTTGGCGTAGCCGTACTTGTACAGGGTGAAGGCGCTGTAGTAGATGTAGTACATCACCGTGTCCGTGGCGTGTTCGGGCCCGCCCTGGGTCAGCAGCTGGATCAGCGCGAAGCACTGGAAGCTGTTGATGGTGGTGATGACCAGGATGTACAGGGTGGTGGGCATGATCTGGGGCCACTTCACCTTCCAGAACACCTGGAGGTCGGTGGCGCCGTCCACCTGGGCGGCCTCCACCAGGGTCTGGTCCACGTTGCCCAGGGCGGAGACGTACAGCACGATGGGCTGGCCCACGGAGGTGGTGAACAAAATCAGGATGATGCAGCCCAGGGCAAACTTGGAGTTGCCCAGCCAGTTGATGTTCTTCTCCCACAGGCCCAGATTGGTGCCCACAAAGTTCAAAACGCCGTTGTAGTAGTGGTAGATCCACTTCCATACCACGGTGACGGCCACGGAGCCGGTGACCACGGGCAGGTAGAAGATGACGCGGAAGGCGGAGCAGGCCCAGTTCTTCATATTGTAGATGCGCGCCCCCACCCACAGGGAAAAGACGCACACCGTGGGAACGGACACCACCACGATGATGACGGTGTTCAGCAGGGCCTTCAGGAAGGTTTCATCCTGGAACAGGTCGATGTAGTTTTTCAGCCCGATGAAATCGCTGGTCCCTCCGGCGCTCATGGTGGCGTTGGTCAGGCTGGTCACCACGCACATCACCATGGGATAGACCACGAATACCAGGAAAAACAGCAGGCTGGGCAGCAGGAACAGGTAGCCGGCGATGGTCTCCCGGCGCACCAGGGCGCGGCTCATGCCACCGGGTTTGGATTTTGCCAAGATTACAGGCCTCCTCTCTCGTTCTGAAAAAGGGAAGCGCCCTCCCCGCGCCAAAACGCAGGGAGGGCGCGCATTACCCTAAAGTCGGTTGCCTCTGTCGGCCGGAGGGTCAGCCCGCCTCGGCGGCCTCGGCGGCCGCGTTGGCCTCGGATACGAACTGATCCAGCTCGGTCTGGACGTCGCCGCCGTTGCCGATGCGCTGGAGGGCGTTCCACCAGGCGGTGCGGGCCTCGGGCCAGCCCAGGGTGATCTGGTAGTAGGGGCCCATGAAGGGGACCAGCTTGCCGTACTCGGTCATGATCTCGTCGCCCTCGTACAGGCCGGACACATCCCGGGTGGCCCAGTAGCCGGTGGCCTCCACGAGCTTCTTGTACTGGGCCTCGTCCTCGGTCATGAACTTGATGAAGGCCTTGGCGGCTTCCACCTTGGCGGGGTCGCCGTTGTCGAACACGCCGAAGCCCCAGATGCCGCCCTGGAGGACGGGGTCGCCGGACTCAGTGGGGAAGGCCATGGGGAAGATCTCGAAGTTGGCGGTCTTGCCCTGGGTGTCGCTCTTGGCGGCGCCCACGTTCCAGCAGGTGGCCATGGCCAGGGTGCCGTTGCAGAACAGGCCGATCTCATCGGGGCCCGCAATACCGGGGTCGAACTCGATGCCGTTCACGTCGTACAGGGCCTGGAGGGCCTTGACGTTCTCGGCGCAGTTGGCCTCATAGCGGGTGAAGTCGGAGTTGGTGTAGTGGCCGCCGTACATGTTGGTGACGAGGGCGCGGTTGCCCTGGTCGCCGGCCTGGCCGCCGCAGAACACCACGCCCACCTGGGGATGGATGGCGGCCACGGCCTCCACGGCCTTCAGGAAGTCGGCGGTGGACTTCCAGGTGTGGGTGTCCTCATTGATGTACTGCATGGCGTCGGCCTGGGTGAACAGGTCCTTGTTGATGCCCATGCAGTGGGCGGTCTGGCACACAGGCAGCTCGTACATGGCGCCGGCGGCGTTGGTGCAGGAGCCGGAGGTCACCTCATAAGTACCGGCGGGCAGCAGGTCCTTCAGGTCCACCAGGTAGCCCTTGGCGCCCCAGTTGGCCACCAGGCGCTCCGGGCCCTCGAAGATCAGGTCGGGGGCGCTCTTGCTCTCGATCATGCCGTTGACGGTCTGGTCGCCGTTGGCGTAGTCCAGGTAGACCACTTCGATCTTCACGTTGGGGTACACCGCGTTGAAGTCGGCGATCAGGCCCTTGACCACGGTCTCGTCGGTCATCTTGCCCACGGGATAGGTGGCCAGCTTCAGGTTGGCGGTCAGGTCGTTGCCGCCGCCGGAGGGTTCGCCGCCGCTGGAGGGCTCGCCGGCGGGCTCAGACTGGGCGGGGGCGGGGGTCTTGGTGGGGTCAGGGTCTTTGCTGCCTGTGGAGCAGGCAGCCAGTGAGAGCACTATGCATAGTGCCAGCACCAGCGCGAGGGCTTTCCGAATCGTTTTCATTCTCTGCGTCCTCCTCAAATTCAATAAAGTTCCGCCTGTCTCTTCCACAGGCTCTTGTACAGATTGTATAATGATTTCCAGCGGTTGTCAATATGGTTTTGCAAATAATTTTATTGAAATCTGTTGAATGAAAAACTTTTCACTTTTCCAGCAGCCCGCCCAGGATCCCGTCTACCAAAATCAGGGAGCGGGGCACGTGGAAGGGGCCCTTGAAGGTGGAGCCCTTGGTGGAGGGCATGGTGGGCAGGCCGTCCCGGCGGAGGTAGCCGTACCACTCGCCGTACTCGGGGTCGGCGAAGTGGGCCTTGCAGTAGTCCACGGTTTTGTAGAACCAGTCCAGGTATTTCTCCTCCCCGGTGTCCCGGTAGAGCATGGAGGAGGCGATCAGGATCTCGTTGTGGGGCCACCACAGCTTCATGTCGTGCTCGTAGGCCTCGGGGGGCTTGCCCAGGCAGTCGGTGAAGTAGAGCAGGCCGCCGTACTCGTTGTCCCAGCCCAGGTCTATGGCCCAGTCGAAGATCTGGGCGGCCTTGGCCACCAGCTCCTTGTCTCCGGTGCGCCCGGCGTGCTCCAGCAGGAACCACACGCCCTCAATGTCGTGGCCGGGGTTGACGGTGCGGCCCTCGGTGTAGTACAGCCGGGGGGTGCCGTCCACGTCCACGTTCTCCAGCACGCACTTCAGCTCCGGCTTCACGTGGTACTGGAAAATCTCGTCCACGCACTGCTGGGCCCGCTCCTCATAGAGGGCTTTGCGGTCCGGGTCCACCCGGAGCAGCACCCCGGTGACGTTGAGGATGATCATGGGGCCGCCGAAGGCCCGGCCCTGCCGGGTCTCAGGGATGGTCTTGGGGCCCAGGCCGGTGGGGTCGGCCATGCCGTGGTTCAGGTCCCAGTAGAGGTCGTAGGCCCGCCGGGCCCGCTCCAGGTGCTCCGCCCCGCCGGCCACTCCATAGTATTCGGCGTTGGCCATGGCGTAGAACGCCTCGGAAAAGCAATACCGGCGCTGGCGCAGGGGCTTTCCGTCTTCGGTGACGGTGAAGTACATCCGCCCGCCCGCGGCGCGGTTGATGCAGTGGTCCTCCATAAAGTCCAGGCAGCTCTTGGACGCCGCCAGCCACTCCTCCCGGACGCCGTAGGTGTGGCACAGGAAGGCGAACATCCACCCGCACCGGCCCTGCATCCACACACTCTTGTCGGTGGAGTAGATCTCCCCCTTCCGGTCCAGGCAGGTGTACACCCCGCCGTGCTCCCTGTCCATACCGTGCTCCAGCCAGAAGGCGGCGCACCGGTCCAGCTCCTCCCGCACCCATTGGCGGGTCTGTTCCATTTTCACGCGGTCCATATCCCATCTCCGTCCTTTCCTTTTGTGCACCGTGCGCAAGACGGCGCCCCGGCGCTCCGATCCGGTTGTGGAATTGCCACAGCTCACGCCCACATTGTACCATCCCGGAGAAATTTTTTCAACAACTATATTTTTTGAAAATTCTTTCTATTTCTTTGGAGAAAGGGCGTGACAGCCGCCCCGGCCTATGATATCATAGCCCTATCACAGCTTGAAAAACGGAGGTCAGGATCTGATGAAAAAGCACATTGTCTGCATCGGCGACTCCAACACCCACGGCTACTGCGCCGACCCCGCCGACTGCGCCGACGGCGGCATCCGCTTCAACGAGGACGAGCGGTGGACCTGCCTGCTCCAGAAGGCGCTGGGGGACGGATATCTGGTGACGGAGGAGGGGCTCAGCGGCCGCACCACCGTGTTCCCCGACCCCCTCCACGAGTCCATGGACGCGCTGGGCGTCCTCTACGCCCTGCTGAAGAGCCACGAGACGGTGGACCTGCTCATCATCATGCTGGGCACCAACGACACCAAGGAGCGGCTGGGTGCCAACGCCGCCTGCATCGCCATCGGCATGGAGCGGCTGGTGCGCAAGGCCCAGAGCGTGGACTGCTGGGGGGACCACGCCCCCAATATCCTCATCGTCTGCCCGCCCGCTATCCTTCCGCTGATGGAGGAGAACCCCTGCGGCGCGGCCATGGGCCGGGGCTGCGTGGACAAGTCCCGGGAGCTGCCCCGGTATCTGGAAAGCACCGCCCGGCTGGTGGGGGCCCACTATCTGGACGCGGCGGCCTGCGAGTTCAACCGGGTGGACGGGATGCACCTGACCCGGCGGGGCCACGCCCAGCTGGCGGAGATGCTGGCCCAGCTGGCCCCCACGCTGCTATGAACCAGATTTTCAACCCGGAGAACTTCTTCTGGAAGTGCTTTGACAAGATGGCGGACACCCTGGGGCTGAGCCTGCTGTGGCTGCTGTGCTCCCTGCCGGTGGTCACCATCGGCCCCGCCTGCGCCGCCCTGTACGACGCCGCCGCCCGCTGCGTCCGGGGCGGGGAGCCCGCCCCCTACCGCCGGTTCTTCCACACCTTCCGGCGGGAGCTCAAGCCCGCCGTCCTGTGCTGGCTGGTCTGGGGCGGCGCGCTGCTCCTCCTCTTCTGCGGATACCGCATCGCCGCCGCCCTGGCCGCGGACTCCGGCTCCCGGGCCATGGCGGTGCTGTCCGTCGCCTACCTGGTGCTGATGGCCCTCCCCGCCGGGGTGCTGTGCTGGCTGTTCCCGCTGCTCTCCCGGTTTACGTACACCTTCCCGGCGCTGAACAAGGCGGCCCTCCAGTTCTGGTTCGCTCACCTGCCCTCCACCCTGGCCATGACCGCCCTGCTGGCCCTGTGCGCCCAGGTGAGCGTCCGCCTGATGTTCTTCCCTCTGTGCTTCCTGCCCTGCCTGCTGGCCCTGGCCCACTCCCTGTTTGCGGAGCGGGCCTTCCGCCGCCACCTGCCGGACCCGCCCGGCCCGCCCCCGGACGGCGGCGCCCGGCTCCAATAACGCCAAAAAGCGGTATGCTCCCCCGAGCATACCGCTTTTTCTCTCGAAACCTCTGACCCAATGCGTCCGCGGCGCTTTGCGATTTATTCAGAGGTTCCTCTATTCTCCGCCCTCAACCAGATCCCTGGCCTGGTCCAGACCGATCCCCCGCTCCCTGGCGATCCGGGCCAGGTCCTCGTACTCATACTTGGCCCGGGACACGCCATAGCCGCCGGACGTTTTCCGGCGGACGGGCCCCCAGGGGGTGTCCAGCGTCTCAAGCTCCCGCGCCAGCACGTGCCGGCGGCAGACGCTCTCCCGGACGCCCAAGGTGGTGGTGTGGCGGAACATCGCCTCCGTCAGGGCCTCCCGGTCCTCCGGGCGGCAGAGCGCCTCCAGCAGCAGGCCGGGGCGGGACTTCTTCATGCCGATGGGGACGGTGTACACGTCCAGCGCCCCGGCCGCGAAGAGCCGCTCCATGGCGAAGCCCACCCCCTCGGCGGTCATGTCGTCCAGATTGCAGGACAGGACGCACACCTGGTCCGCCCCGTCCCCGTCCTCGCCCAGCATGGCCCGGACGCAGTTGGCCGCCTCAAAGTCCTTTTTTCCGCAGCCGTAGCCCACGGCCCGGGGCCGCATGGGGGGCATGGGGCCGAACCGGGAGACAAAGTGCTTCAGCAGGGCGGCCCCGGTGGGGGTGCACAGCTCCCCCTGGATCTGCCCGCCGTAGATGGGCACATCCCGGAGGATGCGGGCGGTGGCGGGGGCGGGCACCGGCAGGATGCCGTGGGCGCAGCGCACCTGCCCGCCGCCCACGTGGACGGGGGAGGCGGCCACCTGATCCGGGGCCAGCCGGTCCATCAGCAGGCACACCGCCGTGATGTCCGCCACGGCGTCCATGGTCCCCACCTCGTGGAAGTGGATCTCCTCCACCGGCACGCCGTGGACCTGGCTCTCCGCCTGGGCGATCAGGCCGTACACCGCCATGACGTGGTCCTTCACCCCCTCCGGCAGGGCCAGGTGGTCCCGGACGATATGGGCGATGTCCCCCATCCCGCTGTGATGGTGGCGCCCATGATCGTGGCCATGCTCATGATCGTGGCCGTGCTCGTGATCGTGGCCGTGCCCGTGATCGTGCTCGTGATCGTGGCCGTGAACGTCACGGCTCTCCTCCTCCGCGCCGTCCACCGCCACGGCCAGATGGGTTCCGGTCACGCCGCACTTGACGGCGGGCTCCCGCCGGAAGCGGACGCCGGGGATGCCCAGGCCGTTCAGCTCCGCCACAAAGGCGTCCGGGTCGGGCAGAAGCTCCAGCAGCGCCGCGGCCAGCATATCCCCGGCGGCCCCCATGCCGCAGTCCAGATATAAGATTTTCACGGTCTCGCCTCCATATGGTTGATTCGATTGGCCAGATAGCCCGCGCCGAAGCCGTTGTCGATGTTGACCACCGACACGCCGCTGGCACAGGAGTTCAGCATGGACAGCAGCGCGGACAGCCCGCCGAAGGACGCGCCGTAGCCCACGCTGGTGGGCACGGCGATCACCGGGCAGTCGGCCAGCCCGCCGAGGACGCTGGCCAGCGCCCCCTCCATCCCGGCAATGGCGATGATGACGCTGGCGGACATGATCTGGTCCAGGTGGGCCAGGGTGCGGTGGAGCCCCGCCACCCCCACGTCGTACAGCCGGACCACCCGGCTGCCCAGCACCTGGGCGGTGAGCGCCGCCTCCTCCGCCACGGGGATGTCGCTGGTGCCGCCGGTGGCCACCACCACCGTCCCCAGCCCATCCGGCGGGGGGAGCTCCCCCACGATGCCCACCCGGGCGTCCGGGCGGTAGTCCAGGGGATGGGTCCGGGCCACCTCCGCGGCGGACTCCGGGGACAGCCGGGTGATGAGCACCGTGTCCTGTCCGGCCCCCTTCATGGCGGACAGAATCCCCGCGATCTGCTCCGGCGTCTTGCCCGCGCCGTAGATCACCTCCGCCGCCCCCTGGCGGACCTTGCGGTGCAGGTCCACCTTGGCGTAGCCGATGTCCTCAAAGGGGGCCGCCTTCAGCTTCAGCAGGGCGTCGTCCACCGCGAGCTCCCCCGCCCGGACCGCCTCCAAAATCCGTTTTACCTCGCTATTCATTCCGCGCCTCCAAATCCAGCAGCACGCCGCCGTAGTGCCGCTTCAGCTCTGAAATGATTTCTTCCCGCCGCTCCAGGGCCAGGGGGAGCTGCTCCGCCGGGACCTGGACGCGGGCGCAGCCGCCCAGCAGCCGGACCCGGAAGTCCGTAAAGCCCAGGGAGGACAAAAAGCCCTCCGCCCGCTCGGTCCGGGCCAGCGCCTCCGCCGTGACGGCCTCCCCGGCGGGGACGCGGGTGGCCAGGCAGGCGTAGGCGGGCTTGTTCCAGGTAAACAGCCCCGCCTCCCGGGACCTGCGCCGGATCTCCCCCTTGGTCAGGCCGCACTCCCGCAGGGGGGAGCGCACCGACAGCTCCCGCAGGGCCCGCATGCCGGGGCGGTCCCCCTCGGGGTCGGAGGCGTTGGTGCCGTCCAGCAGGAGCGGGTATCCGTCCCGGGCCGCGGCGGCGGCGAGGGCGGAAAAGATGGCCCGCTTGCAGTGATAGCACCGGTCCGGCGGGTTGGCGGCCACCCGGGGCTGTGCCAGGATGTCCACCGGCAGCACCCGGAGCTCCGCGCCCAGCTCTCCGCACAGGCGGCGGGCGTCGGCCAGCTCAAACCGGGGCTGGAACGCCGAGTCCGCGAAATAGGGCCGCACGTCCGCCCCGCACGCCAGGGCGGCGTACAGCAGATAGGCGGAGTCCACCCCGCCGGAAAAGGCCAGCGCCGCCCTGGGGTGCTCCGTGAAAAAATCCCTCAGCTCCATATACAGCCTCCCATCCCCCCGCCGTCCCGGCGGGGCTTGTCCGGTCCCGCGTTCCAGCCCGCGCTTCCGAATATATAGTCAGCACAGCCGCTGTCCGGCAAAGCTTGCGCGCTGACTATGAAGTCTGACGCGAGGTCGCTTGGCGGCCTGTTCGGCGATGGGTCGCCGAACAGGGTGAAAAGAAGTAAATACTTCTTTTCACCCGCGTCAAGGAAGGACTGATTAAATCGGCAAGAGCGATTTGCGAGAGATTTTTCATCACAGCGAGGCGCGATTTTGCAGGAATAATTGTGTTTATTTCAAAAAATCGCAACGAAGCTGTGGTGAAAAAAATCCGCAAAACGCCGCAGACGCATTTAATCAGTGCTTCCTCAACTATAACAAACCGCGTCGGGCGGCGCAAGGTGGGGAACGGATTTTTTTACAGATTGCCCTCCCCCGGGCCGGCGCTCTTCCGCAGGCGCTCGCCCAGGCCGGTGATACACAGCAGCGTGGCCGCCAGGAAGGCGCCGGGGGCCAGAACCGCCCACCAGGCGCCGCTGAGCGCCGCCTTCTCCGCCAGGGACAGCATGGCCCCCCAGGTGACGGTCTCCGGCGGCAGGCCCAGCCCCATGAAGCTGAGGGTGGCCTCCGCCGCGATGGCGCCGCGCACGTTCATCACCACCATGAACAGGATGGAGGGGAAGAAGTTGGGGGCCATATGCCGCCGGAGCAGGTAGAAAAAGCCGCCGCCCATGGAACTGGCCGCCTGGATGTACCCGCACCGGCGCAGCTGGCGCACCTCGGTGCGCACCACCTTGGCGATGCCCATCCACCCCACCGCCCCCAGGGCCAGCGCCAGGCCCAGCGGGCCGGACCGGCCCAGCGCCGCCTGGAGCAGCACCACCAGCAGCAGCCCGGGCACGCTGAGCAGAATCTCCGTCAGCCGCATCAGCAGGCCGTCCGCCCACGCGGGGGCCCAGCCCGCCGCCGCGCCCACCGCCGCGCCGATGGCGGCGGACACCGCCGCCGACACCGTCCCGATGAGCAGAGATATCCTCCCGCCCGCCCAGATCATGGCGAACACGTCCCGCCCCATGGCGTCCGTGCCGAACCAGAACCGGGCGCTGGGGGGTGCGCCGCAATTTTGCAGGTCCATATAGGCCGGGTCGCCCCGGAGAAACAGGCCGCTGCCCAGGCACCCCAGGACAATGACGGCCAGCAGAAGGGCGGAGCCGGACAGACGGACCCGCCGGCGCTCCGGGGGGCCCGCCGGGGGCGGCGGCGCGGGCGGCCGGATGCCCACCCGCTCAAAGGGGCCGCTCACAGCTCCGCCTCCCGGGCGCCGACCCGCGGGTCCAGCCGCCGGCTGATCCACTGCGCCGCCATGCCGCACAGCATGACCGTCCCGCCGGACAGGATGCACAGCAGCATCAGCAGGTTGTAGTCCTGATAGCGGGCGCTCTCGTAGGCCAGGGCGCCCAGGCCCGGATAGGAGAACACCATCTCCACCACATAGGCGCCGCCCAGAATGTGGGGCAGAGACACCGCCATGAGGCTGAGATAGGAGGGCAGGGCGCACCGCAGGCAGTGGCGCAGCAGGACGGCTCCCCTGCCCAGCCCCTTGGCCCGGGCCAGCAGCACATAGTCCGCCCGGACCTCCTCCAGGACTTTGTTCCGGACCATGTACGCGTAGTACCACAAATGCCCCGCCACCACCACGGACAGCGGGAGAATCAGGTGGGCGATCCGGTCCCCGGCGCCTCCGCCCCCGATGGAATACGCCCCCGAGCTGGGCAGCCAGCCCAGGCCGGCGGAGAACACCAGAATGGCCGCCAGCGCCAGCCAGAATTCCGGAAGGCAGCTGACCAGCGTTCCGGCCCGGCACAGGGCTCTGTCCAGCAGCCCGCCCTCCCGCCGGGCGCACAGCACCCCCAGCAGAGGGGACAGGATGAAAATCAGCGCGAAGCCGGTCCCGCCCAGCGCCAGCGTGTTCCCCGCCCGGCCGGCGATCACCTCCGCCGCGTCCATTTTGTACTTGTAGGACAGGCCGAAGTCCCCCCGGAGGGCGTTCCCCCACCAGCGGGCGTACTGCACCGGAATGGGGTCGTTCAGCCCCAGGCGCTCCTCCGCCCGGACCCGCTGGTCCGGGGTCATGCGCTCCGCCCGCTGGCCGTAGTAGGATACCAGCGGGTCCCCGGGGGCCAGCCGGGACAGGTAAAACACGGCGGTGGCCAGCACAAACAGGCTGAGCAGGAATGTCAGCAGCTTTTTCCCCGCCCGGACAAACCGGTTCCACAGCTTCATGGCGCGTTCCCCCTCTCCTCCAGCACAAAATGCCGGGGGGACGCCTCCGTCCACACCCCCCCGGGCGGCAGCTCTCCCCCCCGGAACTCCACCGGCCTCCTGGCCCGCTCCCGGCGGGGGTCCGGAATGGGGATGGACGACACCAGCGCCCTGGTATAGGGGTGGAGGGGCCGGGAAAACAGTTCCCCGGCGGGGGCCTCCTCCACCAGCCGCCCCCGGTACATCACCCCCACCCGGTCGCACAGGTAGGCCACCATGGCCAGGTCGTGGGCGATGAACAGAAAGGAGAAGCCGTGCTCCGCCTGCAAATGCTGGAACAGGTTGACGATCTGGGCCTGAATGGACACGTCCAGAGAGGCGATGGGCTCGTCCGCCACCAGCAGCTCCGGCTCCATGGCCAGCGCCCGGGCGATGGCCACCCGCTGCCGCTGCCCGCCGGACAGCTCCGCCGGGTACTTGTCCAGGTATCCGGCGTCCAGCCCCACATACTTCATCTGGAACTCCGCCTCCGCCCGGCAGCTGCCCCGGGGCGGCGTGACACGCTGAATCCTCAGGGGCTCGGCGATGATATCGCACACCCTCATGCGGGGGTCCAGGCTGGCGGCGGAGTCCTGGAAAACCAGCTGGCGGGCCCTTTGCAGCATCCGCCGGTTGGCCCGGAACGCCCTGGGGTCGCAGGTGTCGATCCCCCGGTACAGCACCTGGCCCGCCTGGGGGCGGAGCAGGTTCATGACGCACCGGGCGGCGGTGGACTTGCCGCAGCCCGACTCCCCCACCAGGCCGTAGATCTCCCCCCGGAGGATCTGAAAGGACAGGCCGTCCAGCGCCCGGACGGACGCGGTCCGGGTCAGCGGGAAGCGGTGGACCAGCTCCCGCACCTCCAGCAAAACGTCACCGTCCAACGGCTCCACCTCCCACCGGCGGCACGATTCCGGGCGCCCGGGGGTCCAGCAGCCAGGTGGCGGCGCTGTGCGTGTCCGTGATTGGAAACATGGGGGGCTCCTCCTCGTAGTCGATGGCCAGGGCGTACTCGTTGCGGCAGGCGAAGGCGTCCCCCCGGGGCGGGTCGATCAGGGTGGGGGGCATGCCGGGGATGGCGTACAGGCCGTCCCGCCCTCCGCCCGGCGTGGGCAGGGCCCGCAGAAGCCCCCAGGTGCAGGGGTGCCGCGGGTCGTAAAAGACCTCCTCCACCGTGCCCGTCTCCACAATCTTCCCGGCGTACATCACCGCCACCCGGTCCGCCACCCGCGCCACCACCCCCAGGTCGTGGGTGACGAACACCGACGCCGTCCCCAGCCTCCGCTGGAGGTCCCGGAACAGGTCCAGGATCTGGGCCTGGACGGTCACGTCCAGGGCGGTGGTGGGCTCGTCGGCGAAGAGGATGGCCGGGTCCCCGGCCAGGGCGATGGCCAGCACCGCCCGCTGGCGCATCCCGCCGGAAAAGCTGTGGGGGTAGAGCCCCATGCGCTCCTGGGGGCGGCCGATGCCCACCAGCTCCATCAGCTCCGCCACCCTGGCCCGGAGGCCGTCTCCGGAGAGGCGGGGGCGGTGGACCCGCACCGCCTCGGCAATCTGCGCGCCCACCGTCATGGCGGGGTTGAGGGCGGTCATGGGGTCCTGAAACACCATGGAGAACATCCGGCCCCGCAGCCGCCTCATCTCCCGCTCCCCGCAGCGGGTGATGTCCGCGCCGTTGACCAGAATGGAGCCGGATTTGATCCGAGCCGTCCGGGGGAGGAGCTTCATGATGCTCCTGCACAGGGCGGTCTTGCCGCAGCCCGACTCCCCCACCAGGGCCAGCACCTCCCCGGCCTTCAGGGAGAAGCTGACGTTCCGCACCGCCTGGACCTCTCCGGCGGGGGTGAAGAAGCTGACGGACAGGTTGTCTACGTTCAGCAGTTCCGGCATGGCTCCTCCTCTCAGGCTCAGGGCGCTTCCATCGTCCACTGGTGGACGTTCCAGAAGATGCCCACCCCGTGGTGCCCCAGGACGGCGTCGGGGTCGATGCCCCGCACCGACGCGTTCGCCACATAGTTGGCGTCGATGTAGCAGATGAAGGCGTAGGGCGGGTCGGCGGCCAGCTCCTCCTGGAACCGGGCGTAGTACTCCCGGCGCAGGTCCGGGTCGGCGGTCTGGCGGGCCAGCGCCAGATACCGGTCCACCTCCTGGTTGGAGTAGCCGCTGTAGTTGGCCCCCTTGTCCGTGCCGAACACCTTGTAGGTGTGGTCGTCGGCGTCGAAGGGGCTGCCCCAGCCGATGAGCCCCGCCATCTGCCCGGCCCAGTCGATTTTGGCGGGCAGGTCCACGGTGCAGCGGATGCCCGCCTCCCGGAGCTGCTGGGCGGCGGCCTGGGCGATGTCGATGCGGTCCTGCTCCCCGGGCATGACGCTGATGGTGAAGCCCACCTCCGCGCCGTCCCGGAGGTAATAGCCCTCCGGGCCCATCACACAGCCCGCCCCCTCCAGAATCGACCGGGCCCGGTCCGGGTCGTACTCGTACCGCTCCACGTCCCCGTTGTTGTAGATGTTGCGCTGAAGGGGGCCGTAGGCGGGCATGCCCTGGCCCAGGAGGACGGAGTCGATGATGGCCTGCCGGTCGATGGCGCAGCAGACGGCGGGGATCAGGTCCCGGTTTTCCGTCCAGTATTCGTTCCGGAAGTTGAACAAAATGCCCCGGTAGTCGGCGGTCATCATGTCGTAGCAGGCGAAGCCCTCCCGCCCCGCGAAGGTCCGGGCGTTCCGGGGGTCCAGCAGGGCCAGGTCCAGCTCGCCCGACTCCAGCTGGATGGCCTGGGCGTTGTCGTCCCCCACGATTTTGAAGATGATCCGGTCAATTTTGGGGCAGCCCAGGTAGTAGTCCTCATTTTTCACCAGCACAATGGCCTGACCCGGGTCCCAGCTCTCCAGCCTGTAGGGCCCGGTGCCCACGGGGGCCCGGAAAAAGCCGGAGGTCTGCATGTCCTCCCCCTCCAGCAGGTGGCGGGGCAGGACCGCCATGGTCATGTACTCCAGAAAGGCGGCGTTGGGCTCCGCCAGCCGGAACACCACCGTCCGGCCGTCCAGCACGGTGATCTCCTCCACGTCCTCGTAGTTGGGAGCGTTTTCCGCGCCGTTCTCCGGGTCCATAATGGCCTCGATGGTGAATTTCACATCGTCGGCGGTGACGGGCCGCCCGTCGTGCCACGTCACCCCCTCCCGGAGGTGGAAGGTGTAGGTGCAGCCGTCCTCGTCGTACTCCCAGCGTTCCGCCAGACCGGGGACGATCCGGTTCTCGCCGTCGTGGGCGGTGAGGCCGTTGAACAGCAGGGCGTTGATCTCGCCGTGCTCGTCCATGGCGGGGTTGATGCGGGTCATGTCGGCGCTGCCGTACACCAGGGTGGAGGGCGCGCCGCCGGGCGCTTCCGCGGGGCCGGCGCCGCAGGCCGTCAGGGTCAGGGCCAGCGCCAGGGCGGCCAGCAGGGCTGGGGTTCGTTTTCTCATCCGTTCCTCCTCAAAACGCAAAAAAGCACACGGCCCCTCTTCGGAGAGGGCCGTATGCCTTCTTGGCATACCATTCCAATTTCGTGCGCGTACCGCCCGTGGCGGGCCCGGATGCTTCGGCATCCCCGCCCGCTTCCTGCGGGCCGCTGTGGGGATAGTATACCCGAAGCGGGCGAGCCTGTCAAGGGCGGGATTCCGCCGCGCCCCCGGATCACGCCCGCCGCCCCCGCTCTCCGGGCGCGGAATTCACATTTTGTTTACGGTTGCCCCATTGACGCGGACATTTTAGAGCGTTATCATAATGACAATCAAATTTCTCGAACTTTGGTCCCCGGTTCCCGCAGGAGGTGAACGCCGATGATCCGCCGGTGTATGACCCGCTTTATGGCGGGGCGCTATGGCGGCGACCAGTTGAATCTGCTGCTGGTCGCGCTGTATCTGATCTGTTATGTGGTGTTCCTGTTCAGCCGCCTGCTGGCCTTTGAGGTGATCGGCACGGTGCTGCTGCTGGTCAGCCTGTACCGCTCCCTGTCCCGGGACCTGGAGCGCCGCCGCCGGGAAAACGCCCGCTTCCTCCAGACCGTCCGGCCCGCCGTCCGCCGCTGGAACGCCTTCCGCACCCGGGCCCAGGACCGGGAGCACCGCTACTTCAAATGCCCCAACTGCGGCCAGCAGATGCGGGTCCCCCGGGGCAAGGGCCGCATTACCGTCCGCTGCCGCTCCTGCGGCGTGGTGTTTGAGGAAAAAAGCTGAGGCCTTCACAAATTCATGCCAAGTCTCCCGGGCGGGTTTCCGCCGGGGGGCTTTTCATTTTGCGGGGCTCCGGCCCCCTGTTTTTTGCCGCGGCCCTTGACATTCTCGATATTCGAGAATATAATGGGGTCAGAATACTCGAATATCGAGAATGGGGGGCGGGGCCATGCCCAGGGCCAAATTTCAGACCTTGACGGAGCAGATGTTCTACATTCTGCTGTGCCTGCGGGAGGAGTGCTGCGGCATGGACATTCTGGACCAGGTGCCCACCATCACCGGGGGCCGGGTGAACGTGGGCTCGGGCACGCTGTACAACCTGCTGGAGCAGTTCACGGAGGCGGGGATGATCCGGGAAACCCGGGTGGAGGGCCGCAGGCGGAGCTATATCCTGACGGACAAGGGCAGGGAGGCCCTGCGCCGGGAGTACGAACGCCTCCGCGCCCAGGCGGAGGACTACCGCCTGGCCTTTGGAGAGGAGGAGCCGAGATGAGCGATGTCAAACGCAGGGTGGAGCTGTACTCCTTTTACGACCGCACCGGGCTGGAGGCCCATCTGGCCCGGATGGCGGAGCGGGGCTGGCTGCTGGACAAAATCGGCCCATTTTTCTGGACCTACCGGCGGATCGAGCCCCGAACGCTGACCTTCTCCGTGTGCTATTTCCCCACGGCGTCCCAGTTCGACCCGGGGCCCTCGGAGGGACAGCAGACCTTTTACGACTTCTGCGCCCACACCGGCTGGACGCTGGCGGCTGCGCAGGCCCAGATGCAGGTTTTTTACAACGAGCGCCCCAATCCGGTGCCCATTGAGACGGACCCGGCGGAGGAGGTGGACACCATCCACCGCACCATGAAGCGGAGCTTTCTCCCCTCCCAGCTGGTGCTGCTGGCGGTGGCGGTGATCAACGCCGTCCAGCAGGTCTGGCGGCTGAGGCACAACCCCATTCAGGAGCTGGCCGAACCCGCCTGCCTGTTGTCCGCCCTGTGCTGGGTGATTCTGTTTGTGCTGATCGGGGCGGAGCTGGCCGGCTATTTCCGCTGGCACGCCGGGGCGGTGAAGGCGGCGGAGCGGGGGGAGCGCTGTGAGACCCGCAGCCGCCGGAAGCTCCAGACCGCCGCCCTGGTCCTCATAACCGTGGGCCTGGTCTATTTCCTGGCGTCCATGTTCCTCTCCGGAAACCGGATGGGCATTATTATCACGCTGCTTATATTCCTGCTGTACCTGCCGGGAGCCTTTCTGATCTTCCACGGCATCAAGCGCTTCATGAAGGGGCTGAACGCCACCGCCGGGGTCAGCCGCGCCGCCACCCTCACCGGCAGCTTCGTACTGATGTGCGTCCTGCTGGGAATCATCGCCGCCGGGACGGTGTTCGCCTTCAACCGGGGCTGGCTGGACGGAAACCAGGAGACATACGAGTACCAGGGCCGCGCCTACACCCTCACCCGGGACCCCCTCCCCCTGGCGCTGGACGACCTGCTGGAGGGGGACTTCAGCCGTTACAGCCGGAACTGGCGGGGGCGGCAGTCCTTCCTGCTGGGGCAGTACACCGCCTCCCAGATGCCCATCGGCCCCGTGGAGCTCTTCCCGGAGCGGGTCTACCTGGATTACGAGGTGGTCCTGGTGAAGGCCCCCTTCCTCTACAGCCTGTGCCGGGAGACCAAGCTCCACGAGCGGGACGGCTGGGGCGCCGGAGGCCCGGAGGACACTTGGTACGGATATGCCTACGCCCCCGTGGACCCCGCCCCCTGGGGGGCGGAGGAGGCGTATTGCTGGACCCGGGGAGACAAGCCCGGCAATCAGTTCCTGCTGTTCTACCCGGACCGGGTGGTGGAGATCAGCATGGACTGGACCCAGCCCCCCACCCAGATGCAGATGGCCCTGGTGGGGGAGCGGCTGGGCCGGGGCGAACTGCCTTGATTCCAGGGGCGCGCCATGCTATAATACGCTATAAACAGACAGGGGGTATTTCCATGGCCCGCATTGACAAAACAAACTATTACCTCGATATCGCCGGCACCGTGCTGGAGCGGTCTACCTGTATGCGCCGCCACTATGGGGCCATCATCGTCCAGGACGACGAGATCGTGTCCTCCGGCTACAACGGCGCGCCCCGGGGCCGGAAGAACTGCGGCGACCTGGGGTACTGCACCCGTCAGGCCATGGACATCCCCTCCGGGGAGCGGTACGAACTGTGCCGCTCCGTCCACGCCGAGGCCAACGCCATCATCTCCGCCCCCCGGCGGGAGGTGCTGGGGGCCACGCTCTATATGGTCTGCCGGGACCCCGCCACCGGGGCTCTGATCCCCGGCTCCACCTCCTGCTCCATGTGCCGCCGCCTCATCATCAACGCGGGCATCGCCAAGGTGGTCATTCGGGACACCCCGGAAGAGTACCGGGTGGTGGACGTGCAGAGGGAGTGGATCGACGAGGACGACTCCATCCCGGAGCGCCTTCGGTGAGCGCAGGGAGGCGGGTTTTGGCGCTGGCCCTGGCGCTGCTTCTGCTGTCCGGCTGCGCCCCCGCCCAGCCTCTGGAGCGCACCTTTTTCGCCATGGATACGGTGATGACCCTGCGGCTGTACCAGGGCGGGGACGAGGCCCTGCTGGACGCCGCCCAGGGCCGGGTGGAGGAGCTGGAGGGCCTGCTGTCCGTCACCGATGAAAGCAGCGAGGTCCGCGCCCTGAACCGGGACGGCGCGGCGGCCGGGCTGTCCCCCGAGACGGCGGACCTGCTGGGCGCGGCGCTGGACCTGTGTGCGCGCACCGGCGGCGCGCTGGACATCTCCACCTACCCCGTCCTGCGGACCTGGGGCTTCACCACGGGGGAGTACGCCGTCCCGAGCGGGGAGGATATCTCCGCGCTGCTGCCCCTGGTGGACTACACGCGGATCGAGCTGGACGGGGACGCGGTCCTCCTGCCTCCCGGCATGGAGATCGACCTGGGCAGCGTGGCCAAGGGGTACGCCGGGGACCAGCTGTCCCGGCTGCTGAGGGAGAACGGCGTCACCTCCGCCCTGCTGGACCTGGGGGGCAATATCCAGACCGTGGGCGCCAAGCCGGACGGCTCCCCCTGGCGGGTGGCCGTCCGAGACCCGCAGGGGGACGGAACCGTCGGCGTGGCGGAGGTAGAGGACCAGGCGGTCATCACCTCCGGCGGATACGAGCGGTATTTTGAGGAGGACGGCGTGCGCTATTGGCACATCCTGGACCCGGATACCGGCTTCCCCGCCCACAGCGGCCTGGTGTCCGTCACCGTCATCGGGGATACCGGGGCGGTGTGCGACGGGCTGTCCACCGCACTGTTCGTCCTGGGGCTGGACGGCGCCCTGGACCACTGGCGTCGGCACCGGGACTTTGAGGCGGTGTTTGTCTCGGAGGACGGCTCGGTGACGATCACGGCGGGGCTGGAAAACAGCTTCACGCTCAGCCAGACAAACCGCGCCTTAACCGTCGCTCCGCCCTAACGCCGCCGCCCCCAGCCAAACGGCCCGCCCGCTCAGGCGCAGTCTATGGCCCCCGCCGCTCACAGTGGCGGGACGCAAGCGGCAGCGCCAATAGGGCGGCGCCAGCCGAAAGCCCCACGCGCCGGAACGCCCCCGGCGGAGCGCGCCTGCCCTTGCACTTCTACATTTTACACAGAAAAATTTTGGGTTGTTCATGAAAGTTTCACATTTCCACTTGACAGGGGCGCTCCCGGCCTTTACAATAAGTGAGGATAATTTTGAAAAGCCGCCGCGCTTTTTCGCCGTTTTGAGCGTTATGCCGCCCCCTCCGGGCGCGTTTATTATATCTATAGACCTGTCATAGATTATCGACACTCAAATAGTGCGCCCAATTGCTGGGCGGATTTTCGGTTATCGCGGTGCGTCCTGCCACGCATCGCGCCTTATTTTGCTTATTTTTGAACAAAACTGAAGAAACAGGAGGTGTGGAACTCAACATGCAATTGCCAGTCTATGTAACCGTGATCATCGCCGTTGCGGTGGGATTTGTCTGCTTCGTCCTGGGCTATCAACGGCGGAAGGCCGCCGCCGAGCGGGAGATCGGCTCCGCCGAGGAGGAGGCCCGCCGCATCATCAACGACGCCATCAAGTCCGCCGAGAGCAAAAAGCGGGAGGCCACCGTGGAGGCCAAGGAGGAGATCCTCAAGGCCCGCAGCGAGTTCGACAAAGAGGTCAAGGACCGCCGCAACGAAATCCAGCGCCAGGAAAACCGGCTGAACTCCAAGGAGGAAAACCTGGACCGCAAGCTGGAAAACCTGGAGCGCAAAGAGGAAAACGTCAGCGCCCGCATCGCCCAGCTGGAGGCGGAGAAGCAGGAGCTGGACCACATGAAGGACAGCCAGCTGGAGCTGCTGGAGCGTATTTCCGGCCTGACGGTGGAGGAGGCCCGGCGGTATCTCATCGACCAGCTGGCCGACGACGTGACCCACGAGCAGGCCCTGAAGCTGAAGGATATCCAGACCCGCTTCAAGGAGGAGGCGGAGACCTATGCCCGGGAGCAGATCGCCCTGGCCATCCAGCGGTGCGCCGCCGACCACGTGGCGGAGGCCACCGTGTCGGTGGTGTCCCTGCCCAACGACGAGATGAAGGGCCGCATCATCGGCCGGGAGGGCCGCAACATCCGCACGCTGGAGACTATGACCGGGGTGGACCTCATCATCGACGACACCCCCGAGGCCATCACCGTGTCCTGCTTTGACCCGGTGCGCCGGGAGATCGCCCGGCTGGCCCTGGAAAAGCTCATCCTGGACGGCCGCATCCACCCCACCCGCATTGAGGAGATGGTGGAAAAGGCCAAGCGGGAGGTGGACGCCACCATCCGCGCCGAGGGCGAGCGGGCCGTATTTGAGACAAATGTCCACGGCCTGAACCCCGAGCTGGTGAAGCTGCTGGGCCGCCAGCACTACCGCACCAGCTACGGCCAGAACGTGCTCAACCACTCCATCGAGGTGTCCCAGCTGGCGGGCCTGCTGGCCGCCGAGATCGGCGTCAACGTGGCCGAGGCCAAGCGGGCGGGCCTGCTCCACGACCTGGGCAAATCCATTGACCACGAGGTGGAGGGCTCCCACGTGCAGATCGGCGTGGAGCTGGCCCGGAAGTACCGGGAGAGCGAAAACGTCATCCACGCCATCGAGGCCCACCACGGCGACGTGGAGGCCAAGACCATCGTGGCCTGCCTGGTCCAGGCCGCCGACGCCATCTCCGCCGCCCGGCCCGGCGCCCGGAAGGAGAACGTGGAGTACTACATCAAGCGGCTGGAGAAGCTGGAGGAGCTCACCTCCTCCTTCCCCGGAGTGGACAAGGCCTACGCCATCCAGGCGGGCCGGGAGGTGCGGGTCATGGTCAACCCGGAGGCCATCTCCGAGGACCGCATGGTGCTGCTGGCCCGGGAGATCGCCCAGAAGATCCAGGACGAGCTGGAGTACCCGGGGCAGATCAAGGTGAACCTGATCCGGGAGACGAAGGCCATCGAATACGCGAAATAACTCAGACGCGCCGTCGTGGACCCCACGGCGGCGCGTGTTTTCCCGTTGCGTTTTTCCCAGGGCTGTGGTATGCTGGTACACACCAACTCCAGATTGGAAGCATCAGGAGGCTTTTCAATATGTGCCTGATATGCGACAGGATTGAGCAGATCAAGCGGGGGGAAAACCCGTATTTTGTAAAAGAGCTTGACACGGGCTATGTTGTGATCGGAGATCACCAGCACTTTCGCGGCTATACGCTGTTTCTATACAAGTCGCACGGGAACAAAACCGAGCTGTTCCACCTGGCTCCCGCCGAAAGAACCCGGTTCCTGGAGGAAATGACTGTGGTCGCCCAGGCTGTCTCAACGGCTTTTGGGGCGGAAAAAATGAATTATGAACTGCTCGGAATGGGGGACGCCCACCTCCATTGGCACCTGTTTCCAAGGGTGGCCGGGGATATGGGGACCTGCGGCAACAACGGCAAAGGCCCGGTTTGGTGGTATCCAATGGAGAAGATGTATTGCGGCGATGAGCGCCCCACGGAACGTGAGTTGTCTGATATGAAGCAATCGCTGCTGTTAGAACTGGATAAGCTGCTATAAAACCCTATTGCGCCGCGCTATTCAGACACCAAGAAAAGGAATGGATTTTATGCTTACCTTTGAATCCCCCCAGTTTGAGGACCGCCAGTGGGTCCAGCCCCTGCTGGACGCCGAGGGCAGCTTCGGCTGCGAATACAATTTCACCAACATCTATCTCTGGAGCCGGGCCTGGCCTCAGAAAATCGCCCGTCTCGGGGACCGCCTGCTGGTGCGCATCCAGGGGTCCCTGGGGCTGAGCTACCTCTATCCGGCGGGGCGCGGCCCCCTGGCCCCGGCGGTGGACGCCCTGGCCGCCGACGCCGCCGCCCAGGACAAGCCCTTGGTGCTGGTGTGCGTCACGGATGGGCAAAAGGCCGCGCTGGAGGAGGCCTGTCCGGGCCGCTTTCAGTTCGAGGAGGACCGGGACGGCTTCGACTACCTCTACGACATCGACCGGCTGGCCGACCTGCCGGGGAAAAAGCTCCACGCCAAACGCAACCACATCCGCCGCTTCGACGACCAGTTCCCCGACTGGCTGCTGGAGGACATCACCCCCGCCAACGTTCCCGAGTGCGTGGAGCTGGAGCGCCAGTGGTGCGCCATCCGCCAGGAGGAGGCGGGAGAGGACATCGACAGCGTGTCCGAGGAGACGGTGGCCGTCATCGAAGCCCTCTATCATATGGACAAGCTGGAGCTGGAGGGGGCCCTCATCCGGGCCGACGGCAGCCCCATCGCCTTCTCCCTGGGGGGGCTCATCACGCCGGAGGTCTTTGACGTGAACTTTGAGAAGTCCTTCGGCGACATTCAGGGGGCCTACCCCGCCATCAACCGGGAGCTGGCCCGGCTGGTCCGGACCCGGCACCCCCGGGTAAAGTGGCTCAACCGGGAGGACGACATGGGGCTGGAGGGCCTGCGCCGGGCCAAACTGTCCTATTACCCGGATCTCCTCCTCACCAAGTACACAGCCCGGGAGAGCTGAGGCCGCGCCATGAATAAACATTCCGAAAATTCGCATAAAAATGAATATCGATTCCATCGAAGTCCGTCAAAACGATGAAAACGGCAGAATGCAAGGGGATTCCACCAATTTCCCCTTGCATTTCATTTGTATAACGTTTATAATCGGCTTCACACAAAGGGGATGTCCCCTTTGCGGCCCTCGGGAACGCCGCGGGGCTGCACAGCCCCAGTTCCCCATTCGCAAACTGTTATGGAGATGAATGAACATGAAAGCAATGAAGAAACTTGCCGCCCTGCTGCTGGCGCTGTCCATGGCGTTCGCCCTGGCCGCCTGCTCCAGTGATCAGGGCGGTACCCCCACCCCCAGCGCCGCCCCCGACCAGGCCGGCGAGCCCTCCAGCCAGCCCAGCGAGGCGGCCACTGAGCCGACTCATGACGACAATGCCGCCTTCACCACCGTGGAGGAGGGCAAGCTCCACATGTCCACCAACGCCGCCTTCCCTCCCTATGAGATGACCACCGACGACGGCGGCTTCGAGGGCATCGACGTGGAGGTGGCCGACGCCATCGCCAAGAAGCTGGGCCTGGAGCTCGTCGTGGACGACATGGCCTTTACCGCCGCCCTCACCGCCGTCCAGAACGGCCAGAGCGACATCGCCATGGCGGGTATCACCGTCCGCCCCGACCGGCTGGAGGTCATGGATTTCTCCGACACCTACGCCACCGGCATTCAGGTGGTCATCGTCAACGAGGACTCCCCCATCCAGTCCATCGACGACCTGGCCAGCGCCGAGATGATCGGCACCCAGGCCGGCACCACCGGCTATGAGTACTGCGCCGCCGACCCCGAGGACGACGGCTACGGCGCGGACCACGTCACCGCCTTTGACACCGGCGCCCTGGCGGTCACCGCTCTGATCAACGGCCAGGTGGACGCGGTGGTCATCGACAATGAGCCCGCCAAGGTCTATGTGACCAACAACCCCGGCCTGAAGATTCTGGACACCGAGTTTGCCAACGAGGACTACGCCATTGGCTTCCAGAAGGGCAACGACGCCCTGCGCGAGGCGGTCAATCAGGCCATCGCCGAGCTGAAGGCGGACGGCACCTTCCAGAAGATTGTAGACAAGTATATCAAGGCCGACTGAGCCGAGTGATATCCAGCAGGAGCGGTCAGGGGACCGCTCCTGCTTTTGAAATGAGGAGGGAGGTCGTCTTATGTCCCCATTTGTCGATTGGCTGTACAATCTTCCACTTGTGCAATGGCTGGTGGAACTTGCCCCCCGGATTCACATGGCCTTTTTTGAGGCCGACCGCTGGAAGCTGTACCTCCAGGGCCTGGGCACCACCCTGGAACTGACGGTGGTGGCGCTGGTGTTCGGCGTGGCCCTGGGCCTGGTGGTGGGCATGGTGCGTACCGCCCATGACCAGCAGCGGCCGGGGCGGCGGAAAAATCCTCTGCTGGGGCTGGTCAACGCCCTGTGCCAGGTGTACACCACCGTCATCCGGGGCACCCCCATGCTGGTGCAGCTGTACATCTGGTCCTTTGTCATTCTGAAGGCCGAGCGGAACAAGGTGCTGGTTGGCTTCATCGGCCTGGGCGTCAACTCCGGGGCCTATGTGGCCGAGATCATCCGGGGCGGGCTGATGAGCGTGGACCAGGGCCAGACGGAGGCGGGGCGCTCCCTGGGGCTGGGCTACCTGGACACCATGCGGTTCATCGTCATTCCCCAGGCATTCAAAAACATCCTGCCCTCCCTGGGCAACGAGTTCATCACCCTGTTCAAGGACACCTCCCTGGTTCAGGCCATCGGCGGCATGGAGATGCTGTATTACGCCTACACCCTGGGCGGCAGGACCTTCGACTATATGCCCCCCCTCATCGGCATCGCTCTGCTGTACTTATTTGTTGTCATCATCTTTACCTGGCTCCAGGGGAAGCTGGAAAGGAGGCTGCGTCAAAGTGATCGACGTTAAAAACCTGTCCAAGTCCTTCGGCGACCACCTGGTGCTGGACAACATCTCCGAGCACATCCACCCCGGGGAGAAGGTGGTGGTCATCGGGCCCTCCGGCTCGGGCAAGTCCACCTTTCTGCGCTGCCTCAACCTGCTGGAGACCCCCACCTCCGGCTCCATCACCTTCGAGGGGCGGGAGATCACCGATCCCAAGGCGGACATCAACGCCATCCGCCGCCAGATGGGCATGGTGTTCCAGCACTTCAACCTGTTCCCCAACATGACCATCCGGAAAAACATCACCCTGGCCCCGGTGCGCACCAGGCTGATGACCCAGGAGGAGGCGGACGACACCGCCACCGCCCTTTTGAAGCGGGTGAACCTGGAGGAGAAGGCGGACGCCTACCCCGCTCAGCTGTCCGGCGGGCAGAAGCAGCGCATCGCCATCGTCCGGGCCCTGGCCATGAAGCCCAAGCTGATGCTGTTTGACGAGCCCACCTCCGCCCTGGATCCCGAGATGGTGGGAGAGGTGCTGGCGGTCATGAAGGAGCTGGCCGAGGAGGGCATGACCATGGTGGTGGTCACCCACGAGATGGGCTTTGCCCGGGAGGTGGGCACCCGGGTGCTGTTCATGGACGAGGGGCACATCCTGGAGCAGGACGAACCCCATGCGTTCTTCGCCCATCCCAAACAGCCCCGCACCATTGATTTTCTCTCCAAGGTATTGTGAAAAGCAACCCCCGCGCCTTTGATCTTCTCTCCAAGGTATCAACGGAGCGCCCCCGCCCGGCGGAGCGGGGGCGCTCCGCGTCCCGCCGGACGCCGTCAAGTTTTTGTGCAATATTCCGGGTTGCGCTTTCCGCCGCCTTCTGGTATTATAGTACGAACGCAAAAGGAGGGGAACGGTATGCTGAACCCGCAGGCTTCCGCTGTGCTTGTCTTTCGGCCCCGCCATTTCTATTCCCCGTTGTGACGACAATCGCCGCTTTTGGTGGTTGTCTCTTTTTTTGCGCCTGGGGGCCGTTCGCCCCAACACCAATGAAAAGGGAGAGATATCATGAACAACCAAGGTCCCATCCGCGACGCACGCACCCTGGGCGTGCCCAAGATGCTCATCCTGGGCCTCCAGCACATGTTCGCCATGTTCGGCGCCACCGTGCTGGTGCCCATCCTGGTCCAGGGCTACGGCCTGCCCCTGTCCATCCAGACCACCCTGTTCTTCGCCGGAATCGGCACCCTCTTCTTCCACGTGTGCACCAAGCTGAAGATCCCCGCCTTCCTGGGCTCCTCCTTCGCCTACCTGGGCGGCTTCTCCGCCGTGGCGGAGCTGGACTCCGGCATCTACGCCGGCATGACCGGCGAGGAAAAGCTGCCCTACGCCCTGGGCGGCATCGTGGTGGCCGGCCTGCTGTACCTGGTGCTGGCCGGGCTCATCAAGCTGGTGGGCGTCCACAAGGTGATGCGCTTCCTGCCCCCGGTGGTCACCGGCCCCATTATCATCCTCATCGGCCTGTCCCTGGCCCCCAGCGCCATCAACAACGCCTCCACCAACTGGTGGCTGGCCATCCTGTCCATCGCCGTCATCGTGGCCGCCAACATCTGGGGCAGGGGCATGATCAAGATCATCCCCATCCTGCTGGGGGTGCTCATCCCCTACGCCGTGGCCCTGGTCACCCGCCAGGTGGACTTCTCCGGGGTGGCCGCCGCCGACTTTGTAGGCCTCCAGCCCTTCGTGCTGGCCAAGTTTGACCTGACCTCCATCCTGGTGATGGCCCCCATCGCCATCGCCGCCATGATGGAGCATATCGGCGACATGTCCGCCATCTCCGCCACGGTGGAGGAGAACTTCATCGAGGACCCGGGCCTCCACCGCACCCTCATCGGCGACGGCATCGCCACCTCCCTGGCGGGCATGTTCGGCGGCCCCGCCAACACCACCTACGGCGAGAACACCGGCGTGCTGGAGCTGTCCCAGGTCTTTGACCCCAAGGTGGTCCGGCTGGCCGCCGTCTACGCGGTGGTGCTGTCCTTCTCCCCCAAGTTCGCCGCCGTCATCAACTCCATCCCCACCGCCATCATCGGCGGCGTGTCCTTTATCCTCTACGGCATGATCTCCGCCATCGGCGTGCGCAACGTGGTGGAGAACCGGGTGGATTTCACCAACTCCCGGAACCTCATCATCGCCGCCGTCATCATGGTGTGCGGCCTGGGCTTCAAGATCTGGGGCTTCAGCAACGAGTTCTCCGGCCTCACCTTCCACATCGGCGGCACCGACATCACCCTGACCTCCCTGGCCATCGCCGCCATCGCGGGCATCGCGCTGAACGCCATCCTGCCCGGCAAGGACTACGAGTTCGGCTCCGACGTGACCAAGGGCCGCTCCGGCGACTTCGGCCGGTATTAAACCGAAACGCGGCACATCACAAAGGACCGCCCCGCATATGCGGGGCGGTCCTTGCTTGATTTATTCGCACAGGTCGATGATGATGTGGGCGAACAGCTTGGCGGACAGCATCAGGTCGCTGACCCGGACCCGCTCATCGGGGCCGTGGAGGTGGGTGTCGAAGCCGGGCAGGGTGCACCCGAAGGCCACGCCGCCGGGGATGTCGTGGACATAGGTGCCGCCGCCGGTGGACAGGCACTCCCCCTTCAGGCCGGTGTACTCCTCATACCGCCTGAGCAGGGTTTTGATGAAGGGGCTGTCGGCGGGGACGTGGTGGGGCGCGCCCTGGGTCCCCGCAAAGGTGAAGCCCTTCCCCTCAAAGGCGGCCTTTGCCACCTGGAGGCAGTTGTCCTCGGTGGCGCACAGGGGCACCCGGCTGTCAAAGTAGCCCTTGAGCCCCGTCTCCGTCACCTCCAGCAGGGAGAAGGCCACCGTCAGCGGCCCCGCCACCGGCTCCTCCTGGGCAATGCCCAGGGCGCGGCCCTTGCAGTCCCCGTGCGGCAGCAGCGTATTCAGGCTGTTCAGCGCGTCCCTGCACCCGCCCTCCGCCAGGGGCAGGGCGCACAGCAGGGCGATCAGCCCGGTGACGGCGTTGTTGCCCCCCTCGGGCCAGGCGGCGTGGGACGCCTCCCCCCGGGCCTTCACCACGGTGAGGCCGTCCTCATGGGCGAAGGTGAACTTGACGCCGGTCCGGGCGGTGATGTTCCGGGCCACGGGCTGGATGTCGTGCATGGTGAGGCCCTCCACCCCGGCGGAGGCGTCCCCGGGCAGGATGTTCCCCCGGATGCCGCCGTGGAGCCACTTCAGCCGGGGCAGCGCCTCCTGGGCAGGCCAGCTGATGGTAAAGGTGGGCCGGAAGCCCCCCTTCTCCGTATTGATGACGGGGAACCCGGAGTCCGGGGAGAAGGTGGCGGGGGCAAAGGGATGCCGGGCGAAATACCAGGCGATGTCTCCGGAGCCGCTCTCCTCGTTGGTGCCCATGATGACCTTGCAGTTCTTTTTCAGCGGCACGCCCAGGTCCTTCACCGCCTTCATGGCCAGCAGGGAGGCGATCACAGGGCCCTTGTCGTCGTCGGTCCCCCGGCCGTACAGCAGGCCGTCCACCAGCTTGGGCACGTAGGGCTGGGTCACCGTCCAACCCTCGCCGGGGGTCACCACGTCCAGGTGCCCCAAAATGTGAAGGGCGTCCTCTCCCTCGTTGAGGCTGGCGGTGCCCACATAGCCCTCATGGTTTTCCGCCGCCAGGCCCCACTCCCGGGCGATGGCCAGCGCCTCCTCCAGGGCGGCGGCCGGACCCGGCCCGAAGGGCGCGCCGGGGGCCGGGGCCCCCTCCACGCTGTCGATGGACACCAGGCGGCACACCGCCTCCGTCAGCAGCTTTTCTTTGTCCGCGAAATAGGCTTCGATCTGTTCTTTTGTCATATGTAACTCCCCTTCATCACCGGGGCAGACTCCGCTCCGCCCGGAACGTTTGGACGGGCGCTTTTGCGGAGGCCCCCGGCCCATCCGGATGGTTGTCCCCCATTCTACCATGTCCCGCTGTCGTTTACAAGGGAAACAAGCCGCTCACCCGGGCGCGTCCGCCCCGACTTCCTCCAGATATTTGTAGACGGTGTACCGGGATACCCCCAGCCGGCCCGCCACATAGGGCACCGACTTGCGGTAGGAGAAGGCGCTGCGCTCCCGCAGAAGCCCGATCACCTTCAGCCGGTCCGCCTTGGAAAAGGCCTCCGGCGGCTTGCCCAGCTCCGCCGCGCACTGGTCGAACAGGTCGGCCAGCTGCCGGGAGTCCCCCGGCTGCCAGAGGGCGGAGCGCAGGTCGGACTGCGCCCGCATCAGGTCCGCCAGCACCCGGTTGGCGTATACCAGAGAGGTATAGTCGAAATTGATGCCCAGGGCCAGGTTGTACCCCTCGCCGATCATGTGAAAGGTGGACGACTTGGTCTGCCGCCCGTCGGGAGTGACCGCGGCCAGATTCACCTGGTCCGTCGTGGCCGCCTGCTCGTCCAGCTCCAGGCCGATCCCCATGATGTCCATGGTGGACCCCACCTCCCGGCCGGACACGTGGCCGTTGTAAATGGACAAGATCGGGTGGGTGGGCACCCCCATATCGTGAACCAGCGTCTCGCAGGTGGAGCCGAACATCTCGGCGATCCCCCGCGCGGTGCGGTCCAAAAACTCAAAGGCTTCCTCTCGGGTCATGTCCGGCATCGCCTCCTGTGGGATATCGGGCCGGGGCCCCGGAGGCCCCGCCTGTCTGCTTATTGTACCTCTTTTCCGGGGAAAAGACAACCCCGCAGCCGGTCAAACAATTGCGGGCGAATGCGGAAATTGTTGTTTACTTTATCTCTTTTGTGTGCTAAAATATTGGGTACTGAGTACTGAGGAGCCGGGAGGAACAGATATGCCAAAAACCACCAATAAAGAGCGGAGCATGGCTCTGTATGAGAGCATTTTGGAACTGAGCAGCATGGAAGAGTGCATCGCGTTTTTTGATGATCTGTGTACCGTGGGCGAGCTGCGGGCCATGGAGCAGCGCTACGATGTGGCCCTGCTGCTGGACAAGGGCCTGGTGTACACGGAAATTCTGGAGAAAACCGGGGCCAGCTCCGCCACAATCAGCCGGGTCAACCGGATTTTCTCCTTTGGCGCGGGGGGCTTCCGGAAGATGATTCAGCGCCGGAAGGAAAAGGCGGAGGCGTAGGCGCCGCGCCTGTTCCGGGAAGCCCTGAGACAGCTCCATACAAAGCGGGAGAGGCCGGCGCCTCTCCCGCTTTTCCCTGTCCGCGCACCGCAGCGCGAAGCCGCCGGACCCCGAGAGGGGGTCCAGCGGCTCCTTAGAAAGGGAAGGGAGAAAGAGAGATGCGCGTCATTAGGGCCGCGCTGGAAAAGGCGGTCAGTTGGCGTCCTTCTCCTTCTTCCAGCGCTTCACAATGGCCAGCACGCCCCACACGGTGAGCCCGGCGGCCACCACAGCCTCTCCGATGAGGATGAACCAGTAGTTGGCGAAGGGCAGCTCGCCCACGGGGGTGCCGTGGACAATGCCGTTCATGGCGTTGGAGTTCACGGTGGTGTACAGGATGTGCTTGATGGCCTGGCGGGCAAAATACTGGGAGGCGGGGTTGCTCATGTCCAGCGGCGCGTCCACCTCGTAGCCAGTGAGCTTCAGGTCGCCGCCGGCCCGGATGCACTGCTCGGTGTCCATAAAGCCGCCGTTGTCATAGTCGGTGATGACGGTGCCGTCAAAGCCCCACTCGTCCCGCAGCACGGCGGTAAGCAGGTTGTAGTTGCCCCCCGCCCAGGTGCAGCCAATGCGGTTGAAGGAGGACATCACCGCCATGACGGCGGGAATCTCCGCCTCGCCCTCGGTGAAGGACTTGGACGCCTCGTCGTAGGTCTGGGTCTTGATCCTGGTGGCGCCCCGCTCCTCGATGCAGGTTTGGAAGGGCTTCAGGTAGATCTCCCGGATGGCCTGCTCGTTGGAGAAGGTGACCAGGCCGTTGCGGTAATCCTCCTGGTCGTTGAGGGCGAAGTGCTTGATGTAGGCGTACACGCCCTTCTCGGCGCAGGCCACGGCGGCCTCCCGGGCCAGCTCGCCGGACATGAAGCCGTCCTCGGAGTAGTACTCAAAGTTGCGGCCGGCGAAGGGGGTGCGGTGGATGTTCATGGCGGGGGCGTACCAGCCGGAGATGATGCCGGTGTACTGATGATTGCCCCAGTTGCCGTCGGCGGCCAGGCCGTCCTCCCCCACGTAGTAGCCGTGGAGGTAGGAGTTCTGGCGGTCCCAGCTGGCGGCCAGGTTGGCGGCGCAGGGGTAGGTGATGGAGTAGGGCTCGTGGGTGACGCCGCCCTCGTTGAGGCCGGAGGGGCCGTCGAAGTCGATGGCCCGGGGCTTTCCGGTGTTGGCGTTGGCCAGGGTCTGATAGCCGCCGTTGCGGATGATGTCGTGGATCTCGGTGGTGGTCATCTGGTCGATGAGGGCGTCCCAGCCGCCCTCGGCCTCCACCTCGTCATAGTCCCGGCCCCGGAAGTCGATGAGCT
>ERZ808051.429-NODE-429-length-48421-cov-6.726915_pt1 | contig 48421 bp, 47 predicted proteins | sample MGYA00380199_ERZ808051 | MGnify/ENA primary metagenome ERZ808051 (study PRJEB31490, sample SAMN06133391) | mouse gut metagenome | isolation source: J11 | host: mice | place: China: Chengdu | collected 2015-05 ... | reverse complement strand
GGATTGAAAAGCTACTTTTTAAAAATGTAGCACAGAAAGAGGCTTGATTTTTATGGGACGACTTTGCGATTACCCTAGAAAAGAAGGAACAAAGCAGAGAATCTATGGATTTTCTGCTTTTTTTGTGATATCATTAACGAGAACAGCCGGGACAAAAAGCGGTCCGGGTTATCAGACATATAGTATTATATGAATCCGAGAGGAGCAATGTATGTATCATATAGATTTTAAAAAGCCGAACCATGTTCACTTTATCGGTATTGGCGGTATCAGCATGAGTGGCCTTGCAGAGATACTTTTAGAGCGTGGCTTTACAGTTTCCGGCTCTGATTCCCATGAGTCGGAGCTTACAGAAAAACTAAAAGCCCATGGAGCAAAGATTTTTTATGGCCAGCGGGCAGAAAATATCATAGAAGGAATTGATGTGGCGGTGTATACGGCAGCAGTCCATGCCGACAATCCGGAGCTTGCAGAGGCTGTGAAGCAGGGACTTCCGGTCCTTACCAGAGCTGAGCTTCTTGGACAGATCATGAGAAATTACAGCCAGCCCGTTGCTGTGGCCGGAACTCATGGTAAAACCACAACCACGTCCATGCTGTCAGAAATTCTTATGGATGCGAAATTGGATCCGACTATTTCTGTCGGCGGAATGCTGGATGCAATCGGCGGAAACATCCGGGTGGGTGGTTCTGATCTTTTTGTGACAGAGGCCTGTGAGTACACCAACAGCTTCTTATCGTTTTTTCCTGCCATGGAGATTATTTTGAACATAGAGGCGGATCATCTTGATTTCTTTAAGGATATTAATGAAATTCGTGATTCTTTCCGGCGGTTTGCAGAGATTCTCCCAGCGGACGGGGTGCTGATTATCAACAGCGATATTAAAGACTATGAGGAAATCTTTAAAGGGATTCCATGTCGTGTGATTACCGTGGGGAGCGATGCGAACAGGAGCCATTACAGCGTGGCAGATATTGTCTTCGATCATAATGCCTGCGCTTCCTATACGCTTTTGGTGAATGGAATCGGTACAGACAGAATTACCCTTGGAGTGCCCGGTATTCACAACGTGTATAATTCTCTGGCGGCTATCGCTGCCGCCCATGAGCTGGGTATAGAAAATGAGCAAATCAGGGCAGGCCTTCTGGCGTTTTCCGGAACTCACCGCCGGTTTGAGAAAAAGGGAGAGCTTCGGGGCATTACAATTATTGATGACTACGCCCACCATCCCCAGGAGATTGAGGCAACTCTGTCAACAGCGCAGAATTATCCGCACAGGGAAGTGTGGTGCGTTTTCCAGCCCCATACCTACACAAGGACAAAGGCGCTCATGGACGATTTTGCCAGGACACTTTCCATGGCGGATCATGTGGTTCTCGCTGATATCTACCCGGCCAGGGAGACGGATACTCTGGGGATAAGTTCAGGGATGCTCGCAGAAAAAATAGCCGCCCTGGGCACAGACAGCCATTATTTTCCAAGTTTTGAAGAAATTGAAAAATTTCTTTTGGAAAAATGTGTCAACGGTGATTTGTTGATAACTATGGGGGCCGGAGACATTGTAAAAGTAGGGGAAAAGCTGTTGGAGCAGTAAGTTATCCACATTATCCACATAGTTTTCAACAGTTATCTGGCGAAAACTATGTGGATTTTTTGATTAACATAATTGAAATCCAATAATTGGGAAAAACCCTGGAAATTAAAGGCATTCGACAGGATTCGCCGTGGTTCTGCCCTCTTATGTCACATATTTATCCTCGTTATCCACATTATCCACAATAAGAATTGTGGATAATTCCGGCTATTTCATTTTCTGGAAACCTGTGTTATTATGGGGACAGGAAGGAAATTAAGGTGAGGAAAGATGAATCTGGGGCTGAAAAACAGGATGTCCGTCTGCGTGACAGCCGTATCAAACGAATTTATTGACAATTATATGGCGGCTGCCAATGGGGAATATGTGAAAGTGTTTTTGTATCTTTTACGCCATGAGGGGGAGGAAATCACGGTCTCTTCCATTGCGGATGCCCTGAATCACACGGATGCCGATGTGAAGCGGGCGCTTGCTTATTGGGAGGATGCCGGAATCCTTAAACAGGAACGAGAGGAAGCTTCTTTTGTGGAAACGGCGGCCAGGGAGGCTCTGGCAGCGTCCCAGACGGGACCGGGCGCTCCTGCTTTGGTAATTCCCGAACCAGGTGACAGCTACGAATGTCTGGAGCGGCTCTCAAAGGACGAGGAGTTTTCGGCTCTTCTATATGCGGTGCAGCAGTATCTGGGGAAAACTTTTACCCAGATTGAGTGCGAGAAATTTGCGTATTTTTACGATGGTCTTAAAATGTCTGCTGATCTTCTGGAGTATCTGGCGGAGTATTGTGCGGGCGGCGGCCATGGAAGTATCCGTTATATTGAAAAAGTGGCTTTAAACTGGTATCAGATGGGAATTAAGACCAGGGAGGAGGCCAGAGATTACACCCTGCGCTTTTCCAGAGACGTATCAGCAGTTCTGAAGGCTTTTGGCATTGCCAACCGGAATCCCGGTACTGCCGAGCTGGAGTTTATGAAAAAATGGTTCCGGGAATATGGGTTTGACAGCAGCCTGGTTACAGAGGCATGTAACAGGACTATACGTGCCACGGGAGCAGCCAGTTTCCCCTATGCCGATAAAATCTTATCCGGTTGGAGGGAAAACGGTGTGAAGATCCTGCGGGATGTGGAGGAGCTGGACAAACGGAGAAAGGTATCCAGGACCCAGAGCCAGAACAGGGAGACAGGAAAGAAAAGCACGTCTCCTAACCGGTTCAGAAATTTTGAGGAGAGATCCTATAATTATGAAGATTATATCTGGGAAGGGATGAGAAAGCGGCAGCAGAAGGGAGGAACCGGAGATGGCACTGAGTAATTCACAGTTTGACGCAATCATGCGGGTGTATAATAAACGCCAGTTCCAGAACAAACGGGAACAGGACAGAAGAATCCGGGAAATCTATGAGAAAATTCCGCAGATTGAGGCTTTAAATGACGAGATTGCCGCGGTCATGGCTGAGGCAGGCAGAAAGAACCTGATGGGCGATACAGAAAGCGCCAGGGCGCTGAAAGAAGAGGCGGCTCTTTTAAGGAAACAGAAAAGTCAGTATCTGGATAGGAACGGGTATCCGGATAATTATATGGACATGCATTATCATTGCAGCCTGTGTAAGGATACAGGACGGGTGGACGGAAGAAAATGCCGCTGTTTTAAGCAGATGGAGATTGAAGTCTTATATGATCAGTCCAATATCAGGGAAATGCTGGAAAGAGAGAATTTTGACACCCTTTCCATGGCATATTATGATAGAGAGAAGATTGATGAGAAAAGTAAAATGACCGTCTATGATTATATGTCCATGGTCATTGAGGAGTGCAGAACATTTGTGGACCGTTTCGGAGAAGAAAAGGGGAGTATTCTGTTCACAGGGAATACGGGATGCGGAAAGACATTTTTGAGCAACTGCATCGCCAGAGAGCTGATACGAAAGTGCTGTTCGGTTATATATCTGACGGCCACGGATATGTTTGATATTCTTTCAGAAAGCCGCTTTAACGGCAGAGATGAGGAGGAAGCAAAGGACAGGGCCGCGTATATTTTAGAATGTGATCTGCTGATTGTGGACGATCTTGGCACGGAGCTTGTCAACACCTTTACGGCGTCCCAGCTTTTTTACTGTATCAATGAACGGCTGAACAGGAAGAAAGGCACCATCATTTCTACCAACCTGAGTTTAAACAGAATGCGTGATGAATTTACGGAGCGCGTTACTTCCCGGATTATGAGTCAGTATAGGATTCTTCCACTTTTAGGTGACGACCTGAGGCTTGTGAAAAAGGGCTTCGGGAAATCAGGTTGACTTGACAGATGGAAGATGTTATAAAGGTAATGCAAGAGGCAGTGACAACCCAATGAGTACTCTCGGAAGCTCCCCTGCCTCCGTCTTTTTGGCTAGTTTTACGCCAGGGGCCCGGGGACAAAAACTTCCCAAGAGCACTTCTAATGCGATATGGAGGAAAAGTATGCTGTATGAAGAGAAACAGATTGAGACAATCCCGGTAGGACCTTTAGGGCTGATTCCCTTAAAGAGCTGTGAAGGCCTGGGAAAGAAAGTTGATACCTGGCTGGCCGGCTGGAGAAAAGAAAGGGAGAGCGAACATAAAACAACCATCGCTTTTGCCGGATACCAGAGAGATTCTTATATTATAGGCTCAAGAACCCCGAGGTTTGGTTCCGGGGAGGCAAAGGGCGAGATTCTGGAATCTGTCCGTGGGGATGACCTGTATATCATGGTTGATGTATGTAATTACAGCCTGACCTATTCTCTGAATGGAATGATAAATCACATGTCACCGGATGACCATTACCAGGATTTAAAGCGTGTGATTGCCGCTGTGGGAGGAAAGGCGAGACGTATCAATGTGATTATGCCGTTCCTTTATGAGAGCCGTCAGCATAAAAGAACAGGAAGAGAATCTCTGGACTGCTCTCTGGTTCTCCGTGAGCTGGTGGGTATGGGAGTGGAAAATATCATTACTTTTGACGCCCATGATCCAAGGGTGCAGAATGCGATTCCGTTAAAGGGATTTGAGACTGTGCAGCCAACCTATCAGTTTATCAAATACCTGCTGATGCATGAAAAGGATCTTCAGATCGACAGCAGCCATATGATGGTTATCAGCCCGGATGAAGGTGGAATGAACAGAGCCGTGTTCTTTGCAAACGTCCTGGGACTGGATTTGGGTATGTTTTATAAGCGTCGTGATTACACAAGGGTAGTCAATGGACGAAATCCCATTGTGGCCCATGAATTTCTGGGAACCAGCGTGGAAGGAAAAGATGTGATCATTGTGGATGATATGATTTCTTCCGGTGAGAGCATGCTGGATACTGCCAAGGAATTAAAGCGGAGAAAGGCGAGAAAGGTATTTGTATGTACGACCTTTGGACTTTTCACCGGCGGGCTTAAGAAGTTTGATGAGTATTATGAAAATGGAATCATTGACCGGGTTCTGACCACTAATCTGGTTTACCAGACACCGGAGCTTTTGTCCAGACCTTACTATATTGATGTTGACATGAGTAAATATATTGCCCTGATTATTGATAATCTGAATCATGATTCTTCCTTAAGCGAGCTTTTGAACCCAACCGGGCGTATTAATCGCCTGCTGGAGAAGTATCGTGCCGGAGAACGGTAAAACTGTTGATATTCATGGGGGCATATGGAAAACCGGATAAAAATCCGGATGAAAATTCGCCCCGAGGACAGTAACATAAAACCAGTACACTAGGGCAGGGGGAATTTTTTTGGAAATGAAAGCGGAACTTTCCCTTCAGGCAAAACAGGTCTTATCACAGGTGCAGATGCAGTCGCTGAATATTCTTAGCATGTCCATGACAGAGCTTCGTGAATTTTTACAGAATGAGGAGATCGAAAATCCTTTGATGGAATATTCAGCGGAAAGGCAGGGGGTGGATATCCCGGTTACTTACCGGGAGTATGACCGTTTTTATAACCGGGGGGCAAGAGAGGATTATAACGGCGAGGGTGAGCTTTACCAGGTGGAGAATGGCCCGCCTTCGGTTGAAGAAATGATAAATATGCAGATATCCTGGGATTGCTTTGGAGAAAAGGAAAAACAGATTGTGAATTTCTGCATCCATTCTCTGGAACAGAGCGGATATCTGCCGGTCCCGGCAAAAGAAATTACCGTGGCGCTGGGGACGGAACTTTCTGTTGTGGAGGGTGTACTCTCAGAGCTTAAGACCCTGGAGCCCAGGGGCATTTTTGCCTCCGGTCTGGAAGAATGCCTTTTACTTCAAATTAAAGGAATGGAGCAAGAGAAGGATCTGGAGAAGATCATCCGTTTTCATTTAAACGATGTGGCAGAGGGAAAGATAAGCAATATTTCCAGAAAGACGAAGCTCTCTTCCATGGAAGTAAGAAAGTTGATCCATATTATTAAAGAATTAAATCCGCGGCCCCTAAACGGCTATGGCGGGGACAGAGCTCAGTATGTTTTGCCGGATATCATTATAGACTATCAGGACGGACAATGGGCCATCAGTCTTAATGATAAATGGACCGGAAATATCGGAGTTAACGAATTTTATGTCCATATGATGGAAACGGCGCAGGATGAAGAGCTTCGGGTGTATTTTGAAGAGAAGCTGCGCCGTGCCCGGTTTATTGTGAGTGCGGTGGAACAACGCCGGAAGACTCTGGAGGGAATCGCCGAGGGAATTTTAAGAAGACAGGCCGGTTATTTCCTGGGGAAGGAGCCCTTAAAGCCCATGACCCTGGAGGAAATTGCCAAAGAGCAGGAAATACATAAATCAACAGTAAGCCGTGCAATCCGCGATAAATATGTTTTAGTGCCTGCGGGCTGTCTTTTGATTCGTGACTTATTTACCACAGGGATTGGATCCGGTGAGGGCGATAATGAGGATGTGAGCCGGAATACTGTAAAGGCTCATCTGAAAAAGCTTGTGGATCAGGAAAATAAGCAGAAACCGTTCAGCGATGAACAGCTTGCAGGGCTGCTTGGAGAAAGTGGTATGCAAATATCCCGGCGGACTGTCGCAAAATACAGAATGGAAATGGGAATTGGAAGTGCTTTCCAGAGACGGGATAGCAGCATATAAATTACAAAATTTAATTGGCCGGAGGTTTTTCATGTCATTTGTTTATAAAAGTCTCCTGCCGACACCGGAGGAAATTAAAGCGGAGTTCCCGCTGGCTCCTGAGTTCGTGCAGGCGAAAGCAGAAAAAGATAAGGAAATTGCAGATGTTTTTATGGGGAAGAGCACTAAATTTCTGGTGATTATCGGACCATGTTCGGCGGATCGGGAGGATGCTGTCTGTGAGTATATAGGACGGCTCGCCAGGGTGAATGAGCAGGTAAAAGACAAGCTGATACTGATACCGCGGGTATATACGAACAAACCACGAACCACCGGGGGCGGCTACAAGGGAATGCTGCACCAGCCTGATCCGGAAAAAAAGCCCAATATGTACGAAGGACTGGTGGCCATCCGGAAACTTCATATGAGGGTGATTCAGGATTATGGCTTTACTACGGCCGATGAGATGCTGTATCCGGAAAACTTAAGCTACCTGTCGGATGTGCTTTCTTATATTGCCATCGGCGCCCGCTCTGTGGAGAACCAGCAGCATCGCCTGGCCTCCAGCGGCGTGGATGTCCCTGTGGGAATGAAGAATCCAACCAGTGGAGATTTGAGCGTGATGTTAAATGCTGTTTATGCAGCGCAGCATGGACATGACTTTATTTTCCGAACCTGGGAGGTGGAGACCAAAGGAAATCCTCTGACCCATACCATTCTCCGCGGTGCGGTCAGTAAGCATGGACAGTGTCTGCCAAACTACCATTATGAAGATCTGGAGCTGCTTTACAGCCTGTATCAGGAGAGGGAACTTCTGAATCCGGCCTGCATTGTGGATGCAAACCATTCCAATTCCAATAAAAGGTATGAGGAGCAGGTCCGAATTGTGAAAGAGGTACTTCACAGCCGACGTCATTCGGCGGATATCCATGATTTTATTAAGGGAGTTATGGTAGAAAGTTATCTGGAACCGGGCTGTCAGAAAATCGGAGAGCATATTTACGGAAAATCCATCACGGACCCGTGTCTGGGCTGGGAAGAGTCTGAGCAGCTGATTTATGACATTGCTGAGTCCGTATAGGTCTTGACAGAACCAGAGGATTCTGTTAGGATAACGATGGTAACGGGTGTTAAAAGTAAGGATACCAAAATAAAAAAGAAAACGGAGGGAAAAGATGTACAATACATTTTCTTGCTAATTGAGAGGAGCATACTGGAGAAATCGTAACAGTTCAGGCTATCCGAACTGATACGGGAAAGCAAGGGGGACTACCCTGTTTTTGGTATGCTCGCACGCAGGAAAATGTTTAAGTCTTTTGCCGATGTTGTATATAGGAAGGATACGAAAAGAATGTCGTGTCATACTATGAGTTTATACAAAAAGGCCGCAGGGGTTAAGCATTCCTGCGGCCTTTTTGTGCAGCGGGAAGGTATGTTCTGCCGCGTAAAAATGCTCTGTAATTCTTTATTCAAAGAACAGGAGGTATGAGCATGGCATTTATAAATATTGTTGATTTGTCGTTTTCCTATGAGGGAAGCAGCGACATGGTATTTGAGCATGTATCTTTTCGGATGGATACGGACTGGAGACTTGGCTTCACCGGAAGAAACGGAAGAGGAAAAACCACATTTATGCGTCTTCTATGGGATTTTGGACGGCGGGAGGAGGACCGCAGATATGAATACAGCGGAACCATAACCGCTCCGGTGGGATTTGAATATTTTCCCTATGAGATTATGGATCAGGAGCGGTTTACACTGGAGATTGCAGAGGAACTTTTGCCCGGTTCCACAGAGCCGGGAGAAATCTGGAAAATATTCCGGGAATTTTCCAACCTTGAACTGGGGGAGGATGTGCTGTACCGCCCCTTTTCCACTTTAAGTTACGGAGAGCGGACAAAGGCTCTTCTGGCGCTTCTTTTTCTGCGCGATGATAAATTTTTGCTGATTGACGAACCTACCAATCACCTGGATATGAGGGCGAGGGAAATTTTAGGGGAATATCTCAGGAAAAAATCGGGATTTCTTCTGGTATCCCATGACAGAAGGCTCCTGGACACCTGCACGGACCACACCCTGTCTATCAATAAAACAAATATTGAAATCCAGAAAGGAAACTTTTCTTCCTGGTGGGAGAATAAACGGCGCCAGGATGCCTGTGAACTGGCGGAAAATGAAAAACTTAAGAAGGATATCGGACGTTTAAAGATGGCGGCCAGACAGTCCGGGGAATGGGCAGATCAGGTGGAGGCAACGAAAATCGGCCGTAAAAATGCAGAAAAATTTTCCACAACTGGAAGAATAGATACCCGGGCTTATATTGGAGAAAAATCCAGGCGGATGCAGATGCGGAGAAAGAATCTGGAGCGGCGTCAGGAACGAGCCATAGAGGAAAAATCAGCGCTTTTAAAGAACCTGGAAGAGGTCAGGGACTTAAAACTCTTTCCTATGGAGTACCGGTCAGAACAGCTTGCAGAGTTTCGGGATATCTCCATTGGATATGGAGAAAAAATGGTGATGGGAGGAGTCCGCTTCCAGATTTGCCGCGGGGACAGGATTGCCCTGACGGGAAGAAACGGGTGCGGAAAAAGCAGTATTATAAAACTTTTGCTTTCCTGCCTGGGTTCCCGTCCGGGGGAGGGGGCAGTGGGCTTTGAAAATATTGTGCACAAGAGCGCAGATGTGACGGCACTGACGTACAGTGGAAAGATTGATATCGGAAGCCGGCTTGTGATTTCCTACGTACCCCAGGATGCAGGATTCCTGAAGGGAAAACTTACGGACTATGCAAAAGAGAAGGAAATTGATCCTGTACTTTTAAATGCGCTCCTGCGGAAAATGGATTTTTCACGGACGCAGCTTGAAAAGAGTATGGAAGATTTCAGTGAGGGGCAGAAGAAGAAGGTGCTCCTTGCTGCCAGTCTGGCAACACAGGCGCACCTTTATATCTGGGATGAACCTCTTAACTATATTGATGTATTTTCACGCATGCAGATAGAAGACCTGATTTTAAAGTATAAGCCGACGCTGATGTTTGTGGGACATGACAGAGAATTTGTGGAACGAATTTCCACAAAAACGCTGAACTGTGACGAATTCAGCCATTTTATAGGTTCGTAGCTTTCGGCAGAGTGAAGATAAATTCGGAACCAACTCCCACCGTGCTGACTACATCAATGTTCTCGCCATGGGCCTGGATAATCTCCTTTACAATGGAGAGTCCCAGGCCCGTGCCCTTTTTGTCACGCCCCCTGGAAATATCGGTTTTGTAAAAACGGTCCCAGATTTTTTTGATGCTGTCCTTGGGAATGCCTGCCCCGGTGTCCTTGACGGAAACGAAGACTTTTTCATATTTGATCAGGGTCTGGATATAAATAACAGAATCGTCGCGGCTGAATTTGATGGCATTGTCGATCAGGTTATATAAGACCTGCTGTATTTTTCCAAGGTCGGCATAAACCATCAGTACATCCGTGGTGAAAGTCAGATCCAAAACAATATTTTTGGCATTGCAGATTCCCTCGAAGGCGGCTGCTGTGTCCTTGATCACCCGATTAATGTCAAAGTTGCTGCGGGAGAGAAAGCCTTTGCTGTCTAAGGAATTCAGTGTGAGCATTCCCTCAGTCAGTTTATTCAGGCGTTCCGTCTCCGAAATTACAATGTTAAAATATTTGCTGTAAAGCTCCTGGGGAATGGTTCCGTCTAAAATCGCTTCCAGATACCCTTTAATAGAGGTCAGAGGAGAACGGAAATCATGGGATACATTGGCAATGAAGGATTTCTGATATTCTTCCATCTTGTTAAGCTCACTGGACATATAATTTAATGTGTTAGCCAGGTATCCCATTTCATCGGAGGTTTCCAGTTTAATCGAGTATGCCAGATTTCCGTCGGCGTATTCCATAGCTCCGGCCGTGATCTTTTTTAATGGAAAGAAAACCGTATTTGTGAACACCAGAAGAATAATCAGGGACAGGATAAAAAGAACTCCTGAAGTCACATAGACAATATTTAAGATCTGGTCCCGCTCTCTCTGCACCTGGGACATGGGCATATGAAGGACCACGTAGCCGTATGTGTTGAAATTTCCGGTGATGGGGGCCAGGACAGACAGGGTATTTTCTCCAAACATATTGAAAAATTTTCCCACCATATAAGAATGGTTCCCGGCAGCTGTGGGGTCAAAACCGCTTACAACAGTTCCCACATGGGAGCCCGGAGAAGTTTCTGCCACCACAGAGCCCCGGTTATCCAGCACCCAGGCGCTGGCATCCAGATAGGTAGCTACTGCCTGAAGCTGTGGATTGGCTGTGGAGAAATTTACATTTTTCCCCTGGTAGATGTCACTGTAAGAGGAGGCCAGAAGATTGGCCTCATCATACATGGCATCAGATTTTTCCTCGATCAGGTACTGATAGGTCATCTGGGACGAGAGGGTGGCGATGGTGATAAAGCCCAGAAGTCCGAACAGAAGATAACCCAGGATAAATTTACTGTAAAGGGAATGGGTCATCGTTTTACCTCAAATTTATAGCCAATTCCCCACACAGTGGAAATTGCCCAGTTATCATTGTCTTTGATTTTTTCCCGGAGCCTCTTGATGTGTACATCTACGGTTCTCGTATCTCCGATATATTCATAGCCCCAGATATGATCCAGAAGCTGCTCCCTTGTGAATACCTGATTGGGAGAGGATGCAAGGAAGTAAAGGAGCTCCAGTTCCTTTGGGGGCATATCTACCGAGCGCCCTTTATAGAGCACGGAATAGTTGGTCAGATTTACAATCAGGTCAGGATATTCCACAAACTCGCCCTGCTGTTTTCCAGAAGCAGCGAGAGATGAGGAACCTGTCTGATAGCGGCGCAGTACCGCCTTTACGCGGGCCACCAGCTCCTTGGAATCAAAAGGCTTTATCATGTAATCATCGGCGCCTAGCTCCAGGCCCAGGACTTTATCGAAGATTTCGCCCTTGGCTGACAACATGATAATAGGAACCTGTGAAGAGGTGCGAAGTTCCCTGCACACCTGATAGCCGTCCATACCTGGCAGCATCAGGTCCAGGAGTACCAGATTTGGTTTAAAAACCGGAAACTCCCGGAGTGCTGATTCTCCGTCCCCCACAATTTTTGTCTCGTAACACTCTTTCATTAAATACAGAGAAATCAATTCAGCAATATTATCATCATCATCCACAATCAAGATTCTCTGCTTATCAACCATGGAACTTCCTCCTCTTATTTAAATGTAACAATGGTCACGCCGGTATCACCTTCCCCAAAGTCTCCCAACCGGAATTCCCGCACATACTTTAATTTCTTTAAATGCCTGTGAACGCCGGCTTTCAGGGCTCCGGTTCCGCGGCCATGGACCACGCGGACAGATGGGAGGTGAGCCAGGTAGGCGTCGTCAAGGTATTTATCCAGAACCGGAATGGCCTCATCCACAGTCATTCCGATCAGATTGATTTCCGGGGAAATCGCGAAAGACTTGGACATTTTTATTTTTCCGCTTCCTGTGTTGTTTTGCTTCATGGAATCCAGTCCCGGCCCGGAAACGGACGGTTCATCCAGAAGCTCCAGATCTTTAATATTAACCAGGGAACGAAGAATTCCCATCTGAACGTAAAGATCGCCTTTGGCATTGGGGAGGGAACTTACAGTGCCTTTTAAGTTCATGGTGAGCACCTTTACTCCGTCTCCGATTTTAATTTTCTTTGGAGAAATCGTCTTTTTCGGTCCCTTTTCATTTTTTATGGAAAGATTTTTATCCACTTTATCCAGTTTTTCACGGAGTCTGGCCCGCTCTGCCTCCAGTTCCTTCCCGACTCCCGAGGATTGAGCCAGTTTGTTGATCTGCCGGATGGTCTGATCTGCCGTTTCTTTTGCCTCCCGCAGGATTCGCTGGGCTTCCTCATTGGCATTTTGGATCAGCTTTTCTTTCCGCTCGTCCAGCCGTTCTTCTTTCTGCTCCAGATTTTTCTTTAAGCGGGTGATTTCTGCTTTATATTGAACGATCTCCTCCCGTTCTTTTTCTATGGTGACACGGCTGGATTCCAGATTTGCCAACAGGTCCTCAAACGCCTCATCATTGGATTCCAGATGTGTTTTGGCATCGTCGATGATGTAATCAGGCAGGCCCAGCTTTTTAGAGATGGCAAAGGCATTGCTTTTACCAGGTATGCCGATCAGAAGGCGGTAGGTGGGCCGCAGAGTTTCCACATCAAACTCACAGCATGCGTTTTCCACGCCGGCGGTGGTAAGTGCGTAGACTTTCAGCTCACTGTAATGGGTGGTGGCCATGGTGCGGCACTTCATGTTGTGGAGGAAGGACAGGATGGCAATGGCCAGCGCGGCACCCTCTGTGGGGTCTGTTCCTGCCCCAAGCTCATCGAACAGACATAAAGAGCGGCTGTCCGCCTGACTTAAAATGGATACAATGTTGGTCATATGGGCAGAAAAAGTGCTCAGGCTCTGTTCAATGCTTTGTTCGTCGCCGATATCCGCAAAAACCTCATCAAAAACCGAGAGCTCAGAACCGTCAAAGGCGGGAATCTGAAGGCCGGACTGTCCCATAAGGGTGAAAAGCCCCACAGTTTTTAAGGACACAGTTTTACCGCCGGTATTGGGGCCGGTGACAATTAAAAGATCAAAATCCCGTCCAAGGTACACGTTTATGGGGACTACCTTTTTGGGGTCTAAAAGCGGATGACGTCCGTCTTTTATATGGATGTAACCATGACGGTTAAATTTCGGCATGGTGCAGTTATAGTGTCTGGCAAGAGCAGCCCTGGCAAAGATAAAATCCAGTTTAGACAGAATCGTAAAATCTGTTGCGAGCGGCTCCGTATAAGGGGCAAGCCCCAGGCTTAAGGAGGCCAGAACCATTTCAATTTCCTTCTGTTCCCGGATTTCCAGTTCCCGCAGCTCGTTATTGAGCTTTATGACGGCCATGGGCTCGATGAACAGAGTAGAGCCTGTGGCAGACTGGTCATGAACCATTCCTTGGAATTGTCCTTTATATTCTGACTTTACCGGAAGGCAGTAACGGCCGTCCCGCATGGTGATTACGGCATCCTGAAGCATGGTCCGGCTGGAATTCAGAATGGAGTTTAACTGGGTATGAACGCGGTCATTGGTAATCCTCATCTGACGCCGGACAGACTTGAGTCCCGGACTTGCATCATCAGCCACTTCATCTTCGGAGAGAATGCAGCGGGTAATTTCATTGTTGATGATGGTGAGGGGATCAAGGGTCCGGAACATTTCATCCAGAGAGTCGTCCGGAAGCTCCGATTCCGGGTGGCGTCCATAATTTTTAGCTCTGGCCGCGCAGGTTAAAAGCGCACTGATGGAGAGCAGCTCATGGATACTTAAGGAACTCCCGATTTCCAGGCGCTTTAAAGAGTCTCTGATATCAGACACACCGGAAAAGGACAGGTTTCCTTTCTGGCGGACGCGGGTCACGGCATCTGCGGTTTCCGTCTGGCTCTGAACGATTTCATGAAAGTCGGAGGACGGAATAAGTTCGCGGCAAAGCTTTTTGCCGGGTTCTGATGCGGCGTAGTCTGTCAGCTTTTCTATGATTTTGTAATATTCCAGGGTTCGCAGTACTTTCTGGTTCATATGAATAATCCTTTCGTAACTGTTTCGTATCTTCACAGTTACTAATCCTTTCTACATATGAAGTATAACACAAAGCTTTGGAATATCCTAGAGATATTTTTGTTGCATAATAGTGGTAAAAAAACTATAATGAGGGGGAGAGGAGATTTTGGATTTATGACCGATTCGCCAAATGAAAAGAGATTCATGAGGGAAAAGATAGTAAAGCCGCCAATGAGCAGGAGGCAGGTGATCCGCCGGATTTTCTGCTTTCTTTTGGTTGCAGTCATTTTCGGCGTTGTGGCTGCAGTGAGCTTTGTGATTTCCAGACCAATGGCGGAAAAGCTCCTGGGAAAGGAAACCGAATCGCTTCCCATCCCCATCACCATTGAACGGGATGATGAGCCAGGTATTACAACGACCCAGATAGAAACGATGGAGGAGACTCCGCCGGCGGAAAGTCAGGTTGAAGTGGCCAGGGAAGATGTGGAGGAGATTGTCAAAAAGGAAATGGAGAATTTCCCATGGACACCGGAAAAAATTGAAGAATATAATCAGGTACTGCGTGAAATCGGCCAGAGCGCTGATAAGAGTATTGTAACGGTATCCTCTGTGAAGCATCAGATGGACTGGTTTGATAATCCGGTGGAAAGCACTGGTCAATATGCCGGAATGATTCTGGCCGCCAATGCCAGTGAGGTTGTGATTCTGGCAGGGGAAGAGGCAGTGGAAAATGCGGATTCTCTACGGATTGTGTTTGGTGACGGAGGTATTGCGCCGGGGGCGTTAAAGGAGCAGGATATGGTCTGCGGTATGGTGGCTCTGACCGTGAACACAGCTGAGCTTTCAGAGACAACCAAAGGCTGGATTCAGGCCATTGATCTCGGAAATTCCTATACGGTCCGCGCCGGAGATATGATGATTGCCGTGGGAAGTCCGGCAGGACGCGTTCATTCTGTGAAGCGTGGAATTGTGTCTTATGTGGCCCGGGGAGTCCAGATGGCCGATGGAAATACCAGGGTATTGTATACTGACTTCGACTGTGATATAGAAAAGGGAACGTTTTTTTTGAATTTATCAGGACAGCTTGTGGGCTGGGCCACAAACCTTTTTGAGACTGAGGAGATGAGCGGTGTGACCATGGTTATGCCGATTTCCGAATACAAGGATTGCCTCCAGAGACTCAGCAACGGAATTCCTATTCCCTATGTGGGAATTAAAGGACAGGATGTAACCGAATCCATGCAGGAGGAGGGGATTCCTCAGGGGGTTTATATCACCGAGTCCATTGCGGAAGGCCCGGCTTACCTTTCAGGGATTCAGAATGGTGATATCCTGACAAAAATTCAGGGAAAAGAGATCGCCTCTCTCCGCGATTTTCAGAGCCTGCTTGAAAGTATGAACACCGGGGAGCAGGTTACGGTTGTGATACAGCGAAAGGGAATTGATGAATATAAAGAAATTGAATACAGCGTATCAATAGGAGCCAGGTAATTCGCCTGGCTCGGCGCTTGAAGGGAGATAAGAGTCCATATGAAATTTATTGAAACATTTCGGGAAGGAATGCATGTATCAGAAGTTTTTCTTTGCAAGACAAAACAGATTGCCCTTACAAAAAACGGGAAAGAATACGGTTCCATTACGCTGCAGGATAAAACAGGCACAGTAGATGCAAAGATCTGGGAGTTAAATTCTCCTGGTATCAGTGAATTTGCGGCCATGGACTATGTGTTTGTGGATGCGGATATTACCGTATTTCAGGGGGCCTTCCAGCTTAATATAAAACGAATTCGAAGGGCGGATGAGGGAGAGTACCATCCGGGAGATTACCTTCCGGTGACATCAAAGGATGTAAAGGCCATGCACCGTGAGCTGACCCAGTATATTACCACCATCCGGAATGAATATTTAAGAAAGCTGGCAGCAGGATTTTTTGTCAGTGACGCGGCGTTTATTAAAGTGTTCTGTTCCCATTCTGCGGCCAAGAGCGTGCATCATGGTTTTGTAGGCGGCCTTTTGGAGCATACTTTAAGTGTGGTAAAAATGTGCGATTATTTCAGCAGGCAGTATCCGGCATTAAACAGAGATCTTCTTTTAACAGCTGCCATGTTCCACGATATTGGAAAGACAAAAGAGCTTTCCTCATTCCCGGAAAATGATTATACAGATGAGGGACAGCTAATCGGACATATTATAATTGGCGCCCAGATGGTGCAGGCGAAAATTGCTTCTGTGCCGGGATTTCCGAAAAAGCTGGAAAACGAACTGATTCATTGCATCCTGGCCCATCATGGAGAGCTGGAATATGGCTCACCTAAGAAACCTGCATTGATTGAGGCCCTGGCGCTGAATCTTGCGGATAATGCAGACGCAAAGCTGGAGACTATGACAGAGATTCTCAAAGGGGCCGGAGATAATATGGGGTGGCTTGGTTATAACAGGTTTATGGAAAGTAATGTGAGACGGACCGGAGATAACTAGAAATTCACCTGCGGGGACCATAGTGGTATCGTTGACTGATGACAACGCAGCGCTGGCGCAAAGCGCAGGTGCTGAATTCATCGGAGCTTCCGCGGGGCAGTATCAGCCACTTGTTGACCATGGAAGGCCCATGGAAGAGGGAAAGAATCATCTATGGAAATAAAAAAGAATGATAAATTTATAGTGACCATCGAAGATATGGGAGAAGATGGTTCTGGAATCGGAAAAATCGACGGATATATCTGGTTTGTAAAAGATGGGCTCATAGGAGACGTGATTGAGGCGTCCGCAATGAAAATGAAGAAAAGTTACGGATTTGCCAGGCTGGTCCGGGTGATTGAGCCGGCTCCGGGACGTGTGGAAGCCAGATGTCCCGTGGCCCGGTCCTGCGGCGGGTGCCAGATGCAGGAACTTTCTTATGAAGAGCAGCTAAAGTTCAAAGAAAAAAAGGTATATAACCATTTAAAACGAATTGGAGGGCTGGAATATCTGTTTTTGCCGGGCCAGGAGAAGGAGGCAGAGGCTGTGGACGGGGCTGTTGTGATGGAGCCCATTATTGGTATGGAACAGCCCTGGAGATACCGGAATAAAGCTCAGTATCCCATTGGCCCGGGAAAGGACGGACTTCCCACAGCTGGTTTTTATGCCGGGCGCACCCATGCACTGATTCCCATACCGGAGCTTGACTGTGTACTGGGGTGCGAGGAAAATCAGAGGCTTTTAAAAGTGGTGCTGGATTTTATGACAGAGTATCATTTGAAACCGTATATGGAAGAGAACCACAGAGGACTGGTGCGGCATGTGCTCTTACGAAAGGGATATGCAAGCGGGGAACTGATGGTATGTCTGGTGATAAATGGGGATCAGCTCCCCCATGCAGACGTGCTTACAAAGCGTCTGGAGAAAGCGGGGGTCTCCAGTGTTTCTCTTTCCGTGAACAAAGAAAAAACCAATGTGATTATGGGGGATAAAATTATTAATCTCCATGGGCCGGGATATATCACAGACTGCATTGGCGGTATCGAATACAGAATTTCCCCTCTTTCGTTTTATCAGGTAAATCCGGTGCAGACGGAGCGGCTTTATCATACGGCGCTGGAGTTTGCGGATCTTCACGGGGACGAGACAGTCTGGGATTTGTATTGTGGAATCGGCACGATTTCTTCTTTTCTTGCGAAAAAGGCCAGAAAGGTGTATGGGGTCGAAGTAATCCCCCAGGCCATTGAGGATGCCAGAGAGAATGCAAAGAGGAATGGAATTGAAAATGTGGAGTTCTTTGTTGGAAAGGCTGAGGAGGTACTGCCGGAGCAGTATGAGAAGAATCATGTCCATGCGGATGTTATCGTGGTGGATCCACCAAGAAAGGGCTGTGATGCGGTCTGCCTTGACACAATCATAAAGATGAAGCCGGAAAAAGTGGTTTATGTGAGCTGCGATTCATCCACGCTGGCGCGGGACGTGAAGGTTCTTGGGGAACACGGATATAAGGTGGAGCGTGTGAGGGCAGTGGACATGTTTCCGATGTCGGGGCACGTTGAAACCGTGGTTCTTCTCGTTAAGAAACGTTGATTTTCCGGACCTTTTGGGCATTTTCGAGAAAAATGGACTTGTGTTTTTACGTGGAAAACAGATGTGAATTGAAAATTTTACTCAAGGTGGGGTAAGTAGAAAACAGGGTTTTGTTCCGTGATATCCGGGCGAATGGATACCACAGAACGAACCCCTGTATTTTTTGGCAAAAATCTATACTCCGTGGCGAAAGTGAGAACCACGGGACGAAAGTTGAAGGGGAATATATTTTAACGCAGAAAAAAACTTAATTTTCAAAAATCTTTTTTGACACGGAAACGGCATTCAGGACTTTGGGGAAGCCAGTATATGGGATGCACTGCAGGAATATCTCAATGATTTTTTCGGGAGCGATTCCTACATTTAAAGCTCCATTGATATGGACTTCAAGTTGTGGTTCACATCCTCCGGCAGTGAGAAGGCTGGCTAATGTAATCATTTCCCGCTCCTGCAAGGAGAGACCACTACGTTCATAGATATCCCCGAATGCAAATTCAACAATATATCTCCCAAGATCAGGGGAGATTGTTTCCAGTGACCGGATGACTGCTTCGCCGCCTTTCCCATCGATTTTCTTTAAATTTTCCATACCTGTATGAAATCTCGTTTTCTCCATTTCTTTTCTTCTCCTTGTCTGGTAAAATGGTCTTATGGAACAATTACTGTTCGATAAGGTATCAATAGATGCTACAAAAAGGATAGCTCTTAAACCATAGTCTAAGTCAAGGCTTTTTTGAAAAGAGGTTTGTTATGACCATTGGTGAGTTTTCTGTGATAACTGGAATCAGCGCGTATACACTACGCTATTACGAGAAGAAGGGACTGCTTCGGGTAAACAGGGACAGTGGCGGGAGACGTGATTACAGTGAAGATGATATAGAATGGGTAAAATTTATCCAGCGTCTGAAAGATACCGGGATGCTGCTCCGGGATATTAAGCATTATTCTGATCTGCGGTATCAGGGAGACGACACGATGGCGGAGCGGATGAAACTGCTGATACAGCACAGAGAATCTGTGGTAGAAGAGAAAAGAAAGTGGGAAGAATACCTGCGGAATCTGGATGTGAAAATAGGCATATACCAGGATAGAATAAGCGAAAGTGAAAAAAATGATGGATAACTGGTTTACAGTTGGGCAAATTGACAAAGATACATGGATGCTCAGTGAATATCGCCACCCGGGAGAAACACATTGTTATCTTTTAAATGATTCCGGACGCAGCCTGCTAATTGATACAGGATTAGGAATCTGCAATATATATGATGAAATGAGAAAACTGACGGATAATCCGGTCACTGCGGTTGCTACGCATATTCAGTGTGATCTGCCGGAGAATTACGACATTGATACATATACTGTTTTTCAGGGGATGTCGACAAGGGTTTTAAATGACGGGGATATCATTGATATCGGAGGGCGCAGGATTCAGGTACTGCACACGCCGGGACATTCCCCCGGACATATGTGTTTTTGGGAGAAAGAAAAGGGATATCTTTTTACAGGGCATCATTCCCTTGATATCCAGCCGGAAATTTTGATTAGAATGAGGAATGCCTTTAGGCGGCTGAAAGAAGAAGGAGAACTGCAGCATGGCAGCGGTACTTTTGATTATGAAGATTGGGTGGTTTGGCTGTAAGTATTGTGATAGTCGAGGGCATAAGGAGGTTTGTATGGGTATAGAATACAGGAAGTTATCTATGAAGGAATTGGATGTGTTTATTGATATGAGGATAAATCAGTTACGGGAAGAAGGAGCAGATGAGGACATTGATCTGAAACCTGCTTTGAGGGATTACTATGAACGCCACATGGCAGACGGAACACCGAATGGCAAGATTCACGTTCTTTCAAACCATGGGAAAACCATTTTACGGAGGGACTGTATCTGGCGGGCGTAGAGGTTGCAGATGAAGCGGAACCCCCGGCAGGATGGGTAAAATGGATAATTCCAGGATATGAATATTTGTATGTGAAATGTACGGAACAGGATATATTTGTGAAGGTGCTGGAATATATGGAAGAACAGGGGATAGAACTGGCAGGGGCGGTCCATGATTTTAATTGTCCGAAGGAAAATGGACAGGGATATATGTTTTTCCCAATTCGGAGGTTATAAATGAAAAGTTTGGATATGGAGTTGATATTGACAGATAATCCTGCCGTTGTATCAGGGATAGTAGAAAAAACGATACAAAAAGTATACCCTCGCTATTATCCGTTAGGTGGAGTGCAGTTTTTTCTTGATCTGCACAGTGAAGCAAGGATTGAAGAAGTGATGTCCTACGAAGAAATCTATCTTGTGGTGGTACAGGGAAACGTCGTAGGAACCGGAAGCATTCGGAAAAATGAGATTTGCAGATTGTTTATTTTGCCGGAATATCAGGGGAAGGGATATGGAAGCAGATTGATGGATTTACTGGAAGCACGGATTTTTGAAAATTATCCCAAGGTTCATGTGGATGCATCCTTTCCGGCAGAGAGTATGTATCTGAAACGAGGGTACCAGATTACTTCGTATGAAAAAATTGAAACAGAAAACGGAGATTTCCTCTGCTACCATACTATGGAAAAAGAGAGAGGCAGGAATTCTGCTGTATTGGGAACTGGGATTTCAGGTATTAAGGAAGCAGAATGAAGACTACCTGATGGTATTGGAATTGCAGGAATAAGAAGACCATGAAAAATATTTACTTAATAGGCGGAACGATGGGAGTTGGAAAAACTATTACCTGCCAGAACTTGAAAAATAAACTGCCGAACTGTGTTTTTCTTGACGGGGATTGGTGTTGGGATATGCATCCCTTTCAGGTAACACCGGAAACAAAGAAAATGGTAATGGAGAATATCTGTTTCCTGCTGAATCAGTTTATTCGTTGCAGCGCATATGAGAATATCATATTCTGTTGGGTAATGCACGAGCAGGGGATTATAGATGAAATTATATCAAAGTTGGAAACAGAAGATTGTCAGATATATACCATTTCTTTGATGTGTGATGCAGATAGTCTAAGAAAACGTCTGCAAAAGGATATAGATGCAGGTGTCCGGTCAGCGGATGTGATTCAGAGAAGCATTGCCAGGATTGGTTTATATGAAAAACTGGATACGGAAAAAATAGATGTTTCCCATATCACATCGGAGCAGGCGGCGGAAAGAATTATAAATGGAGAAAGAGGAAAAACGGATGCAGAAGAGACTGCCTGACAGAGTAGCAGACTGATCTTGGTGCTGAGTGGTAGGATTTTCCAGTGCCGTTACGGTGCCAATACAGTGCCATTTTTGAACGTTTTTATCCTAAGATGCGTTGTACTGTTTGGAGAATAACAGCAACAGCGGGTTGCTTGTCAGGTGTGAAACATCAATTTATAATGAAAGTACATTATTAAGCAGAAAGGTTGAGGATGAGCAGGGATGGAAACACGAGATATCATTAGTGGCACAGGAACACATAGATCGTTTTTAAAATATTCCGGCAGGGAATACGGTATTCTCTGCCGGATTTCAGAATTACAGATGCGAGAGATTTTTTCTGTAATTTCTCAGATCTTCTTCGCTGACTTCAGAAATGATCTCATCAAATGTTTCCAATAATTTCGGCTTATCTTCCGGCAAATGTCCTCTGAGCTGGAAAGCATTGGAAGCTCCCATTGCGGCGAAATAAGTTGATATATTCAGATTTTCCACAAGGGTACGGAGTTCACGGTATTTTTCCAGCTCACTCTCTTCCTGCCAGCTTCCGTTTTGGATTTCCTGATATAAATCGGATTCCGGATAAACTGTCAGCATATTCGGGCCAATTAGGAACGGATGAAGCTGATTGAATATTTCTGCGGATAATTTTGCTCCGGTTTCGCCGCGTCCCTTACCGGAAATACTGGTCAGATAGAAGAAACCATATTCGATACCGGCCTGCTCTAATCTTTTGCATTGGGTTAGGATATCCTTGGAAGTATACCCTTTACGCATAAAGGCAAGTGCATCATCATCTCCTGTTTCAACGCCGATGGTAAGCCCGGTGTATCCTGCCTGCCGAAGGCGGATCAGATCATCATCTGTCTTATTTACGGAATCCGTAATGCGGGCAAAACATCCAATGGATTCAACACAAGGGAAATACTTATGAATGAGGGATGCAATTCCAAGTAATTTTTCTGTTTTCAGGACAAATGGGTTGGCTCCTGTTAAGAAAACACGGTGAATTGGCTCCGGTTTTTCTTTTCCCCGCAGACGGGTTAACATGTTTGAATAGGGATTTGTACGCAGAACCTGAGCCTCCAGTAAGTCGCTTTCTATGTCTTCCATAGGTGACATTCTAAATTTGAACGGCAAATCACTGTATAGGGTACAAAACTTGCACCTATGATGGGTACATCCCGCTGTTACTTCCAGCAGAAGCGCGTCTGCTTCATAGGGCGGGCGCCAGATTGTTCCTGTGTAATGCATGATAAACACCTCAAATCAAATTAAGATTATGTACAGGCAACGAGGCAAACCTGTACATTGCTGTCCCGTTAGGACAATTATAGCAAAGCACACCAAAAAGAAAAGTACTGTACTTTTTTGCAGTACCTTTTATTTTGATGCAGAATAGGGTATGATGTTGAGGGAGATGGAGAAATGAGAAAATCGGAAGCAGCAGCAAACCGTTGTAAGACGATTTCTATGGTGCAGAAATTACTGGGAGGGAAATATAAGATTGAGCTTCTCTGGTATATTGGAAAGTGTGATATCCGGCGTTTCGGACAGCTTCGCCGCCAGATAGGGGAAATTACAGAAAGCTCTCTTACGAAGCAGCTCCGGGAGCTGGAAGCAGATGGTTTCATTATCCGGCATGATTTCTGTGAGGTTCCTCCACGGGTGGAGTATACGTTGACAGATCTTGGGAAGAGTTTTTTATCCGTTCTTGATTATATGAAATCCTGGGGAGATGAGAATCTGCTGGTATAGACAAGGTATGATGGCTATATAAAATGATAAATTGGAGAGTTGTATGGATTATAGAATAATTTTGACAGTAGGCGGTTCGTGATGAAAGAGCGGAAGGAAGTTCTGAACTTTGGGCTGACTTTCCCGGATGTATATGTGGATGCGCCTTTCCATGATGATAACTGGGTGCTTCTGCGGTACCGGAAGAACAAAAAGGCATTTGCGTGGACTTACGAGAGAAACGGTCATATATGGGTGAATGTAAAGGTTGATCCGCAGTGGCGTGACCTTTGGAGGAATACTTATCCGTCCGTGCTGCCGGGGTATCATCAGAATAAGATACATTGGAACTCCATTATTTTGGATGGGAGCGTCCCGGATGAGGAAATCAAAAGGATGATTGCGGAAAGCTATGATCTGATTGTCGGGAAAAAATAGAATAAAGGGGATTATATACCATATGTTAGAGTTTTTGATAGAAGAAGGCGAAGAAGAAAGGTGTAAAGCATATCTCATTAGAGGCAAAACGGGTATGAAAACAGGAAAGAGCTGATTTTATGTAAAAAATAGTTGCGGCATTGCAATAATATCACATGAAAACTGGCCACATTTCATGCTAACAGGTTTTCTGTTGTCTCTCTGGTTTCCTCTATTCTGTAAACTCCTTTCCGCTAAGACCTTATCTTTCTTAGCTGTCTCTGTCATAGCATATTTAAACTATATTGTCAATCTTGAGTACATTTTTGCAGCTTTGCATTTTTATCTATATGACATCAATCAACAACATAATATTTTTACGTCCTCACAAAAGAAAGATGAGCTTTACCTTGCAGGGATTTTAAATAGTAGGTGATCGTTGGAGGGATGTCTGCTATAATGAAAAGAAGAAAGATTTATTGAAACTTGCGGAGGTGTTTATGAAACGAGAATTAGGAATTGCAAGATGTGGACTTGCCTGCTGTTTGTGCTCTGAGAATATAACTTGCCACGGATGTAATTCGGGAGAATGTCCCGACAAAGACTGGTGTGAAAACAGGAAATGTTCCATAGAAAAAGACTGCGGACACTGTTATGATTGTATGGAAGATTGCAGAAAGGGTTTGCTGTCCAAAATAAAACCATATGGATTTACTTTATTTGTTAAAAGATATGGGGAGCAAATGCTGTTAGATTGTTTAGAGCGCAACGAGAAAAATGGCATTATGTATCATCGTGAAGGTATCGTTGGCGATTATGATGAATTTGATGATGTAGAAAAATTGATTATGTTTATTAAAGATGGTAATCGATAATTTCTGGTTTTCAGGCCAGAGCTGCCCATACCAGAGGGCTTACGACGCTTGCCATAGCAGAGGAGGCAGAATTTGAAAGATTTTACCAGATTAGATTTATTATTTTCTTTGTGCGGACTAAACTGTGGGTTATGCACTATGAGACTGAACGGATATTGCCCCGGATGCGGCGGCGGTGAAGGGAACCAGTCCTGCAAAATTGCAAGATGCAGTATGCAGCATGGGAAACCGGAATATTGTAACCAGTGTGAAGAATTTTCCTGTGAAAAATACGAGAAAATGGATGAGTTTGATTCGTTTATCACGCACCAGAACCGGAAAAGGGATTTGAAGAAACAGCAGGAAATCGGTGCAGAGGCGTACAGGGCAGAGCAGGAAGAGAAAATCCATATTCTGGAGTGGCTGCTTGCCAATTGTAACGATGGGCGGAAAAAGACATTTTTCTGTTTAGCTGTAAATCTTCTGGAATTGAAAGATGTGAGAAAAGTGATGGAGCAGATAAGGACGGATGAGATGTTTGGAGGACTGTCATTAAAAGAAAAGGCGGGCTATGCAGCCGGACGATTTCAGAAAGTGGCAGACGAGAGGGGGATTTTGTTAAAACTGAGGAAGAAAAAATAATTCTGTTCTGAATACCATTGATGGACAGAAAATGGCAGATTCTTTTATCATTTCTAAAATCAGAAGAACGCAGTTTCTATGGAAAATCAGAAATTTCCGTATCGGTTTATTTGTACTATCCCGGGGACATACTAAAATCAAATATGAAACGACAGGAGGATTTTAGATGTACTACGCAAGTGGTAATTACGAGGCGTTTGCCCGTCCGCGCAAGCCGGAGGGGGTTGAGGCTAAATCTGCCTATATCATTGGAACCGGCCTGGCAGCTTTGACGGCGGCGTGTTATCTGGTTCGGGATGGCCAGATGAGCGGTGACCGCGTTCATGTATTTGAGAAGGATCCGATACCGGGAGGAGCCTGCGACGGTTATGAATACCCCGGCCTGGGCTATGTTATGAGGGGCGGCCGGGAAATGGATAACCATTTTGAAGTAATGTGGGACTTATTCCGGTCAATTCCGTCCATCGAAACAGACGGCGTCAGCGTATTGGATGAGTATTATTGGCTGAACAAAAAAGATCCCAACTATTCTCTTATGCGGGCTACCATAAATCGTGGACAGGATGCTCACACAGACGGTAAGTTTGGGCTGTCCGACAAGGGAGCGCTGGAGATCATGCATCTGTTTTTTACTCCGGATGAGAAATTGTACGACAAGCGTATCACGGATTTTTTCGATAAAGAAGTTCTGGATTCCAATTTCTGGCTTTACTGGCGTACCATGTTTGCTTTTGAAAACTGGCACAGCGCTCTGGAGATGAAACTCTATCTCAAACGGTTTATCCACCATGTCGGCGGGCTTCCGGATTTTAAAGCGCTGCGCTTTACCAGATACAATCAGTATGAATCCATGATTCTGCCTATGATCCGCTACCTGGAATCCTATGGAGTTCAATTCCACTACAATACCAAGGTGGTCAATGTGGAATTTGACATACATCCGGGACGAAAGCAGGCGAAGCGTCTGGAACTATTGTCAGATGGCCGTGCGGAATTTATAGATTTGACAGAAAATGATCTGGTATTCATCACCAATGGCGGCTGCGTGGAAAATTCCAGCCTGGGTTCTCAGAATGAGCCTGCGTCGTTCTATGCAGAGATTAAGCCGGGCGGAGGCTGGGACATGTGGCGGAAAATTGCAGCGCAGGATCCTGCATTCGGTCACCCGGATAAGTTTTGCTCTGATCCGGAGCAGAGTAACTGGATGAGTGCGACCGTTACAACACTGGATGACAGGATCGTACCTTATATCAGGAATATCTGCAGGCGCGATCCATTTAGCGGTGGCGTTGTTACCGGTGGCATTGTCACAGTCAGAGATTCTAACTGGCTGATGAGCTGGACTTTTAATCGTCAGCCACAGTTCCGCAGCCAGCCTGAGAATCAGCTGGTGGGATGGATTTATGGTCTTTTCAGCGATAAGCCCGGAAATTTTGTGAAGAAAAAGATGCGGGACTGCACCGGTAAAGAGATCTGTATGGAGTGGCTTTATCACATGGGTGTTCCGGAAGGGGAGATCGAAAATATGGCTGGCAGCAGCGCCAATACCATACCCTGTATGATGCCTTATATTACTGCGTTTTTCATGCCACGTGCCGCCGGAGACCGACCGGATGTCGTACCGAAGGGAGCAGTGAACTTTGCCTTCCTGGGGCAGTTTGCTGAAACGGCACGTGATACCATCTTTACAACAGAATACTCCATGCGTACCGGAATGGAGGCAGTTTATACGCTTTTGAATATTGACCGGGGTGTACCGGAGGTTTGGGGCAGTACCTATGACATTCGTGATTTGCTGAATGCAGCGGTTCAGCTCAGGGATGGAAAAAGTCTGCTTGAAATGAATCTGGGCATTAAACAAAAGCTGGCCCTGAAAGAAGCCCTGAAAAAAATTAAAGGCACAGATATTGAAAAGCTGCTTCAGGAATACAATGTCATGTAACAGTTCGGCCTTGCGAAGATTTCGGGAAAAAAGTGTTGAAAACTTGTTTTCATAAGCGTTTTTTACCCGAAATCTTCATAAGGCAGACGCCGCAAGCTTCTTGTCCGCGGTACGCGGGCAAGAAGATGCAGGGCTGAACTGTTACAACAGGATAGGTTGCCTGTATCTGGCAGATATGATAAAATGTAGGTAAAAAATACAAATGAGTACTCCCCGGAACTCCCTTGTACCCATCTTTGCGGCTGATTTTCCACCAGAAGTGTCTAAATTCAATCGACGTATATTCCATGTACGCCTCATAAATTTGTGCACTTTAGACAAAAAACATCTCACAAATCCGGGCACAAAGAGTTTCCGGGAGTACTCCAAATGAAAGTGGGAGGAAGAGGTATGATTTTAAATAAGGCAATGGAGGAATGGAAGAAAGAATATCCGCTTCTGAACAGCCTTGCAGACATGGAAGAATGTTTCTGGCAGAATCCGGGAATGCTGACTTTTGAAGAGGCAGACAGGCAGGCAGAACTTACAATGGAAGATATGCTGGATGCAAAAGCACGGTTGGAGCGGTTTGCGCCATATATTGAAAAAGCGTTTCCGGAAACAAAAGAATCCCATGGAATGATTGAATCTCCCTTAAAAGAAATTCCGAAAATGCAGAAAGCTCTGGAGGAAGAAATGAGGGGCGGGATGGAAGGAAAAATTTTGCTGAAATGTGACAGCCATCTGCCCATATCTGGTTCTATTAAAGCACGTGGAGGAATTTACGAGGTACTTAAATTTGCGGAGGATGTGGCACTGGAGAATGGAATGCTAAAAAGGACTGATAATTATGCAATCCTCATGGAGGAAAGGTTTAAAAAACTGTTTTCCCAATATTCGGTTGCAGTGGGTTCTACAGGAAATCTGGGCTTATCCATTGGGATTATGAGTGCAAAATTCGGATTCAAGGTAACGGTTCACATGTCTGCGGATGCGCGCCAGTGGAAGAAAGATCTGTTGAGGAGTAAAGGAGTAACCGTTGTGGAATATGAGGATGATTACAGCCTGGCGGTTGCAGAAGGAAGGAAGCAGGCAGCAGGTGATCCCCGCTGCCATTTCGTGGATGATGAAAATTCCAGGACCTTGTTTTTGGGATATACCGTAGCGGCATTGCGAATAAAAAAGCAGCTTGATGACATGGGAATTATTCCTGATGAAAGCCATCCTCTTTTTGTTTACCTTCCGTGTGGAGTGGGCGGCGGTCCCGGAGGTGTGGCTTTTGGATTGAAGCAGGTATATAAGGATGCCGTTCATTGTTTTTTTGCAGAGCCAACTCATGCGCCGTGTATGCTTCTGGGTCTGATGACCGGATGCCATGACCAGGTGTGTGTACAGGATTTTGGAATTGATAATAAAACCGCGGCGGATGGACTTGCCGTGGGCCGCGCGTCGCATTTTGTCGGCCATACCATCGCTCCGTTTTTAAGTGGAAGTTATACCATCACAGATGAACACATGTATCAGCTGCTTGCAAAACTAGCTGATTCGGAAAAGATTTATCTGGAACCCAGCGCTTTGGCCGGTATGGCTGGTCCATGCTGGATTTGTGGTACAGAAGAAGGGCACAGATATGTTAAGCAGATGAATCTGGAACATGTAATGAAGAATGCAGTTCATATCGTATGGGGAACCGGAGGAAGTATGGTACCGGAAGATGTGATGAAAGACTATTACGAAACCGGATGCAGGTATAAAAATATGTAAATGGATTTCTGAGGAGGAAAGTTCGGAGAGTATCCGAACAATTATGGGAGGTACAGATATGGGACAGTTATCAAAGCTGCCAAATATAGGAGCCGTTGTAGAGATGCAGCTTAATCAGGCTGGGATTTTTACAGAAGGCGATTTGAAAGCGCTGGGCGCGAAGCAGGCATGGCTGAAAATTCAGGAGATAGATGAGTCGGCCTGTATCCACAGACTGCTGGCGCTGGAGGGTGCAATTTGTGGCGTCAGGAAGACACAATTGCCGGATCATGTGAAAAAAGATTTGAAAGATTTTTACCAACAACATAAGAAGTGAGGAAAAACACAGGCTCCTGTTCGTTAATAATGGCGAAAAGGGAGCCTGTGCAAAATACAAAATCACTTTAAGACATGATTTCTGTCAGAAAGAGGAAACGGTAAAACAGCAGCCACGGAATGTCCGTAAACGTCTCTGTTGGCTTTTTCGAATAAATCCATGCACTTTATCTGCATGTTTCCCAGCTTCGAAATAACCGGAATCAGAAATTCCTGATGCCAGTTTTCCCCTATTGCAAAAAGTCCTTCATAGAAAAAAGCGTCTATGTCCGGGTCAGAATATCCCAGCATTATTGCATGGTAAGCATAAACGGACATTTGGCATAAGCCGGTTAAAAGTACTGTTTTCAGAGATCGCACCGATTCTTCAGAGTTCCGAAACAGGTTCATATCGTAATTAAGGGTTCTGCCGCAGGGCGATGCACAGTTGAGGCAATTTGGAATCAAAGCATTTTTTTTATCCATGATATCCTGAATCTGTTTTGAAGACACTGATTCATCCAGGGGGAGGAAACCGGTGACCGAAAAGAGCCCCCGGAGCATTACCATATGGGTTTCACGGTCTGGCCTGTCTCCGTTTAAGGCGCGGGAAAGCCCAACCAACGCTCCGATTAATTCATCCCGAAGGTTCTCCATACCGCTTCCCCCTACTCATTTTTTATTCTGCCATCCGTCGACACAATAGCAACCTGCCAGGGAATAAACTTGCCGCTGGCCTGTAACGCTGATTTTGCCGCCTGCTCGATACCTTTGCAGCAGGGAACTTCCATCCGCACGATGGTAAGGCTCTTAATGTTATTCTCACGAAGAATGGCAGTGAGCTTTTCTGTATAATCACCTTCATCCAGCTTGGGGCATCCAATTAAAGTTACGTGGTTCCTGATGAACTTACTATGAAAATCTCCATAGGCATATGCTGTGCAGTCAGCGGCGATCAGCAGATTGGAATTCTGAAAATAAGGGGCATTGACAGGTACAAGCTTAATCTGCACAGGCCACTGGGAAAGCTGGCTTGATACAGGGAATGCCATGGGAGCAGCAGATTGACTCCGTTCATGGGCGATGGTCTGTACTTTGGTACCGGGGCATCCGCAGGGCGAGGCACTGTGCCTGCTTTGTTTAGCTGCCTTTACAGCAGCCTCATCATAGGCAGCGGCCTCCCGTTCCACGAAGGAGATCGCTCCTGTTGGACAAGTGGGAAGACAGTCGCCCAGACCATCGCAGTAGTCATCACGGAGAAGTTTTGCCTTTCCGTCTATCATTCCGATCGCACCCTCATGGCAGGCTGCAGCACATGCGCCGCAGCCGTTACACAATTCCTCTTCAATATGAATAATTTTTCTGATCAAGATTTCATCCTCCCAAATTCATTTTTTTCGCAATGGTTTTGATTAAGACTTTATTACAATTCGGACCCATACCAGATTCTGTTCCGTTTATGGCTCCCTGACTTTGTGTCTCCATTATAATAATATAATCGAAATAAATCTGTTGTATAAACAACGAAGGTGATGACAATGAAAAAATATTTGCAGCTGTTAAAAAAAACCAGACTGTTTTACGGAATTGAAGAAGATGAACTTGAAACTATGATGGGATGTCTGTCGGCAGAGATACGAAATTACCAGAAAGGAGAATATGTATTCCGCAGGGGAGAGTGCATTACCAATGTGGCTATGCTGCTGGAGGGGAGTATTCATATCCAGAAAGAGGACTATTGGGGAAATCTCAGCATTTTGAATGAAATATCGGAGGGAGAGCTGTTCGGAGAGGTTTACGCCTGCCTGGGAAATGAAGGAATCCTCAATAATGCGGTTTCTGTGAAAAACAGCACGGTTCTGCTTTTAAATGTGAATCGGATTTTGACCACATGTCCATCTGCATGCCAGTTTCATGGAAGACTGATCCGGAATCTTCTTTCTGTGCTGGCCTTAAAAAACAAAGCTCTGACTCATAAATTAGAGCATATGTCCCAGCGGTCCACAAGGGAAAAACTCTTATCTTACCTTTCTGAACAGTCACTGAAAGCCGGATGTCCGTCCTTTGACATTCCCTTTAACCGCCAGCAGCTTGCTGATTTTCTGTCGGTGGACCGAAGCGCCATGTCCAATGCACTTTGTAAAATGAGGGATGAAGGGATTCTGGAATTTGACAGGAATCATTTTCTGTTAAAATAGTCATAACAGTTCGGTAAAATGCCGTAACAGATCAGGCTGTCTGAACTGTTACGAAATGCCCTCGTTTCGCCGGGGCAGGCCCCTGTAAAAGACTTGTACTTTATCAGAGAGTGTGGTATTTTAATATCAGGAAAAGTTAAATGCTGTACAGAAAAAGGAGAGAAAAGCACATGAACTTTAACGAGGAAGCCCTGAAGCTTCACGCAAAACACAAAGGAAAAATCGAAGTGGTGAGTAAGGTACCGGTGAAAACCAGGGATGATTTAAGTACTGCCTATACCCCGGGTGTTGCGGAGCCCTGCCGGAAAATCCATGCAGATAAAAAGGAAGTATATAAGTATACGGCAAAAGGAAATCTTGTGGCGGTTGTATCTGACGGAACGGCTGTCCTGGGCCTGGGAGATATCGGACCGGAAGCCGCCATGCCGGTCATGGAAGGAAAAGCAATTCTTTTTAAAGAATTTGGAAACGTGGATGCATTTCCGATTTGCCTGGATACGAAAGATACAGAGGAAATCATCAGGGCAGTGAAAGCCATTGCCCCCTGCTTCGGCGGCGTTAATCTGGAAGATATCGCCTCCCCCAAATGTTTTGAGGTGGAGGAAAGACTGGAGAAGGAACTGGATATTCCGGTGTTCCATGACGACCAGCACGGAACTGCGGTTGTAGTAACAGCCGCGCTTCTCAATGCCTTGAAACTGGTCGGAAAGAAAATCGACGAAATTCATGTGGTATTGAACGGACCGGGTTCTGCCGGAACGGCTATCATTAAAATGCTTCTGGCGGCTGGTGCGAAGCACATTATTGCATGTGATGAAAACGGAATCCTTTATAAAGACCGCGGCATTGGCATTAAAGACCATAAAAAGATGCTCTGCGATATCACAAATCTGGAAGACAAACGCGGTACTCTGGCGGATGCCCTGGTGGGGGCGGACGTTTTCATCGGTGTATCCGTTGCGGGTGCCTTAAAGCCGGAAATGATAAAGACCATGAGCAAAGATCCCATCGTATTTGCAATGGCAAATCCAACTCCGGAAATCATGTACGATGAAGCCATTGCAGCAGGGGTAAAGATCATGGGTACCGGACGTTCCGACTTCCCGAACCAGATTAATAACGTTCTGGCGTTTCCGGGAATCTTCCGCGGCGCCCTGGACTGCGGGGCGAGAGACATTAACTATGATATGAAAGTAGCCGCGGCCCATGCGATTGCCGAGCTGGTAACGGATGATAAGCTGAATGTGGAGTATATTATTCCCGGAGCACTGGAACCGGGAGTGGCTGAGCATGTGGCAAAACGTGTTGCTGAGGCAGCAGTAAAGTCCGGTGCCATAAGAAAGTAGAATGCGGGTAACTGTGAGTACTGAATGGTTCTAAAAACAGAAAATATTAGATGCATATTTTTTCACCCCTCTGACATACAATGTATAGCAGAGGGGTGAATTTGTCTCCCCGGGTGAATTATATATTAAGAAAACACAGCGGTCGCAGGTATACGCTCCATCGCCGCAGGCGATTCTAAATAGCCGTATACCATAACTGCCCAGGAAATATCTGAGCAGTTAGCATTTGCGGATGGGAGGAAAATATGTCTGATTATCGGAGATTGATTTCCTATATTTATGAATATGAAGGGAAAGAAAAAGGAAAAAATGTGGGGTTTGTAAAGCTGGAATCCAGAAACGGACAATGTCGGATGAACCTCAGTGTGAAGAAAGTGTATGTGGGCGGCAATGCCATTGGAGTGTACCTTCTCAATAAGAACGGAGGGGAAGCATTTCTGGGAAACATTTTCATCCGTAATGGAATCGGAGAATTCCGGGCTACGGTAGACATAAGGAATGTGGAGGGAAACGGAGACGGGCTGGATACATACTATGGGCTGACAGTGCATGATGTGAAAAATGCATGGCGCTCCTATACCACCATCTGGGAAGACGCTGTTGCCCCGGTGACACAGATTGCAGAAGCAAAAGATGTTCTGCCGGGAATCGAAGAAATAAAGACCAGCCAGACAATTTCCAGGGTGGTAAAGGAGATTGAGGAAGAGATTACGCGTGAAGAAGAGCTGGCTCGTGCGGCTGAAGTCGGAGAAACGTCCAGGGCTCCTGTGTCTGTGGAGGCTGAGTCTCCGGCGGGTTCCGAAAAACTCCCGGAACCCAGGGCATTTCCTGAAGAGCCCTCTGTACCCAGATCGCTAAACCCGGTTTCAGAAGAGGACCCGGCCATCCGGATGCCGGAACCTGCGCCGTCAGAGCCGGTTTCCCAGGCCGTCCGGATGCCTGAATCTGCGCCGTCAGAGCCGGTTTCTCAGGCCGTCCGGATGCCGGAACCTGCGCTGTCAGAGCCGGTTTCTCAGGCCGCCCGGATGCCGGAGTCTGCACCGTCAGAGCCGGTTTCCCAGGCCGTCCGGATGCCGGAGACAGTGTCGCCAGAGCCGTTTCCTCCGGTCTTCAGAGCATCCGGGTCTGTGGCATGCCAGCCGGCGCCGACATCCGGAGAAATTCTTCCAACTTTAGATTTGCCCCGCCCTCCGGTAACGGCAGCGACACCCAAAACCTCTGCGGCACCGGCCCGGATAATGCAGCCATCATCCGGGATTCAGCCATCAGCTGGGATTCGGCCATCAGCGCCATCAGCCGGGATATCCAAGACGGCCGGGGAAGCCATAAATACAAACCGTTCCCAGGAGGAGCCTGTTATGCGGTCTCCCGAATTAGAAAATCCTGAGGTTTTGAAATATCTTCAGGAAACTGAAGATCTGTCAGCGGACCCGGAAAAGCTGTGGCAGGAGCTTAGAAAATCCTACCCGAAAATTCAGCCCTTTGACCATGAAAACGGCTGTGAGATTCTGACAATCCGCCCTCAGGATATCGGACGCCTGCCGCGGGAAAGCTGGATTTATGGGAACAACAGTTTCCTGCTCCATGGCTATTATAATTTCCGGTATCTTATTTTAGTGCGGCTGGGAGGGAAAAACGGCAATCCCCGTTATTTAATTGGAGTCCCGGGCCACTATTACAGTAACGAAAAGTATATGGCATCTATGTTTGGTTTCCCAAATTTCGTCCTGTCAAAAAAGCAGCCACCCAATGATGGCCGCTTTGGTTACTGGTACACGGATATTAAAATACGCTGACAGCCATACGTGGCTAAATAATCGTAACAGCTCAGGAAGACCTGTACATTCATCGCACTGATTAAGTGAAAACTTAGGCCGCGGGTGTGCAAAACATCGCAAGGCGGTAGTTATGGCTGCATGCAGCTTTATTTTATGGAGTATCTGAGTTGTTACTGGTAGTCAATGCCTCTGAGCGCCGTGAATTCCACATAGGGCTTTACGATTTCCATAAAAGCCGTTAGTTCTTCTCTGGAACAACTGGTGAATACAGGATGCAGCACATTTCCGGAATCTGTAAAATTCTGGAGAAAATATTGGGAGGCTCCGGAAATCCATGGACCGATTTTTGAGAAGTCATTTGCAGAATGCAGCTCTCTGACGACTGTGGTGCGGAATTCATAAGGAACAGTTCCGGACTTTAAGAAATCGACACACTCTTCTATTTTTTCTATTTGAATGGACGGTATTCCGGCAACTTCGGAGTACCGTTCTTTACATGTCTTAATATCCATGGCCACATAGTCCACAAGGCCCTCCTTACAGAGTCTCTTAAGAACTTCCGGCCGATATCCGTTGGTATCCAGTTTAATCTGAAAACCCAGATTCCGGATTTTCCCCATAAAAATATCCAGATCCGGCTGCAGCGTAGGCTCCCCGCCGGTGATGGCAACCCCTTCCAGAATCCCTTTCCGTTTTTTAAGAAAAGAAAGGACCTGTTCTTCTGTAAAAACGGAAGGCACATCGTTTCCAAGAAGCTCGCTGTTATGGCAGAAGGGACACCGGAAATTACAGCCTCCGGTAAATACTGTGGCGGCCACATGACCAGGAAAATCTAAAAGGGTTGTTTTCTGCAAACCACATATTTTCATAAACTATCACCTGTTTCACATGTTTTCACCCATTACATTAAGCATTTTTTCACTGCGCTATCGGGAAAACAGACCAGCGAAACGTATTGCTATTTAAAGTGGGCGATACCAGTATATTCGGTTTTATACGGAAAGTAAAGAGGGTAACAGTTCAGGCTATCTGAACTTTTACTAACAGAGGGCGGTGTAAAGGAATATCTGAACTAAAGAGCTTGACAGTACATGGCCTGGGAGAGTAAGCTATTTTTATAAGCCATAAAAGTATTGGAGACGACACATGACACAGGAAGAAAAATACATGCGGGAGGCCATCCGCCTTGCCAAAAAGGCGGCGGTCCTCAAAGAGGTTCCCATCGGCTGCATCATCGTTCATGACGGAAAAATCATCGGCCGCGGCTACAACCGCCGCACCACAGACAAAAACGTCCTGGCCCATGCAGAAATCATTGCCATAAAAAAGGCATGCAGAAAAATCGGAGACTGGCGTTTGGAGGAATGTACCATGTATGTGACGCTGGAACCATGTCCCATGTGTGCCGGGGCCATCGTTCAGGCCCGGATTCCCCGGGTGGTGATCGGATGCATGAATCCAAAGGCCGGATGCGCCGGCTCCGTTCTGGACATGCTCCATGAGGAGGGGTTCAATCACCAGGTGGAGACGGAAATCGGACTCCTTCGCGAGGAATGCTCCCAGATGTTAAAAGACTTCTTTAAGACGCTCCGTGAGGAAGGAAAGAAAAAGAAAAAAGGAGAAGAGTTATGCTGATTATCAAAAACGGTACGTTAATTTCCATGGCCGGGATCTACAAAGAGACCTATGATGTGGCTGTGGAAAATGGGAAAATTGCAAAAGTAGAAAAAGAAGTGATACCCGGACCGGAAGACACAGTCATTGACGCGGCCGGGAAGTTAGTGACGCCGGGATTTATTGAGCCCCACTGTCACCTGGGCGTCATCGACAGCGACGGTCAGGACGGCAATGAAATGACCGGGCCCATTCATCCGGAACTGCGGGCCATTGATGCCATTGATTTTCATTCAGAATTATTTGAAAAAGCCCTTCATGCGGGAGTAACTACCGTGGCTGTTGGCCCTGGAAGCGGAAATGTCATGGGCGGTACATTTGCGTATTTAAAAACAGCCGGAGATACGTTAAAGGAACGTATTATAAAAGAAGAGGCAGCCCTTAAGATGGCTCTGGGAGAGAATCCCAAGGTTTCCTATGGACAAAAGGGACTGGCTCCTTCTACCCGTATGGGTTCTGCGGCTTTAATGCGCCAGGCTTTTTACAAAGCGAAAGCATATCGGGAAAAATGGCTGGCTCATGAAGAGAAGGTAAAAAACGGAGAGGAATCTACCTTTACATATGATCTGGCAATGCATTCTCTGATGCGGGCTTTTGACGGTATGCTGGTGAAAATTCATGCCCATCAGGCCAATGATATTCTGACGGCGCTCCGCGTGGGAAAGGAATTCGGCCTCAACTTAAGCATTGAGCACTGCACCGAGGGATGGAAGATGATTGACGATTTAAAAGAGGCAGGGGCTCACTATATCATTGGTCCCACCGTCGGGGGGAAAAGCAAGCTGGAGGTGGAGGACAAACGGTACGATACTCCGGCTATTTTGGAAAAGGCCGGAGTGGAATTCACACTGACCACCGACTCCCATGTGATCCCCATGGAGGGATTTCTGCCGCAGGTCGCGGTTTTAATAAAACATGGTCTTTCTGAGAAAACCGCATATCAATGTGTAACCATCCGTGCGGCCAGAGCATTGGACATGGAACAGGAAATCGGCAGCATTGAGCCGGGGAAAAATGCAGACGTGGTGATTTGGGCTTCTGAGCCGTTTAAAGCAGGAGGAAGACCGGAAACCATACTGATCAACGGAAAAATTCAGTATCAGGCATAACAGGAGGGAGGCCAAAGATGATTATCAAAAATTGCATGCTTATTGATGGAGCAGATATCTTTGAAGAGAAAAAAGACATCCGAATTGCGGAAGGAAAAATAAAGGAAGTGGCAGACTGTCTGGTGCCTGAGGAGGGCGAAGAGGTTCTGGACGCTTTGAATGCCATTGTAACTCCGGGCATTGTGGAGCCAAGTTGTCAGCTTGGCATTAACAGCCAGGTACACCGCTTTGAGGAAAATGACGGAGACGACGAAAACCCCATTATGCCGGAACTTCGTGCCTATGACGCCCTGAATTTTGAAGATGAGGGGTTTGAGATGGCACTTCGGGCAGGTGTGACTTCGGTGGTTGCAGGACCTGGCGATGCCAACTTAATTGGAGGAACCTGCGCGGCTGTGAAAACAGCCGGAAACAGCCGTGAAAAGAGAATCATAAAGCCAGAGGCGGCATACCGCTTTGTCCTTGCAAGCGGTCCCAGAAAAAAATACGGTTCCAAGAACAAATCGCCGCAGACCAGACTGGCCTCGGCAGCCATGATACGGGAAATTCTCCTGAAAGCAAAGGAATATGCCAGAAAAGAGAAGGCCGGGGAAAAGCAGGAATACCGACTGGACCTGGCCGCGCTTTCCAGGGTTTTTGATGGAATGCCGGTACAGATGGTGGCCATGAAGGCCAACGATATGGAGACTGCCGTAAGAATCGGTGAGGAATTTGGCCTCAACTATGTGCTTACCATGGCTTATGACGCATATACTGTCATAAAAGATCTGGACAGAAAAGATTTCCGCTTTGTGATCGGGCCTCTGTATGGAACTTCGTTTTCTGAAGAAAAGAAGGGACAGTCCCTGGATCTGGGAGCGGTTTTGGAAAAGGAAGGCATTCACGCCGCCATCTCCACCGGCCATCCGTCCATGTGCCTGGAAATTTTGCAGACCCAGCTCATACTGATGACAGACCGCGGTTTAAGCAGGGAAGAGGCCATAAAAGGCGTGACTGCATATCCGGCTGCATACCTGGGACTGGATTCCAGAATCGGAACCTTAGAGCCGGGGAAAGACGCGGATCTGGTGATCTGGGACGGGGATCCGCTCCAGTATGACGGCGGTGTAAAGACCGTGTTTATTGATGGGAAAGCAATTGCTCAGTAGGCATCTGAGCGGTTCTGCCGGACAGTTTCTGAAAAGCGGAAATTCCGCAGTGGCTTGACAAACGGCAGTTATTTAGGTATACTTAACAGGTCCGTACAGCCGGGGAGTTAGCGGTGCCCTGAACCTGCAATCCGCTAGAGCAGGGGTGATGTTCTGCCTCGGGTGCTTCGCTGTGGAGCTGCCCCGGGTAAGCGGCGTTGACGTTTTGGTCTTACGCAATGGGAATCTCTGAACCGTGTCAGGGCAGGAATGCAGCAGCACTAAGGGGAAGCTCCCATGTGCCGTGAGGGTGCCGGGACTGAGCTGGCTGCCAGGGTAACGTCTATGGCGGGCATTCAAAGCAGAACGTACGGATATTCAGATTTTCAATGAATTATAAATATAAAGGAGCGCAGTATTATGAAGAAGAAACTCTTTTTTTTACTGCTGCTCCTTTTTTCGTTATTTGCAGTTATGTATGTGATTCCCGGGATTTTAGACGACACCCTGCCTCTGATGACCGAAAGCAGCCTGCCCGAAACAGAGATACCAGGGCCTGAAATGGAAACCATGGAGGAAAAAACTTTTCCATATGAAACAGTCTGGACAGAAGCCGAGCCGGAAACAGAGGAAACTACGCCGCAAGAGACCGATTATTCTCCCGGAGAGCCGGTAGAACGGGAAAAAACCGTGACAGATATTATATTCGCATCAGATATTCATTATATGTCACCTGATCTTACGGATTATGGGACTGCATTCAATGAATTAATCGATAATGGGGACGGGAAAGTGGTTTTGTACATGCCGCAGATATGGCAGGCCTTTGCGGAGGAAGTCATTGCTGCACGACCGGATGCCCTGGTTTTAAGCGGTGATCTGACTATAAATGGCGAGCGGGTCAACCATGAAGAGCTTGCCGGAAAACTGGAGGAGATCGAAGCGGCCGGAATTTCCGTGCTGGTGATTCCCGGAAATCATGATATCAATAATTCCTATGCCACCGCCTATTTTGGTGAATCACAAAGTTTTATTGAAAATGTGGATCCCAGGGGATTCTGGGAGATTTACAGAAATTATGGATATGATGAGGCGGCAAGCTATGCCCCTGATTCCATGAGCTATTTATACATATTGAATGATACCACCTGGCTTCTGATGCTGGATACCTGTATCTATGAGCCTGATAACGAGGTAGATGGGGAAATTCGAAGCGGCACCATAAAATGGATGGAGGAATGGTTAAAAAGCGCATATGCAGAAGGTATTACGGTGATTCCTGTGGGGCACCACAACTTACAGGAGCTGAGCCGTGTGTATGTGGAAGAATGTGTTCTTCGGAATCACCGGGAAGCCGCGGAAATTTTTGAGCGTTATCTGACCCCTGTATATCTCAGCGGGCACCTGCATGTGCAGCGGATCATGAAACATATTTCCGAACCGGGGATTACAGATGAGGTATACGGAATATGGGAAATCGTCAGTAACTCCCTGATTATTCCACCGTGTCAGTACGGAAATCTGACATTGAATGCGGATGGCAGCCTGTCTTATCATACAAGGAACGTGGATGTATCTTCCTGGGCGGCAAGGCATGGGGAAACCAATCCGGACCTTTTGGAATTTCCGGCTTTCAGCGATGCCTATATCCGCTCTGTAATCGGCCGCCAGACGTATAAAACCATAGAAGATATTCCTGACGAGTTGAGGGAGGTTATGACTGATTTTTATGTGAGCCTGTATCAGGACTATTATGCCGGCCGCCATATCAATTACAGCGAAAAACGAAAAGAGTTTGGCTATCAGCTATGGACCAGATTCATGAATCCCAGTATCCAATACAGGCAGGTGGAGGGGATGCTTCGGGACGGTATGGCGGGCAATCATAATGTGGAAATACCCAATCCCATTTTTTTAGAGCGGGAATAAATTTGCTCCAAATGGGTTAAAATGTAACAGTTCAGCCCTGCATCCAACGCTTTTTTTACCCGAAATCTTCGCAGGACGGAACTGTTACGTTAAAATAGTGGCAAATACAGGAAAAATAAGGGGAGAGAGGCGATGGAACATAAATTTTTCTTGCCCCTCTCTTTTCTTTGTATTATAATTACGAAATGGATGTGTATGCCGGTAAGAAGCATCAAAAGGTAATAGTTCAGGGGTTGCCTGAACTGTGACATCAAAAGAAAGGATGGAACATATGAAGAGAGTTGGATTCTTGACGAGCGGCGGAGACTGTCAGGCACTGAATGCGACAATGCGTGGCGTGGCTAAAGGTTTGTATCATATATATGGTGATGAAGTGGAAATTATCGGATTCGAGGATGGATACAAAGGCTTAATGTATGCGAACTATCATGCCATGAGCCGTTCTGATTTCTCGGGAATCCTGACGAAAGGCGGAACTATGCTGGGGACATCCAGGCAGCCTTTTAAACTCATGCGGGTTCCGGATGAAAACGGACTTGATAAGGTGGAGCTTATGAAGCACACCTATTATAAGCTGAAGCTGGATGCGCTGGTGGTCCTGGGTGGAAACGGAAGTCAGAAAACAGCCAATCTTTTAAGTCAGGAAGGTCTCAATGTGATTGGACTTCCGAAGACAATAGATAACGACCTTTGGGGAACGGATATGACCTTTGGATTTCAAAGCGCTGTGGATATTGCTACCAATGCCATCGACTGCATTCATACAACAGCCTCGTCTCACGGCCGTGTATTTATTGTGGAAGTCATGGGCCATAAAGTGGGATGGCTGACTCTTCATGCCGGAATTGCAGGCGGGGCAGATATCATTCTGCTTCCGGAAATTCCCTATGATCTGGATGCCGTGGTAAAGAAGATCAAAGAGCGAACCAAAGGCGGCAGCCGCTTTTCTATCCTGGCTGTGGCAGAGGGCGCAATTTCAAAAGAAGAAGCAGCAATGTCCAGAAAGGAATATAAAAAGAAACTGGAAGAACGGACAGAAAAATATCAGTCCGTGGCTTATGAAATCGGAGCCAGGATTCAGGAAATGACAGGTCAGGAAATTCGTGTGACGGTGCCGGGACATATGCAGCGTGGTGGAGCTCCGGTTCCCTATGACAGGGTGCTTTCCTCAAGAATCGGTGCTCATGCAGCAGATATGATTGACAAGAAAGAGTTTGGCAGACTGGTGGTTGTGAAGAACAATGTGATTACGGACATTCCGCTTGCGGAGTCCGCTGGAAAATTGAAATATGTGGATCCGCAGTCTGAGATTATCAGGGAAGCCAGGCTTCTGGGCATCAGCTTCGGAGACAAATAATTATGTCATATACAGCGCTTTACAGAAAATGGCGTCCACAGACCTTTAAAGATGTGAAGGGCCAGGACCACATTGTTACGACCCTGGAGAATCAGATTTTATCCCGGCGAATTGGCCATGCCTATCTGTTTTGCGGAACCAGGGGCACGGGAAAAACTTCGGTGGCTAAAATTTTTGCCAGGGCAGTCAACTGCGAAAATCCGACGGAAGGAAGTCCCTGCGGGGAATGTCCAAGCTGTAAGCAGATTCTTGCCGGAACTTCCCTGAACGTGGCGGAAATTGATGCGGCTTCCAACAACGGTGTGGAAAATATCCGTGAAATTCGTGAGCAGGTGCAGTATCCGCCGACGGAGGGACGGTTTCGGGTTTATATTATTGATGAGGTGCATATGCTGTCCACAGGGGCGTTTAATGCATTACTCAAGACTCTGGAAGAGCCGCCGTCCTATGTGATTTTTATTCTTGCCACAACAGAGGTCCATAAAATCCCTGTTACAGTGCTTTCAAGATGTCAGAGATATGATTTCAAACGGATTACGGTGAATACCATTGTGGATCGCTTAAAAGAGCTGACGGCTGCCGAGGGAATGCAGGTGGAGGAAAAAGCACTTCGCTACGTGGCAAAGGCGGGGGACGGCTCCATGCGGGACGCTTTAAGTCTGCTGGATCAGTGTGCGGCGTTCCACTATGGAGAAACGCTGACCTATGAGCATGTGTTAGATGTGCTGGGGGCAGTGGACAACAGTGTATTCCGGGAGCTGTTCCTGGCTGTGACGGGGCAGAAGACAAAGGAGTGCATCCTGAAACTAGAAGAAATGGTAATCCAGGGACGGGAATTGTCCCAGTTTGTGACGGACTTCATCTGGTATCTGCGGAATCTTCTTCTCCTTAAAACAGCAGAAGATGCGGAAGAATTACTGGATATGTCGGAAGATAATTTAAAGCTTCTGCGGGAAGATGCCGGATTGGCAGATGAAAATATGCTGATGCGCTATATCCGTGTATTCTCGGAACTTTCCAGCCAGATTCGATTTGCCAGCCAGAAGCGGGTCCTGATTGAGCTTGCCTTCATTAAACTCACGAAGCCGGAGATGGAGACGAATCTGGATGCTGTCCTGGAACGGCTTGGCAGGCTGGAACATCAGATGAAAGAAGGAATTCCGGCGGCTTTACGGCCGGAGGGCATGACTTTGGGCGGTGATATTCTGCCGCAGAGAAGTATGGAAATACCTGCGGAGGGAAATGATAACTACACTCAGAGACAGGAGGCCCCCAAACTGTCAGGTCCGGTTTCAGAACCGAGAACGGTAACACTGCCAAAAGCTCAGCTTGAGGATTTGAACCTCATACGAAACGAATGGGGGAAAATCGTCAGGGAAATGGGAATGTCCATCCGTCCCAGCTTTCGGGAAACTGTGGTGGAGCCGGCGGGGGAAAGCTGTCTTTGCATTGTATTTAATGATTCCATGAATTTTGGGATGGGAAGTCGCCCAAGCGTACTTGGGGATTTGGAGAGATACGTGGAGAAGACTTACGGAAAATCCATCTACTTTAAAGCTAGACTGCGGGAAGGCGGCGAGCGTCTGGATACCAGATATATCACCGACGAGGAACTACGGGAAAATATCCATATGGATATTGTAATAGAAGATTAGAAGATTAGAAAATCAGGAGGAATCACACCATGGCAAAACGTGGCGGTTTTCCAGGCGGAATGCCTGGCAATATGACAAATTTAATGAAGCAGGCGCAGAGAATGCAGCGTCAGATGGAAGAAAAGACAAAAGAACTGGAAGAAAAGCAGTATACGGCGGCGGCCGGAGGCGGAGCAGTGACGGTGACGGTTTCCGGTAAAAAAGAGGTTGTGTCAGTAAAAATTTCTCCCGAGGCCGTGGATCCGGATGACGTGGAAATGCTGGAGGACATGATTATGGCTGCTGTCAATGAAGCATTCCATCAAATGGAAGAGGATTCCAGTGCTGTTATGGCGGAGCTGACAGGAGGCCTTGGAGGCCTGGGAGGACTTTCTTTCTAAAATGGATTATTACAGCAGTCAAATTGCAAAACTGATTGAGGAGCTGGGAAAACTGCCCGGAATCGGAAATAAGACAGCCCAAAGGCTGGCATTCCATATTATCAATATGCCAAAAGAACAGGTAGAACGGCTCTCCGGCGCGATCCGGGATGCGAAATATAATGTCCATTATTGTAAGGAATGTTTTACTCTGACAGATCAGGAGCTCTGCCCCATCTGCAAAAGCCCGGCCCGTGACCACGGCATCATCATGGTGGTGGAAAACCCAAGAGATCTGGCAGCTTATGAAAAGACGGGAAAATTTGAGGGTGTCTATCATGTACTTCATGGAGCTATTTCCCCCATGCTGGGAATTGGCCCCGGAGATATTAAGCTGAAAGAGCTGATGACCCGCCTCCAGAAAGATGTGAAAGAAGTTATTATTGCTACCAATTCCAGTCTGGAAGGCGAGACAACAGCTATGTACATAAGTAAATTAATTAAACCCACAGGAATCAGGGTGACAAGAATTGCCAGCGGTGTTCCGGTGGGCGGTGATTTGGAATACATAGACGAAGTGACGCTTTTACGCGCGTTGGAAGGCCGGGTAGAGCTGTAACAAACTTAGGAGATGCAAAAGAAATGGATAAATACGAGTTTAACATTAAAGTTGAACAGATTAAAAAACTGGTCAGCCGCGGTGATTATGATACAGCCATGAAAATTGCTGATACCATTGACTGGCACCGGGTGCGGAATGCCAGTCTGCTTTCCATGATTGCTCAGATCTATGAAAAGAATGAGGAGTACCAGGAAGCAAAGGATATTCTGCTTTTGGCCTTTGAACGTGCGCCGATTGGAACACGTTTGCTTTATAAACTGACGGATCTGGCGCTCAAGGAAGGCAGCATTGAGGAAGCGGAGGCCTATTATCGCGAATTCTGTGATTTAACTCAGGATGACCCACGGCAGTATCTGCTTCGGTATCTGATATTAAAGGCAAAGAAAGCACCTGCGGATCAGCTAATTCGTGCCCTGGAAACGTATACATCCATTGAGATGGATGAAAAATGGTTGTATGAGCTGGCAGAGCTTTACCATAAAGCCGGGCTGGAAGAGAAATGTGTGAGTACCTGTGACAGGATCATGCTTTTGTTCGGCCTGGGGAAATATGTGGATAAGGCTATGGATCTGAAGCTGGAGTATGCTCCTCTCAATAAATATCAGATGGATCTGGTGGAAAACAGAGACAAGTATGAGGCTAAGCTTCGCGCCGTTGAGGAGGAGTACAGCGGAGGCAGTCCTTATCAGGAAGACTATGAAGACAACGATACCGAAAAAAGACAGGTGCCCCGGTATGATATGGAAAAAGACGCAGTGATGAGGCTTCATGAGGATGTTCAGGCAGAGAAGCTGGCAAGAGAAATGTCCAGGCTCTCTGATGAGGACATGCGGACGGCTGAAGTGGAAGACGATGATATGGAAGCCACGAGAACTCTTGACGATATCCGTTCCATAAAAGAGATCAAACCCACCAGACGTGTTCTGGATGTGGCGGCCGAAAGGGAGACCGCAGGCTCCGGTCGTGAAATTGAGAGACAGCGGGAGGCCATCCGTGCCGCAAAAGAACGTGAAGAAATGGAAGAGGAGGCTCTTCGCCGTGCGGAGGAAGAGCGGGAGGCAGCCAGGAGAGAGGAAGCAGAACGTCGTGCTAGGAAACAGGCGGAAATTGACAGAGAGCGTGCTCTGCGTCAGGGTGTGAGAACGGTTGCAGTAGAGGAAGCAGATGAGGAAATTGGCGAGGACGAGGAGCTGGACCTGGAATCACTGGACGAAGGCCTTGATTTTAATAATCTGATGATTGAGGCGGATACAGATGAGGAGGGACTTTCGCTGGCTTTGGAGGCCCTTAAGAAGATTCACAGAGAGCTGGGCTATAAAAATCCGGTAGCTAAAATCAGCAGCGAGAAATTAAATAAACGAGGAATCAGCCCTGTTGTTGCAAAGCTTGCCGGGAAGGATCTGGTTATTGAACATGCAGCAGGACTTACAGATGCGGTGCAGAATGAACTGGATGAGCTGATGGAGAGGGACAAAACAGGTATGATTGTGGTTCTCATTGACACACCGGAACATCTGGAGGAGCTTCATGGGAGAAATGCGTCCCTTGCCAGCAAATTTCAGTATATAGGCGCTGACAGTGAAGCTGAAAAAAAGAGAGAAAACGCTGCAGTTCTCGAACAGGCATTAAGGAAAAAAAACGAGGCCCAGGAAAAGATTGCTAAGGATGTGGCCCGAACCGTAGAAGGAGAGGCCCGAAAGGAAATTATAGAAGCGGAAGTTCCAAAGGAAAGAGAAATTCCGGCACAGGAGGAAGAGGTCTGTGATGATGAGCCTGGGTACGACGGGTATGAAACGAAAGAGGAGTTAATCCGGCAAAAAAGAAAATCCGTTTTCGGGGGAGAGAAAAAGCTGGCAGAAAGGGATTATGACGAAGAAGACGAAGACAGCGAAGAATTTGAGGAGGAACCAGAAGAGGAGCCTGTTAAGCCAGTTAAGGCACAGCCGGTAAAACGTGCGGCTGTGGAGACAGTTCCCGGGAAGGCGCCGAAAGCAGTTCCTAAAACGGTTACAAATGCAGTCCCCGCTTCTGAGCCCGCAGATGACTACGATGATAAAACGGAGATGGATTTGGACGAATTTGCCCAGTATGCGTGTAAGTATGCATCGGAAATTGATTGCAGCATTACAGGAAAGAGCCTTCTTGCCCTCTATGAGCGTATTGAGATGATGGAGGAGGATGGAGTTCCCCTGACAAAGAAAACTGCCGTGGATCTCATTGAGGAAGCCGCAGACAAGGCGGAAAAACCATCACTTGGAAAGAAGCTTACAGGCTTATTTTCACACAAATATGATAAGGACGGATATTTAATCCTGCATGAAGATAACTTTTTTGATTAAACGGTAATGTCTGCTGGTGCAGGCATCCCCACGCATGAAAGAAAAAGGTCCCCTGGGCCTTTTTCTGGTTATAAGAGGAGATTTTATGGGAATCAAATTAATTGCCACGGATATGGACGGAACCTTTCTGGATGATGAAAAAAATATTCCAGAAGAAAATATGAAAGCTCTTCTGGAATGTGCGGACAGAAGAATTGAAATTGTTCCTGCCACAGGGAGAACTGTCCTCGGCCTTCCGGAGGAAATAAAGGCTCTGCCGGGAGTCCGATACGCAATAACGACCAATGGGGCTGTGGTGGCAGACCTGAAAGAGGGCAGGGAGGTAAGCACCTGCCGTATACCGACAGAATTAGCAGTGAAAGTGATGACTATGGCCAGGGAGAGCCGGGATGACATAATGTATGATGCTTATATAGCCGGAATTGCGTACACCACGGAATATTTCTATACCAACGCAGAAAGATATGTGCTGACAAAGGGCCTGGCGGATCTGATCAGAAAGACCAGGCGGGTTGTCGCCGATAATATTGCGTATGTGGAAGCACAGAGAAAGAAAATTGATAAGATCAATATGTATTTCCTTGATATGGATGCCAAACAGAGAATGCGTGAGGCCCTGGCTGTGGTTCCCGGAATTCTGATATCTTCGTCTATTCCCAATAATTTGGAAATTAATGCAGAAGGGGCTGATAAAGGCAGTGCCCTTGTGCGCCTGGCTTCTTATCTTGGTATTCAACCGGAGGAAACCATGGCTTTTGGAGACGGAGAAAATGATTCCTCTATGCTTCGCATGGCCGGAATCGGCGTGGTCATGGAAAATGGAGAGGATTCTGTAAAGACGGCGGCAGATTATGTAACCACCACAAATAATAAAGCCGGAGTTGCGGCAGCGCTCCGGCAGTTCGTATTGAAATGAGGGATTAAATGGAAATAAGTGCAGAACTGTCCGTGCACTGGCTGGAGATTGCAGTGGCAGTATATTTGACTGGCATGGTGCTTTACGGACATTATAAAGGTTTCATACGGCTGGCGGTGTCGGCTTTGGCAATTGTGATTACACTGGTATCTGTGCATATAGTGATGCCTTTTGTGACGGAGTGGATTAAAAATGATACAGCAGTTTATGGAACAATAAAGGATGAAATAGAAAGGGCGGTTGGTTTAGAGGAGCTTCTGGGAAACACAGAGGAAACGTTAATACCTGAAAAAACGGAGGAACGCCAGATAATTGAAGGACTGGAGCTGCCTGAGCAGCTGAAAGTACTCCTGATTGAAAATAACAATGGGGAAGTGTACAAGATGATGGGCGTTGAACTTTTCCGGGATTATGTTGTCAGATATCTTGCGGACACCATTGTCAGGTGTATTACCTTTGCAGTGCTGTTTGTTGTAGTATTTGTACTGTTGCGGGTGCTTGTGATCTGGCTGGATTTAATTGCGAAGCTTCCAATTCTTTCTGGTCTTAATCAGATAGCGGGAGCAGTATTGGGCGGGGCAGAAGCGTTGATCTTCTTATGGGTAGGCTGCCTGATTTTTACTGCGCTTTCGGGTACCGGTGCCGGGGCCTCAGTTATGCGGCAGATTCATGAAAGTCAGTGGCTGTCATGGATTTATGACCATAATGTGCTGTCCTATCTGATTTTTGGTATTATCAGGGGTGTGCTGTAAAAAAGCAAGTTGTTTATTAAAAAGATACAATTTGTGGTATCAGTTCAGCTTTGCAGCTTCTTGCCCGCGTACCGCGGACAAGAAGCGCCGGGCGTCCGCCCTATGAAGATTTAGAGTGAAAAATGCTTATGAA
>ERZ808051.428-NODE-428-length-48439-cov-5.681858_pt1 | contig 48439 bp, 56 predicted proteins | sample MGYA00380199_ERZ808051 | MGnify/ENA primary metagenome ERZ808051 (study PRJEB31490, sample SAMN06133391) | mouse gut metagenome | isolation source: J11 | host: mice | place: China: Chengdu | collected 2015-05 ... | reverse complement strand
TATTATGTACCATATGTTACGCTTGCAGTAATGACAGTATCAGCAATTTTCTATGCGACAGGGAATATATTTACTGGGATTGCCGGGTTTGTAGTGGCGATGGCACTTGCTTTTTATGGGGCAGGGCTATTGCCAGTGGCAGTAGGGTCTTGTGTAGTTGTGTTGGTGTTAGAAATATTGCTTTAGAAGGAATTGGAAGTAGGTTTTTTTGTATAAAAAAAGAAGGTGTTAGCTGCTATCTTACACCTTCTTATAAAAACGTGCGTGAGAAGATTCGAACTCCCGACACCTTGGTCCGTAGCCAAGTGCTCTATCCAGCTGAGCTACACGCACACGCCTTTTTGATTCCTCAAATCGGACGATATTTATTGTATCGCACTTCTATATGTTTGTCAAGATTTTTTAGAGAATATTTTTTTAAAAGAGATTTTAGGGGAAGACTAAAAAGGGCCGCATAAGGGACATGGTATTCCTACAGTCGTCCCGCTTTCGCTCCGTTCAAAGCACAGCAGGCGCTAAGCTCGATAATACCTCGCTAAGCGCTGGTGCTTTTCAAGGGACTCCTTTTAGGAATACCATGTCCCTTATGCTACGTAGTTTAGTAGGTTAGGGTATTTTGTATGGCAAAGAGATTTGTTGTGGCTTGTTTAAAGTAGGAATTTTCTATAGTGTGGGCACATTCATTATCTAAAGTCCAAAATATATCAAAAAGAATGTCATTAATTAAGGTTTTGCAAATTTCTATTTCTTTTTCTTTGTCACCATTTTCTATACTAAAGTAGGATAGGAAATTATAGTATTCATTAAAAATAGGATCCCAAAAGCATTGTGTAATGATTTGTGTTTCATAATCTGTTTGAGAGGTGTCTTCGTAATACGCATCACGTAAAAGGTCAAATTTTTCTATTTCTTCTTTGGTACATTCATCTTCCATATTAGTATCAAAAATAAATGCAGTATTGTAACATAGATCCTTATAATGCTGCATATTAGGGTAAGGCAGTGCCTTGTTTTCTTTTTGGCAGGCAATAATATCATTAACAGCATTTTTTAAATCGGTAAATTCATGGAAGCTTTGGAAATCTAAGATTGTACAAATAAAGGGCATTACTTGCTGCTGGGCAGAGACTAACAGCCTTTCATGTATATTAGGTATATAGTAATTGTTATCAATTAACTGCTGAAGTTCTTGGTTAATTATGTCTTTTATCTGTATAAAGTGTTCCTCTTTAGCAAAATCTATGTTTTGTAATATATTATCAATATCCATTATTAGCCTCTTTCTTATCTAAAAACATATTAAATTTTAAATAAATTAATATATCTTATTTTATCATACAGATCCATATAATTCTAGGTTAAACGAAGAAAATTAATATCAGCCAACTAACAAAGTTATAATATAGACTATAAGTTATACCACTAATAAAATAACCTAAACATACACTACCAATAAAGTAACTTAAAGTAGCATTACCAAGTAAAATAACTTAAAGCAGCACTACCAATAAAAATAGCATAGGCAGGCAATGGTTCCTGTAAAAGTCCCTTGAAAAGCGCCAGTGCTTAGCGAGGTATTATCGAGCTTAGCATCTGTTGCGCTTTGAACGGAGCGAAAGCGGGACGGTTATAGGAACCATTGCCTGCCTATGCGGACCCCTCCTTTCAATTTAATAGAAATTTTATTTTTCCTTTCTGGACATACTATTCTTATACATGCTATACTGAAAACAAGAAAACAGGCAAAACTGCGGAGGTAAAAGATGACGAAGGAGGAATTTTTAGAACAATTAGAGGATGCATTAGTGGGTGAAGTGCCAAATTCTGTAATATATGACAATAAAAATTACTATGAAAGATATATTTTTAGCGAAATAAAAATGGGAAGATCAGAAGCTGATATTTTGGAGGAACTTGGAAATCCAAGGCTAATTGCCAGGACAATTATAGATACACAAGGAGATGCAAAGCAGCAATACCGGGATAGTGTATACTACAAAGAAGATATTAAGGAAGAATTTGAAAATAGGAAACCTCATTTTGGTGTTTTAGACCTAACAACTTGGTATGGAAGGGCAGCAGCATGGATTATAGGGATATTCTCATTGATTTTGCTTATTTGGCTAATATCAGGGATTTTGTCTATTGCAATACAGATTGCTATTCCTGTTTTAGCAATATTGGCAGTTTATAGCCTAGTAAAAAATTTTATGCGTAGGTAAAGTGGATTATTAAATCGTAAAAAATTGGAAGTATAGGGGAAGGCAGCACAAGTTTTTAGGAGTGCTGCTTTTATAATTGTAAAAAGTATCGGCACCAGCGGGGGAACCACTGGCGCCGATGAGGGGAGTATAAATAATTAATAAGGGGTATAACGCGAAAAGAAATATTGAAGGGTTATTCCTTTTCATGCGATATTATAATATAAAGTGTCGAAAAATGCAATCCCTTGTTTAATAAAATTTATTTTCTTTTTAAAATGCTGGTGTATAAATTTTTTCGAATAAGCAATAATAACGTGTGTAGGTACAGAACGGTAACTACATTTTGTAACTAGTAAACAGCATTTATGAATGAATTTCAGGAGGAATTATCATGGCTAAGAACATGGAACAGAACAACTATCAAAACAATTCTCAGAACAATTCCCAGAACAAGGCACAAAACAATTACCAAAATAACTCTAAGAATGATTATCAGAACAGCACAAGCCAGAACAGTTCTACTCAGAACAGCACAAACAGTACCAATAATTCTGAAAAGAATGCAACAAGCAACAACAGCAAAAACTGTGACAGATAAATAAAAACAGGAAATAGAGAGTACCGGCATAAATGTGTCCGGTACTTTCTGCATCCAAGGGAATATACTGTAATAAAAACACATAGAAAGGAAGAATACTGCTATGATGGATATTATTACAGTAGAAGAAGCAATTAATTTGGAAAATAAGGATAAAACATTGATTTTGGATTTAAGGCCAGAAGAAAGTTATAAGCAGTTTCATATAGATCAGGCAATCCCTTATTCTTTGGAGAAAATAGAAAATGGGGAATATTGTTTGCCAAAGGATTATTGTATTGTTTTATATTGTGAGAAAGGAGGCTTAAGTTTAATTGGGGCTAGGATATTAGGGCAAGAAGGATTTTGTACTAAAACAGTAATTGGAGGCATGCAGGCATATAAAGAGTATAGGAAGAAGAATGGATTGACATAAAGAGAAGAAGAATTTAAGATAGAGGTATAGTAAAAAATGGGAGGATTGAAAATTGAAAATACTGTTTGCATCAGATATACATGGGTCAGCCATTTATTGTAGAAAGTTGCTTTGCGCATATGAAGAAAGTAAGGCAGACCGTTTGGTGTTATTAGGAGATATATTGTACCATGGGCCGAGGAATGACCTCCCGGAAGGATATTCGCCAAAAGATGTAATTGCCCTGCTTAATGCTAAGAAAGAAGAGATTTATGCAGTACGTGGTAATTGTGAGGCGGAAGTAGATCAAATGGTTTTAGAATTTCCTGTAATGGCAGATTATATGGTAATCACAGATGAAAGAGTTACTTTTTTTGCTACGCACGGGCATTTATTCCATAAAGAAAAGCTTCCGCCTTTAAAAAAGGGAGATGCGTTTATATATGGGCATACACATGTTTTACATGCAGAAAAAAAGGAAGGGTTATATTTCTTAAATCCTGGATCTGTTTCGCTTCCAAAGGAAGGGAACCCACAAACCTATGCAATTTATGAAGATGGCTGGTTCCGTATATTTGATTTTAATGGAAACCAAATAATAGAGATAGAGTTACTTTCTTAGGAGGGACAGATGAAAACAATGGAATTAGTGGCGCCATGCCATTTTGGGCTGGAAGCAGTTTTAAAAAGAGAAATTATTGACTTAGGGTATGAAATAAGCTATGTAGAAGATGGGAAAGTATGTTTTATTGGGGATGCAGAGGCTATTTGTCGTGCTAACCTATTTATTCGGACAGCAGAACGTATTTTAATCCATATAGGTAGCTTTCATGCAGGAACATTTGAGGAATTATTTGAAGGGACAAAAAAACTTCCATGGGAAGATTATATCCCAGAAAATGGAAGGTTTTGGGTAGCTAAGGCAACCTCAATTAAAAGTAAGCTATTTAGCCCTTCTGATATCCAGTCAATTATGAAAAAGGCAATGGTGGAACATTTAAAGCAGAAGTACCATAAAGAGTGGTTTGAGGAAGAAGGGGACCATTATCCAATTAGGGTATCTATTATGAAGGATGAGGTCCATGTGTATATGGATACTTCTGGTGATTCCTTACATAAAAGGGGATATCGCCTTTTAAATGGGAAGGCGCCTATTTCAGAGACTCTTGCAGCAGCCCTGATTTTGCTAACTCCATGGAAGTCAGATAGGATTTTAGTGGATCCATTTTGTGGGAGTGGCACTTTTCCTATAGAGGCAGCAATGATAGGCAGTAATATGGCGCCTGGTTTACAACGCTCTTTTTTAGCTGAAAAATGGGAAAATTTAATTCCTGCCATAGAGTGGCAGGAGGTAAGGAGAGAAGCAGAGGAATTAGTGGATACGTCCATAAAAATGGATATCCAGGCATTTGATATAGATGGGGAAATTATAAAGGCAGCAAGGGAGAATGCAAGGCGGGCAGGGGTAGAAAAACAGATTCATTTTCAACAAAGGCCAGTAAAGGCATTAAGCCATCCAAAAAAGTATGGGTTTTTAATTACAAACCCGCCATATGGGGAACGGATTGAGACAAAAGAAAGTATAGAAAGCATCTACAGGGAGCTTGGGGAACAGTTTGCTGCATTGGATAATTGGTCTGCTTATATTATATCATCTTGTGAAGATACAGAGCGTTATATGGGGCGTAAAGCAGATAAGAAACGAAAGATTTATAATGGAATGATGAAAACTTGTTATTATCAATTTTTAGGTGCAAAACCGCCAAAAGCAAGGATAAACAGTGGGGAGACATAAAATTGAGGTACAGTAAATATTTTATATTTGCACTTTTTTCATTGGCAGCAGGGTTTGTAATTAGTATGTGGGATTTTGCCTATTCTAAAGGGGTGGAGCAGGGAAGGAAGACAGTATCCCGTATTGGCATGTGGGAAAGTACAATAGCAGAAAGCATTAACCAGAAGCCAATTTATCTTTCTATTGATGGCAGGGCATTAGAGTTAGACCAGGGTGAGATTTATATGGATAATATGTTGAACCTTATGCTTCCTGTTTCGATAATAAAAGAGAATTTTAGCTGTAGTTCTTATGTAAGGGATGAAAGCATATTTGTAATGGAGCAAGGGAACAATACCATTTCAATAAAAGAAGGCGAATATGCAATAGAGATTAACGGGGTATTAGAGAATTTAGATTCTCCCGTGACTAGGGTAAACAATATACTTTATGTGCCTGTCCAAGCACTAGAAAGAGGGCTTGGCTGTCAATTTACATGGGACATTACAACAAATAGTGCCAGTATTATTAATGTGGATTCGGCAGATAGGAAATTGCCAATTTTTTATGATTATCGAATTGTAAACCGTGATCCACAAGTGAAAAACCAAGGGGAATTTGGTACTTGCTGGGCATTTGCTGCATTAACAGCATTAGAAGCCTCCTTGCTTCCAGAAGAGGAATTAGATTTTTCTGAAGATCATATGACATTGAGGAATAGTTTTTCGTTTACCCAAAATGAAGGTGGGGAATATACAATGGCAATGGCATATTTAACTTCTTGGCAGGGCCCTGTCTTAGAAAAAGACGATCCTTATGGAGATGGGGAATCCCCAGACAATCTTACTGCTGTAAAACATGTACAGGAAATCCAAATATTGGAGGGGAAAAATTATGACAGGATTAAAGAAATGGTCTTTAAATATGGAGGGGTACAAAGTTCTTTATATATGCCGCTTACAAACCCAAGTTCAAATTCAGAATACTATAATGCAGAAAATTATGCGTATTGTTATATTGGGACAGAAAAGCCTAACCATGATGTAGTGATTATTGGCTGGGATGATAACTACCCAAAAGAGAATTTTAATTTAAGCATGGAGGCGGATGGGGCCTTTATTTGCAGGAATAGCTGGGGAAATGGGTTTGCAGACAATGGGACATTTTATATTTCTTATTATGATACCAATATTGGAATCCACAATGTTGTTTATACTAGGATTGAGGAAGCAGATAATTATGATAAGATATACCAAGCAGATTTATGTGGCTGGGTAGGGCTTTTGGGCTATGGGAAGGAGAGCAGCTATTTTTCTAATATTTATACAGCAGAGTCAGAAGAAAGCCTGGAAGCAGTAGGGTTTTATGCAACTGGGAAAGATACAGAATATGAGGTTTATTTGGTCCATAATTTTGAAAATACCACATCTTTTAAAGAGAAGGAATTATTGAAAACAGGAAAGTTTATAAATGCAGGTTATTATACAGTACGTTTAAAGGAGCCTGTCCCACTGGAAAAAGGAGAACAGTTTGCGATTGTGGTAAAAATTTCTACCCCTAATGCAGGACGGCCAATTGCCATTGAATATGCTGCAGATAAAGCAACAGAAAGCGTAGATTTATCAGATGGGGAGGGTTATATTAGCTTGTATGGGAATATGTGGGAAAGCGCAGAAGAAAAGAATTGTAATATTTGTTTAAAGGCATATACAAACCAAGTAGGAAAATAGTATGATTGACAAAACCTCTTTTCAAAACTATAAAATTCTGTTATACTGTGAAAAACATAAAGAAACAAAGGAATGTAATAAGAAAGGTTTTGGTATAAATGGAGAAAATTATTTTTGCAACCTCGAATGAAGGGAAGATGAGGGAAATCCGCCAGATTCTTTCTGATTTGGGCTGTGAATTACAGTCTATGAAGGAAGCAGGGATTACAGTGGACATAGTAGAAAATGGCAGTACATTTGAAGAAAATGCGATTATTAAGGCTAAGGCAGTTGCAGCATGTACAAATGCCATTGTATTAGCAGATGATTCAGGGCTTGAGGTGGACTATATGGATAAGCAGCCAGGTGTTTTCTCAGCCCGTTTTTTAGGGGAAAATACGCCGTATTCTGTTAAGAACCAGTATATTATAGAGAAATTAGCAAATGCAAAAGAGGAGGAAAGGACAGCTAGGTTTGTCTGTGTGATTGCCGCTGTATTGCCCAATGGGGAACTTTTAACAGCTAGGGCAACGATAGAAGGAAGGATTGCCTACCAAGAAGAAGGAGAAGGCGGGTTTGGGTATGATCCGATTTTGTATTTACCAGAATATGGGACTACAACGGCAGGATTGCCAATGGAGCAAAAAAATAAAATTAGCCACCGCGGGAAGGCACTAGAATTAATAAAAGAAAAATTAAAACAGAGATATGGGATTTCACAGGCACAAGAATAATTGATGCCAGAAACGAGGTTAGGATGCGTATTTTAATAGTGAGTGATACACATAGAAAGCATGCAAATCTGGAAAATGTATTAGAAAAAGTGAAGCCTCTGGATTTAATGATTCATTTAGGGGATGCGGAAGGGGCAGAAGATTATATTGAGGCGATAGCTGACTGCCCAGTAGAAATTATAGCTGGCAATAATGACTTTTTTTCTAGGCTGGAAAAGGAAAGTGAACTTCAAATCGGGAAATATAGAGTGTTTTTAACACATGGGCACTATTATTATGTTTCAGTGGGGATGGAGCATCTTTGTGCAGAAGCAAAGGCAAGAGGGGCTGATATTGTTATGTATGGGCATACACACCGGCCATGTATTGAGTATGTGGGAGATTTAGTGGTTTTAAATCCAGGAAGTATTTCTTACCCTAGGCAGGAGGGCAGGAAGCCATCTTATATTATAATGGAAATTGACAATAAAGGAGAGGCACACTATACAATAAACTATTTGGAAACCCCATAGTTTTTGGCGGGGTAAGAAGTAAATAAAATAAAAAAATAAAAATATAAAAAAAGTTGTTGACAAGATGTTGATCGTGTTATATAATCTATCTTGCGTCACGGAAATATGTGAAACATAAGAGTGAGGCAAAAAATCGGGGTGTGGCTCAGTTTGGCTAGAGTGCTTGATTTGGGATCAAGAGGTCGCAGGTTCGAATCCTGTCACCCCGATTGGTAGAAGTAAATATGCGGGTGTAGTTCAATGGTAGAACACTAGCCTTCCAAGCTAGATACGTGGGTTCGATTCCCATCACCCGCTTGCGGGTGGTTCACTCGCTCTGTAGGTGATAATACCCGATTTATGGAGTGACTGCATTGCATAGGTTGTGTGTCTGTAGCTCAGCTGGATAGAGCAACGGCCTTCTAAGCCGTGGGTCGGGGGTTCGAATCCCTTCAGGCACAGTATGGTGGGTATAGCGCAGTTGGTTAGCGCGCCAGATTGTGGCTCTGGAGGCCCAGGGTTCGAGTCCCTGTATCCACCTGATTTTCCCGCAGCGGTAGCTGCGGGTTTTTAATTTTACAGGAAATCAGGATTTTTCTGTGCGTTTCACCAGTTCAATGGCTTCCTTTCCCGTCATATATTCGATTTCCAGGGCAAACATGCAGAGGGCAGCTGATTCCCGGGCGATGGTCTTCTGACGGTTTTCTGTACTGTCTGAGGGGTTATACTTTAAGGACAGAAGCCCGATAGCTTCCTGAATTTCTTCTGCGTCAGTCAGAATATGTGCTTTTCCGAATACGATGACACTTTTAAAGTAGGTGGTGTACTCTTCCGGTACAATGTGATCCTGGGCGATGACACAGAAAGAGACTTTGGAATGTTTTCTGATGGCATCCAGTTTGTGGCCGCTTTTGGCACAGTGAAAGTAGAGAGTGTTTCCAGAGTAAACATAGCTGAGTGGTACGGCGTAGGGATAGTCTTCATCCCCCAAAACGGACAGAACGCCTGAAGTTCCCTGCTCCAGAATCCGGATACATTCCTGTTCCGGCAGCAACTGTCTTTTTCGCCTCATTTCTCTGAACATGGCAGATCCTCCTTTTCATGCATGGTGATGCCTGCGCCGGGCCTGCCCCAGAGAAGTAAGGGCATTCACCGAACTGACCGTACGAAAACGCAGTGGGCGCCGGCATTAACGTAATAAAGTCTTCATATCGTGTGCATCCCCGCAGAGCGTTTTATCTTATAGGAGAGACCTTGTCACGCTTTAGTGTGACAAGGTCTTTCCTATAAGATAAAAAAGGCCCTGACGGGCCCGGATACATACTCGTGCACAGGGAAAGATTACCGCCTCAACTGCGCCTGATGTATCTTTTTTATTCGCTGGGCCAGTTGGATTCGAACCAACGACTGCAGGAGTCAAAGTCCTGTGCCTTACCGCTTGGCGATGGCCCAGTGCGTAACGAATATAGTTTATCACAGAAATGGGGAACTTTCAACTGTATTTTACAATAACTTGCGTTACAGTTCAGCCATGCGAAGATTTAGAGCGAAAAAGTGTTGAAAACTTGTTTTCATAAGCATTTTTCGCTCTAAATCTTCATAGGGTGGATGCCCGGCGCTTCTTGTCCGCGGTATGCGGGCAAGAAGATGCATGGCTGAACTGTTACAAGAAGCTGCCCTCTCTGGATAGCAGTTAACTTGCCGGACAGCAGAAAATTTGTTATACTGTATAGAGAAATCATGAGCACTCTCGGAAACTCCCCTGCACCCATCTTTGCGGCTGATTTTCCGCCAGAAGCACCCGAATTTAATCAACGTACGTTCCACGTACGCCTCATAAATTTGTATACTTCTGACAAAAAATCATCTCGCAAATCCGGGCACAAAGAGTTTCCGAGAGTACTCATCATACAAACGGGAGGAAATCATGACACATGCAGAAAAAGCAAGAGAATTGTTTGAGTCGGGGTACAATTGTGCTCAGGCGGTGACCCTGGCCTTTGCGGATGAAATGGAGATGACGAGGGAAGAGGCGGCAAGAATTTCCTCGTCTTTTGGCGGCGGATTCGGGAGACTTCGGGAGGTATGCGGCTGTGTGAGCGGAATGGCCCTGGTGGCGGGCCGGCTCTGGGGATATGAAAGTCCAACAGCCCGTGAGGAAAAGGCGGCCCACTATAAACTGATACAGGAGCTGGCAGAAGACTTTCGGGAGAAGAACGGGAGCATTATCTGCCGGGAGCTTCTGGCCGGCATTACTGACGATACCAGACCTGTTCCGGAGGCCAGGACAGACGAATATTATAAAAAGCGGCCCTGTGCCGCGTTCATTGCCTGTGCCGCGGGAATTCTGGAAAAGCGGCTAAATGAAAAAACAGTTAAATGAAAAAATAGTTATATATAAAAATGGCTCCCCCAAATGGAGAGCCATTTTTGTACTATATAATACCTGCCGGTAACTGCATGCCGACACCCGGTCCAAACGGAAGGCCGATGAGCATCCAGATGATAAGGAAAATAATCCATATGATCTGAAGAACGATGGATAAGGGAATCATGTTGGCAATAAGAGTACCAATCTTTAATTCCGGAACGTACTTGGTCTGTGCAACGCTTAAGATCATCCAGATATATGGAGACATCGGTGTCCAGCAGTTGAACGGGGAATCACCGAGGCGGTAGCAGAGCTGGGTGAATCCGGGATGATAGCCAAGGAGCATGAACATCGGAACGAAAATTGGTGCGAAGATTGCCCACTTAGCAGAACCGGAAGACACGAAAATATTAACAAATGCACAGAGAATAATGAAGGATACACAGAGCGGAATCCCTGTAAAGCCAATATTCTCTAAGAAGTCAGCGCCTGCGATTGCAAGCAGGGTACCAAGCTTTGTCCAGTTGAACAGGCCCTGGAACTGTCCGCAGAAGAAGCAGAACAGAACATAGGAACCCATGGCGGACATCTGTTTGGACATGGCTTTGTTGACATCGTTTACATTTTTGAAGGAACCGGAACTATAACCATAGGCAATACCGCAAATGGCGAAGAGAACAAACAGGATCGGGATCAGTCCCTTAAGGAACGGAGAACCGACAAACTTTCCGTCTTCTGTTGCCAGAGGACCTGTAAAGAACAGGATCACTAACAGAATAATATAAACGAGAGCAGTGATTCCCGCCGTACGGAGGCCTTTCTTCTGCTGAGGAGTAACCTCTTCCAGTTTTGCGGATCCATCTCCTTCGTATTTTCCAAGCCGGGGTTCGATCATATGTACGGAGCACCACCCGATGACTGCCGCACAAAGGAATGTGGATGCAATCATGAAGAACCAGTTACAGGTTGCATCAACCTGGAAAGTAGTATCCGGAATAAATGCGGAGATAGCCTGATTGGTAAGGCCCTGTAACAGAGTATCTGTACCGGCTACCATGAGGTTTGCGGTAAATCCGGCCTGAGCACCGGCATAACCAACCAGCATACCCACAACAGGATGTTTTCCAACGCCCATGTATACGATAGCAGCCATTGGCGGGATAACAACCATTGCAGTATCGGATGCGATGTTGCCGACGGTGCCGATAAACGCGATAACGTACGGAACCAGGGATGCCGGGACATTCTTTAAGGAACTGTTTAACAGAGAAATCAGCATGCCGGATTCTTCACAGAGACCGATACCGAGGGTCATGGAAATAACCAGACCTAAGGGCGCAAAGCCTGTGAAGTTTTTAATCATGTTGTCAAGGAACCAGTGAAGACCTTCCGTGGAGAAAAGGTTAGAGGATGCAACGGCTTCTCCGGACGACGGATTGACAAGTGTGAGACCTGTCATCGTGAACACAGCACCAATGATGGCAGTGAATAAAAACAGCCAGCAGAATAAGATGGCTGGCGGCGGAAGCTTATTACAAACCGCCTCGATACCGCTGATTAATTTGTCAACCCATGAAGTTTTTGCTTGTGCGTTGTTTTCTTTCATGTGAGACCCCTCCTATATTTTTTTGACAGAATTCAAATAAAAATCTGTCTACAATATTACCATATCATAAGAATGATAAAAAATCCACAGGTTTTTAATGAAAATTTTATTTTATTTATTTTTGCATAATAATTTTTTGCTAAAATGTAACAACGGAAAGAAGAACAAAACGGTTTCTGAACATATCTTGCGTTTATGACTGTTTCATGTTAATATACTATTCATAAAGAATTGGAATCAGGAGGAAGGCTTATGTTTTTTGGAGGGGGTGATTTCCAGCTTTGGAAATTGCATACATTTGGAGATTACCTGGCATTCTTCGCGTTTATTCTGGCCGGACTGGTGGTGTTTGTTCTCGTTGTCCGGCATATGAACGCACAGCGCAATCACGAGGCCGCTGTTAAAAAGGTAATCAGGCGGTTAAAACGTCTGGCAAAAAAGCCTTCTAAAATATACAGCAATGCCGCCTTTCTTCTGGAGAGCGGGAAGCAGCAGTTTGACGGGGTTCTTATGGACCGCAGCGGAATTTATCTTCTCAAAGCCTATGGCTGGGGAACGAAGATTTATGGAACTCCGGAGGGAGAAAACTGGCGGCGGGAGGATCCGAAACGAAAAGAGGAATTTCCCAATCCTCTGCCTGCACTGAAGAAAGGAGCAGAAGAAATAAGAAAGGTTCTGGAGGCTAACGGGGTTTCGGGTGTGAAGATTATGCCTATGGTGATTTTTGCAGACAACTACCAGACGCCGGAACTGTATCTGGGTTATGGCTCCTTTTCCACTACATATCAGGAAATGAAAACCTGGTATAAGAAACAATCAGCAGTGAAGGAAGCACAGTACGATTTTAATCGGGTTTCTTCTATATTAAATGGGATTCAGGTGAATGAATCATCATCATAATATTTATTAGGAGGGGTATACTATGGTAAATGAAAAGAGGCTGTTGGACACATTTCTGGAGTATGTGCAGATAGACAGCGAGACAAAAAATGAAAAGGCAATGGGGGAAAAGCTGACTGCAGATTTAAAGGCACTGGGGTTTGAAGTTCAGACAGATAAGGCCGGAGAGGGGTTTGGCTCCAATGGCTTTAATGTCCATGCATTTTTAGAAGGCACAATTCCGGGAGAGCCCACGATTATGTGCGCTCATATGGATACGGTTGTTCCTGGAAACGGCATTAAGCCCATCATTGAGGACGGGGTAATCCGTACGGATGGGAGTACGATTCTGGCCGGGGATGATAAGTCCGGTATTGCTGCCATAATGGAGGCTCTGAAGGTAATCAGGGAGAAAAATCTTCCATGCAGAAACACCGAAATCCTGTTCACCATTGGGGAAGAGGGCGGTATGAATGGCGTGAAGAACATGGACTTTGGAATGTTAAAGGGAAAAGAGGCCATGGTATTTGATGCCAGCGGTGATATCGGAAAGGTTTTAACCTGCGGACCGGGACAGGTCAAGATTATTGCAACAATTATCGGCCGCTCCTCTCATGCAGGACTGGCTCCTGAGGCAGGTATCAGCGCCATTCAGGTTGCTGCAAAGGGGATCGCAAAGATGAACCTCTTGAGAATTGATGAAGAGACTACCTGTAATATCGGTACACTGAAAGCAGAATATGCTACCAACATTGTTCCGGAAAAGGCAGAATTTGTGGCTGAGGTAAGAAGCCGGAATCTTGATAAGTTAAATGCCCAGGCGGAGCATATGAAACAGTGTTTACAGGAGGCCTGTGATGAGATGGGGGCGACTTTGGAAATTGAGCTTAAGACGAATTACGTAAGCTTCAACGTTTCCAACGATGACGACCTGGTTAAGAGAGTGTTTGCCTCCTGTGAGAGACTGGGATTTAAGGCCCAGACAGCCAAGGGCGGCGGCGGAAGCGATGCCAACGTAATGGCGCTTCACGGAATCAAGCCGGTGGTACTTTCCACAGGTATGACTAAGGTACATACCACCAATGAGACTTTAAAAGTTGATGACCTGAATAAGTGTGCAGAACTGGTTCTGGACTTAATGACTCATTAAATGGATACGGGCTGTTCCTCGCGGAGCAGCCTGTTTCTGTGACGGAATCTCATTTTTATACATGATAGAAAGCAGGATTTTAAATTGGAACTTCGTCTTATGAAATGGTCCCCCACAAGGATTCTCGTGGTGGGATACTGCACTATAATTTTTATAGGAACTGTACTTTTGGCTCTTCCGCTTTCAGCTAGGAACGGAAGTATGACATCGGTATCAGACGCTTTTTTTACAGCCACCTCGGCGGCCTGCGTGACAGGACTGGTCCGGTTTGATACCTTTACCCACTGGTCTTTGTTTGGGCAGATCGTGATTCTTCTTCTGATTCAGGTGGGGGGAATGGGATTTGTGACCATCGCCCTGTTCACACATATTTTGTCCAGACAGAAAATAGGTCTTTCTTCGCGGGTTTTGATGCGGGAAGCCGTTTCTGCCCCCCAGGTGGGAGGAATTGTCAGGATGACAAGGTTCATTCTTAAGGGAACATTTTTGATCGAAGGGCTGGGAGCCATTTTCCTGGCGGTTTATTTCTGTCCAAGAATAGGAGTCCTGAAGGGAATATACTATGCTGTTTTTCATTCCGTTTCCGCTTTTTGCAACGCGGGCTTTGATCTGATGGGAGAAAAGGAGGCGTTTTCTTCTCTCACATCTATGGCTTCGAACTGGTATGTGAATCTGGTCATTATGCTGTTAATTGTCGTGGGCGGACTGGGATTTTTTGTCTGGCAGGACCTTCTGGCTGAGAAATTTCATTTTTCCAGACTGCGGCTGCAGTCAAAACTTGTGGTGTCGGCTACAGTAATTCTTGTTTTTGGCGGAGCCTTGAACCTGTTTTGCTTGGAGTATGCGGGGAATGCATATGAAGGAATGCGAATGGGAGATAAGATCCTGGCCTCTTTGTTTCAGTCGGTGACCGTGAGAACCGCAGGGTTTAATACGGTGGATCTGGCAGCCCTCTCGGAGGGAAGTATTTTCTTCATGATCTGTCTTATGCTGGTTGGCGGTTCCACCGGATCCACAGCCGGAGGAATTAAAACCACCACTGCGGCTGTGCTTTTACTGAGCATCTTTACTACATTTAAGAGGAAAAAGAACGTGGAATGCTTTGGGCGGCGGCTGGAGGATGATATTACCAGGACCGCATCCTGTATTTTTTCTATGTATCTTGGCCTTTTGATCGTGTCTACCCTGATTATTTCAGCAGTAGAGCGGCTTCCCGTTCTGACCGTTCTGTTTGAGACTGCTTCTGCAGTGGCAACGGTGGGACTTACCCTTGGCGTTACGCCTGCGCTTTCCATGGTTTCCAAGATGATTCTGGCCTTTCTTATGATTTTTGGCCGTGCAGGTTCCCTGACCATGCTTCTGGCCTTTTCGTCGGACAGAATGCCTGTGGCATCGAAAAAACCGCTGGAAAAGATTCAACTTGGATGAGCACTTTTGGATAGGAAAAGAGGAGAAAAATGATAAAATCTGTATTGATTATTGGACTTGGACGTTTTGGCCGTCATATGGCCATGAAGTTTGTGGAGCAGGGAAATGATGTGATGGCGGTGGAATTAAATGAGGAGCGGGCCGACGAGATGGCTCCGGTAATCCGAAATCTTCAGATCGGCGATGCAACCAATGAAGATTTTCTGCGCTCCCTGGGGGTGGGAAATTTTGACATCTGTGTTGTGGGAGTGGGAGACAGCTTTCAGACAGCGCTGGAAATTACGGTATTGCTGAAGGACCTGGGGGCACAGTATGTAGTGGCCCGGGCGACCAGGGATATTTATAAAAAGCTGCTTTTGCGAAACGGCGCCGACCATGTGGTGTATGCGGAGCGGGAAGTGGCGGAGCGGCTTGCGGTCCGTTACGGTACGGGAAGCAGCGTGTTTGATTATGTGGAGTTGACGCCGGAGTACGGAATTTATGAAATTGGCCTCCCGGAAGGGTGGGAAGGGCATAGTATTCTGGAAAAAGAGGTACGAAACAGACATCATGTGATTATTCTGGCCATCAAGCGCGGGCAGAGACTGTTCCCCATGCCTCATCCTGACTATGTGTTTGCGGAAGGAGAAACACTGATGGTCATGGGAAGCCACAAAGATATTAAAGAGCTGGCAAAATAGCGGAGAGTGACATGGAAGATCTGAGAAAAAAGCTTCTGGAGGACACGGAACTGTTTGTTCTGGATATGGACGGGACCTTTTATCTGGGTGAAAAACTTCTTCCGGGAGCGCTGGACTTTGTGAGGCAGGTGGAGCGGATGGGAAAGAGATATCTGTTTTTCACCAATAATTCCTCCAAATCCCCGAAATTGTATATGGAAAAGCTGGCGGCGATGGGCTGGCCAACAGAGAGGAGCCAGATTATGACCTCCGGGGATGTGATGATTGAGTATTTGAAGACAAACCGGCCGGGAAAATGTGTATATCTGGTGGGAACTCCGGCGCTTGAGGAAACCTTCCTGGAAGGGGGGATTCCTTTGGTGAAGGAATATCCGGACGCAGTGGTGATTGGGTTTGATCTGACTCTTACTTATGATAAGCTGGAACGTGCCTGCACCTTCATACGAAACGGAGCGGAATTTCTGGCTACACATCTGGACATTAATTGTCCAACAGAAACAGGATTTATTCCGGACTGCGGAGCATTGTGTGCAGCCATAGCCCTTTCCACAGGAAAACAGCCGAAATACGTAGGGAAACCGTTTGCGGAAACCGTGGATATGGTACTTAGAAGGACGGGAGCACATCGTGAAAAAACGGCGTTTGTGGGGGATAGGATTTACACAGATGTGGCCACCGGCGTAAAAAACGGAGCGAAGGGAATTCTGGTACTGACAGGGGAGACCAGGCGTTCTGATGTTGAAAATTCGGATGTGAAGCCTGATGGAATTTTTGAATCCCTTGGAGAGATGGGAAAGCTGTTAAAGCAGGTAGAAAACGGGCAACTGTGAGATATGGAACTGTTACCATGAATGACATGAAAAAGCTCCCGCCTGGTACGGCGGGAGCTTTTCCACAAAATACTAAAAAGGGGGATGTAAGAGTTACTACATGATAATTTATATGTAAATCCAGCCCCACAGGGGATGGAAGAATTGTTTGGCGAGTCCGACTGCCTTTGCGCGCTGATTGCTGCCGGCCTCTTGTTTTTTGTTATAGCTAAAGTATACCGGATAAATGTGTCTGAAATGTGGAGAATCTATAAAAGGAAAATAAAAAAACAAGAGCAAATCATACGAAAAATAAAGAGTTTTTTAATATATTTTTTCTTGTACAGGCTGATGCCGGATGGTATACTACATCCGCCGGATGCCGGATGTTTTTATGAGGAGAGTGATACATTTATGAAGAAAAAAATCTTACTGGTTTTGTCTGTATGTGCAATGGTATCAGTGACAGCAGCCTGTGGTTCAAAGGATACAGTGAATGAGAGTGCAACGGCAGCGGTGGAGACGGAGGCGAAGAAGACGAAACCTCCGGTCAAGCCGGATCTTTCCAAAGTGGATCCCAAAGAAGCCCTGGGGCCCGGAGCCTTTGAGGAGGAAGAGGAGCAGGAGAGTCTGGCGGGGATGGAAAATCAGAATCTTTCTGATCTGGAAAAGTCCGAATATAAAGAATTTGCGAGACAGGTGATTTCTGCCATTACAGGAAAGGATATGGAAGCTCTGGCTGACCTTGTGCATTATCCGGTCTATGTTTCTGCTTTAGAAGAGAATGGCGGAATGGTTGACGATAAGGAAACATTTCTGGCTCTGGATCCGGATGTGATTTTTGATGCGGAGCTGATTGCTGCCATGGAAAAAGTAGACGTTGAGACACTTGAGCCGGTGATGGCCGGTGTTGTACTTGGCGATGAAGCACCCAATGTGATTGTAAATTCCATGGACGAGGAACTTGGCGTGATGGGAATTAATTATTAAGTCTGTGAAAAAGGTGAAAGGGGCCGCTGCCAGGAGATATGGCAGCGGCCCTGTTTTCCCCGCCCTGTGGTCTGTTTAAATTTATATATAAGAAAAGCTTGGTTAGAAATGGACAAAACTGTAAATATTTAGTATAATAGGAACAGACTGGTTTTTGGTGAGAGGGAGAAAACATTGCGGCGGAAAAAAAGTGGCTTTGAAAATCTGGTGCTGATTTCCCAGCTTGGGCTGAATGTGGTGACTGCTGTATTTTTATGTGTAGCGGCAGGAATTTTTCTGGACCGCAGATTTGGTACCAGTCTGGTTCTCCCTTTCCTGATTCTTGGTATTCTGTCCGGCGGTTTAAGTGCTTATAAGACGGTAAAGAACATCATAGACAGGGAAAGGGCCGAGAATGAAAAGGAATTGAAGCGGCAGATCATGAACTGGGAGAAACGCTATGGAACCGGAGACGGAAATGGCAGGAATAAACGGAAGGGATGGTGACCGATATGAGTGAGGAAACAAAACGGCAGGTCATCGAAATGTCCGTGGGAATTGTGATCCATAACCTGGTGATTTTTCTCGTGTGTCTGATTTGGTTCCGGTCCTTTTCCAATTTTCTGGGAGTTTTGATTGGAATGGCGGCAGCGATTCTTTCCCTGTGCAGTATGGCTCATTCTACGGAGCTTTGCGTGGATGCTGCCGATGAACACTATGCACAGCGGAAAATGACTATCCACGCCATATGCCGGAGTCTTTTACTTTTTACGGTGATGGCGCTTTTATGGAAATTTACAGAAATTAACCTTTTTACTGTGGTTCTGGGAATACTGGGACTTAAGACGGGAGCTTACCTGTATCCCGCCGTGCACAAATTCATGAACCATAAGGCCGAAAATAACAGGGCCTGATTGGGATAAATGCTTTAAGGATACTGAAAGAAAGGAGGAAAAACAATGGGTGGTGGCAGTGAAGCGGATTTTATGATACACGGAGTTGTGAAATACACTCTGTTCGGCCAGGAGCTGTGGCTCACAACGACCACAGTGGGAATGACGATTATTACAATCGTTCTGCTGATTCTGGCCTTTGCCGCGAATCGTACCATGAAAAAAGCAACGGATGTACCGGGGACTTTCCAGAATATCATTGAATTGGGGATGGAAATGCTGGAAAGTATGACCACAGGAATCCTTGGAAAGGAAGCCAGACGTTTTGCCAATTATATTGGTACCATTTTTCTGTTCATCCTGTTCTGCAATCTGAGCGGTCTGGCGGGACTTCGAACCGTGACCGCGGATTTTGGCGTGACGTTCCTTTTGGGGCTTGTTACATTTGCCATTGTGCAGTACCAGGGAATTAAGAATCATGGAGTCGGACACTTTACAGGATTATTCAAACCCCTTCCGGTTCTGTTTCCGATCAATTTGATCGGTGAATTTGCAAACCCGATTTCCATATCACTCCGTCTGTTTGCCAATATGCTTTCAGGCGTGATCATTCTGGGACTCTGGTATGGGATGCTGCCGATTTTTGTAAAAATCGGTATTCCGGCAGCGCTTCATGTGTACTGTGACTTGTTTTCAGGATGTATCCAGACATATGTATTCTGTATGCTCACTATGGTATACGTCAATGATAAGCTTTAATGTCAGGCGGGAGTACTGCCTGGTAACCCCAATTATTATCAATTACAGGAGGTTTTATTTATGAATATTTCAGGACAGGATTTTATTTACGGATGTTCCGCCATTGGCGCGGGTCTGGCAATGATCGCCGGTATCGGACCTGGCGTTGGACAGGGTATTGCCGCCGGACACGGCGCGTCAGCCGTTGGACGCAACCCGGGTGCAAAGTCTGATATTACATCTACCATGTTACTTGGTCAGGCCGTTGCCGAGACAACAGGTCTTTATGGTCTGGTAGTCGCTATCATTCTTATGTTCGTGAAGCCGTTCGGTTGATTCAGACGGTTTTTAACCGGACATAAACGAAAAGGAGGCGAGACTTAACCTTGGAACGGTTAATAAATTTTGACCCTCAATGGATAAATGATGTCGTTATCACAGGCGTTAATATTTTTATCCTGTTCTTTGCCATGTCGTATCTTCTGTTTGATCCGGCCAGGGCATTCCTAGAGAAACGGAGACAGAAGATTGCAAACGACCTGGAAACCGCAAAGAACAGCAAAGAAGACGCTGTGGCTTTAAAAGCGGAATATGAAGACAGACTGAAAGCCATCAATAAAGAAGCAGAGCAGATCATGGATGAGGCCAGAAAGAAGGCCAAGAAGCAGGAAGCAGAAATTCTTGCAGAGGCCAGAGAAGAGGCCGGAAGAATCCTTGAAAGAGCCAACAAAGAAATTGATCTGGAAAGGAAAAAGGCTCTGGAGGACGTGAAAACGGAGATTGTCTCCATCGCAGCCATGATGGCAGGAAAGGCCGTTGCCGCTTCTATGGATGTCAGGATTCAGGATTCCCTGATTGAGGAGACCTTAAAAGAAATGGGTGAGAGCACATGGCAAAGCTAGTGTCAAAGGTTTACGGAGATGCGCTTTTTGAGGAAGCCATGGAAAAAAATGCGCTGGACGCATGGTATGAAGAGGTACTGGCTCTCCGGACTGTTTTCATGGAAAATTCTGATCTTGTGCAGCTCTTAAATCATCCGCAGATCGTGAAGGAGGATAAGACCGGCTTTGTGGAGGAGGTCTTTTCCGGAAAGCTTTCCGACGGTTTGCTGGGATTTTTGGTAACTGTAATCGAAAAGGGCCGTCAGAATGATATCCTTTCCATTTGCGAGTATTTCATAGACAGGGTAAAGGAATATAAAAAAATCGGCGTGGTGAAGGTCACCAGCGCCGCCCCACTTTCAAAAGAACAGAAAAAGCGTGTGGAACAGAGAGTTCTCGAGACCACATCCTTTGTCAGCCTGGAAACCTCCTACGCCGTGGATGAGGCTCTCCTTGGGGGCCTTGTGATCCGCATCGGAGACCGGGTTGTGGACAGCAGTATCCGGACGCAGCTTGAGGAGATGAAGCGTGATTTGATGAAGCTCCAGCTCGCATAAGGAAACGAAAAGATTGCAAAAAGAAAGAAGGTGCAAACCTCAAATGAATTTGAGACCAGAAGAGATCAGCTCGGTCATTAAAGAGCAGATTAAAAAATATTCCACCAAGCTGGAAGTTTCTGATGTGGGAACGGTCATTCAGGTGGCAGACGGTATTGCACGTATCCATGGGCTTGAAAACGCCATGCAGGGAGAGCTTCTGGAATTTCCGGGAGAAATTTACGGCATGGTGTTAAATCTGGAGGAGGATAACGTTGGCGCCGTTTTACTGGGCGATACTTCCAGTATCAGTGAAGGCGACACGGTTAAGACCACCGGACGCGTGGTTGAGGTTCCCGTGGGCGATGCGCTGACAGGACGTGTTGTGAATGCTCTTGGTCAGCCCATCGACGGCAAGGGACCGATTCTGACTGACAGATTCCGCCAGATTGAGCGTGTGGCCCACGGCGTAATTGAGAGAAAATCCGTGGATACCCCGCTTCAGACAGGTATCAAGGCCATTGATGCCATGATTCCTATCGGACGCGGCCAGCGTGAGCTTATTATCGGAGACCGTCAGACCGGTAAAACGGCCATTGCCATCGACACCATCATTAACCAGAAGGGGCAGGGAGTTCACTGCATTTACGTTGCCATCGGACAGAAAGCGTCCACAGTGGCCGGTATTGTAAAGACTCTGGAAGAGTTTGGCGCCATGGATTATACCACTCTCGTGGTTTCCACTGCGTCGGATCTTGCTCCTTTACAGTATATTGCCCCCTATTCCGGCTGTGCCATCGGTGAGGAGTGGATGGAAAACGGCGAGGATGTGCTTGTGGTTTACGATGACTTAAGTAAACATGCGGCCGCTTACCGTACCCTGTCCCTGCTTCTTAAGAGACCGCCGGGACGTGAGGCGTATCCCGGAGACGTATTCTATCTGCACTCCAGACTGCTGGAGCGTGCTTCCAGACTGTCAGATGACCTTGGCGGCGGCTCCCTTACGGCTCTGCCGATTATCGAGACCCAGGCCGGAGACGTTTCCGCCTATATTCCGACCAACGTAATTTCCATTACCGATGGTCAGATCTATCTGGAGACTGAGATGTTCAACTCCGGATTCCGCCCGGCCATCAACGCCGGCCTTTCCGTATCACGAGTTGGCGGCGCGGCACAGATTAAGGCCATCAAAAAGATCGCTGCTCCCATCCGTGTGGAGCTGGCCCAGTACAGAGAGCTGGCTTCCTTTGCACAGTTTGGCTCCGAGCTGGATGCCAGCACAAAGGAACAGCTTGCACAGGGGGAAAGAATCAGGGAAGTATTGAAGCAGCCGCAGTATCAGCCCATGCCTGTGGAATATCAGGTTATGATTATCTATGCGGCCACCCGGAAATACCTTCTGGATATTCCTGTCAGCGACGTTTTAACCTTTGAAAAGGATTTATTTAAGCATATTGATACGAAGTATCCGGAAATTCCAGAGAGTATCCGTGAGACAAAAGAACTGAAGCCGGAGACAGAAGAGCTTCTTAAGAAAGCCATTGAAGAGTGCAAGGCAGCAAGATAAGGCAGGTGATAAATCATGGCAACCATGAGAGATATTAAACGCAGGAAAGCCAGTATTGAAAGTACCGAGCAGATTACCAAAGCCATGAAACTTGTTGCCACTGTCAAGCTTCAGAAGTCCAGAACCAGAGCTGAAAATTCCAGGCTGTATTTTAACATGATGTACCGGACGATTCAGGAGATGCTAAAAAAATCAGACGGGATTGAGCATAAATATCTGAAAGCGGGAGACTCCCCTAAAAAAGCCGTTGTGGTGATTTCCAGTAACCGCGGCCTTGCCGGAGGATATAATGCCAATATGGTACGTCTTGTGACCGGAAGCGGGATTCCCGCAGAGGATGTAAAGATCTTCGCAGTGGGAAAGAAGGGCCGGGACGGTTTGTCCAGAAAAGGATATGAGATCACAAAGGATTATTCTGAAGTGATCAACGAGCCCCTGTATTCCGATGCCATGGAGATCACCAGTGAGCTTTTAAAGCTCTTTGAGAACAATGAAATCGGGGAAATTTACCTGGCATATACAGCTTTTAAAAATACCGTAAGCCAGGTTCCCACTTTCATGAAGCTCCTCCCGGTGGATTTAAGTGCGGCAGGCCTTAAGGATGGCGGGGAAGAAACAGAGGGCCTTAAGCCGGATCTTCTCCTTATGAATTATGAGCCGGACGAAAGCGAGGTTCTGGATGCAATCATCCCCAAATATCTGAGCAGTCTGATTTATGGGGCATTCCTTGAGGCAGTGGCCAGTGAAAATGGCGCAAGAATGACAGCCATGGATTCGGCTACCAATAACGCCGAGGAAATGATTGCAAAGCTGTCCCTGCAGTACAACCGTGCAAGACAGGGCTCTATTACTCAGGAGCTGACGGAGATTATTGCAGGTGCCAATGCGATTGAAGGATAGTTCGCGTTTCCTGCCCGGACGGCAGGGAAACAACTTTGAATAATGACAAGGAGAAACGAGATGGCAGAGAAAAAAATTGGTAAAATCACTCAGGTCATCAGTGCCGTGCTGGACATTAAGTTCCCCCAGGGCGGTCTTCCTGAAATCAATGACGCCATTGAGATCACCAGGAAAGACGGCGGAAAACTGGTTGTGGAGGTGGCCCAGCACTTGGGTGATGATACGGTGAGATGTATCGCTCTCGGCCCCACCGATGGTCTTGTCCGCGGAATGGAGGCTGTGGCGACCGGCGGACCCATTATGGTTCCGGTGGGAGAAAAGACATTGGGACGTATTTTCAATGTACTTGGCGAACCCATAGATAATAAAGAAAAACCGCAGACAGAAAAGTCTTTTCCAATTCACAGGAAAGCTCCTACATTCGAGGAGCAGTCTACGGAAACAGAGATTCTGGAGACAGGAATCAAGGTGGTTGATCTGCTCTGCCCCTATCAGAAGGGTGGAAAGATCGGTCTGTTCGGCGGCGCCGGAGTAGGTAAGACTGTTTTAATTCAGGAGCTGATCCGTAATATTGCAACGGAGCACGGCGGCTATTCTGTATTCACAGGAGTAGGCGAGCGTACCCGTGAGGGAAACGACCTGTATTACGAAATGCAGGAATCGGGAGTTATCAATAAGACTACCATGGTATTCGGTCAGATGAATGAGCCGCCGGGAGCGCGTATGCGTGTGGGTCTCACGGGTCTTACCATGGCAGAGTATTTCCGTGATGAAGGCGGAAAAGATGTATTGTTATTCATCGACAATATTTTCCGTTTCAGCCAGGCAGGTTCCGAGGTGTCCGCGCTTTTGGGACGTATGCCTTCAGCCGTAGGCTATCAGCCCACCTTACAGACAGAAATGGGTGCCCTTCAGGAGCGGATTACCTCCACAAAGAACGGTTCCATTACATCCGTACAGGCTGTTTATGTGCCTGCCGACGACCTGACAGACCCGGCTCCGGCCAATACCTTTACCCATCTGGATGCAACAACGGTGTTAAGCCGTTCCATTGTGGAGCTTGGTATTTATCCGGCCGTTGACCCGTTGGAGTCTACCTCCCGCATTCTGGATCCGAGAGTTGTGGGCGAGGAGCACTACAAGGTAGCCAGAGGTGTGCAGGAAGTGCTGCAAAGATACAAGGAGTTACAGGATATCATTGCCATGCTTGGTATGGATGAGCTTTCTGAGGAGGACAAACTGATTGTATCCAGAGCCAGAAAGATCCAGAGATTCCTTTCTCAGCCTTTCTTCGTGGCCGGGCAGTTTACAGGAATGGAAGGCCGTTATGTGCCGCTTTCTGAGACCATTCAGGGCTTTAAAGAGATTCTGGAAGGAAAGCATGATGACATTCCGGAGAACCTGTTCTTAAATGCAGGTAATATTGATGATGTTCTTGCCCGCGTGAAATAGGGGGTGAGGACATGGCGGAAACAATGAAGCTTCAGGTGATCACACCTGATAAAGAATTTTTCCAGGGAGACGTGTCCATGGTGGAGCTTAATACCGCCGATGGACAGATGGGTATTTTTCCCCAGCATATTCCGCTGACTGTGGCAGTGGCTCCGGGTGTTTTAAAGATTCATGGGGCAGAGGGGCTAAGACAGGCCGCCCTGCTTTCGGGATTTATCCAGATTCTTCCGGAGAAAATGACGATTCTGGCGGAGGCCTGCGAGTGGCCCGGGGATATTGACGGAGCAAGGGCAAACGAGGCGAGAATCCGTGCCGAACGCCGCCTCACCGAGGGCAGTGCGGAAACCGACATTGCCCGTGCGGAAGCAGCGCTCCAGAGGGCGTTGGTGCGTCTGTCTCTGACAGGAGAAAAATAGTAACAATTCAGGTTATCTGGACAGTTACGAAAATAAAAAACGGACAGGGCCGGAGAAGTGTACCGGAAGCCTGTCCGTTTTTATTACATAATGAATGCCGTTCAGTTACTGATCATTGGTCATGTTTAATTTGTCAAAGAGATAGAACACGAGGCTTAAGATCATTCCGGTGACGCATGCCAGGACCATTCCGGTCAGCTGAACGTTTCCGAAACTTACTTTGATGCCGGAGAGGCCGGTCACAAAGATTACCGCCGTTAAAGCCTGGTTCCTGTTTTTGCCGTAATCCACCTGGGAATCCACCAGAATGCGGAGACCGGAAGTGCCTATCATTCCGTATAGCAGGAAAGAAATACCGCCGATGACCGGGCCGGGGATAGTCTGAATCAGGGCCGACAGCTTTCCAATGAAAGAACAGATCATGGAGAACACGGCCGCTCCCGCAATGACCTGCACGCTGTATACTTTTGTTACAGCCATAACTCCGATGTTTTCGCCATAGGTGGTGGTGGGAACGGAGCCGATGAGACCGGACAGCATGGTGGAAAAATTATCTCCGAAGATGCTGCGGTGAAGTCCCGGATCCTTTAGGAGATCACGGCCCACAATTTTACTGGTTACCACCTGGTGTCCGATGTGCTCAGAGGTGATGACCAGAATGACCGGAAGGATAATCATGATGGCTTCCAGATTAAACTTAGGGGCTGAGAAGTTGGGGAGGGCAAAAAACGGGGCAGCGGCCACAGCGGAAAAATCAACGATACCGCAGACGATGGCCGCCGCATATCCGGCGATTACGGCAATGAGTATCGGAATGATGGATAAAAAACCGCGAAAAAGTACAGAGCCAAATACGGCAAAGCCGAGGGTTACCAGGAACACAATAACATTTTTCGGATTAATTACTTCATCCAAAAGTCCGGCATTGGAAGCGGCACTGGAAGAAAGCTCCAGACCGATTAGGGCCACAACAGGTCCCATAGCCGCCGGGGGAAGGACCACATCAATCCATTTATATCCGATTTTGTAGATGATAAATGCCAGAATGCAGCCGATAAAGCCGACAGCAACGAAGCCGCCAAGGGCATATGCATAGCCGAGTTCAGGATTTGCGATGACAATACCTGCCGGAGCAAGAAATGCGAAACTGGAACCAAGATAGGCAGGGGCCTTTCCTTTGGTAATGAGAATAAAAAGAAGAGTTCCCAGGCCGTTCATAAATAAAACGATTGCCGGATTGATGCCGAACAGAAATGGGACAAGGACCGATGCGCCGAACATGGCGAACATGTGCTGGATACTCAGAGGAATCAGAAGCTTGAAGGGAACTTTTTCCTCTACCTGAATAATTCTGCGGTTTTCCATACTGACCTCCTTAAAAATAACCTGTCATTGAGCTTTTTTCGTAACAGTTCAGCCTCCTCCTGACCTGTTATTTTATCATATCACAAGATTTGATTTTGTCCAACGGAAGTTACAAGCTTCTTGTCCGCGGTATGCGGGCAGGAAGGTGCAAGGCTGAACTGTTACGTATTTGCAGGTTTTTCTGGAATTGGCCCTTACATATATACTTTGTAGCCCAGTTCTTTTAGAAGCTTCATATCGGTTGCCACGCTGATTCCGGATGTGGTCAGCATGTCGCCGGAGATAGCGGCATTGGCTCCGGAAAGAAAGCAGGCTCTCCCCTTATCGGCCATGAGACCGCGTCCGCCGGAAAGACGAATGAAGGCATCCGGCATCACGAAGCGGAAAACAGCTACGATGCGGCGCATATCATCAATGCTGAGCCTGGGAAGAGATTCAAAAGGAGTTCCTGGAATGGGGTTCAGCATATTGACCGGAACAGAATGAATATCCAGCTCCCTGAGAGTCAGAGCCATATCCACACGGTCCTCCGGACTCTCTCCCATTCCCATGATACCGCCGCTGCACACGGTGAGTCCGGCCCGTTTCGCGGACCTGATGGCTTCTATCTTGTCCTCAAACGTGTGAGTGGTACAGATATTTGGAAAATTATTTCTGGAGGTTTCCAGGTTATTATGTACTCTGACAGCCCCGGCCTCTTTCACCTTTTTAAACTGTGCTTCGTCCAGGAGGCCAAAAGATACACAAACGGAAATTCCGGTTTCTCTGCGGATGCGTCGGATGGCATCGCACATTTTATCTACTTCTTCACTGCTCAGACGTTTGCCGGATGTGACGATGGAATAGCGAAGTACGCCCTGGTCATCGTTTTCCCTGGCCTGCTTTACAATTTCATCAGCTCCGAGAAGAGGGTATTCTTCGGTGCGGGAGTGATAGAAAGAAGACTGGGCGCAGTATTTGCAGTTTTCGGAGCAGTGGCCGCTTTTTCCATTGATGATGGTGCACATATCAAAGCGGTTTCCACAAAAATGGATGCGAATTTCGTTGGCGGCTTCACAAAGCTCTGCCAACGGGGCGTCATAAAGGGACAAGGCCTCTTCCTTGTTGATTTGACCGCCGGATAAAATATGGGATTTTAGTTTTTCTACTTGGGACATAATTGTTTTCTCCTGTATGCTATCATAATAAACGGACATGCCTGCTGACGCAGGCATCCCCATGCATGAAAGTGGGGTTTCTTATGAACCCGCCGCTGAACTTTCATAGTACAAGGTTTACAATAGCACAAAAGGTGGAAAATGTAAACCAGATAAAGATAAAAGGTTTACATTAATACCCCCCAGAGCCGATGAACCAGATAGCCCCCCAGTGTCATGGCCAGAATGTAGAGAAGAATCCCGGGGAAAATTCCAAGAACAGAAGAGATCTGGTGGAAAACCGGCTGGGAGGATGGGTGGTACGGGGATAAGTAAAACATATCGGCATCGGCCATGGGCCCGGCAGCTCCATTGATTAAGAGAGCTATGAGGCAGCAGGAAAAAAACAGGGGAAGAGTTTTAAAGAAACTTTGCGGCGCGGCATCGGTCAGGGGAGAGGCAGCGCAGAAAACTCCGGCAAAGATCAGGATAAAATGCCAGACAAAGCCATGGAGTGTCATGGTCCAGTAGGGATGCATAAGTCCCGGAGGAACCAAAAGGGCCATAATACCGCCTAAAAACCCGAAATCTTTCAGAAATTCTGCGACAGCTTTCTGAAGACGGGTGGATTTGAAGCGCGGAAAGCAAAGGCACAGATACATGGGAATGGTGCAAAGCTGAAAAGGAAAATACCACCAATTGTATTGATGGTCATTTTCAATGTAAAACAAAAAGCCCTGTTTGTAAAGCTCCATGAGGGTCAGGAGAAGCCCGCAGCAAAACAGAACCCGGGAAGTATTCTTTTTCTGTGCTGCCATACGGACTGCCAGAACGCAGGAGGCCCAGCTCCCCGGGACCGCCAGGAGAAGATGAAAGGCAGACCATGGTCTGGGCGGTACCATTGGCCAGGCTGTCAGCTGAAAGAAACGTTCCATAGACACCTCCTTAAAATGCAGAACATAGCATGTCGCCAGACATGATACCTATGGAATATCACACAATAAATATTCTGTCAATAAAATCATAATAGTTCAGCCTTGCATCTGCAACAGTTCAGCCTTGCATCTTCTTGCCCGTGTATCGCGGACAAGAAGCTCCGGACGTCCGCCCTATGAAGATTCAGAGCATGGCTGAACTGCTACTTGACATTTTATTAAAAATTCTTCACAATATAAGCAGTGATAACGAAACCTCGGGGAGATCCCGCAATAAGCACGCCCGCAACCGGGCGCATAAAGGTTTGTTCTTAAACGGAAAAGGGATTATTATGAAGGAAAAAGCGTTTCACAACCAGGTTTCCTGGATGATGTTTGTATTCAGTATTCTCGTCATTTGGGTACATTCTTATAATGTGGAATTGTTCTCCGGGGGACTTTTGAGCCCCTGGTGGGATGCTGCGGACAAAATTCAGCGGTTTGTTTCAGTAGGAATCGGCCAGATTGCGGTTCCGGGTTTTTTTATGCTGTCCTCCTACCTGTTTTTTCGCAATTTTTCCTGGGGCCAGCTCGGGAGAAAGTGGAAAGGCCGCTTTTTCAGTGTGGTAATTCCTTACTTTGTCTGGAATACGCTCTATTATCTGGGGTATGTGATTGCCGCAAGGCTCCCTGCAGTAACGGATATGGTGGGAAAAAGACAGGTTCCCTTTAATGGAACTGAGTGGATGGCCGCCGTATTTCAGTACCGGTATGCGCCAATTTTCTGGTATCTGTATCAGTTGATTTTGTTAATCCTGCTTTCTCCGGTTTTGTATCTGATTCTGAAGAACAGGATTCTGGGACTTATGTATCTGGCTGTGCTTCTGGTTGCTGTCCATTTTCATCTGGATACCCAGAATCCCAACACGGATGCGCTTTTTTACTATTCCTTTGCTGCCTATGGGGCTCTTCATGGGAGAAAAACGGCGGAAGCGCCTCAGACTCCGAAGCGTCGTATGACGGGGGGTGTCCTGCTTTTCCTGGCGGCATGGTGCTTTTATAAGATGGGAAATCCGGGAGCGGATGTGTTGTGGACTGTGGCTTATCGTTTCCTCATGCCGGTATCTCTGTGGGTTCTGGCGGACGGGGAGCGGTGGACAGAAACGAAGCCGTGGATGCGGCAGAGCATGTTTTTATATGCCATTCATTTTGTAATCGTCCGTTTTGTAAATAAAGGAAGCGCCATGATTTTAAGACAGAGTCTGGGAGAGGAAGCTTTGGCGGCGGCTTCACTGGCAGTATATTTTATGCTTCCGGTCATGGTGGTTGCGTTTTCCTATGGGACCGCCCTGTTTCTCGGAAGATATATGCCATGGCTGTGGCGCATATTGTCCGGAGGGCGCAGTTTAAGGAAAGGGGAAGGAATATGATTTTAGAACGGGAAGACTGGGAGGAATCCAGGTGTTGCCTGCGGCCGCAGGATGCCGCTGTGGAACTTCCTCACGGAAAAATATCAGTCCCGGAGGCATGCACTGAGGGAGTCCCGGATGGGGAGGAGATCGGACAGGTGATTGCTGATTTTGATCGCCTTCTGGCGCAGGACGCAAAAGAAGAAGCCGGGCGGTATCTGGAGGACTGGCTGGAACGGTTTGAGAAAAACGGAGACTGGGCCTGCCAGATTACAATTCTGAATGAAATGATGGGATTTTACAGAAATACCGGGGAAAAGGAGAAGGGGCTGGATTCGGTGAAAAGAGGACTGGCTCTTGTGAGGGAGCATGAGCTTTCAGGGACGGCAAGCGGCGGAACCACCTTTGTTAATGCGGCAACAACCATGAAGGCTTTTGGAGAGTCAAAAGAGGCCATGGCTTATTATGAGCAGGCTTTCCGGGTCTACGGGAAGAGCCTTGCGCCGGATGATTACCGGTTTGGCGGTTTGTTTCATAATATGGCTCTGGCATTTGAAGACCTGGGAGAGTATAAACGGGCAGAAATTTATTATAAGAAGGCTATGGAAATTATGGAACGGCTGCGTCCGGGAAGTATAATGGAAATTGCCGTAACCTGGGTGAACCTGGCAGTTCTTTATGAAAAGTGGGGGCGGGAGGAGGAAATTGATTTGTGCCTCAATAAGGCCATGGACAGTTTCCATGCCCGGGATGTTGTGCGGGATGCATACTATGCCTTCAACTGCCGGAAATGTGCGGATACTTTTGGACATTTCGGCTATTTCCGCATGAAAAAAGAGCTGAACTGCGAGGCAGACAGGATTTACAGGGAAATAAGAGAAAAGGAAGAACAGAATGCGGGGACTGGAGCTTTCAAAACGTTTTTATGAAGAATTTGGCCGGACAATGATTGCAGACATGTTTTCAGAATACGAAGAGGTGATTGCCGCCGGAATAGCCGGAGAAGGGTCGGACTGCTTTGGATATGATGATGAGCTGTCCAGGGACCATGATTTTGAGGCGGGGTTCTGTCTCTGGATTCCGGACGGCTTAAGGCGGGAACTGGAATTTTCTCTTTCCAGAGCTTATGAAAAACTGCCAAAGGAATATTTGGGGGTGAAACGGGAAAAGCAGAGCCTGTGGGGAAGAAACCGCAGAGGAGTCATACTCATCGGAGATTTTTATGAGCAGTTTACAGGGTGGAGAGAGGGGCCAAAGACCCTGATGGAATGGCTTTCTATACCGGAATACAGTCTGGCGTGTGCGGTGAATGGAACCGTGTTTCGGGACGATCTGGGGGAATTTTTAAAGGTACGGAAAAAACTTTCCGGCGGATATCCGGAGGATGTGCGGTTAAAAAAGATGGCTGCCCGCGCAGCTTTCATGGCGCAGTCGGGACAGTACAATTATGAGCGGTGCAGAAGGCGGGGGGAATACGGAGCGGCCGCCATGGCGCTTTCAGAATTTGTCCGGAGCGGGCTGTCCATGATCTTTCTTTTAAACCACCGCTATATGCCATATTATAAATGGGCGTTTCGGGCCTCCAGAGAGCTTCCCGTTCTTTCCGACACGGCCGGAAAACTGGAAATTCTGCTGACAGAAGGCGGAAACCGGGAAGGTTCCATGGAAATGATCGAAACCATCTGCGGCCAGATCATCGGGGAACTTAAGAGACAGAACCTGACAGGGGGAAGCTGGGACTATCTGGAGCCCCATGGGCTGGAGATGATGGAAAGGATTAAGGACGGCAAAATCCGGAATCTTCATCTGATGGAGGGGGTGTAGTAACAGTTCAGCCTTGTATCTTCTTGCCCGGGATTGCCCGGGATTTCATGAAAAAATACTTGCACTTGAAAATAAACTATGTTATACTTATTTAGCTGTTCTAAGGGACAGATGAGTATTGAAACGTGACTGTCAGTCATGTACCAAATAACAAAGAGGTGAAAATCATGAAACAGGGAATCCACCCAAATTACTATCAGGCCAAGGTCGTTTGCAACTGCGGTAATGAATTTGTAACTGGTTCTACTAAGAAAGACATTCACGTAGAAATCTGTTCCAAATGCCATTCATTCTATACCGGTCAGCAGAAGGCTGCTTCCGCTCGCGGACGTATTGAGATGTTCAACCGTAAGTATGGTATGAAAGCAGACAAATAAGGTTTGATTAAGCAAGGTTGAGCTTTTGGAGGATTCTGAAAACTCAACCTTTTTTCGATTACAGAAAATTTTGGAGGTTTAAAATTGAAATATTCCGGAATCGGGGGACAGGCAGTATTAGAAGGAATCATGATGAAAAACAGGGATGAATACGCCACTGCTGTCAGAAAGCCTGATGGAGAAATCGTGATTCAGAAGGAAACCTATGTGAGTATGACAGAGAAAGTGAAGTTTTTTTCGCTTCCGTTTGTACGCGGAATTTTCAGCTTTGCAGATTCCATGATTCTGGGGATGAAAACGCTTACCTGGTCGGCCGGTTTTTTCGAGGATGATGATGGGGATGAGGAACCGGGAAAGATTGAGAAGTTTCTTATAGACAAGTTTGGAGAAAAGCTGGAAAATATTGTAATGACAGCCGTGATGATTTTCTCTGTGTTCATGGCCATCGGAATTTTTATGGTCCTTCCGCTTTTGATTGCCGGTGTATTCCGCCGGTTTATTGCATCGGAAACGGTGATGGCGTTTCTGGAGGGATGCATCCGGATTGGAATATTCATTGCCTATATTAAAGTGATATCCAGAATGGATGATATTAAACGAACTTTCATGTATCATGGTTCGGAGCATAAGTGCATCAACTGCCTGGAGCATGGACTGGTATTAAATGTGGAAAATGTGAAAAAAAGCTCCAAAGAGCATAAACGGTGCGGTACCAGTTTTCTTCTGATTGTAATGGTAATCAGTATTTTGTTTTTTATGGTGGTTCGCGTGGACACCATCTGGCTTCGGATTGCCAGCAGAATCATACTGATTCCGGTGATTGCGGGAGTGTCCTATGAGGTACTCCGCCTGGCAGGCAGGAGCAATTCCAAAATCATGGATCTCATAAGCCGTCCCGGTATGTGGATGCAGGCACTGACCACAAAGGAGCCGGATAATTCCATGATTGAGGTGGCCATTGCCGCCGTAGAGCAGGTGTTTGACTGGAAGGCATATCTGGAAGAGAATTTCCCGGAGACTTACCCCAAAGGGTATTTTGAAACACAGGAGAAAACGGCATGACCTGGGGAGAGCTGCTTTTACGTGGACAGGAGAAGCTGAAATCCGCAGGAATCCGGGAATACAGCCTGGATGGCTGGTATCTGTTTGAGCATGCATTCGGCATGAGCCGGGCAGACTATTTTTTGCGGTCCGGGGAGACGGCGGCAGCAGAGGAAAAAGTGCTTGAGAAGTTTCGGGACGAACTTTTAAGACGGGCAGGCAGAGAACCGCTTCAGCATATTCTGGGTACCCAGGAGTTTATGGGATTGGAGTTTTATGTAAACAGTGATGTGCTGATTCCAAGACAGGATACAGAGACGCTGGTGGAAATGGTGCTTGGCGCTCATAAAAATCGGGGGATTTCTCTTTTGGATGTATGTACCGGATCGGGGTGCATCGCCATAAGTCTGGCGGCTTTGGGGAAATATTCTCATGTGGAGGCGTCAGATATTTCCAATGCTGCTCTTATGACTGCAGAAAAGAATGCGGAGAAAATCCTTGGAGCCGGTGTGGTAAAGTTTCGTCGCAGCGATTTGTTTTCGGCGTTCGCGTCCGGGGAACGCTTTGATGTGATTGTCTCCAACCCGCCTTATATTCCGAGCAGGGTGATTGAGGGGCTGGAGCCGGAGGTACGGGATTTTGAACCGCGTCTGGCTCTGGACGGTTCAGAAGACGGGCTGCACTTTTACCGGAAACTGGCAGAGGAAAGCCAAAGATTTCTTAAGGAAAACGGGGCCGTTTATTTTGAAATCGGATATGACCAGGGGGAAGCAGTTAAACATCTGCTGTCTGGTCATGGGTTTAAGGATACAAAGGTAATAAAAGATCTTTCAGGCAGAGACCGGGTGGTCTGCGGGCAGTGGAATTCCGTATGGAAGGCCCCGACAGCCTGATGGAAAGTAGCCCGGATGCTGAGGGAAAAACGGCTGGCCGGGATGTGAGAAGGAGGTTTCCCATGTTTGACCGTTTGGATGATATTGTAAAGCATTATGAGGAAATTATGCTTGAGTTAAATAATCCGTCTGTCACAGAAGACCAGAAAAGGTTTCGCAAGCTGATGAAGGAGCAGGCCGATCTTACTCCTCTGGTAAACACATATAAAGAATATACCAGGGCGAAGCAGGACGTAGAGGACAGTCTGGCGCTTCTGGAAGAGGAAAGTGACGAGGAGATGCGTGAGCTGGCAAAGGAAGAGCTTTCTGACGCCAGAAAGAAAATTGAGGACCTGGAACAGCAGCTTAAGATTCTTCTTCTTCCCAAAGACCCCAATGATGAGAAAAACGTTATTGTGGAAATTCGTGCAGGCGCAGGCGGTGAAGAGGCCGCTCTGTTTGCATCGGAATTATATCGGATGTATGTTCATTATGCAGAGCGCCAGCGCTGGAAGGTGGAATTAATTAACGTAAGTGAGAGCGGCATCGGCGGCATGAAAGAAGTTGAATTCATGATTACCGGACAGGGGGCCTACTCCAAGTTAAAATATGAGAGCGGCGTGCACCGGGTTCAGCGTGTTCCTGAGACCGAATCCGGCGGCCGTATTCATACTTCCACGGCAACGGTGGCTATTATGCCGGAGGCTGAAGAATTTGATGTTGTCATTGACGACAAGGATATCCGTATTGATGTTATGCGCGCGTCCGGAAACGGAGGCCAGTGTGTAAATACCACGGACTCTGCCGTTCGTCTGACCCATATTCCCACAGGAATCGTTATTTACAGCCAGACGGAGAAGTCTCAGCTTCAGAACAAGGAAAAGGCCTTCCGCCTTCTGCGTTCCAAGCTGTATGACATGGAACTGGAACGCCGTCAGAATGAAGAGGCGGAGGCCCGCCGCAGCCAGATTGGTACCGGAGACCGTTCTGAGAAGATACGTACTTACAACTTCCCCCAGGGGCGTGTGACGGAACACAGAATCAAACTGACGTTATATAAGATAGATGCCGTTATGGATGGAGATCTTCAGGAGTTAATAGACAGCCTGATTGCGGCCGACCAGGCGATGCGCTTGAGCAGGTTAAATGAGACGGCTTAAAAACCTTGATTTTATGCGGGTTTTCGGGCTTTTGGGGGCCTGCCAGAAATGAATAAATGGATGAAAAATCGGCTTGTTTTTTTAGGAAAATGAGCCGTTTTTTCTTTTTGCCCGGTTATAGCTCATCTCACAGCACGGATTTACCTCCATAGATGTATGTATAGCCAGTGTTTGATGGGTTTTGGTTATAATATGAAAATTGGAAAACATATGTTGGAAATATCAGGGGTATTGATATTTCCCATTTTTATATTAATGGATTATAGAATCAGCAATTTCTTTAATATATTTGAATCCAAGAATAAACAGTGATATAATCAGAGAGGTAATAGAAATTTGTAGAGACAATCAATTGTAAGAAGGATGATGTTTAAATGATTCTTATTCGCGGAATAAAAGGCGAGTCATATGCTCGAAAAATAGAAAAAGGAGTTGTTGATTGTAAGGATATTTTGTCAGCATTATTACATCCACCAGTAACAGGTTACGAATATTCAAATTATTATGAAATGAATCTGGTTAAAGCATTAACATTTTTATGTAAATAGAACTGTACTTAAAAAGTATAAAATGAGCGATATTCCTGATGCTATATTTATGCCAGGTTATCAAAAGGTGGAATACTAAATACACGCAATTTGATAAACTCCCGTGTGTAGAGCGTATTATTTGCCGTGACAATGACGAGTTTCTCTGGGTAATCAATTTAAGCGAGGATGCGATTTGTTGGGGACAAATGGAAAATTTAAGAATATTTATGCAGCAGGAGGAAGTGTGTTAGACACTATTTTAAAAAGAGACGGGTTATCCATAAGATTACTTGAGGAGTTGTCCTATCAATCTGGTTTGGGTATCAGGCTGAAAAAGAATCTCCATTATTTTGACAAGACTCTTTTGTTTGACGAGTTATTGAACGTTCATAGCTGGTATGCGGGTAACGAGATGCTTCACGGACTTATAGTCGATTATCGTATTAAAAGTATCCAGTCAGCAATGCTAAAATATGAAAGATATTACCCAGATCATCAGGCCGCAAAGGTTTTTAATGATATGCTGGGATTTCGTACCCTTTGTGATAATTATGAGGATGTATTACAGATAGCCGGGTATGATAATATCCGAGTAGCGGATATGTCTGGCGGAAAATCAAAGGATGATGGGTATCGAGGTGTCCATGTATATTTCCAGTTGAGCAGTTACCACTATCCGATTGAAATCCAGTACAATATCTATTATGACCGCCAGCTTAATAACTGGCTGCACAAATATGTGTATAAAAGGAAATATAGGAGCGAGATCGGGTACTGCTTGCGCCAGGAGTATGAACGTGGTAAGATAAAGAACGAAAGGGAGTTTAAGGAGGTGCTGGAGCGTGTGTTATCTGATTGCAAAGAGATTCGGTGATCTGGGCTGTGTGGCTCTGCAGACAGAGCATGGGCCGCATCTGGTGGATTTTGAGACAAGGCTTATGAGGTCTGTAGGGTATGATACGATTCAGCTTGCAGTAATCAGTCGGCCATCGGCATATGGAGAGTATGAACCGTACAACTTCGTAGCTACAGAACAGGAGTTTGAGGCTGCTGTGAAAAATATGTAAGGAATAGGGTATTCGCTGGTTTGCGGTTGTGTCTGGAGTATGGATGCATATGTGCATAGCCTCAATTTTCGGATGTATATGTGTATCGCATTGCCAAAAAAGAGGTATATGTGCATGACCTGAAAGTAAGAGGCACTTGTGTACCACAGCCGACCAGGCAGCCAAACTGGCCAGGATGAATGAGGGAATTTAAATAAGAAGCCAGCCAGAGCCGGGTATTTTCGGATTCTGGCTGGCCTTTTACATCCTGAAGACGGGCAGGGCAGTCGGAGCAAAGCACGGCCGCCTGTCAGGAGGCGGAAACGGAGAGGGACTTTTTTGTCATGGACGCGGCAATAAGCTGAAAGGCGGCCGAGAGGGCAGCCAGATAGAACACATACTGGACACCCAGAGATTCCCATATAAGGCCCATGATGGGTGAGGCTATGATGGCCATGATATGGTCAACGCTGAGTCCCACTGACAGAGTCCTGGTGACTTCACTTTTGTCAAGGGCGATGGAGCGCATCATAAAGGAATGAACCATATTGAACTGTTCAAACAGAATACAGAGTATGTAGGCTCCAAATACAAGGAATGTCTGGGGGCCGCTTTTTGAGAGTGTGCCATCGGCAAGCATTCCGGAAAGAAGCCCCATGGCTGAGAAGGCGACGGCGATGTATCCGGCTTCTATGCACAGCATTTTTCTGGTTCCCAGCCGGTCCAGCATACGTCCGATTGCAGGGGCCACAAGGGTCCCCATAAAGTGGGTTGCAATGGTGAGAAGAGCCACAGTATCGGCGCCCTGTTCCAGAAGTTTTATTATAACCCAGGGTGCAAAAATGATACGGATTCGTTTCTGACAGCCGTAGGCCAGTGTCAGCACATAATAAGGAAGATATCGTTTCCGGAAAAGGAGGCGGTGATTTTTCACGGTCTCTTCTGTCTTCGTAATACAAAGAAACAGGAATAGAAGAAGAAGCGCCAGAGCTAAAAAGCCGGAGGCCAGAATAAATGGAAGGATTTTTTTGCTCTGGAAAGTAAAAATGCCGGTGCGGAATCCCACAAATACAAGACAGGCTGCGATCATGGAGCCCATGGTGGTTACCCCTTTAAATTTTCCAAGGGTGGCGCCTTCTTTTCCCGTACTTGCCAGAGACATGGAGATGGAATCGTTTAAGGGCATGAACAGATGACTGCCGAGGGAATGGATGAACAGGAAAACAAGCATTACACCATAGGATGGAGAAAAAAATCCCAGGACTACCAGGCCGATGAGGGAAAGAATCTGGGATACAATGGTCATGCGGACAGTTCCAAGGAACCCCAGTGCGGCGACTACCACCATGCAGAGAACACCGGGACTTTCCCGGGGCACTTCGATGAAACCGCGCTGAACGGAGTTAATGTGGAATACTTCGTTGAAATAATTGGAAAAAATACCATCCCCCAGGCCATTTGCCAGGGCGATGCAGACCAGAATGCAGGCAAATATTTTTTCCGCCTGCTGTTTGGATGATGTGTTCATGGTGATCTTCCTTTGCGTTTTTTGTGGCCCGCCTGATGCAGGACCCAAAGTACATTTTACTGAAATGCATAAAAATAATCAATAGTTAAAATTTTTAACGAACTGTTACTATGTGGTTGAATTGTAACTATATGCAGGTAACAGTCAGGAGAAAGAATGGGAATAGAACTGGATTTTTATGAGAAAATAGGAATTGTATGCAGGCGGATTCCTGCCAGAAAAGTGGCCACTTATGGGCAGATCGCACTTTTATGCGGGAAGCCCAAAAACTCCAGGCAGGTGGGATATGGGCTTAAAAAGGGGCTGGCTGGCAGGGATGTGCCGGCATTCCGGGTGGTAAATGCAAAGGGAATCTTAACCGGGGCCCCTCATTTTGACACCTCTGATCTGCAAAAGATTCTCCTGACGGAGGATGGAGTAGAAGTTATCTGGACGCCGGAAGGCTTCCGGGTGGATTTAAAACGATTTGGCTGGAAGAATACCATGGAAGAAGCTCTGGCCATAGAGGAGGAATTTAAACGCGCTGCTGCGTTTTTGTATGGCCGGCGTACAGACCTGTCTAAGCTGTAACAGGTTTTCCCCGCCACGCAAACCCGTCCGATATCCGTGAATTCGCTCATGCAGGCATGGCTCATTCACGGCTGCCGTCCGGGACTTTCATAGTCCCTCCATGTCCTGCTTAAGGCACTGCCATGAATGAAAGTGGGGTTTCCTATGAAGAAATTTATACCTTTTTAAGGAATTCATAAAGAGAAGGGCCTTTTAATAAGGGGAATTTTATGGTAGAATATCGGCGTAACAGTTCAGCCATGCGAAGATTTAGAGCGAAAAAAGCGTTGAAAACTTGTTTTCATAAGCATTTTTCACTCTGAATCTTCATAGGGCGGACGCCCGGCGCTTCTTGCCCGCGGTACGCGGGCAAGAAGATGCAAGGCTGGACTGTTACAGTTGGCAGAGGGGAGGTTTTAAGGATGCAGGACATTAAAATTATTAATTACGTGGTCATATCCGGAGAGACAGTTACATGGGATGAGCTCTCAAAAGAAGAACAGAACAGGGCGGCAGAAACTATTTGCAATGTCATAATGGAGTCTGCCGGATATGTGAGAATGCCTGCCGGTGAGCTGGATTCCGTTCAGGATATCCAAAAAAGTAGATTTTTGCATTCGGATGGAGTATAATAGCCAGAGGAGTTTGTGATGAAAAGAAAAATGAAGCTATATCGTTTTTTATTTCTGGTATTTGCCGCCCTGTTCCTCTTTTCTTCCTATAAGGTTTGCGGCATTATGATACAGGAGAGAAAGGAGCGGCAGACCTTTGAAAAACTGGAAGAAATGGTACATCCTTCTGTGCATTTTTCTATTGAGGCGGCTTTTGATGCCCCGGAACAGGCAAAGAAGGAGGGGAATGATGTTTTGGAACCGGATCTTTCTTCTTATATTGCCCTGAAAGAAAAAAATCCGGATTTTTTTGGGTGGGTTTCCATAGAGGGAACCTCTGTAAATTATCCGGTGATGTATACTCCGGAGGACGAGGAGTATTATCTTCACAAAGATTTTTATGGAAAAGAGGCACGGAGTGGTGTTCCTTTTCTTGCAGCATCCTGCTATGAGGGATGTGGAAATTATCTTATATATGGCCATCACATGAAAAACGGAACCATGTTTGCTTCCCTTTTGGACTATGCTGATCCGGAGTACCGGAAGGAGCATCCGGTAATCCGTTTTGATACTCCGGCTGCTTCCGGGGAATATGAAGTAATGGCGGCGTTTTATTCGGAGGCATATCCTCAGGACGCCGGCGGAGTTTTCCGGTTTTATCAATATACGGATTTAAGTGAGCCTTCTGTTTTTGCGGAATATGTGGAACAGGTGCGGCGGGCTGCCCTGTATGATACGGGAGTCGCCGCAGAATACGGCAGCGGACTTTTAACCTTATGTACCTGCAGTTATCACACGGAGAATGGGCGGTTCGTGGTGGTTGCCCGAAAGAAATGAGCGGATTTACCATCTGTTTTTAAAGTATGGGGGGCCCGATGGTGAAATGGGCGCCTCCATGCGCTATCTGGCCCAGCGCTATACCATGCCTTTCGGCGAGCAGAAGGCGGTGCTTACGGACATTGCCACAGAGGAGCTGGGGCACATGGAGATCATCGCAGCCATTGTCCATCAGCTTACCAGAAATCTGTCTGCCGAAGAGCTGGTGGAACAGGGCTTTGGCCCCTATTATATTGATCACGCGGTCGCTGTCTGGCCTCAGTCCGCAGGCGGAGTGCCATTCAGCTCCACAGAATTCCAGTCCAAGGGGGATCCGATCACGGATCTTTTTGAGGATCTTGCTGCAGAACAGAAGGCCAGGAGTACCTATGAAAACATTCTGCGTGTGGTGAAGGATCCGGAGGTATGCGATCCGATTCGATTCTTAAGAAAGAGGGAGATCATACACTTCCAGCGGTTTGGAGAAGCATTAACCGGGCTTCAGGATCGTCTGGACAGAAGGAACTTTTATGCCTTCAATGTGAGCTTTGATAAGATGCCGGACCAACCGGAAACGGGAAACGGCGGCTGCACAAACTGATGTACAGGAAATAGGCAAAAGCCTGGTATCTGTGGGTCCGACACAGATATCAGGCTTTTGGCGCCGGTCTGAAAGCGTAAACGCTTTAGCAGCCGCTGTTTCAGGACATCTTATACTGGAAGGAATCACAGTCGGTACATTCCTTCTGAGTCGGGTTCTGCTCATGGGTTCCCACATGGATTCTCTCTAATGTGCAGTAGTCTGTGGTCCCCGCATGGTGTACGCAATTATGAATGGAGCACTGAATGCAGTCGTTTTTTCCCTGGTTCATCATATTCTCACCACCTTTTTTCTGTGATGATTTTAGTATGTCCTCAAAAAGCGAAATGATAATGGAAAAATCTGGTGAAAAAGCAGGTTGAAACAGCGGACAGTCTGTGATAGGATGAAATCAAACTATGGAGTACGCACAAAAAAGGAGGGCAATATGACAGAGAAAGAAATGAAAGAACGTATAAAACAGAACCGTGAGCTGGTTCGGTGGTCCGGAGAAGCCTATGAGTCCGACCAGACCTTAAAACGTCCGCAGCCGCCGCTTGTAAAGGCTGCAATGAGCAGCGAGGCGATTCCTCTCCCGAAAAATTTTAATGATCTGCCTATGAAAAATGATTTTGTCCGTATTTTATATGACCGCCGCAGCAACCGTGTTTTCACGGGAGAGTCCATGGATCTTTTGACCGTGTCCTTTCTTCTGTGGGCCCAGCAGGGAATCAGGGGTATCCGCGGGAATAATTATGCCACCCTCCGTACTGTCCCCAGCGCCGGTTCCAGGCATCCTTTTGAATGCTATCCGCTGATTTTTCATGTTTCAGGTTTAAAGCCGGGCCTTTACCATTATCTTCCCATGGAACATAAGCTGGAGCTCCTCCGGGAGATTGATCCGGAAGATGAGGCTTTAAAGGAGCAGGTGGTACAGTCGGTCAGCAGGCAGAAATGGGTATTGAAAGCGAATGTTATTTTCTATTACAGCATTGTGCCTTACCGCGGTGAGTGGAGGTATGCCTTTAACGCCCACCGGGTTATGATGATTGATGCCGGGCATGTGACACAGAATCTGTATCTTGCGTGCAGCGCTTTAAATCTTGGAACCTGTGCAATAGCTGCCATGGATTCCGAACAGGCTTCCGGCCTTTTTTCCCTGGACGGGGAAGATGAGTATATTTTCTATTGCTCCCCGGTGGGAACCATATCGGCGGAGAATGAGGACAAGGAACAGGAATTTTATGCGTTTTTGAAAAAATCGTAATGGTACAGTTTGGATCATGGGATGAATTATTCCGGAATGTTTTGGCATTCCGGGATTTTTTTGCCATACGGGAGCTTACATCTTATGAATAAAAATTCAAAATGGCTAAATTTTGGAGAGACGGCTCCGAAAGTGATCAGAGAGATTAGAATTTCTGAAAAGTCTGAAAAAATGGGATGATCAGTGAAAATTTATGGAATTAAAAGTATGAATATTATCGGGAAAAGGGAAAAGCGGGAAAGCATTTGTGAAAAAATATACTATATTTTTGTATATTTGGACTATGGGAGAAAGCCTTTCCTGCATCCTTGATAATTAATAATCAACAAAAAAGTGAGATTAAAACTTGAACTATTTGTGCGTTTAGTGTATAATTGAGAAAATAACGAGAGAGGTCCGCAAAAAAGCGGTGATTTTGTCAGAAAAACAAGCCTCTCCGGAATCTGATATTCTTAACTGATGCATCTGGTCACTGACCATGCAAATAAAATTATGAGGTGAGAGATTATGACAAAAAAACTTATGCGCGGCTTAGTCCCTGCACTTGTGTTGTCACTCGCTGTTGGCCTGTTTGCAGGCTGCGGCTCCAGCAACAACAATTCGCAGTCTGAGGCCCCGGCGCAGAGCGAAGCAGCAGGCAGCACCACTGCCGCCGGCAGCAACAGCGGAAACAGCGGCAATAGCGGAAACGCAGGCGCAGCAGCAGCTTCCGGAAAGGATTCTTTAATCATTGCAACAGCCAATGAGACTCCCAGTGTTACCACGAACCTGCACAATGCAGTTGCCGGTGACTATCTGAACATGATGACCCATAACGGCCTGTTCTACACAAGTGATGACTTATCCCCGCAGCCGGATCTTTGTGAGACTTATGAGATCGTAAGCGACACAGAGTGGTTATTCCATCTGAGAAAGGGCGTTAAGTTCCACAACGGCGCAGAGATGACTGCAAAGGACGTTAAGGCTTCTCTCGAGCTTTGTAAGGAATCCCCGCAGGTACAGCAGTATGGTAACTCCACTGGTACTATCGAAATCGTTGATGATTATACAATCAAAATCACAACTGACGGCCCCCAGTCCGGTCTTCTTTCCGACCTCTGCCATCATGGTAATGCAATCCTTCCGGCAGACCTTATCGAAAGCGGCCATGACTTCAACAAAGAGCCGATCGGTACCGGCCCATATAAGTTAGTTGCATGGAACAAGGGCGAGAGCCTTGAATTCGAAGCCAACGAAGATTACTGGAACGGCGCTCCGGCAATCAAGAAGATTGTATGGAAGGTTATCCCGGAGGGCTCCTCCAGAACAATGGCTCTTGAAGCCGGTGAAGTTGACCTTATCATCGAAGTTGAAACAACAGACTTTGCCCGCTTACAGGACAATCCTGATATCACAGCATTCAGTGAGGCTGGTACTTCCCATAACTGGATGATGATCAACAATGAAAAGGCTCCGTTTAACAACATCGACTTCCGTCGTGCCATCGCTTCCTGTATCGACAAGAACGCTGTTATCCAGGTTGCTCTTAACGGTACCGGTTCCGTATCCGACAGCATGACTCCGGACTGCTTCCCGGGCGTTGTGGCTGATGGTGCTCCCAGCTATGATGTTGATAAGGCGAAAGAATACTTTGCCGCTTCCGGTTTAAATCCGGCTGACTGTGGATTCGCAGTTATCTGTTCTGATGACACCAAGCTTCGCGTAGGCCAGGTTATCCAGAGCTGCATTAAAGATGCACTTGGTATCGACATTACTCTGGAGTCCATGGACCTTGCTACATACCTTGATGTGACTGCAACTGGTGATTATCAGGCAGCTATCGGCGGTTACACCTCCAGCAGCTTACTGGCATATGTACAGGGTGTTTACCACTCTATGTCCATCGGCGGTTCCAATAAGACCAGAACCAACGATGCCAATATCGATGCTCTTATCGACAAGCTTCAGTCCACACTTGATCCGGAAGAGAACACAAAGGTTGCTACCGACCTTGCCAAGGCTCTTAATGAGCAGTGCCCGCAGGTTCCGTTATACCTGAGAAATAATGTCCGCGCTTACAGAACCGGCCTTCAGGGCTTCAATGTAAACGCCGGCGGCAGCACTTACTATGAGCGCATGAGCTGGGGCAGCAACTAATCACTGCGGCAGCTAAAATATGTCAGGTAACTTGTAAATGTACAAGGCAGGGATTTGCCCTGATGGGTAAATTCCTGCCTTGATTTAAAATAAGTAGAGGGGAGAGGATCGCACCATATGATCAAGTTTATTATTAAACGTCTTGTGGCACTGATTCCGGTTTTACTCGGCGTATCACTGCTTGTATTTTTTATCCTTGATTTGGCTCCTGGTGATCCTGCAAAAACTGCTCTTGGTGAGCAGGCACGTCCCGAAGAAATCGAGGCGTTCCGAGAAGAGATGGGGTTAAATAATCCGTTTTTCGTCCGCTATGCAGATTATATGCTTGGACTGGTTCAGGGTGATCTTGGTACATCCTATAAAACACTTGATCCGGTTGGTCAGGAAGTATGGGCCCGTTTGCCAAATACAGCCGTGCTGGCTCTGACATCAACCGTAGTTGCCATTTTGCTGGCGCTTCCGCTGGGTATTATTGCCGCTATTAAACAAAACACGTTGTTTGATGGTATCAGTATGTTCGTATCCCTGGTAGGTATTTCAATGCCCGTTTTCTGGATGGGACTTCTTTTAATTCTCATGTTCTCTGTAAAACTTGGCTGGTTCCCGGTTGCGGGAGCGGATCAGGGAATTAAGAGCCTGGTGCTCCCGTCATTTGCACTTGGATTTATGCACATGGCCGCTATTGCCCGTACAACACGTAGCTCCATGCTTGAGACGATCCGTCAGGATTATATTCGTACCGTGCGTGCAAAAGGACTTCCGGAGAATGAAATTATTCTGCGTCACGCGCTGCGTAACGCATTGATCCCCACAACGACCGTTATCGGCTTACAGATGGGTTCCATGCTTGGCGGTTCCGTTCTTACTGAGAGCGTATTCTCCTGGCCGGGAATCGGACGTTATATGATTCAGTCCATCCAGGGCCGTGATATTCCGTCTGTTATGGGATGTATTATTATCTTTGCGCTCAGTTTCGCAATCATTAACTTAATCGTTGACCTGATCTACGGATTTATTGATCCGCGTATCAAAGCACAGTATAAGTAAGGAGGGGAAAGATAATGAGCAATGTTTCTGTAAAGAAAAAAAGCCAGATCGCTGATGTGTGGAAACGTTTGTGCCGCAATAAAACAGCCGTTCTTGGTCTTGTTATTTTTGGTTTGCTGGCATTAATGGCGATTATTTCTCCGATTGTATTGGACTATGAAACGCAGGTAATTAAGGCCGACTATTCCAGCACGCTTCAGGCTCCGTCAGCCGCTCACTGGTTTGGCACCGACGAGCTTGGCCGTGATATTTTATTCCGTGTAATGTATGGTTCCACAGTATCTCTTTCTATTGGTATTGTAACCGTAATTGTAGCGTTGTTCTTTGGTCTTATTTTAGGTGCCGCTGCCGGTTATTACGGCGGTAAGATCGATATGGTTATCATGCGTATTATGGATATTTTCCTTGCCATTCCCGGTACTCTGCTTGCAATCTGTATCGTGGCTTCTCTTGGAAATTCCATACCGAACCTGGTTATTGCCCAGGCTGTTTCTTCCATACCTACATTCTCCCGTGTTGTTCGCGGCGCCGTTATTACCGCCCGTGACGCTGAGTATGTGGAAGCTGCAAGAGCCATTGGCGCCAAGGATGGAACCATTATTTTCAAAGAGGTTCTTCCTAACAGCTTAGCCCCGATCATCGTTCAGACAACATTACAGGTAGCCACCGTTATTCTGTCCATCGCAGGTCTTTCCTTTATCGGTCTGGGTATTCCGGCTCCGAGACCTGAGTGGGGCGCAATGCTTTCCGGCGCACGTGCATATATCCGTGATTACAGCTATATGTGTCTGTTCCCGGGCCTTGCAATTATGACTACCATTCTTTCACTCAACCTGTTGGGTGATGGTTTGCGTGATGCTCTTGATCCGAGACTGCGTTAAGGGGGTAGCAAAATGAGCGAAAATGTAAAAAATGTGAATTCTGCCGAAAAGGATCTTACTGCGGAGATTAAAAATCTTGTGGTAGAGTTCCGTACCGACTATGGTACCGTACAGGCATTAAACGGTCTTGACCTGGAAATCGAGCGTGGTAAGACGCTTGGTCTGGTAGGCGAGACCGGTGCAGGTAAGACAACAACAGGTTTATCCCTCCTCCGCCTGATCCCGAATCCTCCGGGAGTTATCGTAGACGGAAGCATCAAGCTGGATGGCAAGGATATCCTGAAAATGACAGATAAGGAAATGCAGGCAATCCGCGGTAAGGCTGTTGCCATGATTTTCCAGGATCCCATGACCTCCCTCGATCCGGTTATGACCGTTGAGGAGCAGATTGCCGAGGTAATCAAGCTTCATGAGAAAGATGTGGATGCAACCCAGAGAGCGCGTGAGATGCTTGAGCTGGTAGGTATTCCGGGAAGCCGTGGCAGTGAGTATCCGCACCAGTTCTCCGGTGGTATGAAACAGCGTGTTGTTATCGCCATGGCCCTGGCATGTAACCCGGAGCTTCTGATTGCTGATGAGCCCACAACTGCTCTGGATGTTACCATTCAGGCACAGGTTCTTGAGATGATGAAGCAGTTACGTGATAAGTACAATACCTCCATGCTTATGATTACTCATGACCTTGGCATTGTAGCTGAAATTTGTGATAAGGTATCCGTTGTTTACGCCGGCCGCGTTATCGAGCATGGCACTCTGGAGGATATCTTTAAGAATACACGTCATCCGTACACTGAGGGACTTTTCAACTCCCTTCCGAATCTGGAAAACCGTCAGGCGGAGCTTAAGCCCATTAAGGGATTAATGCCTGACCCCAGCAATCTTCCGAAGGGATGTGCATTCTGTCCGCGTTGTGATTACGCAATGGAAATCTGTAAGACACAGAAGCCGGAGCGCGTATACCGCAATGATACTCATTATGTTGAATGTCACCTGTATAACAAAGACAATATTCATGAGGGGAAGGTGAACATACGATGAGCACACAGCCGTTGCTTGAAGTTAAAAATTTGAAAAAGTATTTCAAAACACCGAAGGGAATGCTGCACGCCGTTGACGATGTTACCTTTACCATTGATAGAGGAAAAACATTAGGCGTGGTAGGTGAGTCCGGCTGCGGTAAATCCACCACAGGCCGTGCAATCTTACGTCTGCTGGAGCCAACTTCCGGTGAGGTCATCTTTGAAGGTCAGGATGTTGTTAAGCTGTCTGAGGAAGAGATGCGTAAGAAACGTACGGATATGCAGATTATCTTCCAGGACCCGTTCTCCAGCCTGAATCCGCGTAAAACGATCAGCCAGATCATTGCGGATCCGCTGAAAATCAATAAGATTATTACGAACAAAAATGAGCAGATGGATCGTGTTCGTGAGCTGATGGAGATTGTAGGTCTTGCAGATCGTTTAATCAATACATATCCTCACGAGTTGGATGGCGGACGCCGTCAGCGTATTGGTATTGCCCGTGCACTGGCGCTGAATCCGAAATTCATCGTCTGCGATGAGCCTGTATCTGCCCTGGATGTTTCTATTCAGGCACAGATCTTAAACCTGATGAAAGAGCTGCAGCGTAAGATGGGACTGACCTATATGTTCATTACCCATGACTTATCCGTTGTAAACCACTTTTCAGATGATATCGCGGTTATGTATCTTGGCAGACTGATTGAGAAAGCTCCGTCAGAAGAGCTGTTTGCAAATCCGGTACATCCGTATACACAGGCTCTGTTATCTGCGATTCCGATTCCGTCTTTGGATAATAAGCGTGAGCGTATCTTACTGAAAGGTGAGATTACTTCTCCTATCGAGCCGCCGAAGGCATGCCGTTTCGCAAACCGCTGCCCGCATGCGACCGACCGCTGCCGTGCGGAGGAGCCGCCGCTTAAGGAAATTGCACCAGGACATTTTGTTTCCTGTTTCCTTTGCGATTAATTTCAATAACGATATATATGATTCATAAATCCGGCCAGAACACTTGTAGTTACAGTTTACGGGGCGGGGAAAATCGAACGAAAACAGACATCAGGCTTGCCTGCAAGGCAGTTTTCGTCCGGTTTTCCACATCAGGCGAACGCCCGATGCTTCTTGTCCGTCTTAAGACGGACAAGAAGCAAT